>Ga0179593_1698827_pt1 | contig 16558 bp, 17 predicted proteins | sample CZODoug2_1_08_16_FD_185931 | JGI IMG/M metagenome (GOLD analysis project Ga0179593, IMG submission 185931) | Vadose zone soil fungal communities from Angelo Coast Range Reserve, California, USA - CZODoug2_1_08_16fungal (PacBio error correction) | ecosystem: Environmental > Terrestrial > Soil >... | reverse complement strand
TTCCTGAAGCCGCAATTCTTCCCCGAACGATGTTTTTTAAGCAGACGACGCTCCCCCCCTTCTTCCGAGATCCTTCTCCCGCGTCTTGTCCCCCCTCCCCTCACCCGGCCACCCCGTTCCCTTCCACTCGCTCCCCTTTTTTCTGTAGTCCGAGGGGCAACGGCTCGTCGATCAGCACGAGCTGGGGTGCAGGAAAGAGAGCCCTTCTCTCCCTGTACGGTCGCGACGTTCTTTCTCCTTTCGTCTTTTCTCAGCTAGGAGACGATTTTTCTCCCTACAAGCGCGAGTTGGTCCTCCCCGAGCGTACCCTCTTTCTCTTTGACTTTTCTCTTGTCCCTTGCGCTCCCACCCTTCCTCTTTGGCTCACTGATTTTCCTCTTAGTCTGGCGACAGATACTTTCCCGGTTCCTGCGAGAAGGACCTTTTTGCGAGCGCCAAAAAGTCTTTCCCTTCCTTCCCCTTTCCCCTTCCTAAGAATCCCCTCCCACCCGGTATCGTAACCTTTCCATTCCTTCTCTCTCCCAAAAACTTACTTTCCTTCCTATTAAAGAAGAGTTGTAGAGCTGCGTAGGGATAATGAAATCTTTTGGACGCGTCTCCATCTAGTTCATCTGGGCCCCTGCTCCTCCCTTCCGAGTCTTATTTCTTCCCAGCTCATAGCTTCTTTCGTCATCTTCGAAGTTTTTTTTTTAGACTAGAGAAGGTCAAGCGTGCTTTATACCCTTGATCGAAATGGGTTTCTTCCTCCTCTTAATCCTCCTCTCGGTCTTGGGTGTTGATCAGCCCACTTTTCTGCTTCCCCCGGTAGGGAGCTTTCCTTCCGAGGCGAAGCTGTCCTTGACCTGCTGAACGATCTGAGGTAGGTTGTTTTTGAAGTGCGGGTCGAGGTGGAACTCGTCCTCCCCCCCCCCCGAACCTCTTCCTCTTTTTTTTGATAAAGATTCATGTCGGGTGTATAGTCACTGCTCCCCTTTCTTGTGGCATTTCCCTTTGACCCTCTTAAAGCGGTTATCCTTAGATATCTCTTCTCAACCGAGAAGTCTCCGGCGGTTCTTTGTTTTCAAGGCCGATGACGCTCTTCCCCCTTGCTTCCCCGGCTGAATATCCGTCGTCTTCTGGCACTTCCTTTTCCTTGTCTCAGAGGTTTCCTACACCTTGCGCCCGCTTCCAGGGCGGATTCTCTCGCACCCCCTCTCAGAGGACCCTGTTCTTCCTCATTCCCCCTCCCTCACTTCGATTTTCCTTTAGGTCGTTGCTCATTTCCCCCTGAGGGATCCCCTCCCCTTTCCCCATCTCCCCTTCTTTCCACGTCATGAATTGGTCGGTTCCCCCTGCACTCCGAATTTTAAATTTTCCTATCTTATCTTCCCCAAGAAATCCCTAGCTTTTTTTCGATTTCCCTCCAACCTCGGCATCCGCTCACTCCACACTTCTTCTCCCCCCAAACATCACGGTTCCCCATTTCTTCCTTTTCTTCCTTGCACGACCCGGGAACCTAGAGCATATTGCGCTGCTCGCGTAGCAACTTCTCCTCGGCCACCAGCCTGAAACTCGGGATGTCCAGACCCTTCCCCTCCCCAACTTTTCTTCTCGTTCAGGGAGACTCAGAGAGTTTTCCCTCTTGCCTTTCTCAACCCCACGGCGATCCGTGCTCGGCTTCTCGTTATCCGTATACGGAGGACCCGCCTCGCCGCGGTGCCCAGCTGATTTTTATTTCCCCTTTGCGCGAAGATCTCGAAATGCCTGCTTTTCCCCAGATCTAAAGACGCGTTTGGGCTACGACTTCCTTTTCGGCGCTTCCTGTGGTGGGATCGTCTGTATTGGGGCTCGAAGTCGTTCCAGAAAATAATATCTCTTCTCCAAGTTTTTTTCTTTTCGTTCCTAGAGACCCCCATGATCCCCAACTTTTCTTTCGCCCGTAGCGCGGCTCCTTCCGACTTCGTACGCCACGCGTACTTTCGCCTGATGGCCTCGCTGCCCATCCTTTTGTCAGTTCGGCCTCTCGAGATTCCCCCCGTGCCCAACTCAGTCCCCCGCTGCGATATCCTCAGTATCTTTTATACCTATCGAATCGAGCCAGCTCGCAGTTGTCGCCTTACCCCTAGAGGCGTCCGACCCTCTTCCTCTTTTTATGAACGCTTGCAATCCCTTTTTTCGTCGCTTCCCTCCCGAGTTCGCGTTTTTTTCCGCTGGAAGTCCCTTTCCTGCGAGCAGCGCGCCTCATTCGTTCTGAGGTATCGCCGTTCATGATCATTTTTCCATCCCCAATGTGAACAGTATTTCCCTACTTTTTTGCATGCGTTTCCCGAGTTGGCTCCTTCCTTAGTTTTTTTTTTGATCAAGCCATTGTCATCCTTGAAAGGTCATCGCAGCCCCGTCGATTCCCCAATACGATTGGTTATCCTGGACTTTTCTTTTTCCCCTGATCCACGGCCATTGCCTTCCGTTTTTCCTCCCTTCCCCTCAGAGATTTTCTCGCGCTTCTTTTTTTTGCAGCCCTCAGAAAGAGGTCCCTGCCTTAGGGAGAGGAGACTCCCTTGAATCCCCTAAGTTTTCATTTTCTTCAGCTCTCTGAATGCTTCTCTCTTTCCGCCGATCTCCTCTCTGGAGCTCCCGGGGATAGATCCTTCGGTTCGAACTCGTTAGTCGTAGATCCTGCAAGCCCGGCGACCGCCTTCCCTTCCTTCCCGGTGACTACCTTTCTAATTATCCGGTTGAAGAGGGCGCTTCTGCCTCCTTTTCCATAGGCTCCCGGCATTCGCAACGACGGTTAGCCCTTCCGCTTATCAGGGCAAATAGAACGACCTTTCCCCTCTTCGGCGGTCTCCAGCTTCCCCCGAACCCGCACTCCTTTTTAGCCCTCCATCTGTTGAAGGAAGTTCGCCTCTTCCCTTTCCCCTCTGCTACCAGCCTCTTTTTCTTTTTTTGAGTTTTTAGTCGCGACTTCCCCCTGAACACAGTTTTCCCCCTCGTTATCGCGACCTCGTCTTCCGGCTCGTCGTAGCACCTTCTAGGCTTTCCCCGATATCCCTCCCAGGTCCCCTCTGACGAGCGGCTTACTCTAGTTTTTATTTTTCCTTTTTCCAGGCCTGTCCTCCTCTGAGCCCTCCCACTGATCTCCGCGAAGCTACGTTAACGCGGGCCCGCCGCTTTTCTAACTCCTCCTCCCTCTCTGGACTTTCAGAGTCTTACGCGATGTTGGTTCTGATTCCTCTCCCGATCCAGCCCCCCCTGGACTGTCGTCAGAATGCCCTCCGAAAGTCGAAGTGTTGGTCCGAGCCTCTCCTTTCCCTCTTTCCTCCCCATTCCCTCTTTTTGCGAGATCCGAGGGGACCCCTTTTTCTTCTCTTTTCTTTTTATAGTGGCCTTTTGAGAGAGCTCTCGCTTCCCCCTTCCCGTTAGAGTCCGATAGATTACGCTGCTTACAACTCTCTTCCCGGACGAGGAGATTCTTTCTCTTTCTCCCCCCCTTTTCTGTCGGGCGACTTCGGTCGCTCTTTTTTTTTGTCCTTTTGACGGTCCCGTACCTCTTGTTTTGATTTTTCGGTATTTCCCTTTGTGATGTTCGCTCCCCAGTTCGACGGAATCTTCTTTTTTACCCGCTAGCCGGGCTTCTACTCCTCTTCCTTCTTTTTTGGGTTTCTCCTTTTACGGTCTTAACGTCTTCCGTCCCTTTCATAGTTTTGATCACATCGTATTTAGAGGGCGGAGTACCCCCTTCATAGCATATATCTTTCTCTCCTACTCCGTTTTTTTTCGCTCTCTCCCTCTCCCTTCGCACCTCCCCTTAGACACGTGTAGTTGATCTCCTCTCTTCTCTCTTTTTCTTACGACCCCGTCGCCCTACGTCTTTTTGGCCACCCCGTAAATAAGGACTTGCAGGACCCCATCCTGTTTTTTGGTTCCCCCTTCGAGCGATTTCGTCTTTTTTGCGATTCCTGATCTTGGGCTTCCCCCTTAGGAAGTCGGCGATGCGAGACTGCGTACGGGTCGCGGCCCTATCCCTTGATCCTGGACCTTCGCCCAGTCCTCCCCTCCTGGGTTCTAATCTCCTCTCTCCTTCACCATTTTGATTTGGTCCTGACGCGCGTCGTTTAATCTTCGCTCGGCGAGGTTTTTTTGGGGTTTTCGGTCTCCCTGAGCGGTTTTCTTTTTTTTTCCTGATGAAATTACCGACCTCAAGAAAGAGTTCTACATTGAGCGGCTCGCCTATTACTCTCGGCTCCTTTCCCCCTTTCTTTTTAGAATGGCCTTGAGGACCCCCCCCTTTCGAATTGTTTTTTCGCAATCGTCCCTCCCGACCAGTGAGGGCTTCTTAAGTGCATTATCTCGCCCCCCGATCCCTCCTTCCAAGGACCTCAGCCCCGATCACCCCTTTTTCGTGAGTAGGTCTTTTTGGACCGGTCTCCCTTTTTTCCTCCCGTCCTCAGGGCTCCGGCTCCTTAGTACCTCCCTTTTTCGTCCCTCTTCGATCCTCCCCTCTCCGATCATCTCACGTGGTGGCCCCCGAGTTTGTCTTTCTTCCCCGTGCATTTCGTTCCTTTCCCGCCGAGGCCTTCCTTGTGCGAGATGTCGCGATAGCCGTCGCAAACCTTTTTTTGTTGACTGCAAAGGGCCCCTTCTCCCTCACGGGTTTTTTTCTTTTCTTTGATGTCCCGAGGCCTTCCCCCTTTTTTCTCCTGTCGCAGAAAATTTTTTTTTGTTCTTGAGAGTTGTTGACACTATGCCCCCCCGCCTCCTTTCGTACTCGTTATTCTGGATAAAGCGCCGCGCTCCCGTGAGATGCGGGTTGTATTCTCTGTCCCTTCTTCAAAGCCTGGGATTTGTTCCCTGGGACCCGTTTAAACGTTTTCTCTTCCTCTTTCTCAACCGCGAAGATTTTCTTTTCTCGGGCTTTCCTTGGTCCGACGACGTCCCCCCACACCGCAGGAGCTCCCCCTCGAATCTCGCCGTGTTCTTTTTTTTTTGGGTCCCCCCTTTTCCCTCTATGAAGTTTCTTCCCTTTCCCGCTTGGCAAGGGCGTTTAAACCTCCCCTTTCTTCGCGTCTTTCATTCCGGTTTTGGATCGACATCGCGGTAGGTCGTGTTATTCTCATCTTTTTCGATTTCTTCCACCTACTTCCCTCCCTCTTCATTCTGTCTTCTAAAGTCATACTCCTGGCAACCTGGCATTTTTTGTTCACTTGCGTGTCCTCGAGTCAAACTCACCTACGAGCTTCTCTTGTAAGATTACTTCTGCTGCACGGCTTCTGTGATCCCCCCGCCTTTTTTACTAATTTCCAATTCAAACTTTTTTTTTCATGACCGGGCGAGAACCCTAGCTCCATGCCCGGCGCTGCTTTTTCTTGATAATCTGCCACCAAGTCCCCCTCCCTTTTCGACTCGACAACATGGTACTTCTCCACCGATCAGACTTTTTTCGAGCTTCGTCCGCGGTGGTCCCCCGGAGAAAACTTTCCCTCGGCTCGGCTTTTCTATCTGTTAGGCTTCCCTCTTTGAAGAGATCTTATTCCCCCTCCTTCTTTCCTTCCGCCCTCCTCCCGCTGCGCGAGGCCCAGCAGGCTCCCGCGGTGCAGGGAGTAAGATATCTTTTATACGCCTCTCTCTTCTCCTCCTCCCTCTTTGGGTCTTCTTTTTTTTCTTTTTTTTTCTCGACGTCGGCCTCCATACCCCCTTTTGGTGTGATCCGTATGTGCGTGTCTTTCTTCCTCCACAACATTCCCAGACGAGACCACCTTCTCTTCTTTCCCGAGGCGCTTCGTATCCTTACGACCCTTTTTTTCTGATGGGCCTCGCTTGAGAGTTTTCTTCCCTGCGTATGCCTAGATTTGTCAGCAAATTCCGCTTCACCCTCATTCTCTTCGTCATTCAGTACTCCGGTTATACAGATCACTCCCCTTACCTCTCTCCTTGTTTTCTCCCCCCCCCACGCGCGGCTGCCTACTCTTCTCGATTTTTACTTAACTCTTTTTCCCCCCTCCTGTTGAGTCGTTCTTTGCCCCAGCCACGATGTTCGCTTTTGTGGAGGAGCCTCGGTATCAAGCTCTTTTTTTTGGTCGAGTTTTTTTGGTCCATGATAAGGTGCTGCCATTTCCCTCCAGTTCTTTTAGCTCCCTCTTCTCTGTTCTCGTACCATGCCGGGTGCTCTCATTTGTGTTCCCCTCCTTTTTAGTTTCCTTTTCGAGGAAGATCCCTTGTTACTTTCCGTGCCGGGCCGACCTCCCCTACCCCCGTCGTTTTTTTTTTTGGGAAAGGTCTTTTTTTTCTACCGTCTCTTGATTCTGAAGTTGCTCGCCTACCTCCGACGAGATCGATCCCTCGCGTTGGCGGAGCGCTCCCTCCCTTCTCGGAGCCTCTTCCGACTCTTTTAAGTTTTATTTCTTCCCCGACTGTCCCTGCAGTTCATCCTTGCCCGACCTCGAGCCACGTCGGCGATTATTCTGACTCTTTCTTGAGCTCCTGCGGGTTTAGTGTAGTCTTCTATTCGTTTATCCCGGCTCCCTCTTTCACCTTCTTTGCGCGGTAGATCTCTTTTCTCGACCCTTCTCCATGTTTTTTCAGGCCCCCCAACCTCCCTTGTTTTCATAGGACGAGCCCTACCCCTTCATAGCAACGAGTTCTCTTTATTCCAGTTAAGATTCCCCTCTTTCCTTCCTCCTTTTCACCTCGACCCATCCGTTTTTTCTCCCTCCCTCGTCAGCCTTTTTTTTATCTCGGGACGATTTTTTCCTTTTTTTTTTTCCCGACCGTTTCGTTCGTCGCAGACCTTGCTCTTGAAACCGTTGCGAAGGTCGCCCATCGAGCGCTAAGTGCCTTTTTTTTTCGCCTCTTTTCTTCACGTTTCCCTCTCGGCAACGTCTTGCCCCTCTTCCTCTTCAAACGTCGATTTTCTCTCTCTTTTTTTTTGGTCTGACGACGCAGGTGGAATACGCTCTCCTGGGAAATGATTCCCTCCCCCTTTTGGAGTCCTCTTCCCTTGGCATGAGCCCGTTTTATGGTTCTCGACTGCTCCTTTTTCTTCCAGCAGAGTATTTTTTTTCTTTTCTGCGAGCCTTTTTTTTTCGACCACGCAAGCTATCGTAGGACTGGAATTCTTTCCCGAATGCGCCGGCAAGCTCGATATCTCCCTGTCCTTCCCATCCTCCTTCACGCACTCGGCGCTACGCTCTTTTTCCCTTTTCTTTTTCTCTTCTCCGTGGCCCTAGCTTAACGTCCTTCCTCTTCCGATCCGATACCCGAGAGTAGACCAACTCTGATGGGAAGAGGAGTCTCTTCCTCTGCTTTTCCCCCCCTTTTTTCTGCTGCGGTCCCTCTTCCTCCCCGGCGGCGACCGTACGCTTTTTCCATCGCTTGTCCTCTCCCCCCCCCGGTCTCGGCCCAGCTTTTTTCTAGACGAGCAGTTCTCCCTCTCGACCAGCTCCCTGTTGCGCGAGTTTCCTTTCCGCCCTCTTCTTTGCCGTCGGTTCCCCCCGTTTTCCTTTTACGTGACTTTTCCGAGCTTTTTCTGCGATCAAATCTTATTCTGAAAGAGTTCGGTCGGATCGCCCCATCTTTCCCCCTTTTCTTTCCTCCCTTGTTGTTGTTTTTTTCTAGCCGGGACCCGCCCCCCCTTTTTTCATCTTCCTTGACTCTCCCGAGCTTTTCCGCGATAACTTTCGTACCGCGATTTACGACCCAGACCGACTCACACCCCCTCCTCTCCGCAGATCATTCCCCCCCGTTCTGGTCTCCTGCGAAAGGACTTTCAGCACGAGCTTGTTTCCGCTTACTAGCTTATCGATACTCCCCTTCTTCCCTAGTCGAATTTCCGCGACGACCTTAGCCAGTCCCTCGCGACCTTTAGGGAGCAGCTCTCTTAAGTCGTCCCTCTCTTGGTGTCCTCAGAATCATTTGGCCCCCTCCCCCCCCTTCCGGTCCTTTTGGCTTTTTTCCCGTATCGTCCCTCAGCAAAGCCCCGAGGGCTCCCTGATCTAGTATCCTCCTTTTTATACCCCCTTTTTTTTCTTGGATTCCCCCCCGTCGGCGCGACCCACCCACTGTCGACTTGACCTCGGAATTCAGTACCTTCCACTTCTCTTATCCCCCCTCTTTCTGAACTTTTAGCTCCCCCCACTCCTCCTCTTTCGATTATCGCGCGTTTTTTCGTGGGCCATTCCGAGGAGGGTCCCCTCTTCAAGTAGCGTTCCTTCCCTTCCTTGATCCTTTCCAGTCTGATACCCTTTTTTCACGCCCTCTCGGAAAGTTTTCCTGCTACCTTTTGCCGCGAGGCCGCTCAAGCGTTGCTCTAGTAAAGTGCATAGTCACCTTTCTTTTGACGAGGGCCTTACGCGCTCCCTTCGAAGATACGCCTTCCTCCCCCTTCGGGTTTCTCCCTCCCGACGGACGCGCAAAGGTCGGAGCATGTCTTCTTTCCCTCTTCGAAGCCTTTTCTCTCCCTTGGTAGGTAGCGACACTTCTGGTCCGATTGACTCGATTCAACGCCGACCCCCTCGTTCTATTGCACGGCTCCTTCGACCCTTCTTTCGATTCCCGTCATCTTTTTTTTTTGGCTCGGCAACATGCCGCTCCCCCTCTCCTCGATCTCGAGTCCCCCACAATAAGGTGCGCCTTTTCGGGCGGGGCGACCTGATCGAAGAATACGAGTTCCTACCCGCAGGCGTTTAGCCTTCTCCCTCCGTCTCCTTTCTTTAGGATCCATCGGCGGGCACTTATATCCCCCTCTTCCCCAGGATTAAGGTCCGGCTTCTCCCGCGCCCTTCTCTTCGCTCCGCCTCAAGAGCGATTTCCCGACTCGCGGCGGAGGTTCTTAACTTTTCCTCCTTTGGAATTTCCTTACCCCATTTTCCTTGCCAACCCTATTATTTTCCCTTTCTTTTCGAGTATGGTTTCCAAGTACAGTTTTTTCTCCGATCAAAAGAACTCCTCTCCGGCGATGAAGATTTTGATGCGCCACATCTTTCCGTGCTCCACCTGAGGTCTCTTTTCGTACCCCTACCCCCCCCCTCTTTTAATGGCATTCCCCCTTAATGCCCGGCTTTCCTCCCGGAGCTTCTTGGGATCTTTCCACCATCGAACTCGGGCTGGGGTCCCCTTCGACTTGAAAAATTGGTTTTTCCCACGGCTGTTCTCTTCCCTTTTCCTTCTTTTCTTTCCCCTTCGAGAGTTCTTCCTTTTATTTCCCCTTAAGACTCGAGGTTTTGAAGCGCTCCGTTCTCTTTGAACTTCTTCTCTTTCGCCGCGCAGACGGACCTCCCCCGACGTTTTTTTTTTTTAGGCCCTTTTTCCCCCCCCGAGTGCTTCTTACGAGATCGTATAAGCCGCTCGGCGCATGACTCTCGGTTTATGTCCTTTTTTTTGGTTTTGTGTCGGCACTTACAAACATCCCTCTTTGTTGTTGTTTTTTCTTCGTGCGTTCAGTAGAGCCCCCACCAGGACAACTCCGCTCCACTCGCTTCCTTGAAATCTCTCGGCAGTCTCGTACTGCCCCCCGCGTCTTTCGGCTTTCCTCGTCCGCGGGTTCTTTCTCTCTTGGCGATGCCTCCTGAAGTTCAGTTGCAAGCCGATCGCTTCACCTCGGCGACGTTTTGCCCTATAAGGCTCCCTCTCGATCGCGTTGCGCCCCCCCCCTCTCCTTCGAAGTCCTTTTTTTTTTTTCCAACGCCGTTCCGACCCTAGTTCTTGTAGAAGTTGCCCCCGATTTCTCTTTTTTTTGAGGAGTAAGATTTTCACTCCTTCTCCTTCCCGAGTTTTCCTATCATGGTGCTCAGCCAGTTTGCCCTCTTCGGTTTTAGTCCCCTTCAAATAGGCGATTTGTTTCTCACTGAAGCCTCTTTCCAGGATCCTCGAGTTATTTATTTTTCCCTTCCTCCTCAATTGTCATTTCCTCCCCCGACTCTTTACCCCGTCGTCTTTTTCACCTGCGTTTCAACGACGAGGCTTCTGGGTTTTTCCTTTCCACTTGCTTGTATTGATCACCGGCCAGATGATTCCGATCCGCCGCCTAACCGACTTGTCGATAACATCGAGCGTTTGGAAGCTCGTCCCGTTTTTTTTCTTTGAGGAGCCCAAGCCCGCCGTGAAGCGTTTTTTATCCATTTATCTGAGCAGTTGATCCCGGCAGAGATGCCTCTTCACCTCGGCGAAGATTCTCTTTGAGAGCTAATGCGTTTCTTCCTAGTTCTTTTTTCCCATTCGATTTTCGCCCAGAGCCCTTTTGCACCTCTTGTGGATCTCTTCTCCTGTCTTGTTCCTTTTGAAGCGGTCTTTCGAGGCCCCACAAGTATTCAATGCTTGTCTAATAGGACGAGTAATCCCACCGGCATCGCAACAGCTTTCGGCTCGTTCCCTGTTCACGAGTTCCTGTCTATATTGCATGATTTTTTGATCTGAGTCCCGGACGCCATTCTTTCTCAGATGTGCAGCATTCGCTACGATAGACTTGCGACCAGCTCCCGGACGTGTCTGATTTCGTCGCCGAACCTTGGATCAACGAACACCGTTGCGAAGGCGCAGAGAACGAGAGATCCTCCTTTATTCGCAAGCCGATGATTAAATTAACGCTTGCCCCGGCCCGATGCTACGACGGAGCATATTTATTGGGCTTCGAGATTTTTTCTGGCGGATCCTACCTCACTGGGACGACTGTCTCTGATCCGGGAACTGATATAGTACAGTCCTCTTGCGGAGAAGCGGGAACCGCCTCTTTTACCTTCATGTCGCAAACTCAGCAGACGATCGTCCTTTGTACAGCCCATATTCTCGTTTGCGGGATGCTCCGTCCTTTCCCTTCTCCCGTCGGGGCGTTTTTAGGATTTTTTCCATGAAGGCCTGGCATTGGACGTTGTGCTTTTTGGCCGCTCGTCCTCAGTCTCCTCTTCTGAGCGATCCGTTCAGGGTTTAGCCCCCCCAATAATTTTTCTTGGCTTTCAGTTAGTCTACGTGGCACAGGGCGAGTCGCTTACCGACTCCAATTTCTCCGACCTTACGTCTCGGACCACCTCCGATTTTTTCTTTTCTCTCTGCTCAACCCTTGCGAAGGTTTGCTCTCGGCGGTTTCTACAGTACGTCCCCTTCGCGCTCGAGATTGCTCCCCCCTTAGCTGCCCCATATTTAGAGAGCTTTTCCTCTTCTTCGCCCCCCCTTTCGCGTCTTTTTTCCTTGCTACGCTGCTGTGCCTCAGTTTAGTTGTTTTTTCCTCGCGTTTTGTTCTCTCGGCCTTTCAGAGAGCGTCTGAGATTCACTCGTTCTGCTGAACGATCTTTCCCGGCCTTACTCCTCTACCCTAATTCCTACCCACTTGGTTTTTGGTTATTTCAATTTCCTCATAGCGTAGTAGCCCTGAACGGTGATCTGCAGGAAGCCCAACGACCCTATGTCCCGCGATAACGTGACTCGCCTCGAGTACGAACCCCAAAGGTCTACTTTGAACACCCCCACACCCCTGCCGCAGTAGGGATGCTTTTTTTTGTCCATGCGACCCCCTTTTTTGAGCCGAACGAGCTGGGACTCTTTCCTTGAGCGCAAGCCGAGCGCAGGATCAGCGCGTTCGCAGCGCGAATGTTCCTATGTACCTCCCTCCCCCTACCCTGAGATTGTAATCGGCCCTATAGTTTTTTTCGTCCCGGTGAAGGAGCGATTTCTATTAGTTGCGTGCTTCACCCGGCAGCAAGCCGGGTCTCTAAGAATCCTACCCGCAGTACTGTGCCTTCTCTTATATCTTGATCCCGCTACGGCCGGCCAGTAGAGTGACTCTTCAAAAACGTGAGATGCGCACTTATCGAGCATTAGTAAAGAGATTGTTCACTAGCGATGGCAGACCCCCCCTTCCCGGATCGTAATTCCTTCCCCCCATTTTTTTTTGTTCTGTCACGCGAGACCAAGCCTAAAAAGAGCGGAGTCGGGTCATAACCGTATCGTTCTTAACTGTAACGTCAAGGTTCTCCTAGGTGGGAAAAGGGCTTTTTTTGCGCCTTCCCCCTCCTTTTCTCCCTTAGACTACGACGCGCAGCTTCCTTAGGGTGTCGCATTCGAGGACGGTTCCGTCGTGCTCTCGAGAACGTTCCTCTGGCAGTGCGACGAGGATTACCCCGTTCTCGATTCGAAGACCCCTTTTTCTCAATGATCGCAAGGTCGGACAACTCTTAATCCCTCTTTAATTTTTATCCCTACTCGATTGAATTGCGTCGGTTCCTTTTTTTTTATTTTTGGAGGTAGGATCGGACCCCACGTATTGTGCGGTCGAGGTTAGAACCACACCGCCGAATCGTACTAGTTTTCTTCATAAAGCGCCCTCGTCCTCACCTGCATCTTTTTTTGTACGTTTTTTCCTATGAAGAACAATTTTGGATTTGTCTCCCCTGCGACCCGCGCGTGATTTACAAGATTGTGCGTATCACCCTCCAGAAGGTGAGAACGGCTTACGCCGGGCTGTGTAGAGGCTTTTTTTAACTCTTCCCCCCCCTTGCTCCCGTGGCGATCTCGCGTTTTTTTCCTTTTCCGGCTTTTCCGTCTTGCTCACTCCTCGCTTCTTCAATTCTTTCTTCTCCTCTCAAGAACGACGCTTTTTTCCGAGGAGGCGCTCCGCCCCCTTTCTCTTTTAGCTCCTTCTCGGAGTTTTCTCCTCCTTTCTGGCCGGGATCGATTATTTGACACCCCCCCTCCTCCCATCCCCGCTCTTCCTCGTGGATCCCGTATCCTGCGATTTTTCACCTTTGAAGTCTCGTGACGATATTCATAGTCTGCCACAAGGAAAATCCGCCGATTTCGGCCTCAACCACTTACGACTTGCCCCAAGTTTTCCACACGCTGCGCGCCTGCTTTTAGAGGACCCCACCTGGGTCCCCCCCAACATTGCCTTTCTTCATGAACGTTCCGTCTTCATATGCGGTCTCATCGCCGGCGAAGGTGATTCCTCTTCCCAGAACGCGAACCCTTTGTTCCCCATGTTTGACATACTCCCCATGTTTCGGCGACAAGGCTTAATTTTCTCTAGAGATCGCATCCCCTGCCGGCCGGGGTAATGCCTAAAAAGGCTTTCGGTAGGATTCCCCGTTCTACCCGTTAATACGTTGGACTCCCCCCTGAGTTCGGTTATGCACATGTGCCTTCCGCTGGTGACTTTCTTAGATCCCTTCTTAACCCCTCCCGATGAGATCTGAAAGAAGGAGACATGCCTGGTGAGTTCTTATCCTCTACGCCGCCCTATAGGCCTCCTTCTTTTGCTCTTTTTTTTTCTCGCTCCCGGCACGCCCCTATCCTCTTCATAATACAGTGTTTTTTGAGAGAGATCTTTTTTTGCCTCTTTGACGCCCCCCCCCCCCCTGACGTCTCTGTCAGGGACCGATTTTTTTTGCGCCGAGCTCGTACTCCTCCCCCCGAGTCTTTCGCTGCTGCCATAGAGAAGACGTGTGTACCTCCTTTTCCCTTCCCTCGATGACCATGCGCCCTCCCGCGGCGTTTACGGCTTCCTTTAACGGATCCCCCTTTCGAAGCCGAGCCCCTCTTGTTTCTCCTTCCTCCAGACTCCTTTCTCTATTGATGTCTCTCCTTCGTGTGCAGCAGACATTAGGTCGGCGAATTTACCGAGTTCGCGGGTCGGTTCTTTCTCCCTTCTTTCGTTTCCTGGACGAGTAACAGTTTTGATGCCAGCCCATGGGAAAGTGATGTTGTCTCCGCCCGGCGCGCAGGTGTGTCTTTACTTATTTCCTTCCTCTTCTCCTTCTCTTTTTTCCTTGGATCGAGGAACTCGTCCAGTCCTTTGAATCTCTGCGAACTCCTTTGAAGGCGTTTCACCCGATTCTTAAGTGGTCTTTTTAAAGGGTAGTTGTAGCGATCCCGTCCTGATGCCTCCCCTCGCTTCCTGGTCTCCTCCCTCCTTTCTGCGGCTTGCCGGTTTCGTCGGGCGATTCTCCCTCCTGCTTCCTCAACCGGGGATCCATTTTGATCCTCTTGCAGTGACTATTAGATACTTTGCGCCTCCTTTCCCCTTCGGAATCCGGCTAATTTTTTTGGTAGTGTTAAACCCCGATACATTCATGACCCAGCCCGCGACCCCGCGCCGGTCGCACCGTCTGCGCGTTTTTGACGCTCGGAGAGGCTCCCCCACCTTTACCCTCGTTTATTGAAAGCTTTTCTCCTTTTTCCCAAAGGGCCCCCCCCCCCCCATGTTTTTCCCGCCTCTGCCTATTCCCTTTAGCCAAGAGTTACGATTCGGGGTGATCGAGTTCCCTGACCAGCACTCCGTTTCTCCCACCAGTCTTTTCCCTCCTTTTTTCTGCCTCGGGACGATCGACGTTAACAAGAACCCATGACTTATCAACCCGAACCCCTGGGTTCTTTTTCGCGCGAACAAGAGAGCGAGGCTAGTCGTCGCTCTTCCTGGCACGTGTATCTATATGAACTCTACCGGGTCCCTCGCTGCTTATTTCTGCGCGCGGAGCTGAGTATTTTGAGTATTTACCTTTTCCTAGAGTCTCCCGACTCTTTGACGCGGGCACACCGCGTGAATGGAGCCTTTCGCCGCTCGAAAGGCTCCCTCGGTACTCTATTCCGTTCGTCAATGGTTCTCTCAACATAGTCCCTTTAAATCGTATTGGTTCTATCCGAATGCACGACTTTTCTATGTCTCTTCTTTGGATGGAGAGGAAGATGATCCCTCTCTCTAACGGGCCTTACTCCTTGCTGTCAGACCGAAGGATCCCCTCGTCCCGACTCGGGCTCTCTATTCCTTATGCTTCAGAATTGAGTCGGATCGTACTTACCCCCGACTCGGTCTAAATTGAATCCTCCTTCACAGCGCCCCGAAGACGCTCCTCATTTACGAGAGTCGCTTTCCATAAACTCAGTCGATAACTCATTCAATCTTTTCCAGTAAGCTTCATTCGCCGCTTAGTCTCTACAGGTAGTTCCCTCGATCCGGCCTCTACCGTACGAGTTCTCGCGCTCGCGCTTGTCCTTCATGTAAGCTGTCCTCTGATCTCCTCTCCTTCCCCTAGACCCGCTCGTTGCGGTATTTTTCCTTTCCTGGTTCCTGACGTCTCCCTCGTAGTCGCACTCCTCGCGGACATCGAGAGCTCTGCGCATCACATCTTTTTCACGCGTCGGTCTCCCCTGTTCCATCCTCCATTGGTTGTTTCCTTTTCTCGGGACTCTCCAGTAACGTATGTTTGATAGCAGGAAGCTCTCGTCCGCGATACGTGCTAAGATTCGATAAGACCTTCTTCCTCCCACCCCGTCAGGAGGCTTCTTTTTTCCCTAGGCCCGGCGATTTGCTCGTCGCGAAGCAAGACTTTGTCCGGATTACCAGCGCCGGCAGCTTTCAGCGAAGCCTCTTTCGACCGAGCCCGACCCCCCCTTCCCCGTTGCACGAATCTCTCGTCCCAGTCCGCCCGAGTTCCAGACTTTTTCTCGTCTCGGCGATTGAGGTTTTCTTTATTAGAACATTTCGCCCGGGCGAACGGATACGACACTCTAGCAAGCCGTTTTTTCATCCCTTCGCTTATCCGACAGAGTACGTCCTTTTCTCGTTCGCGTCCTTTTTTGTCTCCAACCAACGTATCCTTTTCGCCCGGCATTCAAAGGCAAGGGAAGCACTTTAGCACCGTGCGATAGTCCTTAGGCGCGATTCCACTTCCCTCTCTAAGCTTTCTGCACTTTCTGAGCGGCGCAGGGTGTTTTGCTGCGAGGTCATGGGTCTAACAGTAGTTTTCGGGAGATAAGGGCCTTTTTTGATGCTCTTCTTCGGATCCGTTTACCCTCCTACCCGTATGAGGAGCAGCTCTTCTAGTTACCAGCTCCTGGCGAGCCTTGCATGGATCTCGATGACAGTTCCTCGTAACTGGCGTGTCTCCTACTCCTCGCGATCGAACAGAGAGTTTCGACACCGTACAATAATTCCCTCGGCTACGAGAAGATTACTGGAGTGGTCCCCCGAGTTCGAAGATAAAAGTCTAGCGCGTCCTGACTGACTTCCGGATCTGGAGGTAGGTTCTGGCCTCACTGAGTGCGGGTCTGAGGTTTCAGACTTTTCTATTTGCCCTTCTAATAGTCGCATCTCGAGTTTTTTGCTTAGTAACTTTACGACCAAGCACCACTGATTGTTCTTCGGCCCTGACCCCTATTCAACCGCTAACCGGATACAGCCGGAGATTCTCTCCCTAAACCGCGCAGAAGGTGCCTTGGTAGACGTTACTCCGAACTGCTCCAGTCACGTTTACGAGTTTGTACCAAGTTTCCTCTCTCTGTTTCCTTCGACTATTGCTGGCAAGGTACTGTCGAAGTCGGACTCACTGGATCCACGCTTAGAAAATCGGCTTTAATCGACCATTCGATCAATCCGTTTGCTCTCCCCTCCTCCCCCCTTCGACTCTCGGGCGTAGGTCTCTTCACTCTGGCTAGCTTTCAAGCACCCGACGCTCGTAGTGTACAACGCTTAATCGAAGGGGTCGTTAGTTACGGCCTTCACTCTTTACTTTCAGGTTATCCGTCGATCAACCCCGCATGTTTTTCGACATCGGCATGCCTGCCAACACTGTCTCTCCTCTGCGTCTCACAATCACGG
>Ga0179593_1574400_pt1 | contig 16558 bp, 15 predicted proteins | sample CZODoug2_1_08_16_FD_185931 | JGI IMG/M metagenome (GOLD analysis project Ga0179593, IMG submission 185931) | Vadose zone soil fungal communities from Angelo Coast Range Reserve, California, USA - CZODoug2_1_08_16fungal (PacBio error correction) | ecosystem: Environmental > Terrestrial > Soil >... | reverse complement strand
TTTAGCCCCCAACCGGCCTTTCGGGATGGAGTAGAGGAGTCCCCCCCCCCACCTGGATATCTTGCCCAGCCGCTCCTCCTCTCCTTTGCCGTTTTTTACAAAGCGGTGTCTCCCGACATCCTTCCCTTCTATCTTCCTTTTTAGCCATGTAACCTGCCGATAGCAGGCCCACGGCCACTCCTTCCCCGCATTTTTTTTTGCCCAGGGCTAAAAGACACTTTTTTTTTCTTATTGCATGTACGCCCCTTCCTTAAGGTTTTTGGGTAAACTTCAGTTTTGTTCTTTTTGAGCCTCACTTTTGCGGCCGCCGGGCGACGAATTTTCCCTCTTTCGATACTTTGAATGATAGGATGGTAACTTCCCACTCAAGCCATTCCTTCTCCGCGTACATTCTCCAACCGACCTGAAATCGACCGAGCGGCACCGCCATTACATCTGAGTCCGCGCGTTCATACGAGGAGACCCTTCATTTTCGGCGTATCATCGTCCTCTTTTACTCTGTTCAGCTTTGCCTCTTTTCCCTTTTAGGGTCCTCGCCGCAATGTTTACGTCCCCTCGAGGGCCTGCCGGGTCTTACCCCCTTGGGTTTTTCTTTTCCCTAAACCCTTTTTAGAAGAGGCTTGTTTTTTCTTTGCAAAAGGCGTTGTCTCTCCTCGAACAGTATTCTTGACACGCTGCCTATGCACGAAGCTGAGGACCTCTTTTTCTCAATTTTTTCCCCGCCCTCTGATTGAGAGCCCATACCCCCTCAGCCGCGCTCGGGGGTTTACTTTTTTCCAAGCTTTCTTCGGAACAAGAGATTCTCCGTCCTCTGTTGTATAATGTCCCTCTTACAACCTTTTATCGAATTCGCGATTTCACGATCTCTCTCTATTCTTAGGCTCCCTGACGGCCTTACTGCTCCCCCTCATTCTTTGTTCAATGGAGAAAGTTTCCCCTCCCTCCTTCATCCTGGACGCGGCGATCTCTTCCTTCTTAGTTGTGATTAATCCAGAAACTGTTTTGCCGTATTCCGTTCTCTTTTCTTCTTGATCCTTCTTTTTTCAGACCACCCTTCACTAACGACCCCCCACCCCCCCCCCCCCCCCCCCCCCTTCCAACCAGTTTTTTACACTGTAGCCTCTTCTTATGGGTTCTACTCATTGGTGAGTGTTACTTTTCAATCTTCTAAAGATCTCCCTTGCGTGCGAGAACCTTTGTTTGGATGATTACCCTGCTGGTTTTATCTCACCTTTCGGTCCTACGTGAATATAAGCAACCTACTGCTGCATCCCTTTTCCCCTGACCTAAACGGGGATTGAGACCGGATTTCCTCGCTTTTTTTTCCCCATCTCTTCCAGCATTCCCCCTTTTCCGTAACTCTTTTCCGACATGCATCTATAAGATATTTGGGTTCTGATAGTCCCCTCCCCCCACCCACCCCCCCCCCAAATCTCGAATTGAGGGTGATCGGATTACTCCACCTGGTCCAGTTGTGCCCTACCCCTACCCTTTCTCTTTTCCGGTCATTTTATGTATCATTTTTGTGGTTGGGTGGGGTGGGGGGGGGGGGAACAGTCCCCGGCTACAGAAAAGATGTCTACCCCCGCATCCAAGCCGCTGGTCATTGTTCTCTCTTAATCCCCTTCCTTCACCCTTTCCCTTTCCCTTTTTTGAATTCCAAAGATCGACCTTGCTTCCCCTCTCTCTTCTCTCTCCGTGTGTTGTTTTTGGCCGGGGCCTCTTATTAATTCGGGTCAACTCCTTTTCCGTAAAGAGTTCTTCTTTTTTTTTCTTATCCCAAACTCACAATCGACTTACTTCCTGCGTCGTTAGTTTTTCATGTTTGTACTTAAAAAGAAGGATGCCGGTCATAAGTTTTCTTTAGCTCCCCCTCCACAGGGAGAGAAGGTGACTCGTCCCCCCTTTTTTTGCGGAGCGATCCCCCCCCCCCTCCCTTCCGGAAAAAGGCTATTTCGTTTTCCCCACATTATAATTCTAGCATTTCCCCTTAAGGTTTCGAAGTACAAGAAGGTGAAGGGCCCCCTTCCTTAAACTTTTTAACACCCTTTTTTTCCCATGGTCCTCCCCCCCTTCCACTCGGGAGGGAAGTTGTCCTAGTCCCCCTTTTCGTATTATGCAAGCGGCCTTGTTACGGCGCGAGGCTATTTCCCCCCATTTCTAATTTACATTCCCACCCGCAAAATATGACTGGTCGTCCCACGCTCTCTCTCGGCTCCCCCTTTTACATCCATCCCTTTTCCCCCCTTTCCCCCCACCTCCTTCTCCCCACTCCCCTTATACCTCCTATTCCCCATCTCTTCCCCCGTCCCCCCTCCTCTCTCTGCTTATCCTTGGCCCCTCCCCACTCCCCCCCTCTTCTCTCCTTTTCCCCTCCATTTACCCCTTCCGTCTTCCCACCACCCTTACTTTATTGTTCCCCCCTTCCCATTCTCTCTTCTCGCATCTTCCGTTCTACCCCATCCCCCCCCCCTTCTCGCTGGTCACACTCTCGCCCTCGTTTTCTCTTCCACCGCACTTCCCACCCTCCCCCTCCTTACTACGAACCTCCCCCCCTCACCCCCCCTACCACCCCCTCACTTCCCCCCCCCCTCTCCCCTCCCCCCTCATCCCCACTGTTCTTTTCCTCCTCCCCCCCCCACTACCTCGTCGACTCCCCCCAACTACGTCTGCCTCTTCCGCCTTACCCGCCCACGCGCCTTTCTACCCCCCTTTATAGTGCTTATCACCCCCCCCCATACCCTCTCGCCTAACCCCCCTCCCTCTTGCTTCGATTCCCCCCCCCACCCAGTCCTCTCCTCTCCTTCCTCCCCTCCCCCCCTCTTCCAGCTCTCGGCCCGCCTTGCCCCCCCTCTCATCGCCCACCACACCACTTTCCCGCCTCTCTTCCGCTCCCTCTCCCCAAATCCCCCCCCGCCCTTCCCCCTTCCCCTCCCCCCGCCTCCCGATTTCTCCCTCCGCCCCTAACCCTCCTTCTCGCCCTCCCCCTCTACACCCCCTTTGTATCGTCCCTATCTCCCACCTCTCACACTCTTTCCTCTCCTTCCACCTTTTAGTTTACTCTCCTAGTCTCTTTCACCCTCCTTCCTGTCCCGTTTTATTCTCTCTTCACATCATTTCCTCCTCCCTCTCCCTGCCCCTACCCCTCCCTGTTCCTTTCAAACCTCCTTGCATCTTCACGCTTTTCCCCCCCTCTTTGCCATCTCCCATCTCCCCTTCTTCCCAGCATATAACCTTTCCTACGTCCCTCCCATTCCCCTTCAAGTATTTTATCTTTCCTCCCCCTCCCCTACTACCCTACTTTCACTTCCTTCCCCCCTCCACTTCCCCTTTCCTATTATTCACACTTCACACTGCCTCCCATGGGGACTCCTCCCCTGTTCACTCCCCCTTCTTATCTTTATCCTATTACCCCCCACGTTTGCCCCGCCCTTGACATCCCCCCCTTTCACTTACCCTCCTTTTCCTCCCGGGAAAAGATAGATATCGCTAACTAGCGCCGGCCTGAACCAACTTTTTCTCTTTCTTCTTTTCGGATAGCGATCCCCGTCTTTCCCCGTCCTTACTTTCGCACGCCAGCCCCCATGTTTAGCCCCTCCAAGCAGTCCTCGCCCCTACCCTAGACTGCCAAACTTCTGTCGATCTCCCCCCTTTTGTCGCCGGCACCTTTTCACATGAATATTTTTCTTTTTTCGGGTTTCTCTTCTTCCAGTCGAGCTGGATTTTTCCGACGCCCCATTGAGCTTCCCTTTACTCCCTCCCGCCTCAATGTGTTTATTTCCCGGAAAGCGCATTTCCCTCCCCCTCTCAACTGACCTATTCGAGGATCGCCCTCTTTTTCTTCTTAGCAAACCATTGAACCCCCCTCTCTCTGTGTTGAGTCTCTCCCTTCTTTCATTTTTTCAAAGATGGATTCCGCCCCCGCCCTCGTTTTTTGTGGCAGAAAATTAGTAAGGGTAACTTCCACTCTTCTATCAGGCCCCTGCTCCATTTTCTTCTTCCCTGACTATGCCCTCCTTTTTTTTACCTGGAGTTTTCCCCACCCCCACAAGGTATTGAATCAGAAGTTCCTTTCGCCCCCCTTTGTCAAGTAAAAATGTTGGGTTGCACGGCTCCCCCGATTACCCTTCTTCCCATCGCGGTTCGAAACTCTACCAAGATCCCTCCATATGCGAGGCTTCCTAATTCCCCCCCTTTCTAATATTGACCTGCGCCGACCTCCACCCCATATATGGTTTTGCTCCACCCGCTTTCTCCTTTCTCTCTCCCGGTCCCGAAGGCCCCCTTTTTCTTTTTTGGGACCGTACCCGATCCCTTTTTCTCTTCGGGACGATGACGAAATGAGCCTTTCCCCCTTCCCCCCCCCTTGGCGCCTCCCCTCCGTCCTTTCTCCCGTAATGACCCCCTTAAAAATTGATTTCCCCCTTACTCGCCTTTTCCTTCCCCGCTCTATGCGGGCCAAGTTGGTGTTCCCATGAAAAAAGGTCCTGCGCGGTTTTTTCTTTTCCTGGTATTCTCCCCCTTAGGTACCTTTAAGTAAGACTTTTTTAGACTTTTTCCCCAGATCGTCCCGTTTGCGTTCGAGAGAGAGTTAGTAGTTGCCATTATGTTGGTCCCCTCCTCCCGCCGAGCTCCTTTCTTAGTCTGTTAACCCTTTTTTTTACTCTCCCTAAGAGTTTTGTTGGTTGTTGAGTCTTTTCTTCTTTCTGAATTCCCAGACCTTGAGGCGAGGGCGGGAGTCTCGATCCTTTCTATCATTACCCCGCCACCCACCAGCCTCTCTCCCCCTCACAAGTAGTCTTTTTTCCCCTGCCCCTTCAGGAACCCTAAGTTTCTTCGGCTCATGTAAAAGCCGTCCACTTTCGCCCATCCCCCCTTGCAGCAATTTTTTTTTTGAATAAAGGAAAAGGGTCCCCCCTTGCTCGAGATTTCTGTTGAGCCTTCTTTAAAAGTCTTTTAAGTAAGGAATCTGTCCTCCTTCCCTTTCTCAACTCTTGGGACTGCGTTCCATTGTGCTTCCTTGCCCGCTCCTCGAGATACTTTCCCTTCCCCACAACACTCCCTCACTGACCCTGGAGTTAACCTATACCGTTCTCTTCCACTCCCAGCCTTTTTCCATCTTTTTTCTCTGGCCGGAAACCTCCCCTTGGCTGGGGATCCAGTCCCTCCAGGTTGAGGATCCCTTGACCTTCTTTTGCAGAGTCTTGTAACCTTTCTCTTTTGACTTCTCCGTTCCTCCCCTCCTCTTTTATTCCCGAACCTGTTGACGTTCACCCGCTCCCGTCGGACTTCTGATATCCAGACAGGGGGGTTTTCCCCACTGATTTCCTGCGTCTCGTTACCGGACCCCCTTCCTTCTTTTATTCCCCTTTTTTGTTCCTTTTAGGATCGGACAATCTCCATTCGCCTGCACAGACGAGGGACCGTTTTGGTCTTTTTCCTTCTCAGCTCCTCTTTGGATCTACAATTTTTCCACCTGATTCTCGGCGCTTGGTTCAAGGTTCTCCTCCTACAAACCTGATTGAGATACTACGCATAGTGTCCCTTCAATGTGCTTCAATGTGCTTTCCTTCTTCTAAACATTCTCGTTACCTCGCCGGAGAACTCTTCTATCCCTTTTCCGGCGGTCCCCATGATAGACTTTCCGCCGCTTCACCCCCTTCTTCATTTCTGCGGCGCCCTTCCCCCTCTCGACCTTCTGCACTGGAGCGGAGAGATGCACTTTCCCTTCTCGATTTTTCCCTTCTATCCCATGTGGCTGGCGTCGGCCTGCCCCTTTTCGCGATGGTGATCGGGACGAAAGCCCACCTCACCCGTGTCTCCCTCCTCCCCTCCTCGAGATCTGTCTCCTTATACTCTTTTAGCGGTTCCTTTTTCCTCTGGCTGAGTGAAGCGATAAAGGAGAGCTGTGGTTTTCGCTACGCGGTGGGTTGCTGCATCCCCCTAATTTCCCCGCCTTTTTGAACACCCGCACCTTGCGGTATTTCCCTAACGTCCCTCCCCCTCCCAAGTTGGAATTGCCCTTGGATTGAAATCGCCCCCCCTTCCACTTTCCCCTCCTGCAACCATTCGTGTAAGTTCAATGTCCTTCGTGTCTTTATCCATCGGCTGTCTCTGATGCTCCCTGCCCGGTCCCGAATTTAGGTTGCCTTCCAATCCCCCCCCCCCTCTATTGTGCCACCCGGGATAGTAAAATTTTTTTCGGACTTTTTCTTACCGTCATGACATTCTCCACTACCTCCGGTATGTGCTAAAACGTCACGCATTCTTATTCATGTAGCTGTGGTCACCTCCTCCTTCTGCCCCCCCCCCTTTAACGCTCTCAAAAGTTTCTACCCCCCCCCCCCCCCCCTCTACTTTTCATCATCCTCACTTTAGCGATCCTCCGGGGGAGAGCTTTTACATTTTTCCTTTGGCTTTTCCCAAAGAGGAGTTTTCAAGTCCTTTCCCTCCCCTCCCTTGTCCTTTGACTGCGTATTGTGTCCTGTCTCTTACCGGGAAAAGCACAGGCCCCCCGGTTCCGAAAATAGGCCCGCCAACTCCCCCCCTTTGGAGTGATGGTGACCCCTCCTGCCGCCCCCCCTAAAGTACCCTGAACAGGTCCGTTTGCCCTGATCCGCAGAGACAGCCCCCCATGAGGTCCCCCCCCCCCACCCTCCCCCCCCCCAAGGTTCATGACAGTAGTACCGAGTGTGCTCTCTTTAAACTTCTTTTTCTCTTTATCCCTCGAAATTTTTTTCCCCCCCTGTCCTTTTTTCTTTTTCTTTCTTCCCCCGATTGAGCTACCCTCTGTTTCGGCCCGCCCCTAATGATGGGATACACAAAAAGTTCGATTGGCCGAGGCCCCTTTTCTGGGCAGTCTCCTCTTTATCGCCTGATTTAAGGGAGAGTCCCCCCTTTCCTTAGACTTCCTTCCTCTCCTCCTCCCTGAGCGCGAACATTTCCTGTCTTTCTCCCCGTGAGTTTCTGGTAGGAAGCCGCCATCTCCCATTTCCCTCATAGGCTTCCGAATCCCCCCTTCTGGATCTGCTCTGAAACCCTTAATAGAGATCCCACAGGCCTCGCGCCGCGTTTTTCCTCGCATAAGGAGATGGAGATTAGGCATTCAGATGGTATTCCGGTGTATAGTCGTTTCAAGGCGTCTCTTTTCTTTCCCCGAAGAATCCAGTTCTTTATCTTTCCCCCTTCAGCCGTCGAAGAATAAATGGTTTATCCGATAACATTAGCCAGCCACCTTTAGGCCCCTTCTTTCGTCTCACCTCTTTTTGTCCACGCCCTTTCTATCCAATCCCCCCTCCGATGTGCCCTGAATGCATGTTGAGTTGATATTTTTCTTATCCAAGCACTGGATACCAGCCATATCCTCTTTCTGTCGCGTCCCCCTTCCCTGTCCATTTCCCCAAAGCTCACGATTGTTCCTATCTTTCCACCCCCTCCTTTGGTCAGATCAAGGTTTTTCTGCTTCTTCGTTCTCCACGAACCCCCCCCAATGTATTGATCCCCTCCTTTATTAAAAAGCCCCCTTCTTTTAACTCAACATGTGCGTTTGCGGCACTGCCCTCATTCACGCCATACGCCGCGCGTCCTTTTGACTTTTCCTTTCTCTGTTTAAAGACACCCCTTCCCTGCCTTTTTTTTTCCCTTCAAGAAGTGTTTTTTTTTCCCTATACGAAGAAGGAAAGGATTCCTTCTGTCTATGGCGGGGCAGCCCACTTCCCCAGATGTGTCCCCTTTCCCCTGGATCCTTATTCAGAAGGGAACCTCCGCCCCTTTTTCCCTTTTAGTGTGGGCACGGACCAGCCCCTCTTCCGCAGAGGCTGCGGAAAGCTTTTCATTTGCCGGACCCAGTCTCCCCCTTCTTCTAAGATGGTGGACTTTTCATTCCTTTTCCCTGGCAACCCTTTTGACTTTACTTAACGTCTCAGGGTCTCCTGCCGATTCTCCCTTGAGGTTCCACTTGCCCCAAACTTTTCTGAGCGTTTTTTGGGAATTGGATGTAGCGTCCGGTTTTCTTTTCCCCCCCTAGCATAGAACTACGTTGCCCGTTTTCTCGGTCGGCACCAAGCTGTTTAGGCAAGGGCTCTATAGTTCGGGTTGTCGATCGGTTTTTTTCTCCCTCCCTCCCACAGCCAACTCTTTCCCTTCTTTGCCCTTTTCAATCCGTGGGCTGAAGGAAAATCTATATACTTTTCCTCTCTTTGGAGCATGATTTCTTCAAGACCCAAGGATGACCACCTGATTCGCACGGGCCTTCCACCCTCTTCCTTTTCAGTCACTTACCCACTCCGCCTCCTTCTCCCGATCTCCTGAACCCTCCTTTTTTTTTTCTTTTCCCGATCCCCGCAACGTGTTCTACTGGCACCTTTCCTGCTACAAGGCCACCCGCCCCCTTCCTTGTTGAATCTCTTTCCCCTGAGCTCGATCCCTTCTGCCTAAGTTTTCTCCCTTTTCACGTGTTTTCCGTCATTCTTAGCAAGTCCCCTTTTTTTCACATTTTTTAGGGGGTGTCCTGGAAATGTCTCCCGGCAATCTTCCCTCTACCAGCTGTCTCCTATCTGGCTTGTTTTTCCTTCAAACCCCCCATCCTTACCTTACTGCGTTCCGGCCTATGTTTACCGACGAAGACACTACGTGCCGCCCTCTTCTTTATTGATCTGCGTCCTTGTACCCCTATTCTTGAAATCTGATTCTCCTTTTTTTCCTTCGACAGATGGAATTCTTTTCATCCTTGGCTTGAATGATTGCCAGGGTAATTTCCGTCCTATCCACGTCACTGTTTAATTCCCAGCTTTTCGTTTCTTCAAGATGAACTTAGGATTACCCACCTTTTTTTTCCCCGAAAACCGTGCTGTTTCAGCTGTCTCCCTTTCAAAATTGTTGTCTCTCGATGTAACATTCCTTGTTCATTGACACGACTTGCCCATCGAGGTGAGCCTTGGAATTCCTTGGATTCTTTCCCGTTCTTTTTTTTTTTCCTTTTCCTCCCTCACTTGAGGAGCTCAATCTCAACATTCCTTTCCCTCCTCCTGGGTTCAATTTTGATATAAGCTTGTCATTCCATTGACCTTTCCAAGAGGGTTTCTGATAACTTGATGTGGTCCCCATTTCTATTCCTGGATCCCCCCTTCCTCCCCTTCGAGCGAAGGAAGCGTATCACCCCCTTTCTTCTCGTCTCCCCCAATGATAGCTTATTTCTATATTTTCCCCCCACTTTTTTCCTCCCTTTCGAAGGATTCATTGCCGGAGAAATCCTCTATTGTCGGTTCTGAGGAATTAATGAGAGTCGCGACTTATACGAACCTGGGCTGGCGTTTTCCAACATTTTTTTCCCTTCGTTTGAGGGTTTCAGATAAGACCCCAGAACACGACCCCCCCCGTTGTTACTTACTCCTTTTTCAGTCGCTCGGCTGTCTCTCTCTCTCCCTTTTTAGTATTTAGAGGAAGAATATCGTATCCCTCCCCCTCCGCTTTCCTCCGGGGTTGGTTTAATTCTCGCGGTTTGGTGAGTCCCCCCCCCCCTCATGAGGGCCCCCTTCCCAATTGAATACCTCCATCTTTTCTCTAACCCTCCTTACTTTTTTTTTCTGGCCATGGATGTAAATCTGCCGCAAAAGTTGATAGAATACCCTCCCACCCAACTTCGGTAAGCTTTTTTAGAACTTCCCCATTATTTTTTCTTGTATTGATTCTCCCCCTGTAGTCTTTTTTTTCTCCTTGTTGTGATCCTCCAAGGTCGCCAAGTGAAATTCAAAAGGAATCCGTTTTTCGGCTATTTCTGAATTTCTTTTTTCCTTCTTTCGGTCCCCCCCATCCCCCCCCCCTGTACTCTTGACCAGAAGGCCGTTTCCTTTTATATCTGTAACATCCTCCTCGTTTTACTCCCCTTCCCCCTTTCAAGCTCTCCCCCAGTGCGGATATCTTTCTTTTCATTTTTTTGTTGTTATTGACTTCCTCTTGGCTCTTCCCTAATTCCGGAAATTCTGTTTTTCCCCTGACCTTTTTTTGTGATCCCCATCCCCCCCCAATCCGCCTTTAAGGCAGGGTCTTATACTGTTTTTATGTTTGGGCCCCCCCGAACTTCGCCGTAATTCTTCAATCTTTCCACCACAGGGGGAGAACTGGTTCCTTCCCCGTGATTGCCTTGCGATTTGTTTTTTGTGCCCCTGTAAAAGTTTTTCTTTCAGATCAGCCCTAGAGAGCCCGCCCCCTAACCTTTTCCTTCTCCAGGGTGGCCACATCAATTCATGCGTTACCGGAAGTGGTCCTGGTTTGCCTGTACAATGTTCCTTCTATCTTTGCGACTCACCCCCTTTTAGGTCTTTTTTTCCCGATGAGATTCCATGTTTCGTGCTGTGCCGGCCGATCTGACCAAACGCGCGAGCCTTTGCATCCTAGCTCGGTATCGGCTTTCTCGCCCCTTATTTTCGCCAAATACGGAAATTCTCGATCCCTAATCGACGCGCCCTGACTCTTTTTTTCTAAACCACTTGTAGTGAGTTTTTGTAGTCTCCCCCCCTCCCGAAAGCCTTTAACGGAATTGATTTTTTACCCTCTGACTCATGCCACTCCTTAGAGCAGGCCTCCGCCGGAAGTGCGAATGTCTAGTTTCCTCCCGGATTTTTCCCCCCTTGACCATGCAGATGGTATCGTTGGAACTTGAGGCATGGAGTTCCAATAAAGTTCTTTTCTGACTCGCTGCCTTTCGCCCCTGAAGCGCCCTCCCATTTTTATACCTTTCACCGGTCCCTCTAATTCCTCCCCCAGAATTAGCAAGAAAATCTGAGTTTGTATCTTAAAAGCCATAGCAAACCTTTCCCCTGTATCTTTCTTCATGTTAGGACTGATCTAACTCAAGTCGGTCTCTCCAAGGAATTGATCCCTTAGAAACGTCTGACCCCCTTTCTGCCTCAACCCTTTTCCTTCCATTGTTCTAGAGAGAAAAACCCTTGCAGACCCCCTTTTCCCTGGATGCTTTCCCGAAAGTCCAACTATTGACCAAGTTCAACGCCCTCCAGATTTTTTCACCTGACCTTTTCTTTCCTCCTCTTTCCGAAAATGCAAGAATTCACCTTAGGGTCCGCATTAATCCATCTGAGCGGACCCCTGTAGCCCCAATGTACTCCTTATGAGCCTTCTTCGAATACCCTCCCCTGATGGTCCTTTTTGTGCCTCCAATAGGTAACGCCTATTCCTCTGTATACTTCTCCAGGGAAAAGCTCCTTGCATTTGGTGCCCCCCCCTGCTCCTCAGCGTCCTGACGCGGCTCTGACTATTCCCCCCCCCTTCGTCCCATATGGCTCCCGTCTGCCCCGACGGCTTCATAGTCCTACCAATTTTTCCCTCAGTTCTGCGCCCGGTTTGCCCTCTTCTTAAAAAGTTTATTAGTCCCTCTTTCTGTTCTCCCCCGACTCCTTCCTCCGTTGAGTGGGGCGTTCGCTCCTTTATGTCGCGGAAGGCAGTAGAAACCCGTTGTCCTCTTCGGGCCCAAAAAGATGGTATGAAGTCTCCCCCTTCTATTTCTTTTCTGCGTGAAGATATCCGGTTATAGGCTTCGCCAGCGCGCAGCCGGTGATGGACCGCCTCTTAACATACCCATATGTCTTTTCCTACTCCTCGTTTGAGCTCTCCAGTTCAGGATGCCATTAGTTAAACTCCTTCCTCGCTTTCTGCTTTCCCCCTTAATTCCCTTCTCTCTCAAGCCGAAATTTTCTTTATCCTTGCTTCAAGAGGGGGAAGAACGACCGCATGGTCTACATGTAACTCCTAATAAAAGTGCTCCAACTTCTGACTCCCTTGTTTTACCCCCCCCACTTCCCCCCTTTTCCAAAAAATTGGAAGGATCGTCTGCCCGCTGCGAGACATTAATACAATATTTTAGTCAGGTATTCTGTTTTCCTGGCCTTTTCCTCTCATATGGTTGCGAATGGTGCATGATTCTCCTTTCGGCATCTTCTCCGGCGCAATGGATTCTTGTGGTACTCCATACATACAAGGGACAATCCGGCTCTTCTGAGCCTGTCTTTCCCCGCTTAGTCCCCCCCCCCCCCTCGTGAACGATTAGGACAAAGCCCCATATTTCTCGTTATGCGCAAGATCGTGGGAAATCATCGACTTTCGTCGCTCGAAGATGGATTTTCATTTGTTTTTTTGCCCCGTATGTCGTTTATGCTTCCTGGTTTTCCTCGCTTTGCACTCCAAATGTTTGACGTTCATCGTGCCTGTGGCGGAAAGATACTCTTTTCCCACCCTACCTTGGCTCACAACACGTCGCGACTCTTGTCGCTGCAAACCTCTTTCCCCGCCTCCCTGATCGGCCTCTTGGAATGGACACGTAACTGGCACTTTCCGTTCCGGGATCAAGTCTTGTTCAGCCCGTCCGCTGGATCAATTCAACATGCAGCCGCCTAAGCCGCTCGTTTCTTTGTTTACCAGCTTTATTCCCCTGAAGAGGGTCTTTTGCTGTCCCCTGGCTCTTGCTAAGGATAAAACCTGGCTTTCTTTCGCAGGTCCTCAGATCTCAGACTTTGTTTCATACATATCCTTGCCTTTTCATAACACTTCCCCCCATATGCATTTTGGCCCGGCTCAGATAAGAGATTACGAAACTGCGCACGTGTCGGCCGCTAGCTCGTTCGGCCCTCCTTTTTTTCTGTCGCCTTCACCTTCCTGAACTGTTATGTTTCCTTTTTCTCTCCCCACAAGCCCTCAACGAACCCGTTTTTTCAAGCGATCGAGTATGGCATAGTCTATCGCTTTGTGTCCCCTTTTTACTCCTTTTTCTTTCGTCTTTAGAGACCCTCTCCTTTTCCTCTCCCCCTTGGTTTTCTGATGGACTAGCTAGTTTTTGAGCCTCATAATTCGTTCCTTTCCAATCTACGCACCGCGCTCATTCCCTCCAGACCCTCCACCTGTCATCTCTGGATGCTTTTCCACCTTTATCCGCAGCACCCCCTCCCCCCCCTTCTGATAGTCAATGAACCCCTCTTGTGTTTTCACGCCCGGGAGATTATCCCTTTGGCTGTCTGCTGCTTTTGCAACGTCGTGTTAAGAATTGTCTTTTTCTTCACTCTGCATCCCACTCCAGTGCCATTGAAAATGGGGAGCGGTTAGTCATCGAACGGCATTTTTTACGTCCACTGAACAGTGGTATAAACCTCCTAGTTCCCTCTCTTTTCATGGTGATTTTTGTTTTTCAACACCTCCTCCTAACACAGCGTTTACCGGAGCACTCCCAACGTTTTCCTCTTCCTCATCCCTGTTTTTTTTTTTTTCGGGCTATAGTCAATGGTCCCCTTCAAAGTAGTTCTCCCCCCCCAGTTAAATCTTCTGTTCTCCCATGACCGCGCCATTTAAGATCCTGATCTTTTAGTTTTTTCTGGATGGCCACCGGCCCCCTTTATGTTGAACATTATCCCTCACCCCCCAGTGGGAACGAGCCGGGGGGCCTTGTTTTTGAGCAGCCGAGCCCCGTCTACCTCGGACGGTGTTTAGTCCCGTCCTGAAAGCCCACATACTTCCCTCTCTTTCGGGACAAAAGCAAAGGCCTTTTCACTTGGGCAGGGGAGGTGTCTTCGGCAAGTTCCCCCGGGCGATTCTAATCTTTCTTCACCCCGTTAGGTCAGTTCCGTTTTTTTTCTTTTTCCCCCCCCCCCCGTTTTTTAGTTATTAAGGAGACTCCTCAAGCTTTCTTCCCCCCCGGGAGCGAGGCCGCTTCCCAGGGCGGCCAGCGCAGTTCTCTCCTTCTTCGATTGTCTGCGTAACCCCTGGAAAAGTCTTTTTAGAATTTCTCTCCCTTCGCGCCCGACTCACTGATGAGAACGGTGTTCGTGAGTTGATTGTTCATCCCCCTTCACAGTCCAGCCGGCCAATCCTTTAAGTTTTTTCCATGGGCGGATAGAAGAAAAACAATTGACTTTCCCCAGCGACCCGGATGAGCCTCCTCTCTCCCCTATCTTGCTCAGGCAAGGACCATTTAGGCCCCAGTGGTGATGCTCCGGTGGCCCTTTGCATGGTCGTTCTCTCTCTCTTTCTTAGTCTTGCCCTAGAAGAATGAGTATTAGCATCCATTGACTAACTTCCTTTACCCCACACCCCGTCAGACCCTATAAAGACCATAGAGGGCAGCCCCCTTCCAGTCAAAGTTCAACTTGAAACCCTAGAGCTTTCTTCTGTTTCATGTTGAGACCTCAGTCGGTTTTTCCCCCTTGTACAGCAATTCTCACCCCTTCTCGATAGGCCTCTCCCCTTTGTCCTTTCCAAGCTTTCGATCATGTTCATCGAGCACAGCGTCTTGCCCCGTTTCATTTCTTTTTTGCAAGCACAACCCCCTTCCCCTTGATATCCCCCCCCGAAGTCCTCTCGCCCCCTGCACCTTCACATGTTGAGTGCCCTGCTGGCTCCACCCGGTCAAGTCATTCACTCCCTTTGAGCCGGTACAACTCTTCCTCTTCCTTCTGAAGAATCTGTCCTGCATGCTTCTACACTGCGCAAAGACTTTTCCTGCCCTCTGGTCCTTCTTTTTGCCGCCCTCCTTTTCTGGCTTAGGTAGTATAATCGGTGAAGATCTTTATCGATGGTCCGTACCATTTTCCGATTAAGGCGTTTTGCAGGCTTTTTTAAACGATCCCCCCATGAGAGGACCCCCCCTTCTGCCCCTATGCCTTGGGTGACTTGTTAAGACTTTCCCGCCCTGCTAAAACACTTGCTTCCTTACCCTTTTTTCATGGATCGATCTCGCCACGTTTGCCCTTCATTTGTGCCCCCACCATAATCCTACTTCGTGGGTTGGAGTAGCGGTCCTTAATTTTTCCGAGCAAGTAGCCGTTCCCTTCTTTTCTTCTCCACCCTGTAGCCGGGAGAAAGGGGCTATCCCCTGCGTTTAAGATATCGGAATGAGTTTCCCTGCGTCGTTCTGGACCTTTCTGTAATCATTTGGCTTCTTCCTCTTTCCTTTTGTTTGTTGAGATTTTTCTCACCCCCCAAGGATGCGTCTTTTGAGCGGGTGCTTTCGGCTGCGAACACTACGGAATTCCTTCAACTCAGAACTCATCTAGACCTCGTTCGGCCTTATCGGGTGGAGCCCTTCCTTCGCGGCCCCCATTTTAATTTCCCTCTTACCGGCGCATACTCAAAGGTCCTGCCCCCTTTCCCCTCGTTATTTTTTGAATAACAGTGCCGGGCCCACATTCCCCCGCTCCCCCACTTTATCCTGACGTTCAAGGAAAAGTCATGTTTTTTTAATGTCTCCCTTTGGTTTCACCGAAGGGCGCCCCCCTTTGGTTTCCCTTCCTCTCTAGGCATCGGTGAACTCTTCATTATCTTGATGGACGGCTACATTTCTAAGGCCCTTCCTTGCTCCCACCTTTCCTGAACAGAAGAAGGCCCTCCCCCCCCTCCTCCCCGAGGTGGACACAGACCATTCCTTCGAGGATCGTTTGCAGGTCGTATTATGTCCACTTTACCTTCTTTCCTTTGCAGATGGAGTCTCGTTTTCGCCCTATGGAGTGAATGCTCGTCGCGCGGAGTAAAGAATTGACGTTCTCCGGGCTGGTGGCGCGAATTCGGGATAATCAATATGGTGCTGCCGCAACCCCTTTTTCCTTTTTTCCCCTCCTGGGCAAAAGGTATTTTTCCGCCCCTCTCCTCTCTTCCAGCTGCATGGGCACACGTACTGCTCGGACTCCCTTTCTCGGTACTCTTTTTTTTAAGCATCATTTGCTGGATAGATAAAAAAGTAGTCCTTTCGCCTTTTTTCATTTTTGAATACCCCCGCAACCCGCTTGCGATACTCGCTGGATATTGTGCGGATAAATGATTTTTCTAAAACTGTGTTCCTTGCGTTCCTATTTCTTCCTACTAGAGCCTAAGCACTTCTCGCTAACTGCGTTTCACCTTTTCATATGAATGGGCTCCTGAAGGAGCAAGATCCGCTAAGTTTTCAACTGTTTTCTTTCTTTCCCTAGAGGAATCCAGTCTCTTTGCCAATTATCTCCGCACAGGGGGCTGGTTCGTAGGCCGGCGTGTCTTGCTTACAAGCACCCGGGCAACACTTTTACACTCCCTGGTCGCCGCTCCTTTTTTTTATTATCGAATCGCTCCGGTTTTTTCCTTAATATGGCGAGAAGAGCGCTTCCAAGTTGTGCTTGCTCCGGTTGGTGAGCCTCATCTGTCTGGTCCTTTTTAACACAGATGGAGCTCCTTCCCTTTCTCCTTGACTCCCCCTGGTCAATGGCGCCTCTTCATTCGGTACCGCCACTTCGTGTTAAAGGAACTTTTTGTTTTTTTTTGCCCATGCGAGGTCTTACTTTTCTTTGCTCGGCACTTCTTCCTGTCGACGACTTTTGATGTCTTCGACCATCTCATTGCCATTACCGTGTGTCGTCCCCTTTTTTTTTTTTTTTTATATAAGTCACCTTTCTTTCAGGACAACCCAGTCAAGTATGCACGCAACCCCCCCCCCCCCCCCCCCCCCCCCCCACCCCCCCCCCTTTTCTTTTCACTTTTAGATTGGGATTCAACAACCTCCTAGGAACCCGCTTTTCCCGATGAAGAACCCCGG
>Ga0179593_1343585_pt1 | contig 16558 bp, 23 predicted proteins | sample CZODoug2_1_08_16_FD_185931 | JGI IMG/M metagenome (GOLD analysis project Ga0179593, IMG submission 185931) | Vadose zone soil fungal communities from Angelo Coast Range Reserve, California, USA - CZODoug2_1_08_16fungal (PacBio error correction) | ecosystem: Environmental > Terrestrial > Soil >... | reverse complement strand
CGCAATTCTTTTTCCTTCCCGCACCTCGTTCCCTCCATGCTCTTTTTTCCAATGGTTGCAGGAAAGGCGGGAGGCTAAGTTGTTTTTCCTACTGTCCGTCAACGTCTTTTCCCCAGCCCACCGTTCTGCCTTCATCTTTCCTCGGTCCATAAGGGCTGACTTCGCCTTTTTCTGATTCCCCTATAATCCTTTCTTCGATGATTGACCTTGTCCCCTGTTCAGGGAGTTCTGTTTCTTGGAACACGACGCGCGACCTCTTTCCGGCGTTCCGGGCGTCTGGGTCAGAAGGTTTTCATATCTGTGGGTTCTCGGGTGAGCCAGGTGCATTGTGCTTTTCCCGCTCCCGTGGGGTTTGGAACCGATGGCCTCCTACCCAATCTCTTCAAAGCTCACAGAACTTTTTTCTAACCTGCACCTCGGTTGACAGGAAGTTGTTGGTTCAAAGCATCACATCCCTTTTACTATAACACGCCATTCCCCCAGTTCAGGCTTCATCGTTTTAAGACCCCTCGTGCTCTATTACCGTCACCCTTTTCCCCACCTCCCACCGTGGCATTAGACAACATTGCCTGCCTGTCCTTTCCTCACGTGAGTATAAAGTCGGATTTCTCCGATTTAAATCCGTCCATTCGAGAGACGCCATCCTTCGGAATCAGGCCCTGCCCCTCTTTTCCTTTTTTGTTTCTCTTAGAAGTTCTTTTTCCACACACTAGACTGACGCGTTGCGTTATTGACCGGCGACCCGAACGACAATGGTCGGCGGGCATCGATACCCCCTCCCCCCTTTAGCACAATATCTAATCGAACCGTCAATCGAACCGCAATCTTGAGAGACATTCAGCAATTCTAGTTTTTTACTCTCCCTTTCATATGGGACTCTTACATGGAATTCTTTTTGGAAGTTGGCGGACCTCGGCCCCATTCTTCTTTAATTACTGGCTCTTCTGCGCTCGCTTTCCAACTGTCCTCAGGCCTCGCCTAAGCATATTAGTGGCGTTGCTGGTGGAATCCGGTATTTTTACCTTGCATTACTAGAGTCCCTACCCCTGACCACCTTTCTGCACCCCCCTGTTTCAGCCTCCTCCCCTTTCCACGGACCGGTCCTTTCATTTTAATAGAAAGTTGTTTCTCCTAAACGCGTGTCACTCTGCTGTACAGCGCGCTGATTCGTCTTTTCCACTCCTTGTCATTCCAGTATCAGCAGAGCACGGTAAGTCCATATTATTCGCGTAGGGTAAGGGGCCTGATTTCCTTTCTTGTCCATCATTTTGGCTTGGCTTACCTGGGCAACTGCTGTGGCTCTGATTATAGACCCTGCGCATTCCTACGCCTCAAGCGGTTTTCTCAATGTCCTCACCTGGTGCCCTTCCTTACCAGCTGGCACGGCCCTTTTCTCCCTTCCGCCGATGGCTGCATCGGCGGGTTTTTGCTTTAGTCAGCTATGGGGGATCTCCAATTCACGAACTATGGTGCCAGCTTCACAGTACACGTACCCCTCTCTTTTTCATACCCTGGAAGGTGCTGTCCAAGGTGCCAATTGAGTTGTTTGTTCTGGCGATGAACAGCGCTAGAGTCTATACGCTTTTCCTGGCAGCTCCCCTTCTGACTAATCTTTCTTTTAATCGCGGTCCCCCTTTTTGTTCTGCACCCGTCTTGACGCGCACCGTATTTGACTTCCTTCCCGGTTTTTTTTCCCCCTATATGACACTGAAGCTGCCTCTTCCTCCCCGTCGATGCTGTGGAAGAGTTGCTGGTTATTGTGCAGTGCTCTTCCAGGTTCCCTGTCAACCAAGGTGTATGTCTCGTTGTCACCTCACCGTGTGACCCCTTATTAAACAGTGCGAGTTTATGTTTCAAAACTCTTCTACGCGCATCCTTCGTTTGTAAGGCCGGTCTTTCTCAGCAGCACTGGCGAAGATCCAGGTGGTGAATTTCGACGTTACCAGATTCAACCACGAAATCGAGATCATAGGGGATGTTCCGCTTTTCCTTCTACCCCCTTCTTCCGCGACGTGAAGACGATGGGCGGTACTTGTGTGTTTTCTTCCTCTTTTATTTTGTGTTTGCTCTTCTCTCCTTTGTTTTTTGATCCACTAGACTACTTTCCCTACGGTCATCGACCGGACATCAGATAATATATCAAGACCGACATCCACCCTGATGCTCTCTTTTGCTTTTTTCTTCCTCTCCTTCATTTTCTCCCCCGAGTCTTCGCCGGGGATATTCTGCATATCCCCTGTCTATTCCCCCTGATTTTTATACTCTGCCTTTTTAAAGAATGATATTTCCGAGGCTGTTGCATAGCGACTTCCTGTTGAAATCCGTTTCCCCCCCCGTGTTGAGCCTCGCGCAGGTCTCTTTTTTCAGTTTCTATGTTTCAATGTCCAGAGCATTAAGTTTTCAAGTCCTTTTACGTTTCTCTTCCCCAGACCTCTCTTCCTTTCCATCCTCATTCGGATCGATTTGCCCCCAAACTTTAAGCCTTTCAAACTGTGCGCGTTTCAGCATACCCAAAGCAGGCTCGTCCTGAGATTTTCCTCCAACTCTGTTCTGACACTAATGGGCCTCCGGTTCTCTTATCAGGCACCCCCTCCGGTCGCTCGGTTCATCAATCTCTTGTTCATTTCGTGACCCTTTTCCTTCCGATGAAAATCCGCTTTTTGCCTATGGGCACCACTTTGCGTTTGCGAGTATCAAAAGAGTGCGCAGTCCTCTATCCGCCGAAAGTCGCCTTCTCCGATTGACAACCTCCATCGTCTCACCAGCATTGATCCTCCACCCTTTGATCGAACCCAGACGTTTTCAATCCCTAGCAAAACTCAATTACGTCGTCAGCGGTCTGATGTAGAGAAGCACTGCTCCCTGCCGGGGGAAACCATACCTCCCCCCCAACACTCGACAGTGGAACCCTTATGCTATATCATCCCTGCAATCCGCGAGTAAGAATTGCTGCGGACCCCCCATGAACAGAACGGGGCACTCCCCTTCCGAGAAAGACTATAAGAGTCTTTCCCAGCCTCGGCCTCCGTAGAATTTCCCTCCTTTCGTTCCCCCTGTCACTCTTACCGTCCGTTTCGTGTTTCTTTTTCCCTGAGAACTGTGACAGCAGTTGTCGGGTCGCGAAAAAGCCGTCATGCACGATTCACCCCTTCAGACAATAAGCCGGATCCCTCAAGCCCATCATGCCTTTTCGTTATCTCTCAGTCTTAACATAAGTAACTAGCAACTTTTCGCACCATGCCCATGAGTAACATGGGAGATAACCCGCTTTTCCCCAAAAGCCAACCCTACTTCCATTGTACGAGGCGCCACTATGACCCCCTTCCCTTCCCCCTCCTCCCCATCTCCGTGTCGCTCTTTCTCTTGAAGTCTACCGTATTTTAGATGGTCGATTTTCGATTCACGGCCAGCCAGGTTCAGTTTCTTCTATCTCTCGACCCCCCTCTAGGCAAGCTCGTTTTTTAACCCGGGACACTTTCTCATCGCCAAATTACTTCCTTTTCCCTTTTTTCGCCGATCGGCAGTATCCGGTCCCAATTCCTGAGTGTTGCACCTACACGAGACAATGCGACGTTTCTCCCTCCCCTCCCCTTGTTCTTCACACGTCAGCGGCAAGTTGGCTCCGGCTTCCAAGTGGCCCATCTTTCCTCATTGATGAAGGATACATAGCCCTCTGTGTTGGGTTCCTCTGACATCTCGCGTGCCGCTCTTTTTTCCCTGTTCGGGAGCGGTGGACTTGACCCAAAATTGTCACTCCCGGACGGGGTCTTTTAGTGTCACCTTGCTGAGTGCGCAAGCTCTGGTTTCCGCAGGGTTCTGGGCGCTCACCGCAAACTAACACTGGCGACTACTTGATGTCACAAAGTGAGCCCGCCGCGAGCGACGCCCGTGCGGACGCCAAAGTGCCGAGGGAGCGTTGCTTAGTTTGCCCTTCTCCTTGAAAGGTAACTGCAACCTTTCTAGGATTTCGACTTCAGGTCCATCTTCATACCCCGCAGTTTTCCTCTTCCCCACGTTTGAAGCCTACCCCCCTTTGGGATGGTTGTTCGCAGTTGAGTCCTCATGAGTCCTCCTTTCATGCAACCTTATTTCCGCGCCTTTCCTTTAATCGCGGGCTCAAAGATCATTTTCGCTCGATTCCCTTCCCTCTGTTGGGAGATCTATTTCGCAATGATCTTTTGCAATGCCACCTCTCCCCTTTACAGCGTACCAGATTTTTGACGTTCACGGCTGTTTTATTCAGCCCCGCTGATGCTTTGCACTGCTCCGTCTCCATCCACCCTGTTATTTTCCTCCCGTTTCATTAATCTTGTTTCTGAACCTGTCCTGAGTTCGACCGTACTTCTGATTTGCCATGTCCCGCTTCGTTGCTCCCTTAAAAATCTCAAGCCCCTCTCCGTGACCCCCCGTTTTATTTTTCATCCATGTTTCTATCGTTTGTAGGAGCGCATTTTGCAGGTTGCTGTCGACCCCGTGAACATTAGTCAGAACTACCCTATCCCCGTCCCCATTCGAGCAGTTTAAAATTTCCGGCCCGGTTACTTGCAGTTTTGTCCCTCACCGCTCACCTACCTGGCCCTCCTACCACTCTTCCCCGGCTGCTTCCTCGAACCCCTTTACCCTCTTTTCCGTCACAGCGTCCCCTTCTCCACGTGTCCCCTTCCTCCACAAAGCTGCAGCTTGACCGCCGAACGTCTTTCTTCTGACTCCTCTAGAGTTTCTGTCCATCAGGTCACTGATCGGAGAGACATCCCGGAGCAGGTCCGGCCTAATGGTTCGTAGCCTGAGAAGTTTCCCGGGTTTTCCCCCCGTCGACGTGAGCTCTCTGGTTGATCCTCTCGCTTTTACCCGAGACTGTTTTTTTGGTCTGCGGGCATCCCTGCCGTTGCTACCGTCCCAGCCGCGCGAGTTCTTGTTGTTCATCGAAAAGCGCGTTTGCCCTCTGAGATCACCCGGTGATTCTTTTTCCCCCCCCAGGCTCTTTTTTTCCCCGTGCGGAGCATGTCCTCTGTTGCTGGCTCCTGGACCGGCGTTATCTGTCCCATTTTTTTACGCCGTTCCTCGTTATCGTGAGCTGGACTCTGTCACCTAATGCACCGGACTCTCTCTTCAGCCCTTACTCGGTCGTATTCCGTTCTTTTTTGCTTTTAGTATACGGGTGATCGTGCCTGACCGGCGCTTTTCTCGCTGTGTCCCAATGAACAACGATCACCGTTTTGCTGCCGCCCCTAGACGGACGGTACTGAGTTCCTTTTTCCTCGCCAGTTCGATGACAGAAAGAGTAGTCCAGATGCTTTCTATCGCTGATTCTAGGTCGTATTCTGACCCGATTCTGTTCATGCAGCGTTTTTATCATTCTCGCGCCGCTTTCTGTTTTTGCTTATATAGCCCGTCGTCACCCTCTAGATGTTTTTGTATTAATTTTCCCCATTCGCTGGCCGCCCTTAGCCCATGCTCCCGCTTTTTCTACTAAGGGCGGTTGGCTCCTGGTTCAACTTTTTTTCTTTCCAAATTGGCGGCTTCCGTTTTACGTGCGTCCTAGGCTGGCTCGGCTCCTTCGTCGGGATCCTCTCCGGATTTTTTTCTCCTCCCATGTTGATCCCCTCTCGAACTCACTGCGCGTTTCCCCCAGTGTCACCCAAGAATTCTCTGCTGCTGGTCCAGCATGGGCGCTTTCTCCTGCCCTTCACTCGCTGCCGAGCTCCCCGATATCCCGCTTGTCCTTCTCCCTCTACCCTTCCGGAGCTCAGGAGTGCACGGACATCTTCCGCCAATCTCGGTCCCGAGGTGACCCTTCCCTGTCCTCACGCGCAACTTTTGAATTGTTCCTTTTTTTTGAGTCTATCTATCATTATGGCCTATGAAGAACCTCTTCTTCCGCTTGTGTGTTGAACACCCCTCTTATGATTCCCCTGACCTTCGGGAGGTTGGTTCCCTTTCAAACTAAGCTCGCATTTAGCTAACCCCCCCTGGTGCCCGGATTCCATTTCAACGTGCGAGTTATTTCCACCGCTCGGCGGAATCTTCTTTGGGCTTCCTTCTCTCCGCGCATTCCCCGACCTCTCCTAAAGGCTTTTTTGAAACCCTGGGCTCTTCCCCCTCCCCGAATTTTAACCGCAATCAGGACTTGGATTGTCTATCGTGAGGGTTTTAATGTTCTGTACCCCATTTCCTCCGTCCGGGGCCAACCCCTTCTCTTCTCTTTTCCCTATCCTGTTTGGGGGTTTCTCCTCTCTTTGTTTACTGCGTCGCCGGTTCATCGTAATTGGGTCCGATTTCCCCCTTGATCGATTGCGGGTTTCTCTATTTTTAATTGCCCGAGGATTTCACGCGAGGGCTTCTTCGCGATAGATGCGATTAAGAATTATGTCCCGAATCTTTCGAGGCTGTGCATCAACGCGTTCTCCTTCATACTTTCCCGATTGAGCTTCGATTCTACTTAGTGCAGTACGTCCCACCATGGCCGCTCCATTCCTGTGATCACTGACGTTCTTTCAACGAATTTTTCACGATTGCTTTCCTTAGTCTGATTTCTTCCTCATTCACCACTTGCCCGCTCCCCTATTTTTTTTCGTAGCACATACAAGAGCAGTCAACGTATAGATGGCGAACGCGTTCTTCCCCTTGTTGTTCGCTGGCCTCCATTTCTGCGGATCAGGCCTCTTCTCTAGGGTTTCATACTCTTCTTCTGGTGGGGCCTGCGGGTCGACCCCCTCTTCAACCCTCTCCGCTTCTTTGAAGCTGGGCCACCACAAATCCGAGCCGAGCAACCTTGTCTCCCGATCGAAGCCACCTACGCATCGCCCTATGCCCCGCCAGCACGGCGCACTATCTTTCTCTCTCACCATTTGTGGTCGTGTACCTCCTGGTCAATTGTAACCCCTGGAGCCACACCGTCCTTATCTCTTCGTTTTGTCGCGTCAGCCGCTGTTTCTCCGGAGGTCACTTTCCGCCCCCACCACTCTCGATGACCACGTCGGGTCGATAAAGCAGGCAATCGTTGCGTATGAGGGAATGCTTTGACGTAGTTTGCGATTTTGTTTCCCCCTAAGGGCAGCCCTCTCGTTTCACGACGACATTTACGCGCGACCCCAGCATCGCGGCCGTCCGAGCTTTTCTGATGCAGCGCACGGGCTCTTCCCTGGTCAAGGACCTTCCGTCTGCGTGTTGCGCCGCAAACGGTTCATAATCTTTCCCGGTGTCGTAGATTTTTGTATCTTTTTCACCTGGAGGACATCCGCACAATCTCAGACTTGACCATCATGATGACGACTCCGCGCCACGCTACTGTAAACAGACATTCAGCCTCTATCTCTACTGCCAATGCATCCGCGGCCAGGGCCCTACTTACCCCGCTGTCCTCCCATTCAACCCCAGCATTGCCAGGTATACGTCTGGCCAAAGATGTCTTAATCATCACCGTCTTGTATCCGATTGCGTTTCGCGCTTCGTGAATCTCCCCCTTTTACTGTTCGATGGTCGTAAGATCTCGCATGCACTTAGCCCCTTGTTCATTGTCGTCTCATTTTCTTTGTCAACTGCGCGTCACCTCTCATTTTTTTTAGAACCGCGGGAAAACCCTGCCCCCACCTTTATCGTTTTTGACCTTTTCCCCGATGATTTTTCTCCGATCAGTCTGATGATGGCCCTCCCCCCCCGAGAAATTAGTCCTTCGCCGAACGCCCCCGGTTCCGGGCTTTCATTTCCTCTTGTGGCCCCGGTGGAGCTTGCCTTAGGTCCCCTTGATCTTTTTTTTTCCTTGTTTCTTCAGCCGCCGGTGCCTGCTTGTTGCTGAGTTAAGGTTCTTTTCTCCCCCCCTGTGAGGACCCCCCTCACCCAAACCGGGCCTTTTTTTCCCCTGCCCTCTGAGCTTTTTCTCTGTCCCGGTTTCCGGGTCCAGGCAAATCCACAATGCAATGGCGATCCCGCCTGACCCCTCTATAAACATTCCTCTCCGGCCCGCTTCAACAGCCTGGCTGAGTGCGGGGTGCGATGTTCAGTCGATGTGTCCCCGGCCATTCAAGCAGCTTCTTTTCGGTCCCCGAACTCCTGCCTCGATCTAGGACCTGTGTCCGGCAAGCGGGCTGAAGCCGTATCAAACGGTGGGCTTTTGCTTCCGTTCGCATGTTGCGTTTGCCCGATTCCCCAGTACTGTGCCCGTGGGCACACCTAGTAGTTTTTTCCATGACTTTATTGAGATCGGGTTGTCGTTGTGATCCAAATGCTCCTTTTTCGTCAGATTCGATCTTTTTTTTCCTTCTTGCTTCTTGTTTTGTGTGTGGATCGACCCGGGCCCTCAACTGATCCGGTTGCTCGCTGTCACGATTATTTACGGAGATTTGTTCTTTGGGAGAGGGATCACCTGTGCCACCTCGCCGCAGCACTTTGCAACGTCCAGTCTCCCCCTCCCCCGTTTTTCTTGATTCCAGCCCGTTTCCTGGCCTTTTGACAGGGTTTCTCCCTAGTCATGAGTTCGCCCTCCGTCTTTCCTTCTGACCTTAGGTCAGGGTTCGTCTTTACACACAAAACTAGATCTTTTTTTGTTTGACTTTTAGCGACCCTTTTACTATCTGTAGTTCCCGGCTGAGTTTCGCTCAGGTATCTTGTCTCCCCAGCCTCTCCCCCCTGCGAACAGAGTTTAAGATAGATCCTTATCAAGACGGCGGAGGAACGTGTTTTCCCACCGGCTCCACTACCTACATCCATAAGGCAACCTTCCTGTTTCCCCTTATCCCCTAAGAACCACGTCGTCCACGCACACGCTGCCAACCTCTAAACCGTGGCAACCTTAGAAGTGCAGATGACACCGGTCTGGGGTGACCCTTTGTTGTCGGCCTCCTTCTTTTATATATGGGATGTCCCTCCTTCACTTTTATACCTAGAAGCATCGGCGAAGTCCACCGGAAATAGGGTGGTCTTTGATCCTTTCCAGGTTTAAACAAAATAGAAGTTCATCCGACTTTCGTTGAGTCGCCTCCTTTCGGACCCTCCCTTACTGGTCGCCGTGAAACTGCTCTACCCACCCTTTTTTTTTAAAATACCTCAACGCGCGCTTTCCAGACGCGAGTCTCCTCACTCTATTCAAGGCGTTATTTTCAATCACTAAGGGATCCCGCCATGGACTTCTGTTGATTGCCTTGTTTTTAGGTTTTTTATTGTTGTTTTTTTTTTTTTACTTTTGTTTTCTTCCCGCATGGACCCGAGGATGAATGGTCCTCTCCCTTTCTGCATTTGGACTGCTGTTACCGCCTGCCGTCATGATAGCGAAGCTGCTTTTCTTTCGTCTTCGCGATGCTTTGCCTCCTTTTTTCACTGTGAGCGTATCATTTGACGGTTTGTTACTTTTTTCCCTGAACCCCCCTCGCCCCCTGGCTTCAGTTGTGGTGTTTTTGGGTAGGGACCGCGACGGACCGGTCCTTTAGTTACTGGTAATGCGTGCGAGGTGCTCGACCGGGCAGATTTTCTTTTTCGTCTGTTGCTCTGAGTCTTTCGTTGCTTCGAGAGTGCTTTTAGTTTTAATGAAGGGATGTGTTTACTGTGTTACCTTGGGGCATGTTGGCGGTTAGCGCCGATGCTGAGCCGGTTTTGGAGCCTGTCAATCTCGTGTTGTTTATACTTTGACCCACGCTGGCCGCTAGTTTGTTCAACCTTTGCCTCTACCTGACCCTGCAGTTGGGCGGTGGCTCATTTCGTAAGAAGGGATGTCTTTCATATACATTTCTTGGTCGCCGTTTGCTTTGCTGATTTTTTTGTTATAGGTTCCGTCCCTTCTGTTTGAGGCGCCGCGGGCGCTTGGTCTCGTCGAACGCCACTCTTGTCCCTCTTCAAGAAAGCGTGGGGTACTTTTCTCTTGTCTATTTATCAATTTTTTTTCCCCTCTTTGCCTTCGATCGAGCGTCAGTACCAGAGGGGTTCCTGCTCAGTTGACGCTTCTTTTCTCGCTAACTGGAGCCAGCAGAAAGTAGCCCCCAAACCTAGCTCAGAGACGTGCTTGTACCCTGATCCCGCGCAAAGGATTGTAATAGGGCCATTGCGTTTTGTTTTTCCATCTCGGCCATAAGCTCCTTCTACTACCGGCGATGCTTTGACGCCTACCCCCCCCCCCGCTTATCCCGGCTGCTGAGGCAAGGTTTGGACATACCTGTCAACTATGCAGTTTCTTATGCCTCACGGATCCCTTTTCCCCCCTTCGAGTTTATAACGCGACCTTATGTGCCCGGCGTTTTCTCTCCGTCCCATCGAATAGCGACCTCTTCCCCCTAAGTGTCACATACTCGGGTCTGTCCATTCCCTGACGAAAGAACCGCCCTGACCTTTTTTTTTTGCTGCACTCGGCTGTTCTCCATTTTTTACAAAAGATGCCGAGTGTTAGGCAACTCCGATTCCTTTTCGGCCGTACTACGTGTTTTGGGGTTTACTTTTTTTTGATGTGTTGCCCTAGCGGACTTCTGCCCTGCCATGACGTAATCAGCCACGTCTTCAGAATCTCCTTTGATATCGATTGCTTTGTCTGATTAATACCATGCCTTTTTTAGTCTTATCCGGTATTCCTCTCCTCTGCTCCTTAAACCAGCTCGAATGATGTCGAGCTATTTTCATGAAAACGCGCACTTTAACCTTTTCAAAATCGGGCCATGTTTTCTTAAGACGACGCAGACGTTGTTGACCCTTTCTGGCCCTTTTTCGCGCTTACGGGCTCATCCAGTTAAGTAGTTACAGCATCGACTTTATAGAAGCCTTCATTTTCGATATGTTGCCCCCTTTCCTCATTCACTCCGTTGAGCGTTGCGTTTTAACCAAGAAAGGAGCGTGTGGTTTGCGAACTCGTTCTGTTTAAGGTTTTTTTCAGTTCGCCTATAGTCCCTCGGTCTATGGTTTTTCTAGCCTGCCATCAGGTGACCTGGCGTTTACCTTACCTTAGATGACTCTCCCTCTTTTTTTGCAGTTTCCCACCATCTTTTTTTTTTCTCCTAGTAGACCGATCGCGGAGAACGCCTTGAGACAGACTCTTCCCGCGCCGCTTCCACTCACCTCTTGCAGCCGCGGAGCCGTATTTGAATCGAAAACTTCCATTACCTTATCCCCCCCCCCCGTTTCTTCGTCAGAGGGCGCAGGGTCTCCGCACTGATGCCAATCTCCTGTTTGTCACGCCACACCTAATCGCTCTCCCATGCTCTATAAGCAACATAGTCGCTTCAAGAGCTGTCCTTCCCGGTTTTCATGAACAGAACGGCTTTAACTTTTTCGAAATTGATGCGACGCGTCCCATCACGTTTCGTTCCTCCTGGTTTTTTTAGCCTCCTTGGCGATGCCCCTTCCCTTTTTCCGTCGTCTCGCGCAACGGTGGAGAAGTTGTCAGTGTTTTCCCCACTCCCTTTTCCCATCAAGATCCACCGGATTGCCCTCAGTCTGTTTTTCCCCCTAATTTGTCTCTCTATTCCGGCTCCTGTAAGCATTTTTCCCAGCCCCAGACGATCGACATTCACTTGTCCAGTTTCCTTCCCATGTTCCCCAACTGCCCCAGCCGTCCCCAGGCCAAGATGCTGGAAATCAGCACCTCCATTTCTCCTACTCGGTCGCGCGTTCGATGCAGCTGGTTCTTTCTATGTCGTACGTTTCCATATCGCTGCCGGAGACCATTTCTTTTTTATTTTTTTTTTATAGCACAACGACCGGTGAGTTCAGTCACTCGGGTGTTGGTTCCCCCCTTGTAAAACACAGGAGCCAAATCCCCATTAGGCCGGCCCCGCTTCGCCGTTCTGGTTTTTTTTTCGTGTGCTGCTGGCCCCCCCTAGATCCTGGTCGCGGGACCTAGCAAAGGTTACCGAGTTCAGCTGACTCATTTGGTGTCTGACTTTTTTTCCGGTGGAGAAGATTGGCATTGGTATACCCAGGATAATACAGCCGGCGGTTCGGTGATTCGCTGTCCCTTTCCACTCCGGTTAGTGGTCTTCTTCTGTCTTTTTCCTGGTAAGTCAACTGATCCAGGACGTTTCTTCACCTGACGCAGATGCTGCTTTTGTTTGAAGGTTCGTATTTCACTAATTAAAATGAGTTTTACCCGCTGTCCCCCAACTTCATAGCTCCCGCCCGCACCTCCTTTAGAGTCCGGATCAATTTCAGCCGTAGAAGAACCAGGTAATCCAAGAACGCGAGCTTTTACTTTCAGAACTACACTTAAACCCTTCCTTGGCACCCAAATGTTTTTAGTTTCTAGGAGGGACCCGGGGGTGATGACTCCCTGGTTTTTGCCTTAGTGCAGTGTCGTTCTACGCGGTAAGCCCCCCCTTTTTCCGGTCGACAATCTGGCGGCGTCTGTTAGCAGGTCTGTTTCCTGCCTGGCGATCGGTTCCTCTTTTTCGAATCTCTGGTCGTTTCCTCTCTCGGTTTTTTTTTTTGTGAATGGCTCCCCTTGAGGTAGGAATATGGGTAACTTAATGAGATTGAGTATCACCAGATTCCTTCACTCCTCTCCCAGTGCCGAGGCCTTCGTCGGGCTCAGACGCCGAGACCCAATGCCACCTCCCCCGTTCTCCAGCCCCCCTTTAGCCTTGGCCCCGGTTCATTTCTTTGTGCCCCCGGTGTACAATTCGGCCGTGCTTTGCCCCTCCACTTTCGCCGATTCCATTTCCGGAAGGCCTTGCGCTGGAACCATCACCGTTCCTTCCGACTCGTTCTTTCTTTTCGGCTCCTTTTTTTTTCCTCATGGGAGGGGATGTGCTTTCCCCCTTGCAGTGTGCTTGTCTGTCCCCCGGGAAACTCTTTTCGCACGCTCTTCCTCCTTGTGCTCCAGTGATCATGCCAGGAAGGTGAGGCAGTGGTCCCCGCTAACCTTATCGTGCCAATAATACAGCCCGCCCTCCCTTCTGGCTTAATAGAAATCCGACGCCCCAGGTTCGTATCCTTCCGCCCGTCTGCCCAGATAACGGCAACCCCCCCTCCTCCCCCTTGCCGCTGGGTTCATGACAGGGCGTGTAGGCGAAGTCGCAAATTCCTCTTATTCATCAGGCAACTGATCGAGACGATAATATGCCAGGTGCAAGGGCTCCTGGTTGGAAGTTCCGTTCTTCAACCCCCTAGACGCGCGCGGGTTGGTGCAGTCCTTTTTCTGACTTCCCTAGCACACGTGGGGTCGATGGCGGGTGGTGAAATATTGAGGATGAATACAGACCAACTCTACCATTTAACCACTATAGCAAAGTCCCATAGTCCCGGGCAGCAGGATGTCAGCATTTAACATAATCTTCCCTCGCCGTAAAGGCCCTAGTTTCTTATTTTCCCCCGCCACGGTTCCGCAATTTTCGCCCTTGTCGGGGATTCATTTTGAGTGTGAAGGCGTGCTGATTGTTTCCGTGCTTCGCGTGGCTCAGCATGTTGATGTGCTCTGAGTTTTTCGATTGGCCATCCGGAGGTGTGTGATCTTTTGCCGACTTCTTGTGTCGACTGGACTTGCTGTCCTTTTCTGGGGGCGAGCGGGAGTTCGTCAGTTTCGCTTTGTCGGTATTTGTTGAGTTTCGAAGAACGCGTCGGGTCAGTTTTGTACTTCGTATCTCGTCGTGCGTGCTCTTTCCTTCCCGTACTTTCATGAGGGGTGGTGTAGCGCGGTTATTACTGCCGATTTCGCTTTGGGTGGCTATATCGCCTCCGTTTCAATCGCGTATGTTTGGTGGGCGGGGTGGCTTATTTTAACCCCCTCCCGTGGAGCGGAGCGTCACGGTGCTGGTCCTTTTATGCGCCTTTCCTCCTCGCTTGCTTCTCATGGATATCATTTTCCCCTTTCCGCTCCCGCAAATGGGCTTGGGTCGCCGGCGTTTTAGAGTTGCTAAAAGCTCTTTCTTGCACATACGGCGACTTCTTTCGGCGCTCGCGTTCTTTCGAGCTTAGTTTGGTCGCCGAACTCCCTTTCTGGTGTCCCCCCTGCTCACAATGAGTCTGTCATCGAGGCTTTCCCTCCCTTAAACCTCCGCGAAGTGGCCCCGCAACCTGTCGGGGCCTGATCTCGGGACGACGCCTTTCTCCCTTCCTTGAACCATTTTTCACTCTCGGACGAGGCCTGTTCTTTGCTCCCGCGACACCGCCGCCCAGTTCCGCTTCACCCCTGGTGTGATGGTTGGGAGGGGCAATATTCGCGAGTCGGCAGCTCTTGGGTGGGAGGGGCGGCGTCGTGGTTTTGTTGGGGTGCTACGGCGAGAGGTATTGAGAGGTGGTTCCTGTCGTGTTGGCGGACCAGGTGTGCCCATAACTGTCAAATTGCGGGGCGAGAGGGATGTTCTACTCCCCTTACTGCAACGGACAGCTTCCTTTCTCTTTTTAGGGCCAATCGACCATATAAAGAGTATATCCGCCCCCCGATCGCGAAGCTTCGCTTTGAAATCCTCCGGTATTTCCTTACAGACAGACGAACCCGCAAATCTCTCTCCCTTTTGTCCCCTGATACGTGAACCCCTTTCCTTACTCCCCACCCTTCCGGTTCCCACCTATTCTTTTAGACCTCCATTTGTTGTGTTGAGCTATCTGGTTTGACCACGCACGGTTAACCCGTAAATAGTCCCGCCCCCCCTCTACTACCTACCATATCGTGGGCTTCTCTCTTTCATTCGCAGCCTCTTTTGTCTTCGTAACGACGGCTGATATCCGGTGAGTTGGAATACTCCGCTTGGATTAAGATGGTTTCAGTTGTTGACAGAAACTTCCCCCCCTTGTAATGGTAATGGGTCACCCTTTCTCTCCCCTGTGTCGGATGCTAGTGCCGTATGTACAACTGCGCACGCCCCTCCCTTTCGGGTAGTCGGTAAGAGTGCCGTTTTGCGTTCCGTAAAAGGTCTGAGTCTTCATAGTTATTTTGTTTTGGCGGAGGGGCATCCAGAGGACACTTTTCCCTGCATTTTTGACAACGTTTCTTTTCCGCCTTTCCCCTCCTTCTTTTTAATTGCGCCCATTTCCTTCTCCTTTTCCCTTTCGAGGGCGTATTAGACGTTTCATAGATGAAGACGGTGTTAATGAGTCCAAGAACATTGCTTACCCTTGTTTCTTTGAAGCTTTGCCCCATATTCTTCGTCAAGGTCTTCCTGTTCCTCTTTCTCCCTCCCTCCCCTGCGCTTCGTTCAACCCCCCTTCCTCCCTACGAGGTTGCCAGTCCAATTGTTTTTATAGCACCCGCCGGCACCTTCCATGAGCCAAACTGCCCCTTCTTGGTCACTTTCAATGGGTTTGTGTGCTAGTTGTCGGCGGTTAAGGGGGGTGCGGGGGAAGCAGCTTCCCCCACTTACCAACCATCCTGACGCATTCCATTGTGAGGAGCTCCTAAGCGGACATCGGCGTCAGAATCTTCTAACCTGGCATTATTGAAAACAGGCTTTTCCCACACTTGCGAGAAACCTACTATTCCTACCGGTGTGGTTGCGTTCGCCATGAGCCATCTCTCGTTACCTCTTACAAGCGCAACTCGGACCAACCGCAACGCGCTTGTGAGCGACCCCTTACCCGTTCGGAGACAAGTTGTAAGTTCCTCACATCCGTCTACTGCACTCTTTCCCCACAACACTACTCCACGACAAGTCCTTCCGTTTTTGCTCTGTCAGAGGCCTCGGGCCTTGGGTGGGGGGGGGGTGGGGCAGGTTTTCACCTTCGTGTCCAGCACGGGGCGGGGGGGGGACGAGGTGTGAATGCGTGAAATGCGTTTTCCAGGTGTCGGGTTTTGGCTATCCCCTGTATCCAAACCTTCCCCCCAAATCAAGTCGTAAGACAGGAGGACCCTCTTCACTTTACATCATCACACATGGTTCTCTTGCGGCTTTTCTAAGCTCTTGGGAGCATGGTGTATTTGTCTGCACTTTTTTAAATTTTTTACCATTTTTGTCAGTTGTTGGTTCGGGATGAGAATCCCCCTCTCTCTTTCAACAACGTTTTTTTAACAAAACTTCCCCTCTTACTCTCACAATTCGGGCCTGGGGTCCCGAATATGATGTGTCCCCGACCTTTTATTTCCTCCACTAGAAATGCGTTCGCGGTCTTACCTTTTTCCCCTCCTCCCTTTTTATACGGTGGGGATTTCCGCTGGTGCTTACTAGAATTTTTATTCGTTTAGCGAACTCCGACTTTTCTGGGTTTTTCTCAGTCTTGAGCGTTGATTCCCACCCCTGCCCCGGCGTTGATTTTCCCTTTTTTTTTCCCCCCCCCTGAAGCTGACGCTCTCTTTTTCTTCGGTCTCGGGTATCGAGCACTGAAAATGGCGCTCCGGCCCATAGTGTAGCATACCAGTTCCCCCTCTCCTCCCGGACATACCGGCGGAGTTTCTCCCTCTTTTCCCGCGCAAACACCCCCCCCCCTCAACCGGACATGTCACCAACCCTTTCCCTTTACGTGACCCTTGTCGAGAATGTCATTCCTCTCTCCCCCGTGCTGGCCAGGATAATCAGTTTTGTTGGGTTTTCCCAATGTCCACCCCGCTTTTTTGCCCTGCGAAGTTCCTTCATGCTGACTCCTTCCCCCATTCCTATCAGCATTACTACACCTCTTTCCTACCTCTTCAAAAGGGGGGCCGGCGCGAAGTTTCAGC
>Ga0179593_1700758_pt1 | contig 16559 bp, 23 predicted proteins | sample CZODoug2_1_08_16_FD_185931 | JGI IMG/M metagenome (GOLD analysis project Ga0179593, IMG submission 185931) | Vadose zone soil fungal communities from Angelo Coast Range Reserve, California, USA - CZODoug2_1_08_16fungal (PacBio error correction) | ecosystem: Environmental > Terrestrial > Soil >... | reverse complement strand
GGCACTTTAGTTATTCCTACGTTGGCGAGTGAGCATCACCTTTTCCCCCCTCCTGATATCCCCCCCGATAGCGGTGCTACAGGCATGGTTCCCCCCCCCCCCGTGCTCGTGTTTTTTTTTCCCTCCTTTCGTGTAATTCTTTTTTTTCCCACTCCCCCTTTTTTTCAAGGGGTGGCAACATTCGTCCTTCCGTGGGACCTTCGTTCACCCCTTGCGATTGTTCACCCCCCAGAAATTATCTATGATTTCCTTTTGTTGGTTGAGAGATCTATCCTCCTCACTGACTCTTCATCTCTTTCCTTGATAAACGCCCCCTCTTCCACTTCTCGCCCCTGCCACCCCTTGTGCCCTTTTTTCCTTGGTCGCGTAGGCTTTTTTTCCCCGAAAACAGCACAGAAGTCCCGGCGCCGCGGAGACTTTCCACCGGATCGCCCCCCTGTTATCGAGCAGCACCAAGTTCCTTCCCTTTCTTTTTTTCAGTTCTTCTCACCGGACCTTTTCTCAACGAAGGATATAGTTTTCCCCCGTCGCCATGGACAACTTTTCCCCCGATTGGGACAAAAATTTCTTTCTTTTGCAGTCTCTTCGCTCACCTCTTTCTTTTCTGATGGGTTGTTATAGAGAAATTCCTTCTCTTTTCCATAGTTACTACCCCTTTGGTTACAACCTCCCCCCCCCGGCCGCGAGATAAAGGCTCAAGAGGCCTTATCTGCTTTCCCTCGTGCAGGCAAATCTTTTCTCGCCCTCTGCGAGTCCGGCACGCGCCCTGCCTTCAATAGTCTTCTTCCCCCCTTGTTCTCCTTCGGGAACGCGGAGCGCGAATCCCAAGGTCCCCTTTATTTTTCGCCTTCACGCGCGCGCTTTTTTCCTCTCTTCCCTTCTCGCTTCTTCTTTTGGCGACATCGAGCAAGGCCCTCTTCCGCGACAGCTTCGTTCTCGCGTTCTCCCCTCTCTTTTCCTCCTCGCCGGAACACCGTTCTTTTTTTTTCGGGTCTGGTTGCTTTCCTTTTCCTTGTGGCGGGAGAGTCTTCCTCCCTTTCGGTCCGCGACCTAGTAGTGTCGTTTTTTTTTCCTCCCCCATCGACGGGCGTGTAGACGGCTTCCCCATTTTCTCTTGACTATTCTCTCCCTGCTGCCACGCGGCACGCACCCCTTTTCTCTTGCGCCAATCACTTTCCCCCTTCCGGGGCCTCCTGATGATTCTCCTTTTTCTGCGATCGCCGCACAGGCGACTCCTTTTTGGCGGCGACGCGGACTTTCCTTTCCTTTTCTGCCCTTCCCCGGCTCTGCCTTCTTCTCCTCACAGATCATGCGACAACTTCTTCCCTTTTTGAAATTCGGGCGAAAAGCCCTCCCCTTCTCTCGCCGCTGCCGGACTCTTTTTTTCTTAACTGATTTTGAAGGTGGGACAGAGGACACCCCCTTTCGCCGCGAATTAATCAGAAACAGGTACCTTTTCCCCTCTCTTCCGGTTTTTTCAGAGATTCCCCCCATGATGGGATCTCCTTTTTTTCCCTCCACAGAAATGTATCCCGGAGGGATGGCCTTTTTCCGAAAGGACGGAGAGAGATACCTCTCCCCTTTCTCCTCCCTAGAAGGAAACATCTCCTCCTCCCCCTCCCTCCCCTAATTGTTTCTATTCCTTTGGGCGCGAAGAGGGTGAATTAGATTCTTCCCCTCTTTTGATGAAGAGAGAATTTTCCTTCCCTTTTCGTGAAAGGAGCCCCCCCCTTTCCCCCCTTTTTCTTCGGGGTCCTCTTTTATCGCCCCAGCAGGTGTGACTCCCCGATGAAAAAGACTCTCCCCTTTTGGTTTGTTTACCTTCCCTTCCATGCCCTTTGGAAGTTCTGTCAAAAGTAAATCCTTTTTCCTTCCATTTCATCCAGAGTTGTTTCTTTATTTTCTTCTCCTTTTCCCCGTCATTTTGCGATCGGCAAAAGAGGATTACCTTCTTTTTTCTCCCGATAAAGTTTCCTTTTTTCCCCCCTTTTTTCGGGAGAACCGGTTCAAGCCCTTTCCTCTTCTTTATTATGCGCGACTCACCCCCCCTGACGGACGGATAGGCCCTCCTTCCAGGAAAGGCTTCTCCCCTTCTTTTAAATTCCCTTTTGCGCACCAGAATCTTCTCCCCCCCCCTTTTGGCTTGAGCCGAGCCAAAACATGGGTCTTCCTTTCTGGAGCCATTTCCTTTCTCGGTGGCGCGATTCGCAGCTCGAGCTAGATCCTCCCCTCCCCCCGTTCGTCGCGGCAGAAAAAGCCCTTCTCTTTCCCTTTTTTCTCCCGCTCACCCTTCTCGAAGGCGTGAAAAGGACTCACAGGCCGCAATCAGGGTTAATCTCTCCTTCCGGCAGACGGAGGGGTCCCTCCCCTCTTTCTCTCGCCGAGCGAACGGCAATCTCCCCTTTTTTCCCCGCTCGGCGCGGACCGAGATTTTTTTTTTTTTTTGGCGGTTTTTCTCGGCAACCCGTTCTTTTCTTTGTTTCCCGTGGACGCACTCGTTTTTTTCCTTTTTTCCTTCCCGTACTGTATAAGATAGGGACTTTCTTTCCTTTTTTCTACCGCATGCTATTGCCTTTCTTTTTTTTCTGGTCGGCGACGATTCCAGCAGAGGGTATTTTTTTTCGTCCGCTGTGGAAGGCTTTCTTAGACTTTCATATTTGAGGTTTTTTTTCAACTTTCGAGGAGACGGTTCCTTCTTTAAGGGCGAGAGAAAACCTCTTCCCGGCACGACCCCCCCCCAATTCTTTCTTTAGACAGAAAGTTTCCTAACTTCCCCCTTCCTCCTTTTTTTTCGCCTTTCGCAACCTCTTCTTTTCGAAGAACCTTCGAAACCCCCCTCCTGCCGCCCCCCACGTTTTTTAGATTTCCCCCCGTGCTCGTGATTTTAGCGCCGGCGTCCCTCTGTTTTTTATTAAAGACCCTCCCCCCCCCTTTCATCGTTTTTGTGGTCCCCAATTTTCTCTTCCCTACCCTCGTCACACTATGAGTTGATCCCCTTCCCCCTCGTCAAACAATTAGGGCTCCCCCTCTTTAATATATATATTTTACTCCTCTTAGTGGCTCCCCTTAGATGGGGGCCTTCCGTTTGGATAAAGACTTCTTTCTCTTTTTTTCCCGTAAATAAAGAATGTTCCCCCCCCCGGGTTGAGTCTTCTTTTTTTTTTGAATGCACGACCCCTTCGACCGAGGGAGATGCGAACCTCCCCCGAGCACGAGCTTTTTCTCTAGAACCCTCGCTCCCGAAAGCACAAAGTTTTCCCCCTTGGAAGTCTTCCAACGTCCCCTTCCTCCCTCATGAGTTTTCCCGACCTTCCATGGACAAAAAAGGGAGGTTCTGGGACAAAAACAGGGAGGGAGAGTTCCCTTCCCCCCCTTTTTCAGGTGTGTCTAGAGCAATTCCTTCCTTCTTTCCTGTTCTTCAAGGTTGGGGTTCCCTTTATGGGATCGGCAGCCCCTCCTACTACCGAAAGCCCCTTCCTTTTTCCTCTTACTCCCGCAGCGTGCAGGAAATCCTTTTCCCTTTTTCACGCGCCACTTCCCTGCGGTTCGTCCCTTGCCCCAGACGCTCCTGACACCTTTTTTCGCGACGCAAAAAGAGGGTTTCCCCCCCCCCCCCCTTTTGAATAACAGCAAGAGCGATTTTTGCTTCTTCCCTTCCTCCCCCTTTCGTTTTCGACACCCCTTTTCCGACCATTGGACGTTCGATTCCCCCTCTCCCGCTGTTCGACCCAGCCGCGGAACATCTTTCCTTCCGAAACAGGATTTGATTCCTTTTTTCCCTTTTTGGAAATTTCCTCGATGGAGAGCGATTCGAGAGACACCCTTTTCCTTTTCCTTTCAGCAGAACGACCTTTTTTCTCGAGATTGACTCCTTTTCCCGAGCTCGAGTGCTGCTGCCCCCCCTCTGCCGAAAAACTTCTCCTTCCCTCTCGCCAATTGCGCAATAAATTTTTTCTTCTTTTCGACCCTCCTTCGTTTCCTTTTCCTTAGAGATAGAAGTCCCCCCTTCGACGTTAATGGTGACCCCCCGGCCTTTCCTCCTCGGCGCTAGTAGTTTCCCTGAACCCCCCCCCCCCCCGGCGCATGATACGGCGAGGCTCTTCGCGGGACAGATCCTCTCCCCCCCCCCTTCTCGGAACCTTCTTTTTTTCTCTTCCCCGCTGCCCGGAATCGAACTTTCTCTTTTTGCTAACGGGAAAATTCCCTTCTGTTTTTTATGAATAGCCTAGGGCTTACCCCTTTTTCCCCGGACCCCCCCCTTAATCAAGAACCCATTTTTCTGAATGACGAGGAGATCCCCCCCCCCTTTTCGGCGGTCACCCTTTTCTTTTTGTTGGAGGCTCTTCCCAGAAATCCTCGCCACTTTCTTGTGAGAACGTTTTAGGCGCGAGCTTTTTCCCCCTACTTGGATAAATCTTTCCTCTCCCCCATGCCTTTCACCAAAAGTCTCTTTTAGTTGTTGGTGTTGATACTATCTCTCTTTGCGAGATTCTTTATGATGAAGCCCCTCAAGATGTGATCTTAAATCTTCGAGGCATTCCTTGACGGAGAAACAAGGGAACCCCTTTCTAAATGTCCTTTTCTTTTTCCCTAGAATAGCCTTTCTTGTTGACGCGAACTCGCTGCTTCGCTCCCGCTCAGCATTCCCTTTTTCTTTATTAATTAGATTTTCCTCGGAATTATCGTCCCCCCCTCGCCCTAGGATATTAATCAAGATTTTTTCGAATTAGATCTCCGCGCTTCTCCCTTTCTTGCCCCCTTCTAATTACGATTACCTTTCTTGGGCGAATGATTCTTTTCTAAACCAGGTTAAATCCTTTCCCAGTTATTTTTTGGCCGCCTAGTACTCGGCCGCGGATCGGCCGCCCTCTTTTCCCCCCCTAACTCTTCTCCTTTGCGGACAGATCGCTCTCGTTCGCGCAGCAATGGTCGAAACACTTTTTCTCTCCAAAATGGTTCCTTCCCGGCTGCTCACTCTAAATGGGTGAGCCTTCGAGACCTCTCTCCGTTCAGACTCTCTATCCCGTAAACCTCCGAGGTGAGTCCCTTTTACAGCCAGTAGGATTAGTAGGCTTTCCCTTTCCCCTCTGTCGCGGACAAGTAGATCCCCTCTCGCTTTCTTCACCCCCTTCCCCGAACAGACGCCAAATAGGGTTCCTCTCTTTTCCCTTATTTGCCGAGGTACTCCCCCGAAGGCTGTAGATGATTTCAAATGGAGAGGGCTCTCTGCCTCCTTCTCGGTTCCGAGAGAAGACTTTTTTTCCCCCTCTCTCTGATTGTCTTCGTTGTTTTTTTTGCGTCGCGCTCGACGTTTACCGTACTGTCTCAGATTTTTTCGGGGCGAAGCGAAAGCATGTCCTTCCCTTTTTCCAGGACGCGCGGAGTAGGACGCCCCTCTTTTCGAGTATTGTCTCCTTCCTGGCAGGCCGTCGTTGCTTCCCTTTTCCCGATCCATTATTTCCTCTTCCCAACTTTCGAGCGACGGGCATACGCTCTCTCCGAAACCCCCCCCCTTTCCCGGGAGGGAACGCGACAAGCCTTTTTTTTTCCATTTGCGAGCCCCCTTTTTTCCCCTTCTCCCTTTCGGCGGCGCGGCGCGGATATCCTTTTCTTTCTTTTTCTAGACTCTCCTCGCCCGTGGTGTCGCGAAGATAGCTTTCTCTTTGCGATCAGCGTGCAGTTTTTCCCTCAGGAGTCTTCCTTTCCGAGTTTCCCTTTTTTGGAAAAAGGGGTGGCCCCTTTTTTACCGATTTTTCCCCCCTTTCGTCACTATGAGTTGATTTCCCCTTCCTTCTACCCACTCTCTCTCTCTATTTTTTAATACTTCTTTTATAGACCTAGTGAGAAGGATTTCACGTGGATCAACGCATAGGTGACGATGCCCCCCGAAATTGGGGCCCCCCCTGCGTCCGTGAGGGATTCCCCCTCCCCCCGGCAGAAGGAAATTCGACTCCTGACGAGCAAGGCCGATGAACCAGGCCGATCCCCTCCCCTCGCGCGCAAAACTTTCTTTTTCATATCCCTTTTTTTCCTCCTTGTCCGCTGGTATTCCCCTCGAGAGGCGCGCAGCGAAGAGCCCCCTTCCTCCCTTTTTCCTGGACACAAAAGGGAGTTTCCTCTCTCCCCTCTTCTTGATTGCTCGTTCCGCTGGGTGTTCATCGCGCCTCAAGGCGCGTTACTTATCCCCAAGTTGGTGTTCAACAGCTCGCAAATCTTTCTCCCTTCCCGCGCAAAGACTTCCTTTCCCCCCTAAAATTTCCCCTTCGTCGGAATAAGAAGATCTTTTCCCTTCTGCTAAATAGAAGGCCCCCCCGTCCCTTTTCTCCTTCCTCGTATATTACTCTCCGTCTCCCTTTTCCTTTCTTTCCCGATTCCTCCCCCCTTTTCCCAAGAGAGAGCTTTTTGGAACTATTTCCCTCCCCCTCCCGGAGAGGGGAGACCTCCCCTTTTCCCCCCAAAATTGGAAGTACGTCTTCCTCTTCCCCTCACCCCTCCCTCTTTTCGCCGGAAACAGGATTTCGGTCCGGGCACGGCCTTCACCTTTGTGGCGGGAGAGAGATTCGTCCCCTTTCCCCTTCCCCTTCCTTTTCCGATCTTCTTTCTTTTTTTGCGAAACTGGAAGAAAAGCGTTTTTTTCTTTTTTCTAGAGATGATGAGCTTCCCCCTTCCCCTCCGTGACTCCCCCCTTAGGCCCCCCCCCCTTTTTCCCCGGTAAAAGTTTGTCTCTTACCTTTCTCGAACTAGTGATGGGCCCTCCCCCCTTTCTTCTCTATCGAAGAAAAGGTCTCCTCCCTCCCTTTGTCTCTCCCGTTTACGAAGGGAGGCCCCCTCCCCCCCCGGCCGGGAGCATGATCCGTCCTCTTCCCTTTTCCCCTTTTTCCCCCCCCTCCCGACCGGATCATGAGCCCCTTTTCCTTTTCGCCAATCTCTCCCCCCTTTCGCGCGCCGTTCTCCTTCGCAAGTGGAGGCTAACGTCCCCCCCCCCATTGAATAGACTAGGGCTTCCCTCCTGTCCCATCTGCCCTTCCTTTTTTTCGTCGCCGCGAATACTTTCCCCTCCCCGGGGTTACCTTTCTCTTTTTTTTTTCGTTTTCAGAGCTTTTAAATCTGCTTCTTCTCTTCCCCCTATCAAAAGACATTTTTTCCTTTCGCAATCGTGGCCCCCTCCCTTTCCCCTTCCTTCAGCGCTCATCGAATAAGGGTCTCCCCTTCCCCCCTTCCATTATGACCCCCATCCTCCGTTTGTGTTGAGAGATCTTTTTTTTTTGTTGCCTTCTAGGCGGACGATGTGATCCCCCTATGCTATCTTCCCGGCCTGCCCGTGAAAGCGCCCCCCCTTTCCCCTTTTGAGGCTTTTCTTCATCATTAGCGACAAAGAAGGTGGTCTCCTCCACCTTCAACCCTCCGGAGCTACTAGCTTCCCTCTGGTTCTGTATTAATTAGCGGAACTCATTCCTTTCCCCTTAACTTTGGATCTCTTCCCAAGGGCGGCCGTTAGACTAAATTCTACTTTCTCTCTTTCTCGGAGAGATCTTCAACCTTCTTTGCGGAACTCCTTTCCTCTCTTATTCCCCCCCTGTTTCATCATGCGCGGAAGGTATTTCTTTCCCCGTAAAACGACGAGGAGAGTCCCCCCCCTCCTTTCACAGGAACTGGCGTCGAGGCCTTCCTCTTTTTGAGCCCCCTTTTTTGAGGCCGATCCCCCCTCAACCCTTTTCCTTGCGCAAGTGCGCCGATTTCTGGCTTCTTTTTTTGGTGGCTCCTCCTTCTATAAGAAGAACTCCCTTTCCTCTTCCGATTGCTTCCCCTTTCTCCCCTTAAAGTCCCTTTCTTCTTTTTCCCGACGAGTGAGGACCTTCTCTCCCTCCTTCCACAAGGTATCGAAGGGATGACCTTTTTCAAATCTCCCTCCATCCACACTTCCTTCCTTCCTGATTGCAGAGGAGGGGTAGCACTCTTTTTCTCTGATCGAACGGCCAATGGCGCAAAGGTCTCTTTTTTCCTTCTCGTTCCCGCGAGAGAGGAGTTCGTCTTCCCCCCCTTCCCCCCTTTTTTGGTTTATTCCCTTCTCTTCTCGAGTTCAAGTAATGCTTTCCTTTTCCGGCCGGGGCGAAGAGTCCTCCCCCCGGGCTTTGAAGGACTCTTGATCGATTCCCTTTCTTTTCGGGTTAATCGGATTTCCTCTTTTTTCTTCGTGAGTCGGTGTATAGAGGCCCTTTCCCCCCCCCGCTGTGCCACCAAAATTCGAGTCCTTCACTAATGCTTCCATATGAGATCTCCGGAGGGCACGCGACATCACTTTTTTTTTTTTTCCTTTCTGCGAGAAAGAAATTTTTGTCCTTTTTGCTGGCCCTTTCCTCTTCCCCTAGTTCGACCGCTTCCCGGGCCTTCCTCCCTTTTCGAACGATATTAACCCTTTCCTCCTTTCTAGACGACTCTTTGTTTAATTGAGATAAGCTTTCTCTCGCTCCGTCGTCAGAATTCCTCTTCTTTTCCCTCCTCATACGTCACCTCTCCCGGTGGAAAAAGGCTTCTTGCCGAAACGGTTTTCCTCCCTGTTTTGATACACATTCTCCTTTCCCCCCCTTTCTAGATTTCCCCCCCTTTTTTTGAGAGATAGACAAGACAGGTGAGCCCCCCCTTACCGTCTTCGCCGTGGTCAACGCCATGTTCTTCCTCTTTGGCAATCCCCTCCTGTTTCCTTTGCCAGCAGGGTCGCGTTTTCCCTCTTTTCGGGAATGCAACGAAAACAGAAGCCTTCCTTCCCCTCTTCTTCTCGCTTCCCCTCAAGCGCCCCTTTTCTTCCTGCGAACAGCGAGACCGTTCGCTCTCTTGCGGCACGTTGAATATCCAGGTTCTTCCTTTTCCTTTCGTACGCCCCAAAGAAGGAAGATAGCCCCCCCAACTCACATCGGGACGACCGTCGCCCATTGGAAAAACCTTTTCTTGGTTTTTTCATCCCCCCCTTTCCAAAAAAAAGGTTTCATCCATTGTTGATTCAGATGGGTTGTCTCGCTCCCTTCATTTTCTTATGGGACCGGTAGCTCTCCTTTTTTCTTCTCGCAAAATATGGATAGGCCCCTCTACTCAGAAGAACTCTTCTTCAAAACTAGGACTTTCCTATTTCCCAGCTTGGTTCATTCCCCTCCGAAGAAGAGTTCTTTTCGTCCTTCCCCTCCCTTCGTGCTTGAAAAGGACTTCCCTGTAACTTTCCCTTTCGGGAAGAAATTTCTTTTTTTTTCAACACTCATCAATGAAGAGAGATTTTCCCTCTTTTCTCCTCTTCTTCGTAGGTCTCTCCTTCTCTGTTCCTTCCCATGGACAGCGCTCCAGTTTTCGACCCCGCCGAGGAAAATAAGTTCCTCTATCTTCCTCTTCTCTGTTAGAAGAGAGGTCCTTTCTCCTTGGAGGTGCGTCTCTTTCTTTTTGGTCCTGTTCCCTCGACTCTAGTGTAGGTCGTTTTTTCTTACTCCCTTGGGTCTCCGGACGAGACCTCCCCTCCTGGGTTACTGGATAGACTCCTCTCTTCTTCTTCCTTTTTCAACCCCGACCTTTCCTGCGCGAAAGATCTTTCCTTCCCTCTAAGGTCCAAAATTTTGGCCCCTCCCTCCCCCCCTCCTTTTGTCGAACCCCCTCCTTTCTTCCACATCGTCTTTCCCCCAGGCGATAGAAGTTACTTTTTCCCACTCTTTTTTTATCCTCGGCTAGTCGTTTAAAGGTCCTTTTTCTTTTTACCTCCATAAAGGAAGGAGACATTATCCGTCTCTTTGGTTTTAACTGTTTCTTCTCCCCCCTCCGTAAATTCGTGCGCAAAGAAAATCTATCTAGAGACAGATTCTGTTTTTCTTTTCCTCAGTTGAGGCTCCCCCTTCCCCCCCTTCCCCCTTTCGCTGGAAGGGGACAGAGGCCGGAAAATTTCATTCTTTTATAATCAGCAACCATCTCGAGGAGCGACGGCTTTTCCTGCGAGTCTGCTCTTTTTCCTTGCGCTACAGGAGGATTTTCATTATTCCTGCCAGATCACACAGACTTTCCTCCCCCCCTTTGGAGAAGGTCAACGCAATTTCCCTTCCTTGCTCCAATTCCGCGCGCAACAAATTTACAACCAATTCCTCTCTTTCCTTTGTTGAGAGAGATTTGGGAACGGGCTCCTCCCCCCCCTCCGGCTTCCTCTTTGATCCAAGTAGACGATTACTCCTCCCTTCCCACACTTGATTCCTCCTTTCTCCTGCAGGGTATCACGAGATATCCATCTTTCTCTTTGACGCGCACGCGATGAAAAAGACCCCTCATCTCCCCTGGTCAATGGTATGATTCATTCCTCTTTTTTTTTCCCCTGAATTATCCCCTCCCTTTTCTTATTCATCATAGGTAAGGGGAAGTTTATTTTCCCTTTCGAGTACGGGAGCTCTCCTCAAATCGGATAATGGACTTCTCCCCCCCTCCCCAAGTGCCATAATTTTTTCTCCCCCCCTTTGGGAAACTTTTTTTTTTTTCCGTCTCCCTTTCCTCTCCTTATCATGCGCAGGCCTTTCCTTTCCGAATAGTACCACTTTTTAAGCGGCGTTTTCCACAAGGAAAGGCGTAGAAGGGTTCTTTCCCCCTCTAGGTGCGGTGGGCGAAAAGCCCTATTTCCTTGCTTGAGAAGATCCACCTGGGGTTTCCTCCCCTTTCTTCGAGGGGAGGAAGATTTTCCGCTTCCTTCAGCATGCAGCTCCCCCCCTTTCCGCTTTGTCTTCCTTCCTTTTCCCCCCCTCCCGTCGATAGTAGGAGTACCTCCGGACTCTTTTACGTCGCGCGATCAGATTAAATCCCCCCTTTTCTCTCCGGACCTTTTCGCGTCAGAAAAGGCCTCCCCCCTTCTTTCCCTTGCTTTTCCTCTTACGGTTAGAACGCGAGAACTCCTTTTTCTTCGAACTGCAATGGAAGCCCTTTTCTTCCTTCTCTTCTCGCCTGATTTTTTTCCCCCCCTTCCAAAGAGAGAGGACTTATTTCTTCACTTTTTCAGGTGGCGTCGCAGTCTTTCTTTTCCCTCCCCCTATCTGGACATAGGAGCTTCTCTTTTCTCCTTGAACTTCTTATATTTATCCCTTTTGTGCCGACCGAGATCTTCTACTTGAATGCAAGATGTTTTGGGTTTTAATAGGATTCTCTGGACGTTTATCTTTCTTGTCTCGCGGCCGATAACTATTTTCTCCTTGAACACACCCAAACCTCCTCAGGTCCCCTCCGTTCGTGGTTCTCCTCCCCCCCCCCCCCCATATGAAGAATCTCCCACCTTGTCCTCGAATTACCTTTTCTCTTTATGGAGATCTCCCCCCTTTTGTCCAATTTTTCTCTGTGGGCATGGAGAGGAGCCTTTTCTATTCGTTAGACCATCTTCCTTTTTGAGAATAAGTAATACCTCTCAGTGCAGATTTTTCCTTCCACGCTCAGCGGGGATTCTTTCGATCAGCGTGATATTCTGTCGCGCGGAGTTCTAATTTTCATCCTCTTCCAGACATACGCTTTACTTTCTTTCTTGTACCAAGTCTGGATGAAGAAGAATTTGTACCCCATGAGTGATACAAGGAGAAGTAAAAATCTCTGGCTCAACTCGTTTCTTCTCTTTCCTCCATCCTAAGTTGTTGTGTTGTCTCTTCCCTCCTCCCCGACGCTTTGTGACCTCTCCTTTCCCCTCCATAGGTGACAGCCTTTCCCCACTTTTGACAACTCCTCTGTTTTTTTGACCAGACATGTTCCTCATAGAGGGCGTCTTTCCCCCACAAACAGCAGGAACTTTTTCCCCCCTTCCCTTCTCTACTCGGCGACCTCCCTTCCATTCCCCATTCTTCCCTCTCTTTCGCGAGAACCCTTTCTTTTTCTGAATACTTTTTCTCCTTTTTTTCCCCCTTCTCTGTTTTTTAGAAATCAATTATCCTTTTTTCTCCTTTCCGACAGGGAAGAAGTTCGCCTTCCCCTTGGAGGTTCTAGCGCCCCCTCCCTTTCCAACCCTTGATAGTTGTTCTTTGAGCTCTTATTTCCTTCAGGCGCGTAAGTAGGACAGGCGCTCGTCCCCCTTTTATTAAACAGCCTCCCCCCATAAAGATGGATCTGTCGCCTCTTCGAAACCTACGACGGCCTGCCAAACTCTCCGATTAAAAATCCCATCTCGTGCAGGCAATCGTCTCTCTTTCGTACTTCACTCTGCCCCTCTCTCATTACGGTAGTTTTCATCCTTTTTTTTCCTCTAGGCAGGTCTTTTCCCTAGCGCGAAGAATCTCAAACTGAAAAAGAATCACACGCCCCTCTTTTTTTTCCTATGGACCTCATCCTTTCCTCGACCTAGCTTCTGAGCCATTAGCAATTGGCCCTCCTCTCGTCGTCTTCGCGTTCGACCCCGAAGCTTCCACTTCCTCTCGCCGGTAAAAGTATTTGCTTGCCTTTTCTTCGGTTTAAGCACTCTCGCCTTTTTTTGAGAGAGATAGCCTCCCCCTCCTGGTCCCCCTTTCTTTCCTTCTTTGTCGGGGTAGAAGAAATAGAGGGAGTTGGTGTCCCCCTCACGGATCCGGTCTTTTTCTCTAGCTTCTAGCTGATGATGATGAAGACTTTCCCAGGACGCACACACTTCCTCTTCTCACTCGAAAAGAACGCCCACTTTTTTTTTTGTGGTAGCCCAGGTTGTTTCCCGCCACCTCGGAGAGATAGCCCTCCCTTTCCTTTCCCTCCCTTGACCAAGGAGGGCTTCCTCGTCTCTTTCTCCCTAGGAGGCCGTCCCCTTTCCAGACCTCTTTATTGGGAACCCTTTTTCTCCTTTCTCAGACCAACTGATGAAACTCCTCTTCCTGGCGCAACGGCAAGTCTCCTCTTTTTTTTCTCTCGCTGCTGCGGACTGACCTTTTCGCCTTTCTCCCCTTGGGATTTTTAATTTCTTCCCCCTGGACAGAGGCGGAAAAAGGGCATTTTCCCCTTCCTTCGCCTTTTAATCAGAAACATTACTTTCTTTATCTCCGGCGGTTCAGATGCTTGTCTTTCCCCTCCTTTTTTTCTACATGATGGCTGATAGTCGGGCATCATTCCCCCAGATCACGACATGTAGACATTCTTCTTTTTTTTTGCCGGTCAACGGCAATTCCTTCCGTCTTTTAGAAACCAAATTCTTCCCCCGCCTCCCCGCCCCCTAAAAATACTATATATGTTCCTTTCCCCCCCCCCCCCCTCTCTTTTTTTTTGATCGAGATTTGCGGAAAGGGAGACTCTATGTTTCCTTCTATTCTTTTTTCTTCCCCGTAGCGATGACGAGATAGCCGTCCTTTTTTTCCCCCCCCACCACCCCCTCTTTCCTCATACCCGCCGGAGAAATTGTCCCCTTTTTCTTCGCCTTTTCTCTCTCCGCCAGCATGTAGCGCCAGTCATTTTTCCTCTTTTTCCCACCACCTCCGAGTCTCCTCTTTCCTCGGTACCTGGTTTTCCCTCGGCGGACGACATTCCCTTTGTTCCCTTTTCCCCAGCGGTGGAAGAAATAGGCTATTCATCCCTCTCGTTCTCCTCAACTGAGAAGTTAGAGTCCTTGCCTGATCGTCAAATTTTTTCTTTTTCGCCAGAATTTCCCCTCTCCGTCACTTTCGCATGATCTGTCGGAGAAAAAACCACCCCCCGTTTTCAACGACATGAAGGATCATTCTCCTTCTTCTGTAGTCCCCCCTTCCTCCCTTCCTTTCAACGACGAGAAGCGGCTCTTCCTGTCACAAGTAACGGAGTAGCCTTTTCTTCCTTTTTTAGGTGGCTTTTTTTCAGACCCTTTTTTCTCCTCCAAATTGGGACAGGGAGTTTCCCTCCCCCCCTTCTGGCGCGATGGTTTTTCTCCTCCTTTTTCTCAGAGGAATCTCTCGTATCACCCTTACCCCTTTCCCTTTCTCGCCGAGAAAACTGCCCGTCGGTTTCCCTACCCCCCTACTAGGTCGAGGAAAAGTCGCCCTTATCTCTCTCCCTACAAAAGGTCTCGAAGATGCCCCTTCCCAAGGAGCACTCCTTTTTCTTCTTTCTTTCCGCGGCGGGTAAACTCTTCTCCTTTCGTGAGCGCCGTCAAATGGAGACGTGCTCTCTGCTCCTTCTTGGAAAGGTATCCGCCTTCCTTTTTTTTTTTCCCCAAAAGACGCTTTTATATTTTCTGGTTGAGTTCTTTCTGCGTTCCCCCGCTTTCCTATAGGGAATCTATCTTCTTTTCCCCTTTACCGATGATATTGAGCAGGTCCTCTTCCTAGCGGCTTCTTTCTTCCGCAATCTCGCTTTTTTTCGCCGAGCGTTGGCAGGCACGCTTTTTTTCTTTATCGCGGCGATCCATATTTGCCCTCAAAAAATTTTTCGAGCCCGTTCTTCCTTAAGGAGAGAGACAACCACATCTTCTCCTCAACCGGGAGGGCAAAGCGCCCTCCCTTTTTTTTTTCTTTTTTTTTTTGGGAGATAGCCTCCTTTTTTCTTTCGGAATGCGGAGGCCTCCCCGTCCCCCGGTTTTTTTTTTTTTTTCTCTGGGGGGGGTTGGGGGAGGGGCCCTTCGCCCTTCTGTGTTTTCGGGTGGGGTGTCGTCAATCCCTTGGGGTAGCGGCCATCTCACCTCTTCCTGTCCGGGGAGAATCCTCAAACCTATCTTCCACTTCCCTTCTTTTTCTTCTCTCACCTATAGAGGTGCTTCGGACTTTTTTATCTTCGCGTGACTGAAGGTCGGACTCTCACGGAGGTAGAATTCCATCTTTCCTGCCTCAAGGAATACTCCTTCCCCCAAAGGTTTCTTTTTTTTGGGACCAAAAGGCTTTCTTCTACTTGTGGACCTTTCTTCCCCTTCTCCCCCCCCTGGGTCGAAGAAACCATCTCGGGCTCACCTTTTTCTTATAGACCTATGGTTTTTTCTCTAGACCGTAGGTGAGACCGATATGTTTTTCCCGTCTCCTTTGTTGTGTCCCCTTTTTTTTCTCATTCCACAAGTAGTCTCTGCAATAAAGAATGGGAAACCCCTTCACTTTTTTCTCTTCGTAGATGGTCGGTATTTCCCCCCCCCTACATTAGATCGGACTTTGTCTCTCCCCCGAAAGAGGCATCTTCATATGCTTTTTCTCTCCCCGCGAGCTTCGCTCTCCTTCTTTGAACGTGGAAGTTCTTCTACTTCCCCTTGTAGAACGAATGAGATCTTCCCCCCTTCCTCCTCCAAGGAAGAAGTCGCCATTTACCCCCCCCCCTTTATGTGGACCATAGCGCCCCTTTACCCAAAGTGGAGGTGTTTGTCCCCTTTCTCTTCGTACAGAGGGGGGGTCTCGAGCCGGCTGGCGTCCGTATGACCGTGTCGCTTCTCCTGTTTCAAACAGATCGAAATCTTTCTCTCAGTGCTCCCCCCTCCCCTCCGTCATGAAAAATCTTACTCCGATTTCCCCCCCCGCCGCAGAGTGAAGGCAATCGTCGCCCTTTTCCGGTCAACGCTCCTACTACTGCCTTCTTCGCCCCGGCAAGATCCAGAGTACTACCTCCTTCAACGCGTGAGCGCTCCTCCCCCGAGGACCCCTTGTTCCCCCCCTCCTCACTACTCTATTTGTTCTTTTTTTTTTTGTTTTTACTATGGTCCTTCATCTCTTTTCTCTCAGGTAAGCGCCGGAGCGTTTTCCTCTCCCTTCTCATGGAAGTTACGCTCAGCTACCCTTCTAAGTTCCCCTCCCTCTTCCCCCCCTCTCCGGGAACCTGATTTGACGGAATGTCGGACGATGCTTCCTGTTCATTCCCCTTCGAGGACCTTTTTTTTTTGAGCGATCGCGCTTCTTTAATAGTGGTTGTTCGCCGTCTTTTTCACTTACTTGGTCTCCCCTCTTGAATTAAGAGACGCCCGCGGTTTTTTTTGTGTTTTCCTTTAAAGAGATCGAGCTCTGCTTTTTCCTTTTGTTCTAAAGTTATCCCACCCCTTCTCCTCCCTCTGCGCAAGGGAGCCCCTCACTTTTCCCCCCTTTTTGCTCGGAATAAAGGAACGTTTTTTTTTTTCCTTTTTCGCCCAAAGCCACCTAGGAGCTTTCCTCAGACCTTTTCTTTTTTCCCCCTTCCTCCCTCTTTCCGCGGAAGAGTCTTTTTATTTTTTTCCACTGGAAAGAAATACTGATTGTTCGTTTTTTCTTCTTCGAGGCGGAAAAATTTCCCCTTCATGCAACCTGAGCCAATGTCTCCACTCTTTCTCCCAAGCAAGTATCCGCTTTGCCCCCTCTCTTCCTTCCGCGACTAGCATCGCCTTTTTCTTCCCCCTTGCCCAATGTAACTCTGGATGAATAGCCTCTTTTTTTCCCCCTCTGGAAGGTTTTTATGTCCGGCTTATATATTTGTTCCCTTTCGACTTTAATCAGAAAAAGGTGTCTCTTTCTCTCCTTCGGTTTCAGCGAGTTCTCCCCCCCCCTTTTCGATACAATGCATGGCGGATCGTCTTCCTGAAGAACAACATCCTGCCCGGTCTTTCTTGCCTTTTCTTCCCCGTAATTCCGGAGACGAGTCATTCTCCCCCTTCCTTTCCCTTTTCACTCCTAGAAGGACCTCCTCTGCGCAAAATTACAAAA
>Ga0179593_1530795_pt1 | contig 16559 bp, 23 predicted proteins | sample CZODoug2_1_08_16_FD_185931 | JGI IMG/M metagenome (GOLD analysis project Ga0179593, IMG submission 185931) | Vadose zone soil fungal communities from Angelo Coast Range Reserve, California, USA - CZODoug2_1_08_16fungal (PacBio error correction) | ecosystem: Environmental > Terrestrial > Soil >... | reverse complement strand
ATGAGATTCCCGTGACCCCTCCCATTGAATTTGGATTGTTATCTTTTCTAACTCCCTTTCCGGCACCGAGACCTTTCCTCCTTCCGAGAAAGAAGCCCGACTTCTTCAGGAGCGATACTCTCCAAGGTAGAATTTTACCCCTTCCTCAGCTTTCCCTGGCTGTTCCTGTTACATTCTGCGTCCCCGGATCTGCGACGATTCAGCCCCCTGAACTGCAGAATTCCCCCCTAGTTGCCTGATTGACTGTCAAGTACCAAGAGTTAACCGGTGCTGTATCTCATGTATACATCTTTATGATGCGATGGCGAATTTTATTTTTCCTTTTCACCCTAGCCGCCCCAGGTGGGTAAGCCCACTTTAACTGCCCCCCAAAATTCTAGGTTGTGTAGCCAGCATCCCCCCTTGAAGAAATCTTCTCCCCTTTTTGGTCCGGACACTCCCGGACTCCTTCCTGAACTGATGGTACACGTCCCCCCCCAACTATACTCTCCCCCACAGAAATTATCTCTTTGGTTAGCCACCGGCCATTGGTTTTCTGTACTTCATGAAGCGCTGTTTACTCCTGCTGGTCTGCAGAAGTAGACTATGTCCTCTCGTGTAAGATTGCAAATTCGACCTTAATGCTTGTCCCCCCCCCCCCCCCCCAATAAACCCAGTTTCCCTCCCCCAGATTTCCGCGTGTGCAGTTCTTGAACACAGTAAGTTTGTTTCGTTTTTGTCCCAAGGTTTTAAGATTCATTACCCCAGATCGTCTTGCCGTCAGTCTGCCTCTTACCCCAAACAGCTAGCAGTCAGTAGCACCCTTATCCCGACTCTCAAGACACGAGAAGCGTTCCCTCAGCTCTTCTTTACTCCCAGACACTAGCCCATTAGCCATTGCCAAGTTCCATTCTGTACTTGGTGGCGTGAGTTATGTCTTTGTTTTGACACTTTAAGTATGTCATCTCCCGTAAAATCTTCCGCCAGCCCTCCCAGGAAGAAACTGATTCCCCCCATCACGGACTTTAGACTTTTGTTTTTTCAGATGAGACGTTCCTCGACCACGTGACTTCATTCAATAATTTAGGACTTAGTGTTTCAAAGAGACTCTAACGTCAAGCCACGACTTTCCCTGAAGTCGCTAATTTTTTCCATGGAGTGGCGCAGAAGGGGATGTATCCTCCAGATCGGTCGTTTAGTCTAAGACCCACTCCCATCCTGTTGAATATAGAGCCCGGTCTCCCCCCCTAATTTCACCGATCTGGCGGAACCAGTCAAGCGACACTGAAGATCCCAGTCAGAACTCCTCAGAACATTGCCAATCTGAGCGAGACTACTCCGTTCGATTGAACAATCCCCTTCCCCTATCACGCGTCAGAGTACTTTATTTTTCCCCCTAAATGCAAGTCCATCCCCCGATTTAAGACACCCCCAGTGATTACGCCTCCTTACCCCTGCATCTCGTTTCTTCTGTAAGTGCCTGGCCTTCTAAAGCCGAGAAGAAGTTAGAGTCCATACAGCGCTTTATTTATTCTATCCAAAGCGGGTTCGGGGCTGCTTGTACTTCCCCGTCCATCTCTCCATTTTTTTTCTTTTGCACTCGTCGTCCGTGAGGCTTTTGGAGATTTTCCTTTCTCCTTGGCCCGCATAGCCGGCATTTTTTCCTCGTGCCGTTATGAACCTGCTAAAACATCCCTCCTCTCCGCGACGAGGCGATAATATCTTCCCTCTTTATTCAGGTACATTACGGAACCTCTCAGCTTTCGATCTTATCTTCTTTTTTTCCTAAGTTTTTTTTCTAGAATCGACCGCGGATGCCTTTTTTTTTCGGTCCGCGCCCAACCTTAATGATCCCACGATAACCCCGCTCAAGTGCTCCCGATACCCACCCCCCCTAAATGCCCTACGATGCACTTGATTATTCGGCACCACGATCCCCCCCGGAGCCTTTCCCCCCTCCGAGCTACGCATCAGGCCCATCTCCACCCCCTCAGAAGATCCCAGGACCGGCCAGCTTATCCCAACAATGCCCCGCCCACCCCTTCTTGCCGACCAAAATTACCCAAGGGCGTTTCCTCGACATCATGGATCGCGACTTAATCCGGACCCCCCCCGCCAGAAGCACTAAGATGGCAGGTTACCCCCCTTTCAGCCCCCGCGTCCTCTCACGGTGGTGAATCCCTGAATGTCCCTTCCCCCCCGGTTGCCTTCCCCCCCCCTAGACTGATCTCGACGCCATGCGTTAGCGTAACTCAAGGAAACGTCTGCTTCGCTTCTCCACTGATCATAATGTCGTTTGTTCTCATGGTTCTTTCCCCAGGCTTCGCCGCAATGCGACGCGAGCAAAGCCTCACAGTTCCGATCAACCTGACCCGAAGGCTTTCCACCCTGCTCTCCTCCCCCTTGAAGCTCAACAGATCGCAGGGGAAGTTTTCGTGCGAGACATAGATGGTCCCTGATTCCCCCTTCCCCCCCCCTGAGAGACCTCTATATGGATCCTGCTCACTTCGCGCAATGCCGCGCCACCTGTTCAACAGTCCTCCCCCCTCCCGCTTCGGACCCGCGCTCACAGAGTGCGTGTCATTTTCCCTTTTTCCAGTGGCCACGACAAGCACTCCTAACCAACCCCCCCATAACTCATGATTCTGAAAGCTGCCTCATGCGATCGGTCGTTCTCCTCTTCACCTCAGCTAGCCCCTTTTCATGACGGCAATCTGATTGCCCCTCCCTACTGCGCAGACTGGAATTACAGCTAGCGTCCCCGCCCCAACCTCAAATTTTTTGGGATGTGACCCCCTGGTCAATTACCCGACAAGGCAAGGTCCCGGACACAAGTCGCCGAGCACCCCCACTGCTTTCCCCCTATGTCATTCGTCCCATTCAGTCCCGACACGTTTCTCCTGGTGCCAATTGATGCCCACTATTTCAAATCCCACGTGGATCACGACCAGCATGCCCTCTTACAGTTTTCCCAGCTGACGCACGTTCATGCCCCCTTTCTAAACTACAACTCCCATCAAGTCTTTTCATCGCTCCCGTCCCGTATTCAACTTGTGTATACGAAACACCGACGCTCCCCCTCGGAGACCAATTTTTCAAGGAGACGACCTCCTTAAACGTTTTGGTTTTTTCCCCAACCTGCAGGCGTTACCTGGCACGATAAACCATCCGTACTGTTCCGCCACCCCCCGCCCACACTTCCAGCTGTACTCGTTGGCTCTTTTTTCCCAAACGAAGCATAGTATGCTCGGATGAGACGAGATTTCTTTTTCCTTATTCTCAAACCTACCGCGTCTTCCCGCAGGGACGTTCTTCCCCCCCCCCTTGAGGAATACACCCGACGACCCGACCGCGGACTTTCTTAATAGATGCATGATTTGTGCTCGTTTCATGCGCAACTGGGCCCCCCTACTTCTTTTTCTTTTTCAAAACGCAATCTCCTTTACTCCCATACTACTGTTGTCTTGTTTTTCTGTATCTCCTTTGGAAAACAACAGATGAGAGGTAGTTTTGGACCCCTTTGTTGTCCAGCAGGCCCCCCCCCTACCCAGGACCCTACTTCCTTCGTCTAAGAAGTCAGACCTTTTTTCAGGTTTCCTGTTTTATACCTGGCCCCATATCCGTCCCCCTTTTTCGCCGCCCTTCGCGTCCACGGGATCTCCCGCACGAATACGTTCTGTTATGTCTAGTATGTCCTTTTTGAAATACCAGATTTTTTGCCCATCCCAAGGACCGTTTCATGTCACCAGTGACGAGAGTTGTAGCTTTGCGTCCTTTTTGAGACGTCCTGCCGCGGACTTCTTTGCACCTCCCCAACGTCTGAGGTAACCCCCCCCCCAAATGCGTTCCAGTTTATAAATTCAAATCTGTTTCCCTTCGATAGTGAAGGGTTCACCATATTCCTGAACTCGTGGACGAGAACTCCTCGAAGAGTTGTAGGCCCACATTTCACTATCTCAATAAAGATCTTGTTCTTTTCCTTTAAGTAGCGCTTCAGGGGGACCGTGTGATTCCCCCGATTGGATTCTATTTCCCCCATTTCCCTTCCCCCCTCGAGTTAACGACTCCCCATGTTAGGTTTGTGCTTTACGGGAGACTTTGACCGTACTTCTTTAAGTTGGATTGCCGACTAGTGGTCTCGTGCCCAAATTATCCAACCCCTTGCCCCCCTTTTTGAGACAGAGTACGCGCGACGACCCCTAACTTTTTTCCCCTTCCCGAACGACAGGCGTCACCAAGTAGTGACGAAAACTTCCTATAGATATGCGAAGTATTCTCCCCCAGACCCTTTTAAGTCCCAATTGCCATATTTTCGACATCCCCCCCTATATTGATCAGATGGGTGCTTTTTTTTTTCTTGAGTTTTATTTTAGCCCGCAAATTGCACCCATCAACAACCACTTTCATACCCCCTTCCATATGACCAGACTTTGACTGTACGCCGCGTTCCTCCAACCAGATTTTAAGACTCGACCGTGTCTGACCAGAGGTATTTGCCTAAGGATCATAAGAAGGGTAGGTCTCGAAAGGGGTGCCAGCTAGCCTCAGGTCCCCCTAACCTACATTTTTACCTTTTTTCGCTGGTCTGATTCTTTCTTAGTGACTTTTTCTATGTCGATGAGAGTATTTTCCTCCTTTCCTCAAGGTTAGTCGCCTCCGTCAACGTTTGATCTAGTTTGAACAGCATACGACCCTTTTACTGGGAATGACTAAATGGTGAGATCCATATCTCACATCCCCATCAAGTATCCTTTCCAGCTGGACCAATCTTGCCGCAGAAGTCCTTTCGCGTTCCCCTCCTGGCGTCCTGCATCACCCGAAATCGCAACGTTTGCCGTCCACCCCTGCTAACCACCTCCTGCAATTTTATACCCCTTACTTCCCCCCCCCTAGTATCTCTGTCTCTTTAATTCCTATATGATTAAGTCGCGACGTAATTCCTTTTTAGACATTTTCTATCAAAAGCGTGCGCGGCGCGACTTTTCTTCCCAAGCATACTCGCAGGGTGTATTTCTCTACGTGATAGTCCTGCTTTCGTTTTCCTTTTGCTATGGGCCATCCTTCCTTTTTTTAATCCTTCACCCCTCCCTCCCTAGGCCATCGGGCCGGACCCTGGCGTTTTCCGTCCACCCTCGGTACGGGGACATTACGGGTACACCTTCCCCTCCCTTTTCCATCGTCCCTGGTCGCATCTTCTATTCCCTTGTGAGAGAGCGACCGCATATTCTCCTTCCCCTTTTCGGCAGTGATAATGTGACCCCCGTCTCTGATTTCCCCGTCCCTACCCCAGAAAGTCCCGCCGCCCCCGTCCTCCCCCCACGAAATTCCCCGCGAGCCATTGCCCTGCAGATTTTCTCCCCTTCCCGCAACATTTTTTTTCCCCCCATACGTCCCCACAGAGCAGCTACCCCATTTCTTCCTGCGAGCCCCTTTCGCAACCACCCAGCCGAACTGATAGAATTCACGCAAAACAGTTACACCGCGCTTTCTCTCCCTCGCCCGCAGCTTAACATCTCCGCCCTATTGTCGCGACCTTCTCCACTTCTTCCATAAGACACCACGTCCGTCATGTCTCTTGTTGAGCCCCCCCTCTTCCTATCATTTAGGATTGAAAATTTTTTTTGACGGCAAGTTTTTTTTTTTTTTGTTTTTTGTGTAAGTCTACGTCCAGGCGAGATCGCACTCCCATTTTTCAATCCTGCCTACCGTTTAAGTCTCAAGATGGCCTGGCCACACCCGATCATAGTCGCTATGGCCCCCTTGCTTCCCACTACTCCCCCCCCCACTGACTGAGAGCCCTACCTCCTACCCCACAGACGTCCTCTCTGTCGACATCCCGACCCGTGAAGGAGTTACAGAGGAATAAATGCTCTCTCCCCTTTCCAAGAATTCCCTAACTGCTCGCCATCTTGATGTAAAGTCTTCCCCCCGTGTAGTGGTTTTAGAGTTTTTTTTGACTAATGCCCCGCGACCCTTATCTGCTCACGTTTCCACCTGACCTTTGTTTCCTCCCTTCGGACACAATTGAGCTCTTCCCCTGTTCCCGGCGGACCCCCCTGATCAGGCTACCGTCTGAGTCGAACGATTAGCCGTGTTCTTTCTAATCCTTCCCACTTCGCGGAACGTCCAAGCTCCCTCCCCAACATACGTTTTCTGCCCATTTTTTAAATTTTCCTTTTGGTGATAGGATACGAAGACCTCTCCCTTCAGCCGCTCAGACGCGTGTGGCGGACCTGGTGCGAGCGCGACTTTTGCGGGTACACCTGCACGACTGACGCCCTGCCAGGTGTTTCGAGAAGGTACCTACTGGGCCACCCTAATCCCCCTCTACACTTCCCCCTTTTTTCCCAGCCAATAGTCGCGAGGACTGGTCTGTACTTTACCGGCAAGTTTTAACCCTCTCTGCGAAGACGCTCTCTCCAGGCTCCACCCCTCCCATTCCCTCACCGCCCAGAAAAAGAGAGTGCCCAGCTGGACGAACGTCAAATGAAGTTCCTACTCTACCAGCATTCTGTTTTTTCTCTCAACCCCGTTAAGTTAGTTATTTCCGACCAAGCTCCCCCCTATTCCCTGACGTGCCCATGTTTTGCCGCCCCAGGGCTGCGAACTAAATAAAGCATTTTTTGATGAGTAACCGCCGCTAGCACAGCCAAGAATTTTCACCAGCCGGATTTCGCCCCCAGACGCAGGCCTTTTTTCCCCCAACTCCACTGGCAGCCTCTTTTCCTCATTCCTGGCAAGCACCAGCCCTAAAGGCAGTATTAGTTTCGAACTTTTTTCCCTTTTGTATTTTTTTTTTTTGTTTTTACCGTGGACGCGATATCCGCTGCCATACACGTCAAGGGACTCATTATTTTTTTGCCCGAACAGCGACCTGAGTCCACCGTCCCTTCAGCTTCCATTCTTCTCATGATCCGTTGTTGCCGACGGACGCAACTGTCCCCCCACACTTTCTGCAGTGGCCCCCCCGCCCATCTCTCTCTCTAATTTTTTTGCCCTCTTTCTGCCTTGTTTTTTTTTGAGAGGAGAGTTGATCGTCGTTTGCGACCCTACAAACGATCGTCTGTTTTCGCCCTCACCCTCTCCCCTCCACCTATTCCCTCTACCCCGTCCTTACTCCCCAAACCCCTCACCTTCACCCTTCTCCCCCCTCGTCCTACAACCCTACCCTCCCACCCCCCCTCCCTCTCCCTCTGTCCCTCTCTTTAACCTATTTCTCTCCTTCCCTCTCTCTTCACCCATACCCCCCACCCCCCTCCCCTGCTTCCTTCATACCCTCTCCAGTTCCCCACTCCCATAATCCTTGTCCACCCTCCGTCTGCCTCCTTTCTACCCTTTCTCCACCCCTTCCTCTTGCACCTCATTCCCCTAACACCCCCCCCCTCCCCCATCACTTCTACAATCCTTCCCCCGGTGTTTCTTTGACCCGTCCCCCGAATCATCGAGCGAGAGTCCGACTTCCTTCTTGCTTGTAATCCTCCAGAGTCAGCCCTTTCGTAAACGCAATTCATTTAAGCTCATGTCCGCTATATCCTCCCCCTTTTTCACGGCAGTGATCTTTTTAAACTGACGCATACGTGCCGTGTTTCCCCCTTTGCTTCTTTGTGCCCTACCAAGACATCGTGCCCGTTAACCTTTTCCTCCCGTTGAATACCTTGTTGTGTTGCGCAGAACCTCCGCATGCAGTCCTTGACCGTGCCCTCTCAATTCTGTGGACTTATGCAAAAACCCACGCGTAAGGAAGTGATTTTTTCTCCCCGACAATTTTCCCCTTAGTGGCCTGCGCCGCGCCCGCGTCCCCCAGGCGTTCGTGCCGCGTCGATCAAACCCACTTTTCCGTTGGACGAATAAGATCTCCAATATCTGAGAATTGTCCTTTCCACTTTTTGCGTACTAAGGGAGCTGAACGCGATTTCTCCCAGTTGCGATGCTTCACCTCACTAGCGATGCGATTTGAGCCTTTTTCCCCTTGTCCCCCTTTCAGCAGTGTAATCACATTGAATTAGTGCTTAAGGCCCCCTTACTGCGACTCCACTTCGCTCGGAGTTCGTATTTTATTCATTTTTTTCCCAGAGAGTAGAATTCCCACACGATACTCCTTAAGGTCGATTTTTCCATTCAGGATCTCACCCAGTCAGTTCCCCAGCAAGGTAGTCGCCCCCCAGATTCCAGACGCCCTTTCAGATCCCGCTTAATGCTGGTCCATACCCCAGACCAACCCCTGAATCCCCCTTGCCCCCAACGAGTTATGTAGAATGGCTTAAATTTTTTTTCTTTTTTCTTGCTCTATTTCCACTTTTTGATCGTCCCCTCCCCCAATACCCACACGTCCACCCATCCTCCCTTCCCTTTACACAGCCGCGGGCCGAAGAATTAGAATCTTGTTACGTCCCGGCCTCCTCCTCCGGTGCCTTCTCCCGAGGTAGCATAAGAGTTTTCCTGGGTAGCCCAAGTCTCTCCCCCCCCCTCTAGACCCTCCTTTCACTGCATTCAGCAGGTCTTTTCCCTTCGTGCGACTCCTTTTGTGAGAACTTGATCCCGGGCCTCCCTCTGGTCCTTTGATAGCCTCACGACCTTGAAAAAGTTTTTGATTCGGTCGCCCTTCTTTTTCCCCCCAGCCTGGACGGCCCCCGCAAGCCCGACATGCCTTCAGCCGGCTGTTTTTTTTAGAGCACGAGCTAAGAGGAAGAGAATTTAAATTTCGACTCGATAATTGGCGATCTCGAGTTTTTGTGAAAGGTGACCCCCCGTTTGCCATGCCACAGTTGCCCTTCCACCCGGCTTTCCAGACCCCCACCTGTTTGAGTCGCGGCCAGAAAGCAATTACCTGAACAGAAGTTGCTTTCCTGTACTATTGATTAAGTCGCGACCAGTCTTTCCTTCCCCAGTCCCGCGCCCTTCGTTTTTCAGTTTCATCGCCCATATGGTTTAGGGTGATCGGCTTTCGAACCCCTGATCTCGCGAGGGCCTGGTCGTTTCCCCTCTCAGTGATGGCGGATTTTTTTCTGCTGAGAGAGAGTCTGCCTTTCCCCTCTTTTGAAATTTCACAATCCTCCTCGAGACATCGGTCGGCTTCCCCCCCGGTGTTTGTATAGGCAGGTATAGGCGAGGCCTTTCAGGGCTTTTGCCCTCCTGACAGCCCTCTTTCGCCTATATATTCTCCCCCCTTTTCAGACATCGACCGCAGCATGAGCATGAGTTTTAGGTCCTCCCCTATACCGAAGTTTTTGAAGTGGACTCCCGATATCCCCCATCCCCTGCCCGCCGACTCCGGAGGAGAAGATTGTGCCACCTTCCCCCTTGCACCTGCATGAGCACTCCTCTCAAGCTTACATCACGTCCAAGGCTACCTGCCACCGCCCCTTCAGCTATGTCTCCTTTTGACAACCCCTTTTGATAGAATACGAAACCCACCCCCCTTTCCTTTCTCCATCCGAGTCTGAAAGACCAAAGGAATCACAGGCCACAGCCCCCCCCCCCCCCCCCCCCCCCCCCCCCCCCCCCCCCCCCCCCCCACCCCCCCCCCCCCCCCCCCCCCCCCCCCCCCCCCCCCCCCCCCCCCCCCCCCCCCCCCCCCCCCAGCACTGACAAGATAGGATTTTCCTTTTCCGGTTTCGCGCGTAACCCCCTGGGGGAGTCGTACTGCCCAGCCGCGGACGCAGTTGCAACATTTTTTTTAAAGTATACCGATCTTTTTTTTCCGTTAAGCCCCTGCCGGATGAGTTCATAATTTTCCCCTTTTTCTCGCCAGTTGGCCCCCGACCTTCCCTCTTACACTGTTTTTCTATTTTTTATCATCGGAACGGCTTCCACGCCCCCCGGGCGACCCGAAGACCCCCTCCCCAACCCCTTACCCTTACGGGATGTTCGATCAAAGGACCTTTTCACCTTTTTACAATATACACCCTGTTCCTTCGCACCCCCATGACTGTCAACTTTAAGCACACATCCCTTCGACCATGCAGAGGAAATTCCTTTTCTCGCCCGTTTTTCCGGTTAGAGCGACTGCACGAACCAGAGCGCCCCCCCCCTACCTGGACGTCGGACCAGTTCGCGCCCTTGGACTCCGTAGACGTTTCCCCCCGCCTGAAACCCAGAGGTCGCTTTTCTGTCCTTTTTCCAAGCCTTCCCCCCCAATTTCGCCGGAAGCTGGAAGCTTTTGTCCCTCTCGCTACTGTTCCCCCCGCAACTCCCCTCCGACAACTTCCATTACCCTCTTCTAGCCAATGAGCAATGTGCTCTATCGGTCTTTGCTATAAGCACTCGACCCCCCCCCCTGGAATCGCCGGTTAGTCGGCCGTTTGCTTTACTATTGAAGACGGATGTATAATTGTTTTTCCGCGTGCATAGATTTTTAACGGCAGTGGGGACCCCTCTGGACCGACCCGACAAGCCAGGCCCAACTACGTGTCAACCCCCCGCACCCGGGGACTGCTCGTTTCCCGATGTCCCCTTTTTCCCGGAAATGGTTGCGGAATTGACTCCCCCATAAACCCCCACCACCCCCCCCCCCCCCCCCCACCCCAACATCATCCCGCCCACCCCCCCCCACACCACTCACCCCCCCACCACACCACCATAAACAAACCAACCCACCCCACCCAAAACTCCCCCCCCCCCAAAGACCCCGTTTTTTCGATGGACACCTCCCATCCACGGCTCCGTCGGACTACCCGACCGCCCCCAGTCTCCAGTCAGCACAGCCCTACACGTTTCATGTTTTGGTTTTCCCCTACAACTCCGCAATAGGTTCTTGCTTGCTGCGTTTCAACGAGTTCACTTTGTGAAAATTTGGGTTATCGAACAGGCCTTTTCCGACCCCGAATGGAGAAAATACCCTTCCGCCCCGCCCCCCCCGAAGCAGACGTTGGCCCCGAACCCCCCTGTTGCTTTAGAAAACCGCGCGCGGTCTGTGCATTTTCCTTTTTCTCCTGTTAACGCCGCACACGCCACACCACTTGAGCCCAACTCTAGGACACCCGGTTTTCCTGCACAACCCGGCCTGCCTGCCCCGACGTTCCTTCGATGCCCGAGATCGTCCTTCACAGTAGGAAAATTTTTTCCCCGGCCCCCGCCAGGGCCTTTCTCTGGGCCGAAGCCGACCCTTTTCTTCCTCCACGCGCAAGTAGCCGAATTCACCGAGATGGATTTCCGGCAGGCCCTCCATAGCGACAAAAATCCCAACATTTATCTGTTAGGAGCCCCAGGCCCTTTCCTCTTCCTCCCCTTTCTCCGTTGTTGATCGTTTTGATCTGATATGTGAGTTGCACGCACCCAGAACAGATGAGTTTTCCGTTGCCTCCCAAAGCATATTTGGCCCGCGCAAAGTCCGCACTTCGAGTCTCCTCCTTTTTTTTATACTTCGTTTACGTTTTTTTTCTTCCTCCCCAGGGTCGTTTATGCTGGGTCCCTGCGCCTTGTACGTTTTTAACTCCTCTACAAGGACTAGAGAAGTCTGACAAAAAGCAGAAAGTACGCAACCAACGTGCCCCTCGCCCCTTTTTTTTCATTTGCCGTTGTGCAATAGCTCCCCCCCTTTGTTTGTTTTTTGTCCGTTTTTCCTCCGTTCTGCATGTTCCGCGAACAGCCCGACTAATTTTCTCAAGCCTCGGCTACGCCCTCAACCCCCCCCCCCCCTTTCTATGGAGGAGGGTGCATTTCGTTGCGGCCGCCCTTTTGCTCCGCTTTCGAGCGTCTTCCGTGTCGATAAACATTCACTTAAGTCAGCCACGACCACTTTTCCTTTTTTTTTGTGGCCACCGACCTGCCCCGTGCCCGTCCCTGTTTTCTGTTTTCTTGGCCGCGTTTCCCCCTTCTTCTTCTTTTGATTTGTCAGAGCGCCCCCCGCTCCTTCAGACTAATGTCCTATCACTTGCGACAGTCGTCGACCCTGACCCCCCGAGCTATAGGCGCCCCTTTTACGCCCCTCTTATTTTGCCTTGTTTTTTGGACATGAGTTTGTTTCCCCAAGCGTGCCCATCCTTCCTCTTAGTCTGCCGGTTTTTGGAACTTCACAGTCCGGAAGCCCAGTCCAGCCAGTAGTCGCCACCACAGACCTGCTTCTCCCCCCCCCGCGAAGCCTAAGTACGATTTCTTCCATAGAGAGTATATATTGACCCAGTATGAGACCCCGATTGCATTGCACCGTCATCCTTCCTTTTGCCTTGGAGTATGACCTATGTCTTTCGGACACTGACCAGTATCCCCCACCTCTGGACGCAGTCGAAAGAAAGACGGCAGACCTGAATCTCGAGTTGGGTCAACGGTTCTGACTCCCTTGACCCGATTTCCATTAGTTTTTAGTTCCTTAGGCGACGTTCCCCCGCGCTCGCTACCCCACTTCCCCTTACCACCCCTATCCGTCTTGCTCCGGCACGGATATTTTCCATAGCGTTTGCCGAGACAGGGGGGTTTTTTCTCCCCTGGAACGCTTTGTTCACGTTTTTTTAGCCTATCGACACTAGTCTTCCCCCCTTCTTTGAAATATGCGCGGGTATCCCTTTGAGGAGTGGCAAAGATTGTCCCCACTTGCCGACCTGAATGATCAGAGTCAGAATCTGTTTGAGAGAGCCACCATTTTCCCGACGAGTTTCATGCCCCCTCCCCCCTAGTTAATCACGCATCCTCCTGCGGTCTTCTACAGACCCGCAACGTACGCCTTACCTAGAACCCCCCCGTGCATGTAGGAAAGACGTTGCTAGACCCCTCTAGTTATTCTGTCGTGCGACTGTTCCTAAACCCCTTCCAATTTCGCTGAAAATCGATATGTTTGGAATACAGCGCGACTGGCTTCATCCCCAAAAGGGTTTCGTATGACTGTTATCTGTCACCCGCACCCTAAGGAGAGGCCGAGTAATTGTGCTTCCTCTCGCGTTGCCTGTGCTGGGGCTGCCCTGGCGAAGGAGCTGAAAAGGCCTCCGGGGCGAATCGTGCGTCACCACAATATTCCTGGGCGCGACAGGAGGTCTATCGGGAATTCCTCTTTTCCCTACGGCCCTTTTTTCTCCGCCAGCCTGACCAACGTCGATCGTTTAAGTCACCCCATGTATGCTGTCCCTTCCTTAGATGAGCTTTGCTGCGGAGCGTAAAGCCCCAAAATCTTTTAAGTCACTCCGATTCTATCTTGCCACTGAATCCCTGGTCTATGATGAGTTGACACTGATTCCCCCGGAGGGACCCACCTCGCACGCCAGCAATCAGTTTTTTTCCCGTCCACCCAGTCAGACACTATACAAGTGCACACATTTCCGCCCCTGATTTCCGACAACAGCCCCGGTACCCTTTGCCTTGAATACGTCAAACCCAATTACCCAATCCTTCGACCCCCCGGCCTCACAAATCAAAGGCAATAACAGACGCACTTTCCCTTTTGGCTTCCTAAGGCCTTTCGTGAGCCCGAGTCCTCTTTGTCTGCCCAGAAGCGAAAGAAGGCAAATTTTTTTGTCCCTTTTGAATCAATTCGAGACCAGGAGAAATTTTTCTTTTTAATAGAACAAAAAGGAACTGTTCGTTTGCACAGATTGCCTAGCCCTCGTCCAGCTTTTTTTCCTTCTCAGTTTCCCCGGTCCTCAGACGCTCTCCCCTCCCCCCAAGAAGGGCCCCAGCCGCGTTACGCTCCCTGAAGTCGTGGCTAGTAGCACTCTTCCCCCTTTTTGCGTTACCAGGGATAACCTGGGAAAACTTTCTTCCAAGAAGACTACCTGCCTCGAGGTTCAAGTAGCTGCGTTTGACGTGAATGATTCCTCCCCCCTCACTGCCCCCCCCCCCTTCCTGCAGCGACTTAATTGACTATTCAGAGTTTTTGACACACGGCCGACTTTGAAACCCACTTTTCCGGACCCCGGCGCTGCGCCATCTTTCCCGACGTGGAAGCGGAATTTATTTCCTCAAGAAGTTTGACCCCCCGCCCCCCCCAAGACGACATAAAAGTTTGTTTATTTGCTCTGCGGATAAACCCTGCCATTCCTCGCATTGACGCCGTGGATTGGGTCGCGGGAGAATACTTGCTGTTCCGTTCACCCGGTTTCCTGACTTTTTGAAAGGACGACTTGTTTTTTTTTTTCCCTTTAGTGTGGGACCCCCTCGGCACTGGCTCCAGGACAACGCCCCCCCTTTTCTACTGCCCTAGGCCCCACTCCACCACCCTCCATCCCCTGAGTCTCCCTTTGTAAACTTTCCTTTTCTCTACACCCGAATCGACGACGCAAAGTCCCCTCCGCGCGCCGCTGACCAGACATTTCCTCCCCTACGTCGATCTTTCCCCCCGAGACCGCAACAGCGGTCAGCCCCGACACTTCATTCCTACACTCCGAATTTCTTTGACTTTCCCACGAGTTCCAGTGGAATTATCGGCCCAACAACCGACGCCGCCTTCACAAGGGCGGCAGCCCGATCCCCTTTTAAGTTTTTTTACCTCCTCTATGGCGCAGGTCGTACGCTTCTGAGACCACGGTCAAGGACGCTTGCTGTTCGCCTCACAACGCACTTCCTTCCCAACCCCTCGAGACCACCCAAGTTGTCAGGGCCCCCCCCAAGAGCCCTGCGCCCGCGCCCGACGGACCACCATCGTCCCTGTGAGACAGCTCTTCCCCTTGGCGATGAAAGGAGCGCCTTACGTTTTCTCAAGGAGACCTTTATGGTTCACCGAAAACCCAGACCGAGATACACCAGCGAAGCCGATCCCTATTTCCTCTCCTGATGATTTCCGGTTCCGATTTTTTCTCGCGCCCGACCATTATGTTCGCAGGTTCCAACCTTCTATTATACCCATATCTCACTCCATAAAGAAGATTTTTAGTGGTCGGATCTTTGAATTTAGGCCCCGCCCGCTGAGAGTTTTCCCCCCTTTGCCCCCCCGCCACTAGATAGCGCCCGCGAAATATCTTTTTAAGACTTGCAATTTTTCTATCCTGAAGAATTGTAGCTTCAGGCTCGCTTTTCCTTCCGGGAGTAAATGGTTGTATGTAGCCTCGCTGGGACGACTGATATTTCGTCCACCGACGAATACGTTCCAGCCCTGATCTTGGTGACCCCCCCTTCCCTTTCCTTTCCCTTGAGTCCGAGAGACATAAAATTTTTGCCGTTCTTTTCAGACGTACGGATGGATCTTATTCCCCTAGCGCCTAAACGCGGTTTTCCCGACCCACTCCGTAGCCAGCCGAAGGTCCTTTACCCCTTTGCTTCTTGCCAGCCCTTGCAGCAGGCGATGGACCTTTTCCCCGGTCCCCCCCGCGAATTTAAGTGGTCGATAAAAAATTCACCCCTTAACTCGTACCCCCCACTGGCCACCGATGGTCCAATTCGGATGTTGTCCTCCCCTCTCGCGCCAAATGCCGACCAGTTGCTTGTTAAGTGCTGTTATACTTGGTTGTCTTTTCTTAGCCGATGGATATGAATTGCCCCGCTTTTCCTTCGCCAGCGTGTACCTGCGTGTAAAGTCTGACATTTTTACCTTCTCTTTTGCGCAGCCGTCTTTTTCCGGCCTTTTTTCATGGTATGGAAGAGGTGCATTCCCACACCCTAAGAAGACGTTTTGTCTTGCCGGTCCGGCTGACCAGTTATCAAATCGCAGCAAGTAGTCCGCCCACCCCCTTACTGCCCGGCGTCAGATGCTTTGTCTTTCCCCCAGTCACCATCAATTTTTTGCAGCCAGCCTTAGTCTTTTTTTTTTCGTTTGTGCTTCTCTGATTGCTGTCTTCTGTGCCGTTTCCCCCCCTCACCCAGTTAGAAGAGCCAAAGTTACCAACTACTATCGGCGCCCTTTGCCGCACAGTATCTCTGTACGTTGCATCACGTCCTACCCGAAGCAGGTCGCCCGTTCCCAGCCTCTTTTCAGTTTGCCTCTCTAGGACGACCCTCGTTGTGCTCGCATATCCCCGATCCTGCCATTGAGCAGGTTAAGGAGCTTGTCTCTATTTTTTTTTTGAGCAGCGGCGATTTATCGCACCAGTGCTATCGAAGCCCGCCCTTGATTCTTTTTGTTCCGCGGCGGTCGCCCCTTCTTTTGCAGTGGAAGAACCTCTGTGTCTCAATTTAACAGTGAAGATCATATTGTTCAGTTCCCCCTTGCATAGAGGCGGACTTTTTCTTCGCCGATGACATCCCACCCTGTTTCGCAATATAAGCCTTTTTTTCTCTTGCAATACGAAATGCAAGTTCCGTCCTTCCCTTCTACCAAACCCCCCTGCGCTGAGAGGAGGTTCTCGTTACTTCGATCTGCGTATCTGTCTGTCTCTGCTAGTTCTTTTACTATGTGCATAAGTCGTCCCCTTAGGAAGTTCGTCATACAGCACAGACGACAAACCAATGGTGCTAACCAAACCCCCCCCCCTTTTGTATTACTCCCCCCCAGAGTCTGAAAAAGTCATCTCGTGTGCCGGCCAGAGACCTCAGCGGATATCTTGCTCATGCGCCTTTTGGTTTTTCCTTGCTGCGCGAATTTTTTCCCTCCGGTCAATGGCTGGGGGAATCCGTCCTTCCCATCCTCCGACAATAGGAGCGGACGGCATTTCTCCGCGGAAAGGGGTATATCGGGAGCATCCCATCTGTCCTTTTTTTTTCTCGTTGCTTTAGACCTTCCC
>Ga0179593_1367389_pt1 | contig 16559 bp, 18 predicted proteins | sample CZODoug2_1_08_16_FD_185931 | JGI IMG/M metagenome (GOLD analysis project Ga0179593, IMG submission 185931) | Vadose zone soil fungal communities from Angelo Coast Range Reserve, California, USA - CZODoug2_1_08_16fungal (PacBio error correction) | ecosystem: Environmental > Terrestrial > Soil >... | reverse complement strand
AACTTTCCTCTTCTATCTGATTTTTGTTTCGGTACGCACTCCCCTTTCCGACTCGGCTTTCTCGTGAGATTAGTTTTTCGACTTGTCCCTCGTTGGATGTATTAAGCCAGTTCCGGGATGACCCAGAACTTATACTCCCCACTTTCCCCTCCATTGATATATCACTAAGTACCCAGCTCCCCTGATTCGTTTTTAGACCTTGCCCAGTTCTGAGGTCAGTTACTAACCATGGCAGTTCAACATACCTTTCCAAGGACTTTCCCCCCCCTTACCTCACCCTTCTTTTTTTCTGGGCACCACGTTCCCGGCCTCTCCCAAACACGATGTTTCAGCTTTCATTTTTACCCAAAAATTCCTCGCCCCTTCGTCTTTACTATGCGTTCTTCTTCTGGCCCTCCTTCATTCCGCTTGTAAGGGTCACCTTGTGTCAGTATGCGCGTTGTCTAGTTCGTTCCGTTTTCGTGTGTACCTTTCTTCGTACAGTCAGGTCCTTTTGGTCCTGCCATCAGTAGGAACGTTAACCCTTCTTTTCCGCCCAGAATTAGCGGTCGTCTCCAACCTGCCACTCCTTGTAGTTTGCACGTCCTGCCTTTTTGATTGTTACCCCGGGTTGATCCTTTTCTATGAGGCCTTGGTACTTCTTGAAGCCCAGAGTGATACCCTCTTTTCTCCTTTAGACCCCAACCCCCATTTCTCCCTTTTTGGTTCAGTTCTCTTAGAAACCCTCCCTGACGAAAATTTCCTCGTGCCTCCCCCCTTTCCTTTTATCACCCCCTACAACATCAAGGGAAAGGATAGTTCCATTGTGTCTTTTTCGGAAGGTCGAAAAACGCGCTTTTGGACACCGCCCCAGTTCGGAGATAGTTCCGAGAATGGGCGGACGCACACTTTCCCCCCCCATTGTTTTACATCTTTATCTTACTCGTGACGTGATGTTTCCCCCTTTACGATCCCCCCTCCGGACTCATGATTTTCCTCTCACTAGATTCTTGTTGCCTTCTCGCTTCGAGAAAATGTCCTTAGCAAAGATTGCAACCCAAATCCCTTTTGTCATGTGGTGCTTGCTTCCCTTTCCCCCTCCTCAGTAACCTCAGATCTTTCGTTCCTCCTCTCTGAGTTCGGGCTGGTGCCCACTCCCACCCCGCTCAGTGAGTTCCCCGATGCTATTTGATTTGATGGATCTTTACGTAGCTCCCCTCTCTGCCCTTTGGTTTTTCTAATTCTTTCATCTTATCTTGCTTCGACTCTTTTCAGGTATTTCGCGTTCGTCTGACTGTCCAGGGTTCTGGAACCGTTTATTTCCCTCGTTTGGAATGTTGCGCCCTGCGTCGGCATCTGCCCGTGAGTGGACCCTCAGACGGCACTCCTTTTCTTTGCTACACGGATTATTTCTTTAGACGCGAGTTGGCTCGGCCACCCCTATTAGATAACCCCCCTCAACAACCGATGTTTTTCGAGTGCCCTTCTGTTATCCAGCGCATCGTCGATTTCCCCCAACCTACCCCCCCCCCTTCCTCCTTTTCCCATTCAGGTATCCGGTACGCTGTCTTTTGGAAGAGACTTTAATTGAGGGGTATCTGCTGTCGATCCTCTCCGCTCTACATGTACAGGGGAATCTCGGTATCCCTCCCTTTAAGTTATATGTCTTCGTTTCGAAACTAGAGCTACCTTGGACTTCAAGTTCATTCACGTAGCCATTCCTCTCGTTGCCTTTTGTCCTCATTACCAAACGCACAGCGTCTCTTTTTCCCACCTTCTTACCTGCTGTATCTCTATCGTTTTCTGGCCGCTTTGATTGCCCCGGCTTGAGTATTTTTTCTCTTGTCTTTGTCGTCCCTTCCGTCAGACCTGAAGAGTTCCCCTTCAGATCTTCTCCCCCCGCTCCCTTATCATTCCTATTGGAGTGTGTTTTTTTCCGACTTTCAATAGAAAGTCGAGTGACTCTAGGACCAACGTGACGGGGTCATCCCCTCCCTAGAGGCCGCTTCCGTCGTTTCCCCTCATGCAGGTCCCTTCCCCCCCCCCTCAGACCCAATGATTGTCTTAGGATCCCCCTAGAATCTTTTGAACCCCCACTTGTCTTACTCTGCTCCCGCTGAGTTCATCCGCGCTACTTCTTGATCACAAATATCGTGCGTCTTTTTCTGCCCCCCCCCAACATTCTCTCGCCTGGGCCCAAGACACTACCCTACCCTACAGCTCCTCTTTTTTTCTTCTTCTTTTCCCCTCCCTCCTCTTTGAACACCCCTCCTTAGCACCTCCCTTCTTCTCTCTGCCGGACAGTTCATCTCCGGCTCCCGCTTCAGATTTTTCCTTTTCTTTCCGGCATCCCCCTTCTTTCTCTTTCATCTTTGCGTACCCCTTCCTGCCCCACGGAGAGCTCACTGCGAGACCAGACTCGGGTGCGGGATTGTTGTACTTTTGCGCCGCTTTTCTGGGGGTAGGTTCGGTTTCGTTCTGATTTTTCCCTGAGTTCCCCTTACCCCGCCCCCCACCGTTTTTTTTCATGGGTGGGTTGTTTTGGCTTTTTTCCAGTGACGGTGCGATGTCAAGCTGTAGCCCACATCGGTTAGCGCTCTCCGCTTATTTTTTTCAGAGCACATCCTGTTGAATTTTGTCCCTTTTTATTTTTTTTTTTGTCACGGCACTCTTCTCCCTATGTTACTCCCTCCTTTTTGTTTTTTTCTATCCCTCTATGCCGCTTTTACTATCACGAGCGAATTTTTCCCACTCTCCTCTGCCCAATAAATTTAGTCGTTCTAGTCGCCAGCCTGTTTTCGTCCGCTTCCTCGCAAAGCTCACGCTCCCATCCCCACCCCACACATTTCACCTTTTTTCTGGGATCGGACCGTCTGAATTTTTTTCCACCTCACCCCTCCCAAGAGTCCCCCAACCCCTGCTCCTCTTCCGTACAGTCCCGCATCACCCGGTCGGTTCTTTCCCGCTACCTGTCAGTACTTCTCATGTTCTACAGTGCGCGCAATTCTTTTTTCCTATTGCCTTCTCTCTCGGCGTCCCAGAATTTTTTTAATAAAGGTGAATTTGGTTGAGGTTTCCTTCTTTCACTTTTCCATTTGGACTGTGTTTCCAGTCTCCCCCCCTCCCGGGCTCAAGTGCGAAACTCTTGGGGTTCCCCCTTTTGAGGACAGCCACCTATGCGTTCTCTTTGATGACACTTGGGTCTTCTGGTGTGACCCCTGCGTATCGAAGGTTTGGTTTCACCCCCTCGCCCCCTCCTGTTTTGTGTGTGAGATCTTTAGTGATCACAGCCGTAGAAGATGGTAACAAGTGGTTGTTGCACTTATTCTGACGTCTCCTCCACTCACACGTACTCCTCTTCTCCCCATTCTCATGTGTTTGTCTAAGACGGACCCCAGTCCCTCTTATGATACTTTTGTTTAGTCTCCTCTGTATGGAAGGGTAAGGTCATATCCTTTTCTTGGCACCAAATGCGTCGTCTTTGTTACACACACCTTCGTATTGATGATTTTTTCCCCTTTTTTTTTCTTTTTTTTCAGCAATATAGCTAGTTCTCCTCCATGGTTGACATGAAGGACCTCCCACTCCCCAACTCTAATTTCACTCTGACAGCCCCCCTGAGTAGAGCTACCCGCAATTACTCAAGATATTTATGGTGCACCCTCCCTTTTTTTTTTGACATGAGGTACACCTGTGTCCCCAACAGAGCTCTATGGTACGTTTCCACGTAGCTACCTAGAAATCCATAAACTTACTAGGCTGTCTTTAAATCTTCCATTCCCAGCTACTAGATCGTCTCTTTTCCACGCCGCAGATCACTCCCATACATATCCGACCCCCCCACCACCACAAAATTACTGTTAATTTGCCCATTCTGCCGTTTTTCATTGCAGTTTTCCCTTCTCATGCTCTGTCTCACCCCGATGCCTAATTCTGGTTTCGTTTCAGTGGAAGTATAAGGCTTTTGAGATGCCGCCCCCTCCTTCTTGAAAGGACTACTTGTATAAGCCTCGCTCCCTTCTTTCCTCTTCATGTTGTTTTACTCCGTAATATTATTCCAGTTAGTTTCCTTTATCCCCTTTTCCTCACCTGGTCCTCCTACCTCGTACCCTAACCTTTTCCAATCTTTTCGTGCTTTTCAGCTGACCTCTAAGATTACACAATTGAGCCCAACACCCCCCCACTAGCAGGGCTCTTTCTAAGACTGGCCAGCGAAACTCTCCAGCGATTTTTTCTCCTCGGGTAGGAGGTTTTCTGAACCAGCCCTCTTGCCTCCCCTCTCTTAACCATTTTTGAGTCATAAGGTACGAAGCAAACATCTTGCCCCCAGCGTTTTCCCCCCTTGCCTCCGTTTTCCCTTTCCGCGAGACTTTGAAGACACACTTCTGCCCCGCGGTCGCCCTTCCTTCTGACGGGTGTAATGGTTCTAAGCAGTCAATCGTTTCTTGGCCTGTTCCATTCCCAGCTGTACAAATTATGCCTCCCTTTTGTTTCCAAACCACCGTCCTAGTTTCCACCTTATCCGCGTGGCACGCTAGTTCTTTTCCCTTTTTCCGCGCCTGACCCCAATAATCCCTCCTTTCTTTGTCCGCTAACGACCCGTTCGTTCAAGCGCCCCCCGTTTCTTCCGTTTTTTTCTTCCCCTCTAGGAGAAATTTGTTTCCTCCCTGTTCTCTCACGGAAAACCTCACCATTGATCACGTTTGGAGTCCCCCCTTCCTCACCAAGATCTTTTCGTATCAACCCCCGGCCCCTCCCCCCGCTTTCTCCATTCCTACTTTTCCCTTTCCTCCCCCAGGTCTTTACCAGTAAGTTTCCCCGCGCTATCAGTGTCAGCACCTTCATTTGCATGTCCGCCCCCCACTCTCCTCTTGCCTTCACGGGACTGCTCTCCACCCCTCATTCAACTCTCTGCCGAGCACCGTTGTCTCACCCTGTTGACTGCCTGAATTCTGCACATGACCCTACCATATCCTCTCTTCTACCTTCCCTGCCTCCTTGTCTGCACAATCCCTTTTCCCGGTTTGTGTGGGATAATTCTCCGCCAATTGTTCAATGGAAACCCCAAATATTTCTTGTTCTTTCCAGAAGTCGGTATAAAGCTAGACTTTTTCCTCCATGGCCATTTGTCCTTCATAGACTCCAATCACCTTGCCCTATTTGTGTTGCTATGCGTCATTGTGTATTCGATTGGATTTATTCACTTCGGGACCTGGTGGATGTACTTCGGTTATTATGTCCCGGTCTTGTCTTTTTCATTCAGTTTCCCCTCCTCAGTCCTCAGTAGAGTCAGTAGACGGTATTCACGTTTTCTCGTTCCCTTGGCACCTCCACCCCCCAACCATCACTTCCTATCTCTATTTTATTAGTTACCCTAACTCCTTGGTTTTTTTTGTGCTCTAGTATCTAGAGGATTCGTTTTTTCCCCCGTCCCCGCCTCCTTCGGGCGTGAAGAGCAAGTCTCTGACTCTCTTGAGATTCGTTCTTCCCCTTTATTATCCTCTTGACCATTTTTGGACCCAGAAAGGTCAATGTCCCTTTCCTTTATTTTTTCCTTTTCCCATCGACCTACCAGATCCCTCTAAGCTTGACATCTTTCTGATTTTTTCTCGGTCCCTTCATCCACCATTCATTTCAGTATATGATATACTCCTCGACTCGCTGTACCCCTTATAGACCCAATGCTTTTTTTCCCCCCAGGTGAAACAATGGTTGGAGGTCTTCTCCCCACGTCCCTTCTTGCAGCTCCATGCTGTCACCTCCCTTTCCCTTCTTTATATAGGCTTCTGTGCGTGAACGCCCCTAAGCCGCTTCATAGAGCCCTTTGAGCTCTGGATGTATTGTCATCCCTTTCCCGTCATCTAGGCTTCTTGTTTTCCTGCCAGTGCGTGAACTCTTTCATCCCTTCTTGACCGAGATCGCCTTCAGACCGAGTGTACGTAACGACCCCCCTGTGGTTAAGTCCCTTACTGGTATCCACGGTCCCTGGTTGCGTCTTCTAAGCTTTGTCAGGTATTGAATCTAAAAGAAGTCCCCCATTGTACTTGCGGAGCACTAGCATCCCCCCCATTTTCTCCTCTTTATTCCCCGTTCTCCAAACCCTCGGTCCTCAATGAGCGGTCGCATAGTTAGTTGCAACGTAACCCCCCGCCATCCTCGTTTTGCCCAGAGCTGCTTATTTGCTTATGCCTCAACCCCCTTTACAACAACCACCCATACCCCCAAAACCAAACATTGAAACTTCTTTGTCAATTAGTGGATTCTTTCCTATACTGATTTGTGTTACGACACGCTTTTTCATTCCGGTCTCTTTTTCCTTCTCATGCCGACGACCCTAGTGACGAGACATCCGGTCCCCCAATGCTTTTCTTCTCTCTAAGCCGTATTGGTCTCGCGACCTGAGCGCCCCTTCCCCCGTTGCCAAGATGGCCCACAGAACTTTCCCTAATGTGGTGTGTGCTTGCTTCTTCACTCTCCCCACCAAAAACTCAACCAAAAAAAAAAACAAACCAAAAAACCAACACGCACCCCCCCCCAAAAAAACCAACCCCTCCCCCCCCACCACACCAAACCCACACCCCCCCAACCAAAAAAGACCCCCCAAAAAACCAAAACAACACAAAAACCCAACCCACACCACAAAAACCCCCACACCAAAAACCCAAACACCCAAACCCCACACACCCCAGATCTGGTCTTTTCCTTTTATGTCAGGATTGAGGCTGTTTTCGACCCAACCCGCTCTGGTCTTTCCGATTTGATCCCTCTAGATGAATGCGACCTGATCTGCAGGCCTCGGCTTTGTATTTTCCTCATGTGTTGCCTCTTCTAGTTCAGCTGGGTCCCGATCCCTTTTCTCTTTTGCGTTCTGTCTTACGGCTCATTTTAGAGGAAATGTTATTGAAAACGAACTCGATTTTTTGCGTAAGGCCTCGCCATTGGATTAATATTCCGCTTGGCCTTCCTCCTTCCTCCCTTTTCGCGCGTTCTTTTATACCAATGATTATTTTCCTTTCAGCTGCGTCTATACCACGCTCCCCGCCCTTTTCCACACGACACCAAACGTGATTCCCTTTGTGCCTACCTGGGATTCCCTCTCGTGACCGGCAATAAAAAGTGCCTTCTTCCTTCAGTTTCACTCCTTTACGCATTTGATGTGGGCTGTTCGCGTTCCTGGATTATTTATCTGTATGCGCGTGCTTCCATATCCTCATCTAATTAGAGTTTTTTTTTTACTCTCTCCCTCGATATAGTTCTTTATGTTTAGGTTTTCCCCTATGCAATCTCCCATTTCCCGTTTCAGTTTCACTTCGGCTCCCCCCCCCTCTGTTGACATCCTTGTTCCCCTAAAAACCCTAGAGTCTTCTGTATCACCCCCGGTTTATTTCTTTCAATTTATCCCCCACCTGTCTTGGACGACACTTCGCTGCCAAGTCTTTACTTTTTTCCTAGTTCTGTTCTCCTTCAGTATTAGACTGAAGGCCTCCCTTCCTGTTATCTTCTACAACCCGAACCGTAAACGAATAATACTTGTTTCAACACCATGCCTTACAATAAAACGTCTTGGCCCTTCCTTCCGATTACCCCGAATCCCCGTACCTGATCTGTCCTCGTCCCGTGTTCCCTCCCTCCCCCCTGTTTGCCAGATGCAACCGGGAGTGTCTTAGGATGACCACAGTGTTATCGGTTCCATAATAGTCATCGTCCCCCACTTCCGTTTTTTTTTTTTTTTCCCCAATTTTTTTTCTGCCAAATCATTCTTTTTTCCCAGTGGCACGACACCCGTGAACCCATCGTCGCAGGAGGTGTTCGACTCTCCTCTCTGTACAAATCTTCCTTTCTTGATAATCCCCGGAAACCGTTCCCAATTTCTTCTGCTCACCCCCCCTTTCCTCTCTTCTCCTGATCATCCCTTCTTCGCGTGGTCATTTTCTAATTCATATACGGACGCGAAAACAGCTTCTTGTTGAGACCACCCCCAAGGTAGGGTGCTTCTCTCCTCTGTCGCCTCTCTGACGGGGTGGCTTGCTATCAGCTAGTTCGATCTGATCGTCCCTGGCTTCTCTGAAAAGAAACACCGTTGACCTGGTTTGGGGTTACTGTTCGTTATTCTTTTGCGAAGTTGAGAACCGTCTGCGATTAGGACCTCTATTTTCAGAAGACAGAAAGAGTGGTGCAAACATAGATCGTCGTTTTTTCCAGTCCCCCCTCTCCTCCCCCTTTTCCTCCCTCCAGTTGTTTTTTTTTTCTCTAGGCTCTGACGTGTTCAACTTAGTATCTTTACTAATTTTTACTTCCCCTTTCCTTTCTTCTGAAAAAACACTCTTTCTTTCCATCGGCTGTCGCCGAATGAGATTAATTGTCCCATCACTGCCCCTTCCCCTCCCATAAGTCCCCCCCCCCCAACCCCCCTTTCACCCTAGGTGTTCTTTGGTCTGGGACCTCCCTTTTGACGTATCCCTCTGAAATACAAGAACATCTTCCCTCCACCCCCCCCCTCTTGAAGAAGCGTCGTACCTTAGCCCCCCCTCACCCGGTCTTTCTTACTGTCAGCCCTCCTCTCTTTTTCCCTTCCGATAGGTCTTCCTTATGGTGATTAAAGTGTTCTGCCTTTTCTTGTCTGAGAAGTAGATCTTTCAGGAATCTTTAGTTAAGACCTTTTTTGGGTTGAGTTCCTTTCAATGGTAATTGTGCTGACAAGTACTCCATATTCCATCTCTCAACTTATGTTTTTTTCTGTCGTGGAGGATCACGGGTTTCGCCCCCCACTTCTGCGGCGACGTGAGGAAAGGTGGTTTCTGCTTGGGCCCCCCCATGGACCCCACTTCTTTTACTTGTTTGTCGTGCCGTGGCCCATTTTACCCCCCTATTGTCCCAAGAATGTGGTGTTCTGATCTCCTTCCTCTACCCCATTTAGCGCTTCAGTCCTCGTTGGACCCTTCTCCTGGACTTAAGACCACGATTTTGAATCGTCTTTGCTCCCTGCTCCAGAGACCGTCCCTTAACGTCGTCCTCCTCTCAGTGGAGTATGTCCTTTGGCAACTTCCTTTAATTTCATTGCTCTTGGAACCAAATTCATTTACCCATTCCCTCTTTTCTTACAGAACCCCCATATGGCAAGTATCTTTATTTCGAGGTTTGTTTGCCGAATCCATTATTCGCCGTTATCCATAGGTTCTGTCCTTTTATTTTTAACTCTTAGTCCCCCCAAGAACTCTACTTGGCACCGTGCGACCTTGCCCCCCGAGTACTCTCATCCCCTCCCCTGACTTCCCTTCTTGGCTCCCCTCGAAGCTGGTTTTTGACTTTTTTTTTTTTGGGGTTTACCTGACCCTGAAAGAGTCCCCGTAGAGTTCCTACTTGATGCCCCTTCCATGTTCAATGTGATGTTTATATTGCGCCCCTCCCCCTATAAATCCATATTATGTTAAGCACACATTTGTCCCTCTCTTTCGGTTCCAAGACCCCTTACTAATCTATCCTACCACCACTCCACTGAACAATCTGTCCCTTTTACCCACACCCCGCCCCCGTCACTGTCCTGTCCTGCTCCGTCCGTCAAAACATCGGCTTTTACTTTTTTATTCCACGATCTGAGAATGTATCCCAGGCCCGCTTCAACGGTCCCTGCATTTGTTCTTTGCTTCCTTACCCTATTCTCGTCTCCTTCCTTCGGGCCGTGCACGCGAAAGGCTTATAAGGCAATAATCCTTCCTTCGGAGACAGGCCCACTTCCGTCTGGGTATCTCTGCATTCCTCAGGTTCGCGCACTTTCCTTTGCTTTCCCCCTTTCCATGTTCCTTCACCAGTCTGCCGACGAACTCGACTCCCCTGTGAAACATCTCTTTCCCCTTTCTGATCTCCCTCTCCCCCCATTGACTGCCTCCCCCCCACCTCAGCGTGCAGCTTTTTCCCCTTCCTCCGCCCGCGCAATCCTACGGGTTTTCCTTCTCGGGCCCTTCGAGCAAGCCCTCCCTCTGATGCCTTTCTCACCTACACAGTCTCTCTCGTCTTCATTTCGAAATCCCCCCCTTTACCTTTCTTTTTTTCCTTGGAAGGGTGAACCTTGAGCGAGCAACCCTAAACTGGCTTTTTCGGCTACTCAATTTTTGGAGAGGTCTTCAGAGACTCCTCTTTTTCTCCTTTCCGAATTCTCCCCCCAGTGAACCACTTTAGAAAAACGTGCTATAAGTGGAGCACCAACTCAATTAGGCTTTATAATCTCGACCCTTTCTTACCCCCTCTAGTTATTTTCCCCTCTCGAATAGTCCCTCAAAAAATATATAAGGGAATAGGCAGTCTCATGTAGTGTAGCCCCCCGTTTTGGCTTCATCCCCAAAATTTCGCCGCTTTTTAGTCCCACTTTTTATGTTTTTTCCTTAACGGTCCCTAAAGAGGAGACCTTGTTTTATTTCGCTTTTCGCAATGTGAAACCTCTTGATCCCGTTAGTTTTCGCTGTGAGCTTACCAATACCCCCTTGCCTCCTCTCCCTTCCATAGTACAGCCTCCTTTACATCCAAGTGGCCGACTTACCCCCCCAAGGTCTTTCCCCCCAGTACTTATTTTTTGCGACTGTCATTCTCACTCCTTTCTTGCTTTTCCTGAGCAGCCCCAGAAGCCCATTCGCCCCGCCCCCCGTTAACTTCCCCGAAACCCCCCGCGCTTCATGTACGACACCCTTGTACCTTTTCCCCCCATCCCTGTCTTTCCCATGTCCCCACGCAAAGTCCCCCATCTTCTTACTCACAGGGCCCGTGGGTTACACGCCCTGAAGACCGGACTTGCCCTTATTGACTCGCCTTCCCCCCTTCATTGTTGGGCTCATTCTCCTAATTGAAGGGAAAAACCCAATATTGATGTTGTTTCTTTTTTTGTGCCATTCCTCAACTTTGTGTCATCACGTGATGTCCCTTGAAATTTTTCCTTTTCGCAAGGATTTCCCCCTTCCTTCATTCATCTCTGAGTAACGTCCGCTGTTCTTCGATTTGATCTCTTCCCTTTTTGACCGGTGCTGTACTTCTGGTTTCTTTCCTAAGCTGGGTTACTCGGTATATCCAGTCTTCGACTCCTTCCTGTTACGTTCTCTCCCCTCTTCAGCTAACGATTTGGGACCCACCGACTTTTCATATACTCTATGTTCTTTCCCCTCTTTTTCCCCCCTCCTCTTTTCTGTGTTGTTGTCCCCCGCAGAGTTGCCCCCTTCTCCTTCCCTTGTTCCTCGTCCTAATAGTCCGCGTTAGAGAAAAGTGACTTCTCTTCGCCTTCGCCCCGGCATTATTCGCTTTTTCCTGGAAGTACCCAGCAGTGTCCCCCGCACGCGTCCGAATCTCTCCTCCCACTCTCTCCCAGCTCCCAGATGATAAGATCCTTTCCCCCCTTTTATTCGTTCATTCATTCACCAGGTTGAAGGAATTTATTTTCTTATACCCCTTGTGTCACATCATAACACATTCACTCTTAACTCCTGTCTGGAGATCCCACTATGACCGGTTCTTGGTTGCTTTTCCTTACCTTTCTCACTGTGTCTTTCATCCTTACTAGGCGATTGTGTCGTTGGACCGATCCTAGCCTCTTGGTTTTTCCCCTTTGCGTGTTTCTAACGTGGTCGTCTTTCTTTGGTATTTAGTGTCTCAGGTACCAGTCGTCCTTTTCTCCCCCTGCTTCTTGGGTGGGGCCTGAACATAGCCCTCGAGCTGATTTGACGTCTGGACGCGTGCACTTATGTGCCTCCCCCTTTTTCCGTCCCCTACAATGCTTTATTTTCCCCTGTCTTTTGATACGGGTATCTTTGCTGTGATAGGTCTTGCAGCCATACCTCTCTTTATGTCACCTCTGTTTCTTGCTGTCCTCGCCCCCCACACCCCCCCCCCATTCTCTTGCTTCCTGTCCGTTCGCGAGCACTACCGGATAACTGGAGCGTCGAATTTAGTTTTGAAATCCCCACCCCATCCCCAAGCCGAGAACTCTGAATTTGTGTTCTCTTCCTTTTCCCCCTTCCCCTCTGCGGGTACTACTCCGTTCTGATCTAGGAGGAAGATGGGGGTGTGTACGGCATCTACCGCCACTTGTTTTTACACTCTGGTCCTTGCCTGGCCCCCTCTAGTTGACTCGCCCCGACCCCCTTATTTCCCTGATCTCTGCTCTGCTTTTTCTCATCGCTACCTCGAAAATGTCCCTTCGCAAGATGGAACCATCCAATGGCCTGTGGTTGTTTGTTCAGTCCCTACGCGTTCCCGCCTGGTTAGCTGACTGCTGCCTGTTCTTGCGCGCGTTTCCTTCCTTGTGAGCAGCTGAGAACCGCTTTGTGCTCTTCTTGATTTTAGCGTTGCCCGCCTTGGTTTCTTTGCCTGCTTGAGGTTCCTTCTTCTCTTTCATGGTTCCCTCCCTGTATCCTTTCTGTCGTTTTTTCGGCGTTAATTAGCCTTTGTCGGCGCGTAATCTTTACATAACGAAAGATGCGGAATGCTCGCAATGGAGGACATGATTTTTCCCTCGCTGGAAATCCTTTCGCTTTGGACTTCTATTTTCCGTTCCTTTCCGGAGGTTGCGCTGAAGCTCCGCCAGCATGTCACTCCCCCAACTTACCCTTTTGCTTTGATCCCTCATTAGCTTCACCTCTATCCCCCCCCCGTCATCCTTTCTTCAAATTACGCCTCGGTGCAGAGGGTCTGTGGTGGGGTTTTTCTTCCTCTTTGGATGGGAGTTTTCGTCTTACTAGCTCCTCTTCACCCATTGGCACCGCTCTTAGATGTCCCCCCTAATCTGTACTTTCCGTTTAGCTTGGGGCGAAAATCGTGAGAACGTTTTTATTGCTTTCCCCGGTTTCCCTATTCTCTGTGGCATCCTTTTCACCCACCCATCCGTGGTAAACATGCTCTTCTTCTATTGATCTTCCTACGTCTTTCCCTCACTGTCGCGCCCTTTTTTTTCTTGTTCCTCTGTCTGGTTTCATAAGTCCAGACCTAAGTCGGTCTACCTATGTATATTTATTGAAGTGCCTCTCTAAACCCTCATCTACTTGACGTTTTAAACACAGACTTACTTTCAACTTTCCCCCTTAAGGCTAGACCTCACCTTTACAATAAGATCTCCCTTCCCCTTAAAGATTCCTCCCCTTTCAGGCGTTGAAATGTGTATACGCGGAGAGACACGTCTGTCACCTTTACGTGTCTAGGAATATTCGTCCCTTTGCCCCCTCCTCCTCTCTTTCCTCCCGACCTTTAGGCAAAAGCCCGCTCTCCCCCCACTTTTTTTGTTCCTATTTTGTCTGATGACCCCCCATTCTACGGCCTTTTTTTACCCCGCCTCAATTGTACTAATATCCCTGACTAGTTCTTTTCTTCTTATCCTACAATCTTTCCACATCCTACCTCTCCGTGCAATTCCCTCGCTGTAGGCAACCTGTAACTTCCGTACATCCTGACCCCTTCTTACGAAATCTGCGCAGTCTACTGTCTAGGCCTCAATCAGTGCCTCGAACCCAGAATTAGTCCATACTGCATGCACCAATTTCTCCCCCTTGCTTATAATACTAACCCTAGGGCTTCTTCCTCTTTCCGCGTCTTCTCTGTGTGGATTTGGTCGGGGATGGTACGTTCGAGGGGATTCGTCACTTTGCAAGTTTTTCACTGAACATTTTACATGGTGTTTTTTTTTTTCTTTATTTTGTCTGAGTTTGCTCGCCTTTTCCAAGTGATGCCCTTCCCTCAGAAATGCTTTCGTGTGATAAGATAGATGTTTTTAAGCCCACCCACTACGAGTTGTCAAACAGATTCAGATTTTTCAGTGTGTTTCTGTTGTATCCAAGGAAGTATCTCTTTTTTGTGCTCCCCCTCTTGGGGTTTTCGATTATGCTTTTCTCCTCTAACAGAGCTAACTTTGACTACACCTCTTTTTATTTCTAACCACATAAGTTCTCCTTTCGGGATGAGACTTTTGTCAATGTTGGCCCCCGTACGTCTCATGAACAAACTATCACTATGACATCCCCACCAAACACCATGTGACAAAAGGGTGTTTTTGGCTGGAGCCAGTGGAAGACCTCCATCGACCCACTCTCCCCCATCCCACCCAACCTCCCAATCCTCTTTCGTTACACGACTCCTCTTCATGTTTCTATCTCAGCACTCCAGTGAGATTAGTTTCCTTGAGTGACTTTTCTCCCTAAGTTGGTATTTTCTTCCTTTTCAGCTCGGCTTTTTGCCAGCCTCTTTTACTCCTTGAATTTTTGGTCTGGCGTCCTTCCCCTTTTACTAGACTTTTTTTACTTGCTCTTCCCCGTATGTAAGGAGTCGTAACTCTGGTGTGTTCTACGTTTGGGGGTCCCCCTCGTTAAAACCTATGCGGCTAGGTCTTCTTGTTGGTCTTTCTTTTGACCCCATCTGAGTGAAGGTTTTTTACAAAAGTCTTGACCAAGAATGTGTTTGATATTGTTGTTCTATGCCAACTTCCCTCGTTCGTCGCCTCTCAGAACAGTTCACCTCCGAAGTCTTCCTAAGACCCCCTCCCCTCTGTCTCACATGATGAACCCCCTTTTCTAAGATTTGCGTCCGATGCACGTGGTTCCTGTTTACCGCGTCCGGTCAGGTTCATCTTTGTTTCACACCACATTGCGTCCTCTTGTTACACCCCCCCCCTTTTCTTCTACATACCTTTTTCTATGTTGTAATTTCCCACCTTGAGCTCTCCCCGCTCTGAATGGACCATACAAGACCTCTTCCCAATCTCTGTCACTCTGGGAAATTTTGCGTTCAGTCCAGTGTCGATAGCCAGATTCCAGCCACTTTGAAAGTGAAACCTACATTTCATTTTTTGTCCTCAGCTGTTTCTTTTTCATGAGTGGCCAGGTGTCCCAACGTTTTTCCCTTATAGGCTGGTCCCGACCGCGGCCTTCCCTTTCCACGTCCCTTTATTGGCCGAGGGTAGAAACTCCATACTCCCCAACCTGGAGTTTAATCTTTTTACCGTTAATGTTCCCCTGTTCTAATTTATTTGATTGCGCTTATTACTAGTGCCGCTTGCCCCCCCTCCAGCCCGGCTCCCTGCCCCCCCCTGCACATTCTTTTCCCCCGCCTTCGACTCCCCTTCTTGCCGGTTTTCTATTGTCAGTTCATCTTTCTTGCTTACAGTCTTCCTTTCTCCGGTGTTCGTGGGATGGGACCTTCTCTCTCTGGCTCTCGCCCTCCACAACTCCGTTGTTCACGGAAACCTGTTTTCCTTTTATTGCCCCCTTTCGAAAGGCTTCCGTCCATGCGGTTTCAATTCCTCCAGTTTAGCGTCTCTTCCGTTTCATTTCTCCCTGTCATATCCCATGCAGTCCGTCTGACCCCTTTTCACTTAGTCCCCTACACCTTATCTCTCCCATTCTTTGCCCCCGACTTTGGTAAGTTCCTTGCTCCCTCCAATTTTAAGGGATTTCCGGCGTTCAGGCACGTTCCAGTTCTCAATCAGTTTCTGGTCTATTGCCTCAGGTTTGTCGGGTGTTCCACGACCTCCCCCCTCCCCCTCTGAGCTTTTCCCTCCCAAGGTTCTTTTTAGTAGCGAAGGGGATCTTCCCCCCCGGGTCTGTGCTATTTGCTATTTTCAATTTTTGATCTGCACTCGAGGATTCCCTTCTCAGAGGCTCTTCCCCTCTTACCGGAACGTTCAGCGACCCAATTATTTCGCATGATCAAGTCCCCCCATGCTGAGTGTTCCCCGGTGTATTTACGCCCTTTTGCCCTCACCCGTACATAATTCTTCCTCCCACTTGTCACCCGCGAGGAATGCGCATGACTTTTCTCCCCCCCTTTCTACTTCGCTGGCTGTGTTCCTTTTCCCCCCGACCCGGTTCTTCCTAGTCGGCCAGTTTCTTCCTTGGAGGTTTTTCCCGCGACCCCTTTACTAACGCTGCTCGACCAAGCAGCGGGGTCCTGCATCCTGAGGCGCGCCAGTTAACCTATTCTTCTTTTGTATGTCTCCCCCCCTGACCTTAACCCAGCTCCTCCTATTTTACAGTCTTGCTTCCCTCTTGATACTCTTGAAGTGTGCATTTTTTACCAAAGTCCCCGATTTGGCCCCTGCCGTTCGATTCACACTTCTTGCTTCCTACTGTGACGTAGGCCTCCACGCCTTTTAGGGACGGACGTACTTATTGATCCCCCTTCATCATCGCTCCTGGACGACCCTTCTCCTTACAGCGGCTCACTTTTTTTCCTTCCCAGTACTTCCCCTCCTCGCATACTAGGTTGAACGTGACTTCCATTCCGACCCCACAATCCCCGTTTTCATTTTCTTTTTTATTTTCATCTCCGACCCCTGTTCCCTTTCCCCCCATAGTGAGTATCTTCTTTCCTCCGTCTTTGGTAACTCCGTCACTTTAATCATCCCTTTTCCCCTTTTGAAGGAAGGAACAATTTCCCCTGCCAATCCGAGTGGCTTCAGTGCTTTTTTTCTTTGATGCTCACTTTCGTTTCCCGTTGCTGTGTTTTGGATTTTTTCCTTTTTCTTAATCCCTTTTTCAGCCTCCCCCCCTTCTGAAGAGAGATGAGATTTTCCTCCCTTCCGAGTCGGACCTCGGCACCACAAACCCCCCCTTTCA
>Ga0179593_1573567_pt1 | contig 16560 bp, 24 predicted proteins | sample CZODoug2_1_08_16_FD_185931 | JGI IMG/M metagenome (GOLD analysis project Ga0179593, IMG submission 185931) | Vadose zone soil fungal communities from Angelo Coast Range Reserve, California, USA - CZODoug2_1_08_16fungal (PacBio error correction) | ecosystem: Environmental > Terrestrial > Soil >... | reverse complement strand
ATCCCCTTAGTCTTGTGCCTTTTTTTTTTTTTTTTTTTCCTTTGTTTGGCAGACCCCTCGGCCTTTCCCTCAACTGCTTCCCAAGCTGATCTCAATTTTTTCCCTTCTTTCGAATTGTTGACGAGAAAGACTGCCCCTCCCTTCGTTTTGCGATTAACCACTTCCTTTCTTCGGCAGGTGTGAGCTCTTATTCGCTCCCTCCTTTTAAGGAGATAAGTCATCGTATTCCCACATTCCTGGCTCGAGAAGCTCTATCTGCCTTTTCAAAAGACCTGCTTTCTTTGCCTTTCTCTCCCTCCAATTCGACTCATTCCTTTTTTCCTGGAGGTTGCGAGTCCCGCCACCTCTCGGAGACCATTATTATTTGAAGAACTTTTTCTTCCCTGTATTTTTTAATGGGTGTCTTGTTTTTCCACCTTTGAAGCAAACAGTCCCCTCCTCAGTTTTTGGTGCCTTACCCTTCCATGGATCATCAGCATCTTTTCTTGTGTCGTCGGTATGCATTCTCTGTATTCCTTTTATCTGAATTTGAATGCATCCCTCTTTCGGGGAGCCGCCGCTGTTTCCCCTCCGATTGATTAGCTTGTTTCCGGTTTTTCTTTTCCTTTATTTCATCAAGATGTGGAGTTGGACGAATTGTGCCTTCTCTTTTCCGTGAATTGTTAGGGGCGGGCTTTTTTTCTTTTTCTCTCCACTCCGGTGACTAAATTACCTTAGTTCTTGTATCATTGATCTGTTCGTCTTTCCTCCCTCCTTCCGTGAATAATGCGCTTTCCGAGACGGCCCTAAACCTCTCCTTTACCTTGCAGTAAGGGTCCATAGAAATTTTTTATTCGATTCATTCTTTCTCTTTTTCTCATACTATAGAATCTCTTCCTACCCTCCTTTGCCCTCGGAAGAAATGAACTGCGCCAATTGTCTTTTGCGTCGGAGTTGGGGGACTCTATTTGCTTTGCAGTCTCTTTCTTCCGAACGCGCCCATTCCCCTCCGTTTTGTCTTTTCTCCTCGGTCTAGTAGTAACCATGATGGTTTTTCCTCCTTTTTGGCCACTCCAGGGCGAGATCGAGCGCACTTGGTTTTTTCTTCCTGGAGAGGCTGTTCGCCTCTTTTAGAGAGTTATGGAGGTTTTTCTTTTTTCTTGAGTTCTCAACTCAAAAGAGTTGATTATCTTTATCTTTGTTCTTTTTTCGCGTCACATTGGTTTATTTGTCGGTGCTTTTTTCCTCCCTCTTTTCAGATTTAATTGCCTCCCCTTTTTTCTTCCTTCCCCAATTCTAATTTCTTCTCCCTTGCTCTTTTCTTTTCGGCGTGCTTCCTCTTCACGGAGGAAATTTCTGATATTCCTTTCCCCGGGCCCCACCCCCAAAAAAACACCCCCAAAAAAAACCCCCCCCCCCCAAACAAAACACACCAAAACAAACCAACCCAAAAACCAAATACCAAAAAACAACACACACCAAAAAAACTAAAACAAAACAAAAAGACACAAAAAAAACAACCCCCCAACCCTCTGGTGTCTTGGTGTTTTTTCCTTCCCTTTCCTGGAGTGGACGCCCTTCTTTTTTTTTCGTGAAGAGAAGGGCCGTGCACTGAAGGAGGCCTGCTGGCCCTCTTTGTTTTCGAGAGGGCCTTTGGTCTTTACTCCTGTTACCCTTTTCCTTTGCATGTTATAGTGCTTTTTCCTTCAGGTTATATCTGCAGCTGCTCTCCTGCGGACCGAGGTCAAGTTTTTTTCGACTTCAAGATGTACCCTTTCCTCTTTTCTCCGTGTAAGGACCCCGTCTTTTTTACTTTGTTACGGAAAGACGATTTTTCTTGCTTTTTCCTTTACCGGCATATTGACCCCTTTTCTCCCGATCTATTTTCTTTTTTTTTCTTTCTAATTGTGAACTACGGCGTGTTTTTCACCCCGCTCCAGCCGATAAATCCGTCCGTCAGTTTTGGCTTCACTCCCAATTCGAGGAAGGCTCAGGTACTATCAGGTTTTAGCGAATTCTTTCCCCCCTTAAGCAGAAATACTCCTGTTCCCCCTTTTTGAATCCTTTCTCCTTCCAGGCGCCGCCATTTTGATCTTCTATCAACGGGGGATGCGGTTCTTTCCTTTTTTTCTTTCGACGGTCCCTCTTTCCGCCTTCCTTAAGGGGCGAATCTGGTTATTATCCCTTTCCCTCCTTTTTCCTACTAAGAGTTGTTGTTGTTGATCTTTCTGATTTCCTAACAAGATTCCGCCGTTAGCTTTCTTTCTGGAACCTCCTAGTATCAAACTTCTCATTTTCCTCCCCGTCAATAAAAAGTGTGATATCGATCCCCTTTTTCTTCTTTTCCCGATTGTAGCTTTCCCATTTTTTAGTGATATGATCCCCAACTTGGTGCCGTCCCCCCGATTCGGCTTAAGAAACCATTTTCCTTACCCTTGGCCTTTTTTGTCTCCCCCCCCCCCCGAATGCGGTATTTTATATTCTCTGCGCCGTTTTTTTGACAAAACCCCCCTCCGTGTCGTTTCTTAAAAAAAAAACCCCCTCCCCCTAGTAATTTTTTTCCCCTTTCCGGCTTTTCTTAAAGCAGACTCTTCTTCTCCCCCCTTTGGCCTCAAAGCAGTGTAATTCCCGTTTCCCTCTTTTCCTCGGGATATAAACTTCCCGCTTCCTAGGAGAGGAGATCTTTCGATTGCCTCTTTTCTATATTAAAGAGGTACTCACCCTACTCCCTTTTACCACTATCCAAGTAGACCCCGCTGCCTATCCTTCTCTCTGCGATTGCTTCCCCCTTTGGCTTCCTTTCTCCCTTGCAGACCTCTTTTTCAGCGGCTTGCCTTCTCTTCCCCCCCAACCACCATCTTCTTGCTCCCAGTATAGTCACTCTACCAAGATCGTTGCGCCCTCTAATGAGCTTTCCCCCTCCTTGATCTTTTCCTCTTTTCGGAAAGGCCTTTCTCCTTCGCGTTTCCTGGCAACAAGAACAGATTCCTCCCTTTTTTTCCCCCTTTCTTCAGATGATATTGGACGTGCCTGACGTCCCTTTATGGACGCTAAAATACCCTCCTGCCTCTCTCTCTTGAGTTGAGCGTACCCTCCCTTTTTTTAGAATCACCCCTTCTAAGCTGCCCCCTCTTCTCCTCCCGCCAAATGAGAACCGCCGATCAGGTTGCTCCACCAGCCCACTTTCTTTCTTCTTTTCCCCGTATTCCTTCCTTGTCCCCCCTCATGGTGACTACGAAGACCTCCCCTTGACATGACCCCTGCTTCTTTTTTAGGTCAGCGGTCTCGCCCGCCTCCTCCCTATCCCAAAAACGCCGTCCTCCCTCCCTCATCCACATGACTTGAGAAGGTCATTTCGGACTCTTTGCCGCTCCTCCTTTTCCTAGATGTCGCGCTTTTTCGCCTCCGATCTTCCTTCCTCCTGACGTCATTGAACCCCCCCCTTTTCCTTTCCTCCCTTTTCAATAGAACTCGGATCCGTTTTCGTCGGACTCCCTTCTCCTGGATAGCTGTGACAACCTTCAAAAACCAGGTCCTTTTGGTTAACAGAACTCCCTAATCCCCCTTGATCAATGTCTGCGCCCCGCCATTGCCAAGAAAAATTCGCCGTACCCCCCGCCGTCCCACTTCATTCGCCCACCCCCCTTCAACACCATCGGGAGAAATCTCCTTTCTTTTCCAGGAAACCCTTTCCCTTCAGAAGGCCTGAAAGTTTCCCTCAGAGGATGGAGGTTCCCTTCGGGATGCTTCCCCTTCTGTCTTGTATAACACACGTACTTACAAGAATCCCCAAGGGCAATATGGCTTCCCAAAAGGTTCTGAAATACGGCATTTTTTCCCTTATCTCCTTTCCCCACCCCTTCTGCGCTCCTTTCTGCCTTCTTTAGATGCTGTACGATACCCCTCAGACCAGATAAAACAATCTCGCGTGTTGCACACTACTTGAAACAAGGGCTTTTGATCAGTTGACTTCGACCCGCTCAAGACCAGGCGATTTCTGAGGCCCTCTCGCACAGGACTTCCCAGAAGGGTCCGCTTCCGTTCTTTCTACTGTACAGAAGGCCTCGTTCCCTTTACCTATCAATTGTATAGAGACTTCGAGCAGGATTTTGTTCAGAATCTGCCTCCAGAATCGGGAGAGCCGCTTATCTCTACCATTCTAATCTCCCTGTCTTGTTAATGAAACAGTTTCCTTTCCGATGCATAGCTTTTCCTTTCTTTTTTTCGCAATTCTCCATAAAACTTTCCTTTCCCCTTTTCTTTAGGTAGATCCTTTTTTAAGATTTCACAATGACAAAAAGCCTCGGAGAATTTGAATATATCTCCTCCCTCCCTTGTTGAGGATCTCCCCCCCTTTGCATTTTCTTTTTTTTTTTTTTCTCGCCTCTTCCTCCCCCGTGCATCAAACGTCCTCCCTTCCGGCGAATTGCGGCGCGCACGCCTTCCCCCGCTATCTTCTCCTTTTTGTTTCGATTAACAAGAAGCGTCTTCCTCTGCGCGTCTCTCTTGCGTCCATTTTTTGTCCTGCCTTCGATAGCACCATATGTCTTCCGCTTCCGAGTGATGGCAAAGGAGAACGCGTTTCTCTCCCCTTTCCTCCATGACATTTAGACGAAGGAAGGATGGTCCTTCTTTTCTTTTTCTTTGAGTTCCCTCCTTGTACTTTTGAAAGATTTGATTTGTCGAGGGTTCCGAATGATTTTTGAAATCCCGGAGCAAGAAACTCTTCGCAGCAGTTTTTATTACGAGAAGGCTCCCCCCCCATGCGATGTCCGCCCGAGGGGGGGTCTATCCTTTGCCGAGGGGACTGCTGGGCGCTTCCTTGTTGAACGCTTTTACTTCGCCCCCCCGTGACTTTGTGTTTCGCTACACTCGCGGAATTTTTTTTTCTTTATTCTTTTTAGTTCCTCTGTTAGATTTCTAACCCTGGGTTTGGACGAATGAAGTGGGTCCTTTTTTTTCCCTTCATTTTTTAGTGGCCGGTCTTCCTGATCCGGTCTTTTTCTTTTGTTGTTAAAAACCCCCTCCTTTTTGCAGTGTGAGTGAATGGCCCCCCACCTCTCTTTCCTTGCGGTGACAGAGCCTTCCCTTGACCGTTACATTGCCCTTTTTTTTTCCCCTCAATTATGAAAAGTGGTGTTTCCCCACGTCCTCATTAGTAAGATCCTTTGCCTTCTCCGCTCTTTTCACGTCGGATCCTCTCCCTTTTTGAGACGTTCCGCCTCTGCGCAAGTCTGGGTATGTTTTTGGCGGCGAATTTTTTTCGTGGAGTCGTGAGAGAAGCTTTTTTTACGGCACTCCCGTTGGGTGAATGCATCGGTTGGTAGAATCCCTTTCTTCGTCACCCTTTCTTTTCATGAGACTCTTTTTCCAGGGCGAGATAGAGACTCCCCCCTTTTTCCCCTTTATGGACTTTCGCATTTGTCTTCCTTGCGACGATTTTGGAGACGGTTTTGATTCCCTGTTTTCCCCCGAACGTTCTTTTTCTTCTCACGGTCTTGGTATTGTCTTGCTTGTTTTTGGTCGGGATGTTAGGCAAGTTCCCCTCTCTAATTATTACTTTTTTTCCTCTTTTTTAAGTTCGACCGAAGATACGTTTTTTTTTTTTCGGACAACTTATATTTCCGGGTACCTTCTCCTTTCCCTTCGTTGCTTCCATATTCCTTTTGCATGGCGAGTATTCTGGCAGATAGTTTCTTCTCTTTTTTTTATTGACCGCTCCTTTTATGAAGATTGACGGAAGAAGCTGCCTTGCGGCCGGCGCGGTCCTCCCCTTGCCCTCTGGACGGCACGTAGCCCCTATTTCCGGCGACCTTTCTCATTTCTTTCTCTTTTTTGACGGAAAGCGTGATATATGCCCCTTTGCGCCCTCTCGCCGGCGAAAGAGGTTTCTTTTTCTCCTTTTTTTTCTATAACGAATCTTTCCTCTTTTTTTTCCTTCACAGCGGTTTTTCCCCCCGATTGATGTATCCAGCCGTTCCTCTTGCACCCTGTGAGACTTTCTCTTTTGTTTTTTATAAGGGAAGCCCCCTTTTTTTTAAAACTTCTTTTCTCTTTCGTCAGTGTGTATGGAGGGAGGGAAGTTTCCCATCCCATTCCCTCATGTAACGATGCTTCGAGTCTTTCTTTCTTCTATTCTTTCGGCCTAATTTGAGCAATCCCTCCCCACGCCTCGTATTAAGAATAGTCCTTCCCCCCTACTCTTCTGGGGGGGGTTTTTTACAAGGGTGCTTTTTTTTCTTTTTATCGCAGTTGAGAATGATTTTTCCCCCCCCCTTCCCTCCGCTACGTGGCGAATATGGTTATTACCCCCCCCTTCCCTTTCATCTCCGTTGTTGTTGGTGCTCTTCTTTGTTTTTTCAGTCGAAATTATCCTTTTTTTTCGAGCTCATCTTGGTCCCCCACCTCCAAATGCTCTCTTTCTCTCCGCAAATCCACAGTGTGATATCTCTTTCGCGGCTTTGCTTTTTTCCCTTATTTCGTAGAACGATTCGTTTCTTTATTTCTGCTTCCCTTCTTTCTTTCCGATATCGATAGAACCCCCCTTTTCCCTTTTCCCCTGAGCTTTTCCTCTTCCTTTTTTTTCCTCACGATTGGAGGCACACAAAACAGGAACAAGTGACCCCCACCCCTTATTCGGATCTTTTCTTTCCCCTTTTTCCCAAACCAAGTTTTCTTCCCATCCCCCCGAGGAGACAGTCAAATCTTGGAAGCCGTTTCTCCCTTCTTTACTCGTATTTCGTAACAAAGTAATTTTCCCTTTTTAACCGTCAAAAAGGATTCCCCTTTTCTATAGAAAGTCTTCCCCCCTTCCCCCCGACATATGTAGACTTGTTCTTATTTTCTTCTCCAGCTGGAAGTACCCATCACCATGCTGAAAATGTAGAAGATTCCCCCCCTCCCACCCTCGCGAAGTTCTCCCTCCTTTCCTCGCCCTTCCGGCCAGTTGCAGCGGATGCTTTTTTCCTTCCCACCGACCATAAGGGATTCCCCTCATACGATCCCCCCCTCCGCCCGCTCTTCCTTTTCGCCATTTCCTCCCTTTTCTTTTCGAAGCAGCCCCTTTTTCTTCTCTTGGACCTTCTCTTTTTTTTCCCACCAAGAACTCCATTGCTGTCGTCACTGGAAAACCCTTTTTTGCTCTTTACGCGGCCCTTCCTCCCCCAACTGTCCCCTCCCTCCCCTCCGTTGCAGGATACTCCTCGTTCGAGTTCTCTTTCTTGAAGATCCCCCTTTTTCCTGAACGCCGCCCTCCTCCCAGGCTATCAGGCATCCCCGTCACCCGCCCCACTTTGCTCTCGATCCGACTTTCTTTTTTCTTCCTCATGAACCCCCTTCAGACATCTTCACCCCTTCCTTTTTCTGACTCAGCGGACGAGGAGATCTCCCCTGATTTCCTTTCCCCCAACTCTTCTCCTGCCTAACCTCCACTTGCGAAGTTCATAGTTCGGCAGATATTGTCCTCTTACCCTCCCGTTATGCCGACAGCTGTTCTTCCTTTCGTTCCCGGAGCGTAAGAATGACTGTCTGCCCAAACACAAGGGTCTAATTTTTCCCTCCTTCCATTTCAATATCCCCTTCTTTCTCTGGTCCCTCCGTCTTCCCTTTTTTACTGCCTAACACGGAAACACCCTCATGGGGTTTACAGAATCAAGAAAAGAGGTTTTCTTTTTCGATCAACGCACCCCTCTTTTTTCGCGTCCCCCCCAAGGTAATTAGTCCCATCCCTCTTGAGAAATATAATTTCCCCCTGTCTCGGAAACAATTATAGCAGTAATCATGCCCCTTTTTGCCCTCACTTTCCGCGGTTTCCACTCTCTAAACAAATGTTCTACTAGACCGATAATGCCTGTAACGATTCTTTTCCAACGAGGATGATGACAATAGAAGTGTGAGTTTCTTTTTCCCACTGCTGCGAGAATGTTTTAGGATAAATTGTAGCTGTCTTTCCCTAGACCTTTTCAAATCTTCTAACTTTCTTTACTTATGTAAGAAGGCCGAAGGGAGGGTGCGTGCGTCCTCTCACCAAACCCCCCAACAAGCCCTACCACCCCGCCCCCAGCCCCCCAAAAAACCCCCCCCCAACCCCCCCCCCCCCTAAAAACCACCCAACCTTCTCCGGTCCCTTCGTCGAAATGTCCTTTTTCGTTGACTCGGCGATGACTCTTCCCTTCCCGATCAATCGGAAGGAGGCTTTTCCTCTTTTTTTATCTACAGTAATCTTTTAGCCTCCAGCAAATAGGAGAGCTTCAACCTCCGCAATAGAAGATTTTGTTAATCCCCTCCCCCCACTAACTCTCCGATGCAGAGGCGGGGTCTTTTGTTCCCCTTCCTAAATGATGCCCCGTCGCCTTCTTCCCCCGTTTAGGGCCGTAGTAGAATGACTCTGTTCGCCACCCAATGCAAAAAGAAACCCCTGCTTCTCCTTTTTTTTCCTCTCTTCCCTCCTCCGTTGGTGTTGTTCTTCTCTCTCACTTTTTGGATTTTTTTGAATTTTCATTTGCGACATTTCATGCTAAGCTTCCCTCCCACGTTCCAGCTGAGCTCCCTTTTTTCCTCTTCATTGCGGCCGTCCCTCCCCTTTTTATCTGTGTTCTATCTCTTTCGTAGGGAGAGATATATGGGCGGTTTCCTTGCTTTCATCTCGGAATCTGTAATGCATGCTCTCTCCACCCGCGACGCTCTATCGACAGGAAGATTTCTCCTTTACTTTTTTTTTCTAACATGATCCCGTTGTCTGCAGGTGAGTCCGCACATCCATTCGGCAGGAGGTTCCTTATAATTGGTATACCTTTTTCCCTCTCCCTGCTCTTTTTTCATGTGGATGATTTTTCGCAGCTTCCTCGAAAAACGGCGCGCAGCAGTTTTTTATCCTTCTGCCCAATGACGAATGTAATAAGCCTCTTTTTTCTTCTCCTTTCGGTCCTGATTCCCTTTTTTCCCTCTCTTCCTCCCTCCCGTTGAAAGGGTGTTCGCCGCGCTGAGTACCCCTCTCTGAATTTCATGATGAAGACTCTTTTTTATAGATTTCTCCCTCTGGTTTCTTCTTCTGACTTGGGGCCGGATATCTTGTTTTTGGACCTTTCTAGGGCGGGTTCCGCCTGAGCTCCCCCTTCCGTTTTCTACCTAGTTCTGAGTTTAGTACCCCCTTTTGGAGTCATTTTCATCCTTCCCCTTTGCTTGGAAGAATCCCTGAAACCGTAGCATCGGTCTCTTTTTCATCCTTTTCAAGTAGAAACCTTTTGTTTTTTTTCGGCTGCATTATACCTTCTTTTCTCGTAAGCAGACGTCTCATTTTTTCCCGCTCGCTTATCTGGACAATATCTTCCTCTTTCTTGTATCGGATTTGGCTGTCTTCCTTTTTTCTCGGTCTTCTCCCTTTTTGCACAGAAGAAATTTTCGATTTTTTTGTGGTAGCAGAGGTCTTCGTAGTTTGTCTTCTGATGAAGACCTTTTCTCCCCCCCCGATCTAAATTGGGTTTTTTTTTTTGGGGATGTCCCTGGATCGGAATGTTCGCATTTTTTCCTTCGGCCCGATTCTCGGGAGTTTTTGTTTTGTGCCTTAAACTCGACCGATTTGTCTTGCCCGGTCTTGGGTCTTTTTTCTTTCCCCAATTTGGTGTTTCTTTTAAGGTCAGTCCTCGCTTCTTCCATCACTTTTTTTCCTTTTTACTCCTTTTTCTTGTTCCGACAAAGCTTTTCCGCGGCTACATGAGCTTTTTCCTCTCCCCCCGGAGGTCCCCTCCCGGTGAGGAAATGGCGCCGATTCCTTTTTCTTATTTAGTAATATCTTTCTCCGTGTTTTGTTTTTTTTCACTTGCCTCTCCCTTCTCCTTGCAATGCAGGAGGCCGGCTTTTCTCCGTAAGGCAATCTGGAATCCTTCGAGCGTATGTGGATGTCTTCCTTCTGCTTTTTCGTAGTTCGCTTTTCTTCTCGAAAAAGAGCGCCCTCGACCCTTTCCTCTCTCACTTTGTCGACGGGAAGATTTCTCTCCTCTTTCAGGTTTATGCGGGGAATTCCCCCCCCTCTTTCTTCCGGACCACTTTGATTTCTGGCTTTCTTTTCGTCCCTTCAAGATTGCAGGACGCGTGCGATCTCTGTTGCTTTTTTTTCCGGGAACGCACGGAGTGGTGTTGGCCCCCCCTTTTTCCATTCAATTCCCTTTTTTTTCTTCCTCCAATTAAGCTGACGGCTTTTTACTTCTTCATGTCTGAAGCCGATGATCGTCTTCTTTCTTCCCTTGGCAGAAAGCCATAATGTCCTCGTCGCTTCTCCCCGTCCGCCTCACCTTTCTTGCGGGGATAGCATCCCACTTTTATTTTCACTGCGATGGATCGACAGGTGCAGATTCCCTTTTTTCCCAGATTAATCGCGAAATAAGACCTTTTTCTGTTTTATTCACCTTCTTCTTTTTCTCCTGTCCGTGTTGGGGTGGGATTATTGTGTAGAACCCCCCCCTCCCGTAGCGGAGGAATTTTTTTTGCCCCTCAGTCGTCCCCTGCCTTCCATCCCCCGCAACCGCCCAAGAACATTTTTATCGCTTTCCAGAATTTGCGGGAGGACTTGATGCGAACCCCTTGTGGGAAAAAGAGTTGATTTCTGCTGTGATCCGCCCCTCTTTCAGAAAACAATGGGCCTCCCCTTTTTTTTTTTTTTATGTGACTTCTCACTTATTTGGCTTGCATCCTAACCAGAAAGGACCCCCGTTCTGGATAGTCGCGGTCTTTTTTTTTTCAAAACAAAGCCTTTTGTTTAAAAACAACCAAGGCCCATCTCGCGTCGAACCGTTCTAGTGCTTCTTCCTTTTTTTCCCCTTCAGACTCGTCTTAGTAAACCCTTCCAAAGAGGTTCATCTCCCCGCATGAAATCCCTCTTCCTTCCCATCACAAACTTTTTTCCTCGGCGAGAGGGAGATGGCTCTCTTCTTCAAGGCTGGCCTTCCCCCCCTTTCCCTCTTCTCTTTAGAAGTGGAATACCTCTTCCTCGTCCCAGCGTGCCTACGGCGGGCAGAGCTCCCCTTTCCTTTCGCGGCTGGGACGTCTCGTCCCTTCCCACCCCTTGCGGCAGCGGAACCTTATTCTCTCTCACGAGTTTTGGCGCCTTCGGCCTATAATCGCCATGGCACTCCCGTCCTCCCTCCGTTCTCGGAAAGCTCTTCCCGGAAATGGAAGTTTTTTCCACGTCTCCTCCCGTCACGGGAAAACTTTCGCCTTTTGCTCTTGACGCTGCCAGGACGCACTCCCAACAAATTGCCCCCAAGAACGCTATCTTCCTATCATCATTCTCTGTTGAGAGGTCCTCCTCCTCTCAAAACCGTATCCGCGCCCTCTTCTCACAACTCGCCCTTTCGTCTCCCTCACCCGCGCACAAACAAGCCCTTTAGACTTTTATTTGCGGCCCTTTGCAAAAACCCCCATGCCCCTCCTGAAGACCAGCTTCTCCTTCTGTCCCTTTCCGTCCCTACGCGGGATGAGCCCCTACGCCAATCTATACAAAACCCTCCTTTCCCAAGCGAATAAACAGACTTTCTTCCTTTCGGCCGATCTTGTCCTAAGGCGAGCTCTTCTATTCTTTGAGCGCGGAATTAGATCCTCTTCGTAAAATAATGAATTCCATTCCTCCCCAAAACCTTTTTTCTCCCCTGAACTTCAAGGGACCCCTTCTCCCTATTTACGGTTTAGGGAAGTTCTCGGTCCTCCCTATCCCGGATAGCTGTTCCCCATTCCCCCTGAATTCCTGTGGTTTGAAAAGACCTCCTCAAACTAGGTACTTTTTCTTTCCGGAGGCCCTTCTTTTTCCAAATTCCTTGACCACCAATCTTTCTCACTTCTCGTCCAACTAAACCCTTATAAGAACTCTCCTTGCCCTCGTCCACAATCTCTATTATCTTCCCTTTTTTCGAGCTGTTCCCCTAGGGTGGTGCCAAGGAAGTCCCCAAAATGTCCTCGAAAGGAATACCCTCTCCCCCCCCTGTCTCCCTCCCTCGGATGATGAAAATCGCTTTTCTTTTTTGCGCCGCGTTTTCGTCTCCTTATTTTCATTTGGTTCCCCATAAGCCCTCACCCTTCAAAATCGTAGACACTTTTTTCCTCTTTTCTGTAGAGCAGCCCTCTTTTTTTCTCGCACCTTCTTCCTTCTGGCTTTCGAAATGTACATGGATAAGAGAAATCCTTCACGCCGTGCTCTGGGATTATCAATCGGACGGAGATATCTCCTTCCTCTTCTTCTTTCTTCTTCCCGGATCCTCCTTAAAGAAACTTAGTCTTTCCTCCCTGCCGAAATAGACTTCTTCTTCTCCACCACCGGATAGAAGATAAGCTGCCTTTCTTTCTTTTGCGATGCCTCCCTTCTCCCTTCCCCACTTCGCTCCGCTTTTGCCTTCCTTTCAGGAGTAAGAATGCATTTTTCCCCCCCCCCCCCCCAATGAACCCCCTCCCCCCCCCCTTCGCTTGTCCTTTTTCTTCCCCTTTTTTTTGTTGAGCGCTTCTAGATTATCAGCGGGTATTTCCTTGACAATCTGTTGTGCGTCCCCTTTCCTTCCCGTGCTCCAACCAGCTGAGTCTCCTTCCTTAGTTTATGGCGAAATCCTCGCACGACTGCTCCTATGATGTAGCTCTTCCTTTCCCTACGATCGATTCTCCCTGTGGAGAGAATGCTCGGCTCTTCTCCCCTCCTCGGAATCTGGACTTCTTATCGCCCCTCCCCTTGCTCGCGAGTTGCTCTCTTCCTTCGGGCAAGAGCACTGCTCGAAGGTCTCAGCCGTCCCTTACCTCAGCCCGCTTTGGTGCGCTGCAAGCCCCTCCTTCTTTGCGGCCCCTTTTGAAGAAATTTTTTCCGCACAGGCCCTCTTTTTTCCTATGGGTGAGGGGTTCTCTAGATCCCCTGCTTCAGAGAACCCATGAGCGCAGCAGTTGGGTCTTCCAGGAGCACCCTTCTCTTTCTTGGCGGACTCTTGGGTGCCTTCTTTCTGTCGAGAATTTTGGTTCCCCTATTGAAGCATCCCGGTGAACGTTCTTAGTCGCAGCAAGATGCTCCCTTTGACGAATCTGATTTTAAGGATTTTGTTCCCCCCCGTAGATTTTATAACCTCGTTTTCTTTTCGTGAAGGGGAGGCTCTCTTTTTTTGAGTTAGTTGCGGGGACGCTTTTCCCTCCCCCGGTTTTTCGCAATTTCCTCTTTCTTCTTTGTTAAACCCCATGGACGCCTGGTTTTTTTTGCAGGTACAGCTATCGGGACTCCTTCGTTGTCCCGCAAACCGGATGCTCGTGCCTCTTTTCTTTCCCTTTTCAATTAGAAACGTTGTTTTTAATTCAATTTCATTTCTTGAAGGCGGACGCCTGCTTCTTCTTCGGCATAACGCTAGATTATTTTTCTGCCCCTCCCCAGCCTTTTCCTCCCTTTCGGCTGCTTTTTTGTCTTTCCGTCGCTATACCGCTTTGTCACGTTCCCCCTGTTCAGAAGGCTTGTCCCTTGTTCTGTATGTCACCATGATTGGTTTCTTCTTTTCCCCTACGGTCTCGACGCGATCCCCTTTTTTGGGGATGACTGGATCGGCCTTTTTCCTTTCTTTTTGCGCGGAGGGAGCGAGACTTGTTCGGCGGTGACGCTCAAACTAGAACGAGTTTATGGCTCCTTCTTATTTTTCGACTTTGGTGTTGGCGTGATTTTTTACGCTCGGAAAGTATTTGCTAAATTTGTGAAAGTGACCCCTTCGATCCTTTTAGTGGTTGCCGGTCCCTTTTTAGAGAGCTTTCTTCTTGCTGAAACTCTTCCCCCCCCCCCGAGTCACTTTCTCTCTAGACGATCGTTATCCCTTTTGAGTTTACTATCCTGTACCCTCCTCCTGATTGGTGTTGGTTGCCCGCATTCCCTTCAGCCTGTGCAAAAGGGCCGGAGGCTTCTACGCTCCTCCACTCCTGGACGTCCCTTCTCTTATTTGATGGAAGAGTCTTCCCTTTTTTGATGGTGGTTTAAGGAACAGCTTTCTCTTCATGCCCCTGCCCAGCGTCCCTATCGCAGGCGACACCGCTTTTCGATTCTATACCGCTTTCCCTGTTTTATGGACGGGGAAGGACACCGCTTTTTTTTCTTCAGGTGGGAAGTCATACTCTTCTCTTCGAAGAAGAAGGCAATGTCGAACGCTTGCGTCTCTGTGTCGGGGGGGGTTATCCCTGGGACAAACGAAAGCAGGGGTTTTCAAAACGCGCCGATCAGGTACGTGTTTCGAGGCCGATAAGTCAGTCACCCCTCCGTTCATGTTTGGAAGCTCTCTCTGTTTTTTCCTACTTTTCGTCCCTCCCTAATGGGACCCCTTTTCTTTTTCTTCACCCTGTCGCCGCACTTATCTTTTTCCTCAAACTGTTCTGCGGTTTTCTATCGCAGTTGCGGCCTGATAGGGGGGACTCCTCCTCATTTTCCCCCCTTTTAAACTGGATTACTCCCCCCCCTTTCTTTCTCCTCCTAAGGTGTTGTTGTTTCTCACTCAGTAATAACCAGATTCCCTTTACTTTTTTTCGCGCTTAACTTTTCAACCCTCTCCTAAAGGCGATTTACTTTTCGCAAAAGCATCCCCATTTTTTTTTTTTGATAGAGATAAAGCCATACTCTTTCCTTCCCTCATTTCGAAACGATTAGTAGAAGATGTCTTTTTGAACTTTTTATTTCCTCAATAGTGATGTCCGCAACGAGATGGTCCTTCCATGAAAGCTTTCTCCTTGACTGAGAAGTAATGACTTACTGGTTTCCTCCGCAAATAACTGGACTTCTGTTGGGTGCTGCAGTTGTGTGACAACCGCCGTGCGGGACCTTCTCACCAACACAAAGAAACATATCTGGTTTGACTCTGCCGTCTTCTTATCCTTTTTGATTTCCGTAAACTTTTTCTCCCCGGTGGTAATTCACAGGAATCCACCTTTTTTCTCGGTAATCCCTTCTAAACGGGCTTCGCCCCCGGCGGAGAGGGCGCGGGCTTTTTCTATATAAGCTGGCCGTAAAACGCCCCTCTCACCTAACTAGAACATGTTCCCTTGAAATACACAGCCTGCTTTGTTAGTCCTTTACGGCGGGATCTCCCTTTCCCTATTTTAGCGTACTGCAGTCTTTTTCTTCCTTCTCTGCAAGTCAAGGATTCTCCCATCCTCCCCTTTTACCGATAGGACACCCCCTCTCTCTCTTCTCCCGTGAAAGAGGAAGGACGAAGTTCTCGTCCCTGCTTTCCTGCCAAGGAAGTTGTCGGCCAACAACTCCCCTTCTCCCTTTCCCCCTCTTTTGCTTTCCCCCCTTTCCCCCCCCCTACCAGAAAGCCCCCCCCATGGCCCCGCGACAAAGACCATTCCGCTCAGCTCCTCAAAGAGTTCGAGTTGAGCTTAGAGTCAACTCCCCCCCCCCTTCTTCTCCCGTCCCCTAAGAAAGAAAATGCCGTCCGTGTTCCCCCCTCGCCAACAAAGCCCCCTTGCCTCTCGCTTTTTTTCGTTGCGCCCAGTCCTTCCTCTGCCCCCCCTACTCATGACTCGCTTTCCCCTCCTTCTCCCTTGTCTTCGTTCAGCCGGAATTGGAGAGCAGACGGCCCCTTCCTCTCCCACAAAAAGCCGCCCGCCCCCCTTTCTGTGGAGGTTCTTTCCTTTTTTTTGATAAGAGAGCTTTCTTTTCCTGACGATGGCGCTTTTTCGTGACGAGGTCCCGTTATTTCCTCCAGGTCCGCATTGAACACCCCGTTTTAATTGAAATATTAAAACAATCACCCCCCAATATCACTTCCTTCCAGTTTTTAGGTCAACGTCCTTTCTTCTGTTCATGCATCCCACCTGCAAAACCCGTCCTCCTACCTTAACTCAAGAACTAGTACTGTTTGTCTGCAGAATGGTCCCCGCCCTTCCCCCCTTTCCGGAACCGAGAAGCAGTAACATCATTTCCACATTTGAGAACTCTACTTGCCCGAGAAAACTCCTTAATCTCTCTATCATGAAATTCCCCCCGGCTCCTTTCCATCTGTCCCCTCACTTAAAGGCTTATTGCTCCTCTCGTGAAACACCCTGTTTAGACCTACTCCCGCTTCCCCCGAGATGTCCCACCCTCGTCTTAGACAATCGCATTTTTTATCGTACGCACAAACCTGTCTCCCTGTTTTCTGCTCCCTTTCTCGTTTCCTCTTGCGCCCAATCATCCCCCCCTGACAAAATAGCCTGTTTCCCCCTTTTTTAAACATTTTTTCCAGAGGATAATTCTTTTCCTTTGGAGGTATTTAGATCGCACCTTTCTTTCCTTTCTTCGAAAGGTCCTTCTTCTCCTCTCAACGGTAGATGGACCCTGTTCTTGTGCACTCTCTTGTGATGAGTTCCTCTCAGTAGGGGGCTCTTCCTTCCGTACCGCGGAGCGCCTATTCCCTTTTTTTCGAGAATCCCTTATAGATATAGTCCCTTCCGCAACTTCGTATTGTTCCCCACACCGGATAGTCCTACTCTTGGCAGGCTTTGGGCCCTCCTCGCCTAAACCTTCCTTCCCCTTCTTTTGTTTGAAGCAAGTTTTCTTCCTATTTCAAACCGATGCCCCAAAATCCCACCCCCTTTTCCATCGGAGAGTTG
>Ga0179593_1353762_pt1 | contig 16560 bp, 29 predicted proteins | sample CZODoug2_1_08_16_FD_185931 | JGI IMG/M metagenome (GOLD analysis project Ga0179593, IMG submission 185931) | Vadose zone soil fungal communities from Angelo Coast Range Reserve, California, USA - CZODoug2_1_08_16fungal (PacBio error correction) | ecosystem: Environmental > Terrestrial > Soil >... | reverse complement strand
GCCCTTTCCAGGAACACTCCCCGGTTCGGGACGGTTAGGGTCCTAGGTTCCGTCTTTCCTTTGGGTGCGCCATTATTGATTTAGCCCTTCAATTTTTTATTCTTTTTTTTCTGTGGCCCCTTTGTTACTCCCCGGAGTGTTCGTCCTCGGTCACTGAAACTCCGGATTATTCTACTCTTCGCTTTTTCCGGAAAAAAAAGGCGTTCCATGGGGTGGCCTCCCGGGCCCCTTTTCCCTCCGGTTGTGTTCCTTTTTTTTGTTCTTTGCTTTTCGTCCCGGGCAGTCTTAGACTCTTTCATGTAATGGACCCTTTTCGGAAAAACTCCTTTTTTCTTTAATTCCCCCTTTTTAGTTGTGATAGCACTCACCTTACTCATTTTCTTGATTGGGGTTCTCAAATCGTTCTTTGTCCTTTCTTTTCTCCCTGCCATGGAGCTCTTTTTTTCTTTTGTTCCCTGATCCCCCCACCAAATCCTTTATCCTTCCCCCCGGGGACAGCCACCACTCAAAGTTTGTGGCAACGTGTTGCCCCTTTTTTTTGTCACACCAGAAGTAAGGCCTCCCTGTGTCGTCACTTTCCAGTTCTTTTTCGGTTCCTTGACAATCCTAACATTCCTGTTTGGGATGTGTGCCCGCGGTGGCGTATAGTGGAGGTGTTTTACTCTTGTGCGCTTTTTTTTTCCCAAGCACAAGATAGACCCCCCCCCCACATTCGTTTTCTTTCCTTTTTTGCTGTAGAGGTTTTTTTTTTCTTTTAATATAAACAATCCTCCGGTGGTTTTTTTTTTCCCATTTTAGGGGGTTAACCTTCCCCGGACCCTGGGTTTCCATGTTTTTGCGCGTGACACTGTCTCCTCCTTCCGTTTCCCCCCCCCTCTCAGTAGTCCTCGCGTTGTTTCCGGGCGATCAGCAACTATCACCCTTTGCCCTTTTAACTAGTGCCGTCAAAAGTTTCATCGCGTTTTTTCCCCCGGTTGATTTTTGAATCGATCGGACCTCTCATTGTTTCCCCAACTTCCAGTACCCCTTCCAGGCCAGGCCCTATCTTTGCGGAAAAAAAAACCAATCTTTTCCTCACGCTCCACATGTGCCATTTTTCCCGCTATTTTTCTGGCGTTAAACCTTCCGTTCCCCTTACACCCCTTTTTTCAACCGCTCCCTTGGGGCGCCCCCGATTTCCTTTTGTCTTTTTGATGATTTAAGTCAACGGACTGGTTTCTTTTGGAGTGGTAACACCAACATTTGCCTTCCCCTTCCATCCGACCCCCATACACTGCGTCACGTTTAAACCCAACCAACCTTGTCGTTCCCTAACAATTCCCACCCGCCTATCCCCCACCCGTTTTTTCAAGATGTCTGGTTTTTCCCCCCCCACTTTTGCCCGAATCATCAACGCCTCCAACCTTTTGGCAGCTCTGTTCCGTTTTGGTTTTTCCGCTTTCTTTTCCGCCCACAACAACTTCTCGTTGGTCCCCCGGGTCCCCCTGCGACTCCCGTGTCGGCCCTTTTTTTTTAAAGTGCTTGTTTCGGGGTCCTTTTTGGCGGTTCCCTTGTCCGCCACCCCCGCCACCTGCGGGAAATTCCTTCTCGTTTTTCCCTTTTGTTTTTGCGCGCTGTTGCTTAAGTGTTTCTTTTTGCCCGGCGTCTTTTTGACCTTCCCAATCGTTTTCTTTAACCCACCAAAAGACTTAATTGATTTGGTCCTCAGTCAGGTCCATTGTTTTGCCCGTTTTTTTTTGTCCCCGTTCTTGCATTATTAGTTTCTGTTTTCCTGTCTTTTTCCCTCATGGGAAGTGGATAGGTTGTTTGGACACTCTTTTCTGGCAACTTTTTGATTTTTTTTTTACCTTTTTCTTTAGGCCCTAATCGTGTGTTTTTTTTTTTTCCTTTGGGGGTGTGATTGGCGATGCGGCTTTTGGCACAAATTTTTTGGCCTGACAGTCCTCCTATCCTCCCCCCGCTTATTTAATCCTCCTTCTGGATGGTGAAGGGTTCTTTCCACGGACTTCGTCCTAACCTTTGATTTTCCCCCTTTGCCCTGTTTTTGGTTTGAGGCCCGCGGTCGTTGTTTTCCTTGCAGTTTCAGGGATTTATGTCTTTTTTGCTCAGTCTCACTTGGTGGGAACTTGAACTCCCTATTCCCTCATGCGATCAACCTACCGGGGTGTGTGACCCCTGGTCGCCTCGGTTCTTCTCCCCCCCCCTTGTTTTCCTTTTTTTTTTTCGCGGTGCAACAAGCCTTTTTTTCTTTACGCCTACCTCTTTTTGACCTTGTTGTACCACGGGCCACGTTGTTTTCCCAACCGGTGTCCGTGGGGTTCCTTTTGTCCCTTAATTGGTGCCTTTCCCCTTTTATCAAAGCTACGAACACAAAAAACAACCCTTTCCACTTTCTTCAACAATGAGTTTTTTACGGCGAGTTTTTTTTTTCTTGGTTGTGAACGAGTCTCTCCTTATATCTCCCCTCCCCACCCTAATTCGGGATAAATTCTTAAATTTCCTTTCCGCCCTTTTTTTTTTTTTTTTACCGTCCCTGTTTTTCCTTTGTGTTTGTCCTTCGCATCGTTTCGGGGCCTTTCTGCCTCTCTTCTTTCCTTTTTGATGTGCTCGTTTTTCACTCGTTTTGAATAGGAAAGAATCTACAGAAAGAATCCCCCCTGGTTTTTTTTTGGCCCCCCCCCCCCACCCACCCTTCCCCAGCTACCCTTTTTACCTCGGATCAGTTTTTTCTTCCCCCATCCTTTTTTGCTGTCTCTTTCCGAACCCCACCTTTCCGTCACCGGTCACAACTAGGAGGTTTCCACGTCCAAAAAACTGTCGCTTTCTTCTTTACGGGTCCTTGAGGTTCCCCTTAGCTGTCCCATTTTTTCCCTTGACCCGTTTTTTACTACCCCCCCCCCTATTTTATAATCCTCCTTAAGTTGAGGGCCCTCTTTCCGACGTTTTTGGGAATGTTCCCTCTGCAGGCGGGGGCCTGGTTTGCTAATGTTGTCTCCTTAGCCGTCCCCCTCGTTGCCCTACTGGTCCATAGGATAAGTTGGGTGCCTACCTGGGTTTTTCTTCCAGCGCCGTCCCCCCCACCACTGGGGCCTTTTCCCTTGGGGGGGGACATTGAACGCTATGGTTCGTACCCACACACCCTCTTGACTCCCCTTCTTCTCCCACTCAACGAAGTTCAAACCGCAACCGCTTTTTTTTTTTTTTGTTGCCCCTCTATTGTCTGAAAAAACCCAAAAACTATGCTTCTTCCTGTTTTCTGTTAATCGCGTCCAGGCCTTCTTTTTTTCACGTCTTTTCCTTTTTGTGTCCCTTATGGTGATGATTTTTCGCTTCCCTGCCGCTCGTCAAAACCCCCTTTTTTGCAGAACCCAGGTTGTTCTTGCACTTTCCATCATTCGTTGTGACCCACAAGCTTTGGCATTTTGCCCCCCTTTTTTTTTGCGTTCCGTTGCCCGATTCAAAGTTGTTCGCTGGTTAACGTTTTTTTTTCGTTTCGTTTCTTCAACCGGCCAAGAAGGTTTTTTCTTTCTTCCCTTTGTGACCTTGCGCGAGTTTGGGGAATTAGCCGCACCCATTCTTTTGCCCCAACCTTTTTTTTCCTCCCCTTTCGAGGCCTGGCCCGTCCAAGTTTTCTCTCAGTTGCGAGAAAAGCGTTGCGGTTCCGTCCCTGGGCACCTTTTGCTTTAGAGTGAACTTTTATTTTTTCTCCTCCCCCTCCCCCCATTCTTTCCCAGTTGATTTTAGAGAGATTAAACTTCTTGCTTTCCCCAAACCCCCACCTTTTTTTGGTCTCCCCCCCCCGTGGGCTTCTTTCTGCTTCGTTTTTTTGGAGGGGGTTACAGCGACTTTTTCCCTTATCATCCCCCTCGGCTGTGTTTTTAGTTTCATCCTTCCCCACCCCCAACACATTTTTATGCCCGGTGATCCCCTTCCCCGTTTTACTTAATTTCCGGTTTTTTTCCCGACATTTTTCACGTTGCTTTTTCCCCCCCCAACCCCCCCCTCCTTCCTACCCATGAAGTGCAAGCGCGGCTCCAACTTTTTGACCAGGGTGCAAAGCACGCTGCCGGGGCCCCCCTTTCCAAAGCTTCCGGAAAAAGGTGGGACAAATCCGCTTTTGTTTTTTTTACCCCCCTTTTCCCGTTTTTTTTTCCCCCCCGTGTGTGAGCTTCTCCTCCACCCCCCCAGCTTGGGAAATCAACCCCTGGGTCTTTCTTTCCTGCCCCTCTCGATTCGTGCTCTAGAAAGGAAGGGGGTTTTGCATCAGTTGTGTGTGTTTTCTCAGTCTTGAGTGCCCCCCCCTTTTCCCCCCTTTGATTGGAAAGGGCAGTATTCTTTCTTTTGTCTCTTCTAACCCGTGCTTCCAAAAGTTTGGCGTTTTTTTTTTTTCTGCCCTTTGGTGCAGTTGGTTGGAGGCGGCACCATTTGAAACTATTTTTTCTTTTTAGTGGCGGTAGGCGGATTTTTTGCCCGATGTGGGGTTGTCTCCACTTTACTCATTATGCCAGGAGGGCCCGCCGGTCCCCGGAACCAATGCCCTTTTTTCGGGGACCACAGAGTTGATTCCGATGTTCCCCCCGACAACCCTTCTTTTCCTTTCCCAAAGCTGCGGAAAACGTCTCTTTTTTTTCTTCCCCCCGTTTGGGGGAAACCTTTCCCTCGCGGGCCCTCTTTCGTGCTTGTCCCTTAGGAAGTTGTTTAATTTTAAGAATCTTTTCTACCTCAACTTTTCCCTCTGGCATTTTTCCGATGAAGCCCCTGATGTGGTTTTTTTTTTCTGGTCGAACTTCGCGGGTTGCGATTTTCCAAACCGCCCTTGCCTTTTTTCTTGGGGATTTTAACATCTCGTTCCCTCCCCACCCTTGCACGACACCGGACGATACACGCCCTTTTTTCCTCTCTTCAGGTGTCCGGGGACGTTGCCAAGCGTGGCTTCGGTTTTTTTCGGCAGGGTCCTTTTCCCCTTTTAATCTCCGGGATAGTGAGTTTCCCTCTTCTTGTTTGTCCGTTCGGAAAAAAAAACACACCCCCCGTTTTTTTTTTCAGCCTTCCCCCCCCCTTTTTGACCTTGTTTTGCTGGGAGTTTTTTTCGTGCTTTTCTTCCCCTTTCTCCATCCCCCTTAGGACAAAGTCAGTGGCACCCCCGTTTTTCTTTTTTTCCCTTGGTTTTTTTCTAATGTAACTGGTACCCCATCGTACACTCCCTTCTTTTTTTCTATCAAGCAAAAGATCCCATCGAATATACCCCCTCTTTGTTTGTTCCCACCACATTTTCCACGCGCTACCTTCTTTTTTAATTTTTTCCTTTTTCCCCTAGTTCAAAAGTACCTTTCCAACCTCAAGTAAAGTGCCCTCCTTTTGTCCCCTGGAAAAACCCGCTGCGGCTTCACCGCCGTTTTTTCTTTGGGTTGCCCTATGTGCCTTTCGTTAGGAGTGTTCGCAGGGTGGATTAACCCCCCCCCCCTCGGTTTTTTTTTTTGCGCGTCATTTCCCGACGCGGTGATGCCTCTCGGACTTTTCTCACTGCGCCCCACTCAGGTATCTGCCAGACCCCCCAGTCTCTTGCCCCCCCCCAACCCTATAGGACGAATCCCACGTGTGGTCGGGCAATTCCCCAAGTGTCCTTCTCTTTTTTCCTCGAAAATTACCCCTATTCACTTTTTAGCTTTGAGTTTGCCTTTTCCCTCATTTTTGATTGACACAATCATTCGTGTTCCACTTTCACCATCGTCACTCGGTTTTTTCCTCACAGGTTTTCTAGGAGTGAGTCGCGGTTGCACACGGCCCTCAAAGCTTCCCTCCCCCCTTCCGTTTTTTTTTTGATGTGAGCTTTCAAGCTCTTTTGGCAGTTCTCTTGCCCTTTTCCCCCCTTGAAGCTGGCCACCCTTAAGTCTCTTTTGCCCGGGGCCCACTCGTGAATAGGAGGAGAGGGATTGGCGCGCTCCATGCCTTTTTTGTTCCCTGGTCTTTCTTTTTTGTCGTTTTCCCCCCCCTGGCCCCCTGTGTATGGAAGTAGTGGGGATGTCGATCCTTTTGTTTTTTTTTTTTGCTTTTGGATGGCGATTTTTGCGTTTTTTTTTTCTTTTTTTCATGTTAGGGGACGGGTCGTCCCCCTCCGAATTCATTCCCCCCCGTTTTTTTCTCCGCTTTGTGTCCTTGGCCCACGGGATATTCGCCGTTGAAACACGATCTTTCCTTTTCCCTTGTTCAGCGGGGGGCGTTGCCCAAGCCCTTTTTCCCGTTTGAGCGATTTTTGAGTGCTTCTGGGTTCCTTTGTTTTTTTACCCCCCCCCCCTTTTTTTTTTTCTACTTTTTTCTTCCAGATGTTGCCCGAGGCGAATCAAAATTCTTTTTCTCGCTTGTTTTTTCACAAAAACCGGTCTTGCCCTTTCGGTCCATTTTCCCCCCCTGGGTATTCTGATCGCGGCCATCCTTTCTCCCTCCTCCTTTTTCCCCCTTTATGGAGGCCTTTACTTTCCTTTTGTCCTTGTTCGGGACTAGTCCCCAAGAAAATTTTTTTCCCTTTCTTTCCCTGTTTCTAGATGCTCCCGACCAAACTTCAGCAACCCCTTGCCTCCTCCCTTCTTTCCCTTTTTTTGTGTTAATCTTGGACCTTGCCACGATATCACTCCTCCTCCCTATCCGAGATTTTTCGGTACACCGTCCCCCCTTGTCGTCTTTTGACCCCCCCGACGATCGCTTCGGGAAGTCACCTGGCCAACTTTTTTTTTTTTTTTTTTGTTTTGTCCTCTTCTTTTCCGCGCGTGCTTTCCCTGGTGCGTCTTGTTGTGGAGTTGCTCGACTCTGGTGGTATAAGTGGGGACGATGGTGGGCCGGGTCCCAGCCTTGTTTTTTCCTCTTTTCCCCCAACCACCGGCGATGCACCAAGATCCATTTTTTTCCCCCTCATTTTCTGGCTTTCTCGCCCCTTTCTTTTCCCGGAGACTCAACACACCCCCCCTTATTTCTCCCTCATCTTCCGTTCCTTTACAAAGGTTTGAAAAACTTGTGTTGCGGGTTGCCTTTTCCTTTTTCCCCCTTGAGGCTGCTTTTAAAGCTTTTTCCTACCCGTTTCAGAGACACCTATTTTTTGAGACTCCCTGGGTCTTGTTCAAGAGTTTTGACCGTAACCTTCCACATTTCTTCTCTTTTTGCAGTTTTTCTTTTTCTGGCTTGAAAGTTGCGCCCATCCGTTGGCGCCCCCCCCCATCTTGGCCGGGATCCCGTGTGCCTTGGGACCCCGTCACCGGGTCTTTTTTTCCCTTCTGCCTTCCCCCCCCCCCCCCCCCCATCTGGGCCGGGGATTAAACCCCCTTCCCTTGAGCAGGCCAAAAAAAAAAAACACTTTGGTCTTGATAAGATTTTTTGCCTCCACTTCCACGCCGTTCACTTGTCGGTTTTTCCCCCCCTTTTTTTCCCTAACCCCCCACCTTTTTCTTATTTCCCCTGGAGTTATCGCTTTTCGCTCTTTCCCTTTTCCCTCTCTTTGAACCGTTGTTTCCCGATGTGTTTAGGTGATTCCCGCCCCTTCCCTTTTGCCTTTTCCTCAAACCGCCAAGTTGTCGGACACACCTGCTTTTTGATTTTTTCCCCCCCTTCTTTTCTTTGATCTTGTGTTGCCCAATTGTTTTCCGTTTGCCATTTTTCAAAGGTGCGGTGTGTAACCCTGTTTTTCTGATGAGTTTCAGTTTGCGCCTGGTAACTTTTTTTCTCTTTTTTTCCTTTTTTCTTAAAGTTTCCCAGTCTTTTTTTTTGCTTGAGGTCTGACATCGACTTTTGTTTCCTTCCCCTTCTGACAATGCGACCTTTTACCAGGCTTCCGTTTTTTTTTTCCCCCCCCCCCCTTGTTCCTTTGATCGGGGGGACTTTTTTTTTTTTTCCCAGCTCCAGTATCCTTCCCCACCCATCTTTCGTTTAAAGGGTTGGTCGTGCCGGGTTCATTTTTTTTTTTTTTTTTTTTTTTTTTTATCCTTTTTTTTTCTTTTATTTACACTCTATTTTCCGTTTTTTTCTGTCTGAAGATTATTAACTTTTCCGAGTGGGTTCCCCCCCCCAAAATGGTAGGATCTTTTAAAGCCGCTTTATCCTTTCTTCCTTTTCTTCCGTTTCTCCTGGGAGTTTTTTTAGTTGTTTTTTCTTTTTCCTCATTTCAATTGAACCAATTTCCCCCCCCTTTTTTTTGAGAGTATTTGAGTGCGAATCCATCTCGTCCCCCCAACAACCCCCTTTGGACCCCCCCAGCAACCTTTCCCCCTCTTACCCTCTTTTTTAGGTCCCCAGTTCTTCTTTTCCCTCCCTTTCCTTTAAAAGAAGCACACACTGAAAAAAAGGTCATGCGTTTTCCCCCCCCTCACCCCCCCCCTTTTACCCGGCAGTCCACTCTTGGACATTGTTTTTGGTTGGCCCCTTTTGTTTTTGGTTTGCGCTGGGCCTAACCGGTGGGCCTCTTCTTTTAAGGGAAAACTGCTTTTTTGAAGAAACCTCCTTCTCGTTTCCCCCCATAAAACCCAGGTCTGGAAAATCACCCAACTGATTCCTTTTCTCCCCCCCTTTTTAAAAAACCGCGCGTTCGTGTCGCTAAACTTCCCCCCTTCTTCCTGCTAGTTTTTATCAGTTTGGAGTGCAACAAAACCATTTTTTCCCCTGCAACCTTTTGCCTGCCTTTTTTTTTTCTTTTGATTAATCCTTCGTTCAAAAAACTTACTTTGGATTCCAAAACCTTGTTGCGGGGGATCACCGATGTCATTTTTGGCCTTGACCCTATTTTTTTTTTTTCTTTTTGCTTGATTTAGGTGGAGGGCAAACTTTGACCACTCCCCTTTTGTCTGCCAGTAAAAAGCCCTGCTTTGCCCGTTTTCTTGTTCCGATTTGGGTTGCACTTACAGTTTTGTTTCCCCCTCTCCATTCCAGATTCTTCCCCCGTGCCGGCAGTTAAAAATTTTTTTTTTTTTTTCTTCCCTTTTCTGCCCGGCGCGTCACCGGCCCCCCGGTGTCTTTCTTCCACAACTGGAGTTCGTGTCCCCTCGAAAAAAAAACGGTTTTTCTTTTTTCCCTCCTTCTGGGGCCCTTCAAAGCGGCGCTCCATTTGTTCGTCTCTTTTTCGTTTCCTTCTAGGATCGCGGAAAAGACCAGTGTTCGTTCTCTCGGCGACTTTTACGTCCGCCCGACGTTCCCTTCTTAGTTTTCGTTTTAATCCGCGGTTGAGCTTGGGGTTTTTCACCCCCTGCATTTTTCTGTTTTTTCGGGCTCGTTTTTCCCTTGTCCTTCCCAAAATGTTTCGATGTGCACTACCCCTCCTCCCCCCGCTCTCCCCCCCCCGCCCTGATCCCTTTGTTTTCCCGTCGGTTTTTTTTTCCCCCCCCCCACCCTGTTAGTCAGGGGGGAACGTTCCAGGGCGTCCCGTTTCTCCCACACCATGAATGAAAATTAAGTTAATATGGATACCTTGTTCCCCCTTTTTTCCTTTTTCTTTTTAGCACGCCTTTGTCCCTTCGGAAAACAACCTCCCCGACTTTTCCCCGTTACTCTTTTTTACTGTTGTGCTTTGAGTTCTGTTATCCTCTCCACCCCCTGGAAAACTTTTGGGGGGGTTTGAACCCGGTCCGTTTCCCCCCGGTTTACTTGGCGTTTACCCCCTGCTCTTTTCCCTTCCACCCTCTTAGTAGCAGCGCTTTTTTTCGCTCAAGACCCGATCCCCCCCCACCCGTCTCCCCCTTCCTCCCCAAGTTTTCATGCTCCGCTCTATTTTCTTCCGCACCCTGTCTGTGTCAAAGTTTCCTTTTCCAGTTCACCCAATAAACTGTTCTTCCCCCTCCCGCCCCTTTTTTTTTTTGTCACTTCGTCCTCCAAAATGTTTTTCAACCCCTCTCTTCTCGGACCCCCCGGGCAGGGTATTTCCAATGCTCGTTTCGCCTTTTTTGTAATACTAAGGAGGTCCCCTCAACACAAGGAGTGTCTTGTTTTGTTTTTTCTTCCCCCCCCTTTTTTGTCCCCCTTTTGGGTTGATTGATACCGGTTTACGTTGGACTGTCGCCCCCCTCCCCCCCCACCCCTTGTTGCGTTCCAGGGCCGGCCCCCATTCCCTCCCTTTGTTTCCCATCCCCCAAAAAAAACGATGCTGCAGAATTCCTTTCCCACTGTTTTGGGTCCCCCTCGAGAGGGGTCCCCCACTGCCACGAAATCAACGATACATTTTTTTGCTTTTTTCTCCTTCAGGCCGATGGGATGCCACAGCATCTTGCCCCCACGTTTTCCCGCCGGGAATATTTCCAGTTCAGCGTTCTTCGCGATGGCTTTTTTCGTTTTTCAATCCCCTCCCATTTAGAATCCTTTTCCTACTCCTTCCCTTTTTTTTTTTTTTTTTCCCCTGATTACTTAGTCGGTGTGCGCGGTTGAATCAACTCGCGACTCCCCCCTGCCCTTTTTTGAAAGTTGGTTTTGTGCTGGGCAAACGTCGGTCTTTTTGTGCTTTTTTTTTTTTTCTTTTATACTGGCTGCGTTCGTTGCGCTGTTGCTCCCCCTTTTTTTTTCCCCTGTCGTGTGATTCCGGGGGCGGGTGTGTGTTTTCCCCCCTTCGTTGCCCCCCCCCAACCTTGATGGGTGAAAAGTTCGTGTGTATTTCGCCTTTCTTTTTTTTTTTTTTTCCTTTTTTTTTGCTGGGGCTGGGCGTGCGGGGGATGCTTTTTTTCCCCTTTTGTTTCTTCGAACAGTTCGGGCGATTCCTCACACGTGCTTCGTTTTGCACATCAGGTCCGCCGCTTTTTGTGTTGGTTTCCTTTTTTTTTTTTTTCCCCCCTTTTTTTACGTTACCTAAAAAAACGAAAGATGTCTCCTTCTGTGCGCGAGGAGTGTTGTTTTCAATAGTGTTTGCAGTCTTATGACTGCGTTTTGTTTTTTTTTTTTATTTTTTGACTTTAGTCCCAACTTGGGGGGATGATTTTTCCCCTTTTTTTTTGCTGCGGTGCATCCAACCTTCCTGGCTCCCTTCGAACCACACCTGCGTTTGGACCTCTGTTATTTCCTCCCTGGTGTGATTTGTCCTTCCCCTGTCCCCTTCGTTTGCTACTTTAGTACGTTACTCTCCTTCCTTTTTTTTACCAGACCCTTGAAACGGTTGGGTCCTTTAATTGTCAAGTTTTAAATGGGTCCTGCGATGATTGTACCCCTTTTTTTTCTTTTACCCTTAACCCCCACATCCACCGTCCCCCAAAAAACCCCCTTCCCCCCTTTGGATTAAGATTGCGAGTCTGGGGGTGTGGGTCTTTACTGAGTTTCCGGGGAGTCCCCCCCTCCTTTTTTCGACCTCTTTGTGCCCCACTACTGTTTTTTTCAACGTGATATTCCATTTTAACCGCACCATCGGTTTTTTTTTTTTTAGGGTGGGGAAGCGCCACTGTTTCCTCCCCCTTCCCCATTTTTTTTTATGGTGTTGTTTTTTGATTTTTGACCAATTATTTTTCCTGTTCCGTTGCTGAATCTCGTGCCGGGGGTCCTTTTTCGTTGCTTTTTTTTTGTTATAAGGAATATCCCCTTCCCCTGCACTTTCTTTTTCCCTGTTTTTTTCCCCTTTTCAAACCGCGATTCCTTTACCCTCTCAAATAGATCATGGTTCTTTCTCCCTTCTGGTTCTCCTGATTATCCCACTCCTTAGCGGTCATAAGCTTCTTTTTTTCCCCCCCCTTTGCAAAAAAAAACTGATCTTGCGGCTTTTTTCTGTCCGTAGGGGCAGTGAAACGCCATTAGTCCACCCCGTTTTTCGCGAAACCCCCTTCTTGTGATTAATCATTCCGTGAAGGGGCGGGCCCTTCCCCTTCTCTTTTTATTTCACCAAATTGCGTTACTAGCGGCGGTTTTCTTTGAATGTTAAGGTTTAAAGCGTGCCCCCAATTCTGTTTTTTTCACTTCTGTGGTCTTTTTCCTTCATGGGTTCATTTCCTGGGCCCGGAAGCCTGTCCCCCTTTCCCCCCCCCACAACAAAAATATGGCCCGTGGGTCCCCCACCCTTTTTTTTTTCCCCCCCCCTTGCGATTTTTACCACAAAAAAACAACTTTTGGGGGTCCCTTTTGTGCTTTTTTATTTTTCTTCCCCCTTCCCTTTTTTTCCCCACCGCCCCCGAAAAAGCAAGCGGGTGGGTTGTTCCCTTTGCTCAACACGAGCTGATTCGTTTTTCGCCTTCCGCCGTTCCCTTTGCTCCAGCTGGCTTACGTGTGAAGACCAAGGGGGCTTTAACCAGTCTTTTCTTCTTTCCTCCGCCCCCTTCCTTTCGTCAAAAACGTAGTTTTTTTTCTTCCCCTCGTACCAACCGTTCGGTCAAGCGCCTTGGCCCCGAAATTTTTGTGGTCCCCTCTCCTTTTTTTTTTCACCAATTTCCGGAGTTTATTTCTTCCTTTCTTTCCCCTTTTCAATTGCGTGACTGCCCCTTTTTTGTAGGAGTTTGTTGGGCTTCTTTTCCCCCCCTTAAGAATTCCTTTCATGGCTGGTCGAATTTTTTTCTTTAGTTCAATTTCTAGCATTACAGCGCATTTGACCCTCCTCCTCGTTTTCTGATTTAGGCAAGCGATCCCATCCGTTTTTTTTTCCCCTTGCGAAGAACAGTCTGGGCTCAGTTCCATTTTTGGATGTTCTTTCCACTATCATTCTTTCTTTCCTCATATTCTTTTTTTTTTAGGTCCTCCCACCAAAACTTGGACCAGAGGACTCAACCCAAATTTGGTTTTTTTTTTTTCTTCCCCCCCTCCTCATTTTTTTTTTCTCGTTTCTTTGCATGGTCTGGATGTAGCATGTCTCCTCCCCTGTCCAATGGGACCCCTTTTCCCTTTTTTTCCCCCGGAGTTTTTTTTTCTTGAGCTGAAATTCCTTACCTTGTTCCCCCCCACCCTTTTATAGTCTTTAAAATCAGGGAAAGTGAACTTTCTCCCCCTGTTTTTTTACAGGTTAACCTCCTCCCCCCCCCCTTGGCCCTTTTCCCCCTTTCCCCGCCCCCAGGTGGTTCACTTCCTCCCTGTTCGAGGATCCACCCAAGTAATTGGCAGCAGGCCCCCCCCCCAATTGGCACCAGGTCGTTTTTTTTCTTTTCTTTTGGACTTAAACGTTGTGGGAAGATTCGTTTGTCTGCTCCCCCTCCTTTTTTTCACTCCCCCACCACCGGCCGGCGTTCTTTTCCTCTTCCCCCCACGGGAGTTGAAAATTCACATTGTTTTTTTTTTCCAGCTTTCCCCTTTTTTGGATCCGAGGCTTTCGGAGATAAAAACCGTTCGTTTTTTCCTCTTCCTTTTTTCCCCTCTGCAGTGTCCACAAAAAAAGCCCCCGTCCTTTTTGTCCTCGTGGAGTTTATTTTTCCAAATTGTGGTACTTTTTCGTCCACCACTTTTGTGACCCCCCAGTTTGGCTGTCTTTTTTCCATGTTGGTCTTTCCCGTTCTCCCTCCTTTTTGTTTTTTGGTCAGGGGCTGGGCGGGCGGACATTTTTCAACCTCCCTCTTCCGGCCGGTATCTATGCCGTCGTTTTCTTCTTTCGTGACACCCTACCTGCTCGGAATTTTTTCAAAGCCAGCGGCCCCCCCTTCAACCCCCCAATTGTTCCTTTTTGGTTCCATGCGGCGGGGCCTTTTCTTCCTTTTTGGAGGATTTCTCCATAAGACTTGGTTCTCTCCCCCCCCCCGGTAAAAAAAACACAACCTTTTTCCCCAGCTTTTTGGCTCTCCTCCTCACCTTTTGGGTTAACTTCAAGGGGCATTTCCTTTTTCGTTGGGCTTCGATTCCATTCTCAGATTCGTCCCAAACCTCCACGTCTCGATCCCGTAGTTTCTTTTTCTGAGAAAGCCGCCTCCCCGATTTTATGGATATTTATTTTTCTTAACAACGAGTGTCTGTTCCCGCTCTTGTTTTGTTTCCCCCCTGAAATTTACTTTTGGTCGTGTCTCTTTTCCTTCTTTTCACCATTTCTTTGACAACTTAATCACAAAGTGTGACGGACAACCTCTCATAAGAAAAACGAATTTTAACCCCCAACCCTGGACTATCTTCCCCCCACTCCTTTTTTTCTTGGTGACCGTTCCCGGGAGGATAGGTTGGTTACTTCCCCCTTTTCCGTCCTTTCAGGATTTCCGTTGTACATTTCCCCTTTCTATTTGTGCAAATCGTCGTGAGTCCTCCTGTTTCAGAGCGGCTTTCCTTTTTTGGAACACACCCCCCCCCTGTCCCAAAAGCTTTTTTTCTTCCCTGTACACTTACCCTTTTTTTGCTTGTTTTTCTTAATTCTTTTTTCTCACCCCCCCCAAACAGCTTCACCCCTTTAAGGTGGGGAAAAACAGTCCCCGTTCCCTCTTTTTTCCTTGGGTTAGTTCACAGGGGATTTTTTTTCACTGTTTCCTTTCCCTTTCTCTCTGTTGCTAGTTTTTTTTTCCTTTTTTTTTTCGGGGCCCACTATCCAAAACCGGGTACTTCCTTCCCCCCCCGCTTGAGTCCACCCATTTTACCTAGTCGTCTTCCCCAAGGGATTTTGAATATTTGTTTCCCTTTTCACACCTTTCCCCTTCCATTTCTTGTGTCACAATCGGAATCTTCCCCCCCTCTAAAAGATTACACAACACCTGTTTTTCCCCTTTCCAACCAGTTGACAACAGGTGGCAAGGAACATTCTTTTTTCTTCCCCCCTAAACCTTGTTATTTTGTCCCAAGTTCTTTTTTTTGGGACTATTCCAACTCTCGGTTGTTGATTTTGTAATAGAGGGTTTTTGGTGACTTTCGGCCCCCCTTCCCCAACCCCCTCCCCCTTATCCCTCCCCAGGCACCTTCGTTCCAGGTTTTTTCCCCCCCCCCCCCCCCTATAGGTTCACCATTCCCCCCACCCCCTGACTTTTTTTTAACCAAACCCCACTGTTGTGACGGATAGATAGTTTCCCCCCCCCCCCATCCCCCCTCCCTTTTTCACGATCAAACCCTGTTTTGCTTCTTCTTGCCCCTTTTCCCGGCCTTTCCCCCTTCTTGTGCCACAACTGTCCAGGGCGTGCCCTTTTCAACCTCCTCCCCCCCTTTGGGTTGCCAGTGCTTGCTTCTCTTTGATTTTTTCTTTCCTTCCTGGCGGCACCAACCCGACCTACTTTTTCTCAATCTCTATTGATCCTCCTGCCCCCTACGGTTGGTTTTTTTTTTTTTTTTTTGTTTTTAGTCTATCTTTATACTCTTCTTCTTTTTTTGTCGTTTCCTCCCATCTTTTTACTGACCTCCTTTACCGCTGGGCCCCCCCCAACCCTTTTGTAGCGATGGGTTGGGAACTTTTTTTTTTGGGTCTTTTGCGGCTTTTTCCCTTTTGTCTTCTTTTTTTGGTCGGATTTCAAAGGGGTTTGTGGGCCTTTTCTTTTGTTTTTACCATCTCTTTGCCAACCTTTTCCTTTTCCCTTCTTTTTTGGATCCCTGTTTTCTTTAATGTGTGTTTCTTGGTTCCTTCTTTTTTGTCTTTCTTGGCTTGGCTTCCCTTTTTTTTTGACAATTTTCTTGCGGTTTTTTCGGGTGCTTCTGACCCGATAAATACACACCGACTCGAGGGAACCCCTTCCCTTCTTTCTTCCGGTTTTTCTACCCGGATATTAGCCTAACGACCACCTCTTTTTTGATCACTGGTTTCCCCCTGTTTGCCCGCTGTCTTTAGTGTGTGAGCAAGTTTTTGAAGGAGGATCGGGATCTGTGACCTCCTTTAATTGTTTTTTTCCTGTCCCGCGTGGGACGTCCTTTTCGGAACACCCCTTCACTTGTGCTAAAGTTTGGCGTCTTCCCCCCAATTGGAGGTGTCACGGATTTCCCCCCCTTCTTCTCTTTTTTTCTTTTTTCTCTTGGTCCAGCGTTTTGTCCCTATCTTACTTTCACTATGCTTGGGCCCCTTCCCCCTACATGGAACACCGTAGGTTCAAGTTGTGCCTTCTCCCCCCCCTGGTGAAATTTTTCCTTTTCTCCACTTTTCTCAGATTCCCTACACCCCCTCCAGACCAAAAGTAAGGAGTGTCTTTTCTCCATCTTTGGCCTGTTTTTCCTCTGTTTTGCCCCCGATAGATTTTTCTTTATATGGTTTTTTTTTCACCTTTTTTCAACTTATACCTTCCCTTTTTCATTTTCCCGGGTGGAAATTCTTGGGCTCTTTTCCTTTTCAAGAATACTGCATGGGGGCGTTCCCCGTTTACCCTGTGAGTTGGTTTTTCCTCTGTGCCTTTTCTTCCTTTTTCTTTAGTTCTTTTTGACCTATTAGTGTTTTGCATTGGGTTGCCTTTTGTTGCTCTTATATCGTGTTGCCTTTTTTCCTTTTTTTTTGACCTACTCCCTGACCCCTGTGTAAGGATTCCCCAATGGTCTGTTTCCACTCAAAACCCCCCCCCCCCCCCTATGCATTCGTTCTTGCACTCCACTTCCCCCCCACCTCTTTCACGGTCTTCCGCCCCCCCTTTCCCTCCTTAGGAGATAAACACCCACTATTTCTACTTCCAAGTTCTTGAGTGCAATTTCAACCTGTCTTTTTGCCTGGTGACCGGTTGTTAGGGTTTTCCCCTTACTGTTTGCAAGAATAAGTGA
>Ga0179593_1667349_pt1 | contig 16561 bp, 32 predicted proteins | sample CZODoug2_1_08_16_FD_185931 | JGI IMG/M metagenome (GOLD analysis project Ga0179593, IMG submission 185931) | Vadose zone soil fungal communities from Angelo Coast Range Reserve, California, USA - CZODoug2_1_08_16fungal (PacBio error correction) | ecosystem: Environmental > Terrestrial > Soil >... | reverse complement strand
GCTTTTCCCTTTAAGAATTGGCATTTTTTCCACTGACCAGTCGCACGCTTTTTAACCGCAGGACCTCTTCGCAGCAATTTTTCATCCGTTTTCCCCCTTTTCCCCTTCACCTCCCTTTTTTCCTCACCCAGGTCTCTCTGGTCCTTTTTATTTTACTTTTCTTGCAGGCACCTACCGTGATAGCTTGCTCTCTGGTCCTCCTGGCTGGTTTTTGATGTTTTTTTTTTCTCATCTTTTGGCACATTTCTGGACCTTAACTTTTTTCACTTTCGTTAAAAAGATACTTCCCCCCCCCAAACCTTCTTGTGGACCCTCTTTTTTTTCCAGAGTTCTTCCCCCAACCCAAATTTTCCCTTTATTTGACTTGCCCCTTTCCTTTTCCGAGTGGTGGCGTTTTTTTTTTGCTCGGAATTTCCCTCTTTTCTTTTTTTTTTTCCCGGTCCTTTTTGCGCACAACTTCGTGCCCCCCTCGTGCGTTGATAGGCTTTTTTCCCAATCACAGGTTTTCCCCCCTTGTAGGCCATTTTGTTTTAACGTGTTCCTTTCTCCGGACTTCCGGGAAAATTTTTTTTTACCTCCTCTTGAAATATGGTCATTTTTCTGTCCTTCTTTTTTCATTTCACCGTACCCCCCGCACAGAGTGGACTTCGGTTTCCGGTTCTTCCGCGTTGTGTGTTCCCACTTTCATCCGGTTTTTCTTTACTCCCCTTCAAATTCACCACCAAGATTCTTCCATACGTTTTTTTTTCCACTGCTGCTTTATTACTCCCCCCCCCCGACACGTATTTTGACAGTTCGTCTTTTTCACCTTTCCTTATCTTTCTCCCCCCATTCCTATTTTTTGTGCAACACAGTTTTTTTAACTTTTTTAGCCCGTCTTCATCCTTTTTGCGGCTCTTTCTTTTCCCCTTTCTGAATTTTTTTCTTTGGTGTTTCACCCAACCCCCTGCCAAGCATTTTTTTAGTTTTTTTCCCCCCTTGTCTCTTCTTTTTTTCCAGGCGTTTCGCTCCTTCCCGCACCAAAGTCTTCCCGGCCTGAATTCCCTCCAAGCAAAATCCTTTCCCTCTCTCTTCAACCGTTTTCCCCCCTTTTTCAGCTTTTTTCCACTTCGGGCCAAACCTAGTGCGCGGTCTTTTCCCAATTCCCATCCCAAGGACGAGTCCTTTCACACTCCCTCCTCGCTCTTTTGTGCTTTTTTCCCTTTTTTTTGCGTTCTTTTCATCCCGTTTGAATAGTTTCGTGCTTTCTCACTCTTTTTCTTCGGGCTTCTGTCGGCGGAAACCCGCGTTTTAGTCCTGCTCATCTCCTTCTACTTCCCTTCAGTCCTCATATTTTTTTTTTCATCACCTTTCTCGTTTGCGCGCGCCGGCTTTTCTGTTTCGCTCGTGCTCTTTTCCGCTTCCGCTTTTTTTCAACCCTCCCTCCCCTCCTTTTCACCGCGCCCTCCTATTTTTTCATCCACTTTCCTGTTTTGTGTTTTGATCATCGGGATTACCCCTGGCGCTTTTGTGACCCGCTGGTATATGTCCTAATTTTTTTGAGTTGATCCGCAAATCCTTTGTCTCTTCTGTTGGACCCCCCCCTTTTCCCCCCCCACATCACTGCTTTTTTTGGAAGCCCGTTTTTTGGAAGCGTTTTGCTCCCACGTTTTAAAGTCGAGTATGCCCCCAATTTTTTCCCCATTTTCTTTGAATGCGCTTGTATTCTTTTCACGATGCTTTCGCTACCTTTTCTGGAGAACCCCTCCCGCACCCGCAGGGTGCCAAGTTTTTCGACCCAGTTCCCGTTTTTTAAGCCCTTTTTTTGCTTGTTGAAACGTTGCTTTCTTGTTGCCCTTTCCCTTTCCCGGTGATTTTTCATTTTCCCCCCTGCCAAACTGTCATGTTCCCCCTTTCCAGTTGATTTTTTTCCCTTTGATGACCTTCCTCCCCCCGCGTTTTTTCCTTTTTCCGCCGACTCCTCACAAGTCTGCCCCCCATGTTTTTTTGGTCAGTGTCCTTTACGAGTGAGCGTCCCTCCCCTTCTTTTTGTTGATTTTTTTTCCCCCCTATCGGGAAGAAAGTTGTTTTTTTTTTTTGGTTGACGTGGCCCTTTTTTCCCTGGCGTTTCCTTCGGGGCGGATAGATTTTTCTCTGGCACCTTTTTCCAGAAATGTGTTTTTTGCCCCCCTTCTTCCAATAATCGCTTCATGAGATTTTCCTTTTTTTTGGGCCATTACTATGCGCAACATTTTTTGTGTGCCTTCAAACTGAGACCCTTTTCACTGTTGTACTATTTCCAGTCCAGAAATCTTTTCCTTCTTTTGTTGCGACCCCCGGATCTCTCACGTCGGTCCTTTTTAATTACTTCCCCCGTGTCCAACCCCCCCTCATTAATTTTTTTTTCTTTTTTTGGGCGACAGTTTGGCGCCAACCTCCTGTTGGGGCGGTGTCCCCACCGACTCACCCCCCTCCTTTCTCCGTTTTTGAGAGTCCCCCCATCCCCCCTTTTTTCTGGCCCCTGGGTGTTTTCATTGGGCCGGAAGTGCTTTTCCCCGGGGAGCGAGAAGCCGTCAGGACAAGCCTCCCCCGCTCCTTTTTTTTCCTGTTTTTTCCCGCCGCATTTTTTTTTTCTTTTCCCCCCCCGAGTTTTTTCCCCCCTTTCGTACCCCCCCCCTTCCCCCACAAAGGAGTCTCTGCTTTCGCCCGGCTTATTTCACGGACCTTTGGGACATTTGGATTTCGTTACCCCCCCGGACTTCCCCCCCCTTGAAAGCCTGAAGTCTCTTTCTGCAGTACCTTTTCCCACCATCGGTCAGGTTGGTGGCCTTTGACCCGGGCATTCCCTTTCCTTTCGGTTTTTCTTCTTTTCCAAACCCTGGGGTTTCTCTTCCTTCCTTTCAAATTAGATGAACTTGAGACTTTTACCCGTTTTGGGCGCTTTCTTCTTTCTCAACCCCCTTTTTTTCCCCTGCATTTTTTCCCCTGGGTGAAAAAATTCCCCGTGCGCACCCTTTCCCCGATGAGGGTTTTCTTTTCCCCTATTTTTTTCTTGGTTTTCTTTTTTCTATCACCTTTCTCTTTGTAAATTCGCAGACAACTAAACCGTTCGGACTGGTTCCTCTTTCCGCGGTCTGCAGCCCCTTTTTTGGTGGTCTCCAAGCCTTTTTGCTTGCGGTCCTTCCTCCGTCTGTCGGACTTTTTGACACCTCCTTTTCCTCATCGAGACCCCCTTCCTTCTTTTTCCAAAGGCCCTCCCTCCGCATCCCCATCCTTGTTCTTTTTTTTTTTCAGATGGCTTTTTTTTTTTTTCAGCAAGCTGGTCTATGGGTTTAGCTTAACGCATCTCCCCGAAGCGTTTCTCCCATCGTCCCCTTTTTCCCTTCCAATTCGCCCCCTTTTTTCTTTTCCCCCAGCCTCCCCCCCTCAGCACTAATAGGTCCCGGCGGTCGTTCTGTTTCTTTTAGTTCTTCGGTCCCCCTTTCCTTTTTTCTAAACTTTTCCCTTTTTTTTTCCTGATTCTTGAGCTTTTTTTTTTTTTCAACACATCCCTTCGTTCCGGCTGATGTAGGTGTCTTTCTCAATACTCAGCTACCTTGTGAACTCCCAGATCTTCTTTCCCATGTTTTCCCTTCCCTACTCCTGATTCTCTGCTTCCTTTTTTTGAGAGAATTTTTGCCATAACAAGTCTATTCCTTTCTCTTGAATTTTTTACCACCTTTAGGGTTTGGCTCGTGTCCCTTCCCTTACCGATTTTCTTTTTTTCCCGTTTTCCTTTTTTTTTTTAAATTTCGTGGTTTTCCATTCCGTCCAATCTGATCTCGAAGCGCTCGGGTGTTTTTTTTCTGGTTTTTTTTTTTTCTTCCATTGCCTTTCATCCCTCCCCTCCCTAAGAGGATTTTTGATGGGCCCGCCGTGTCCTCTTTCCTGCTCGGCCCCCCGGAACCTTTTCATAGTGGTCTTTTTTTTCCCCCTGTTCCCATAGAGGTGTGCTCCCCCTTCAACGGACTTTTTCCGTTGTGCCCTGCTCCCTCCCCCCCCTTTTGGTTCTGGAATCTCTTTTTCCTTTTTTTTGCAGTACCCTTTTTCGAGATGGGTCCTTTTTTGCGCCAAAATTTCATTCCGTTCGTTTTGGGCATCTTCTGCCTTCCAAACTTTTTTTGTAAGGATGGTCCTTTTAATTTTCTTCATTTTTATCCCCTTCTCCTCTACTTAAAAGACTTCTGGACTTCTCAGGCAATTTCCTGTTTACGTCCCCTTTCTGGCTCCCGTTCCTTACTTTCGCATGTCCCCCCGTCTGAAACAAAAACCCGTTTTTGCAGCCTTCGCATTTCCCTCACATTTTTTCCCTTATCCCCCTTTCCCCCTTTTCCCCCAAACTTTCCCCTTTTCACACTCCCCCCCCTGTCGTTCCTTAGGACCAACTTGTTTTCTTTTTTTCGTGCCCTTTATTCCCTGGTCCCCCATCAAATCCTTTTTCTTCGCAGTCCCCCGGATACGGACCCCTTCTTTTTTTCCGTCCCCCCTTCCTGCCCACTTTAAGGCACAAAGGGCTTTTTTTTCTCACCCCCCGTCAGACTTTTCTCGGTGCCCCTGCGCGTTTTTCTTCTCCTTTCCTTTCCAACATCTCCCCCCCTTTTTTTGAAAAAAATTGTTACGGTCTTCTGAGGTTTTCGCATCAAAATCCCCCCCCTGGTTCTTTTTTATGGAAGTGGCAGCTCCCACGCATTCCTTCGAGAATCATTGGATGAGTTGCGTTCTTTCGCATGCATATCCGGTTTTCCCCTTTTTGGAAATTTCCCCCCTTTCGCGCCGTTTCGGCCGGTCTTTGTTTATTTTTCCCCCTCTTATATTTAATAATCCTACTTTTTTTGTTTTTGAGTCTCAGCTCCAGGTTTTTTTTTTGAACTTTCCTTGGTTCTTTTCCCCCCCCCTTTTTTTTACAAACAACGTCCCACAGAGTTGATGCCACGACCTTTCAAGGATTTGTAATAAAATCTTTGAAGGACTCACACATTTCCCTTCCAGTGGTGTCCTTCCCTCGGTTAACTTGATGAGGCTCCCCCCCCCTGCAACCACTCCATTTTTTTCTTCCCTTTTTTAACCCCTATGAATGCTCACGACCTGGTCCAATTTGTTTCTTGCGAAATCCCTCCCAACAGTTTTTCCCGTCCAAGGGACCACCATGGTGACGTTTTTTTTTCCTTTATTTCACTTGAACCTTCCCCTCTTTTCTTCAACACAAAAAACCAAACAAAGGGTTTCAAAGTGGTCGACTCCCAACCCCCTTTTGCAGGCCCCCCCTTTTTTGGTTTTTCCTTTTTCACCCCGCCTTCCCTGGACATGGAGACATGCTTCATTCGGCTTTGACTTTTTTCTTTCCTGAACTGTTTTTCCTTGCGCACTTTTTACAGTTTTTTCCCTCCTTTGAGGGGACATTTTTTCCGGTTACGGTTTTTCAACAAAACGTGTTTGGGGGATTGCATTTTTGTTTTTTTTCAATTTTTTCCTCTCATGTTTTCGGGGTTCCTGGGGAGTTTTCCGCTTTTTTTTGGCGCCAGTTTCTCTTACAAACAGCTGTTGCCTACCCCCTTTGCAGTCGAACACTTTTTTTTTTTTTGAGGATTTCAAGAAAGCCCCTGGCCCGGTTGCAACTTCCCTTTTTTCCCAGATCTTTTTTTGCCCGCCTTATCGCTCTTTAGAGGGACCCTCCCCTTTTTTCCTTACGGTTTTTACCAATCTCTTTTGCCCTCTTTTCACGATTGAAATCATTTGGTTCGTTGTTTTTCCCTCCCTAATCCCTTTCCCCTGAAACTTCCCCCTTTTTCTGAACCCATTTTTTGTGGCTTTTTTTCGCAACTGGCTTAACGTGGGGTTCCGATCGTAGATGTTTAACCACCCCAACAAAGTCGTCTTTTTTCTTTGGTTTTTTTTAGAAACTTTTTTTCAACTTTTTCTTTTGACGCATTTTCCACCGAATCACACTTCGTTCCGGACTTACGGGTCCTCGTGCGCAATCCCCTTTGTCGGTGTCTCCTCTGACCCATCCGCTGCTTTTTAACTGGCTCTCGTTTTGTCGGTGTCTTTTAGAGCCTTTTGTACCCCCCCCTCGCCCCAAGGGCCTATTCAAACCCATTTGATGTATTTTCGCGGTCGGATTTACCCAGTTCTTGGATTTCTCTGGCACGTTGCCCACTCCTTTTACAAGTGCAAATTCACTGCCAGTCGCAGAAGTCGTTTTCATCAGGAACTTTCGGGTTTTTCTTCTAAATCTTCCTTTTTTTCCTTGGTTTTTGGTGCTTTTTCACTTTTTTTTGGTGTGACTCTTTTGACCCAATCGGTGTAACGTGGCTGGGTCCTATGGTTCCTCTTGGAGATTTTTCTTAAACAGGTTGACTTTTCCGTTTTTTCTCCCCCCCCCCCAACTCTTTCCCACCGCGCAACCTCCCCTTTTTCCCCCTGAAACAGATGACGATTTTTTGGGTCCTGCCGACCCCCGGTGCGCACGAAATTTTTTTAAGCGTTCTTTTTTTTTTTCCCTTAGATTTTCCCGGGTTCCCCCCCCCCCCCAGGTCAAGACTCTGTTTTCAGCTACGCGTCTATGTCCGTGACCGGGCGTTGGTCCCCTTTGCTTTTTCCGTTCCGCCCGCTCCTCTGCAATTTTTTTTCCTTGGAGAGTCCTTTTTTTTGTGAGACCTCCCCGATAAATGACCCTTTTTTTTTTCCCTCCTCATCTCTCTTCTTTTTCCCTACTTGTGGTGGTTTCTCTCTTCTTTCCTGCAAAGGTTCCTTTATGCTTTTTCCCTTCCTTGCTTATCTCCTACCTCTTTTTTTCGAATCGTGTAGCAGGATAACGTACAGTTTGGCTTCCCAGCCCCCGCCGCCACCCATACTTTCGTTTTTATGAGAGTCCTTCTCTTTCTGTCCTTTTTATTCATGTTCCTCTGATGATCTGAGCCTTGTTTCTCCACCACCATTTTTAACGGCTTTCTTCTCCTTTGCTTTTTTTGATCCTTTGAACTTTCGTTTCCTTAGAAGCTCCTCCCCCCCACCACCCCCCTTACACGTATCGACTTGTTGCTCCCCCCTTCTGGCAAATTTTGCCAAAAATCAAAGCTCTTTCTTCCTTCTAAAGATGTTTTCTTTCTTTCCATCTTTTTTTTCAATTCGAAGAAAGGATTTTCTCCTTCTGGGTTTCTCTTTTAACGTTCCACTTCCGCCCAATTTTTCTTTTTTCTAGTCCCTTTTTTTCGGTGTTTTTTTTCCCCTTTTTGTTCCTTTTTTTGACGTGCTTAGCTCCTGAACGACCATCCGAGGATCCTCTTTCGCGTTCATTGCTCTCCGCTTCGCGACCCCCCTTTTTCAATTTTTTTCTGGCAGTCCCCTTTCCTAGTTTTTTTTTTTTTTTTTCTGTTAACATGAGGCCATTTGCGCCGGACCTTATCCCAATTCAAATCCCCTTTACCTTCTGTCCGTCATTCAATAGGCCTTCCTTTCCTGACTATTCCTTCTTCTTTCATCTTTTTCCCTTTTCGGGTGGCAAACACCTTTTTATTTTTTTTGGTCGCATATAGAAATTTTTTCTTTTCTTGCGTCGAAATTGTCGCCCCGGGACCCTTTTTTTTGGCCGTTTTTTCTACTTTTTTGCTGTCCCTTTCCCTTGGTTGGCGCTCCCGTTCCCAAAAAGCAATCGCTTCCCCCCTTCAAGTACACTCTTGATTCCGCTTCTTCCCATTTCCCAGCAACCTCCTTTCTCTTTGCCTAACTTTTTTCCTCTGAGTTTTTTTCTTTTCGTGGCTTCCCCCATGGCACATCAACAATCTACCCCGTTCCCAGGCCAATACCGGCACCCCCTTTTCGTACATGTTTTTTCTCGTAAAGGTTTTTCCCCCTTTCCATTATCCGTTTTCTCCTGTTTCGTGCGGCTTCTGGGTTAAAAGGGGCTTTTCCCTGCTCTTGGCGGTTTTGTCCTGTATTCTTCTTCGGTTTCCCCCTGATCCCCTCTGCTACCCCCCCCCCCCTTTTCCATGGTAATACCCTTCCGTAGGAAGTGGGATATCAGCAGGGCTACGGTCTGCCGTCCAATAGGTTTTTTTTTTTTTTTTTTTTTTTTTTCTGGTTTTTTTCCCCCGGACGTTTTTTTTTCTTAGCCTTTTCAACTCTTTTATTTTTTTTTCCCCCTTTCAAATTGCACTACCCACTTCCCCCTCCCATTACGATCTTCTTTCTTTACTCCTTTTTTTTCGGAGACGATTTTTTTCGTCCAACGCTAGGGCAATTTCAATTTCAACCACCACTCGTTGATTCATCCAGGTTTTTCCCCCCTCTGAATTCCCCTTGTGACCACAACAATCCTGATTCTTCAGCGACGTGCGTGTGACCGCGGCTGATTCCTTGCTAACCTTTTTTTTTTGATTCCCCCCTTTTTCATTATCCCCTCCCTTACTTTGCTTTTGTTCTTTGAACCCTTGTTTTCAAGCGTGTGCGCTTCAACACCTGTGTTCCGCCGCAGGGTCCCCAGCAGACTTTTCCACTTTTTTCCACAGACCCCATTTCGCCAGAACGGGTATTTTGACATACTGAGTGCCAATTTGTTTTTTCCCCCCCTTTCCTTTTTATTCGTCTTTCACGGTTACGACCCTTTCTGGATGGGACTATATCCTTCTTGTCTTCTTTTCTTCCTTCTTGGAAACTTTTTTTTTTTTTCCCGACGGTCCGCCCCCCAAAGTTTTTCCCCCTTCCTTCTGGACCATGGGCTGTTGGACGTGGACCTTTCGTTTAGTGAGTCCCTTCTTTTGTTTTTTTTGCGGGTCTTTTTTCGTTGGTTTTTGCTTTTTCCCCCGTCTTTTTTCAACTTCCCCCCCCCCTGGGAGGGGCTCCCAGAAATTTCCTTTCCCGCTTTTCAGACTTCGGTTGTCTTCCGCCTTTCCCCCGCGGATGTGCTGGTTCGAATATTTGATGTTTTTTCCTTACGGCACCTTTCCACACCTGAAGATTGAGCCCCTGAGTGGCCAGTTTCTTCCCCTTCTTTACTCTATTTTCAGACTTTTTTTTTTCCCCTTCTAACCCAGTGGCGTGTCCTTTAATACGGCCCCCACCCGCAAGTGATTTCATGGGCGTTCCTCCTAGTTTTTACCTTTCCCCAAAACGTGCTTGGCCGGCATGTTTTTTTGTATGCCCAATATTTTTGATTTCCCCTTTTGAAAAATTTTGATTTCTCAATTCTTTTGGGTTTCCAAACTCCCTTCGGTTTTTTTGTCTCTATTTTGTACAATATTCCAGTCATTGTAGCTATTTTTTTTTTTTCGTTTTTTTTGTGAGCTTTTTCCCCCCCCCTTTTTTTGCTAACCTTTCTTCCCCTGGAAAAGATTTCGTCCGGCTTTTACCCGTTGGGTCAAGTTTCGGACGTTACCCCAGGTCCCCGTAAAGTTTTCCTTCTTTCTGCAGACCGGGTCCAAACAATCTTGCCTTTGAAGTTTTTGCATTTTCGGTTGCTTCCTTTTATTTCTTCGGGAAGTGCATTAAGTCTTTTTCTGGTGTTCTCCCTCGTCCCCCCCCCACCCATTCTCTTTCCAGGTTTTTCGTATTCCTGTTTCCAACTTTTTGCAGTTGCCGCCGTTCCAAAGCTGGACCGCCGCCAATACTCCAATTCCCCCCCCGGCTTTTTTTTTTGGTTCTTCTCCCCTTCCCTGACCCCCCCCTTTTTTTCTTTCCAACTTTTCTTTCATTACTTCCTTAGAAGAACAATACCCCCGCAGCTTTTTTTTTCTCAGCTTTGTTTTTTTTTTTTTTTGGTGGGCGTTTCTTCTCCGCTTTTTCCGCTGCCTCTTTTCTTTTTGTTTAAAGGTGGCCGTTCGATGCGTCCCCCAGTTCTATGTAATCCAATGCTTGCTGTCCTCCCCCCTTACTCCTCCCCTTTTTTTTTTTTTTGAGAGCTTTTCCCCCCTCATTTTTCCCCCGGGTTCTCTTTTTTTTCCCTCAAATAGAACTTTCTTGATAGCAACTTTTTTATGAGATTTTGAAAGCGACCAAAGCGTACCCCTTCTTTTTCCCCCAAGAATTCCTTGCCGCCCTTTCCCACGGCTTTTTCTTTTTTTGTCTTTTTTCCCCTCCTTTGTTTGTCAATATAAGGATTTCTCCGTCCCGCATGGACCCCCCACGGCTTGTCATCTGTTCAGTTTTTTTCACCTCTTTAATCTTTTGCCGGACGTTCCCCTTTTCCCTCTTGACAAGCTACCTTGGGCCCAAACCCTGAAGTTTACGTTGTTTTCAAGTTGCGCAATGATTCTTCTTAATTTGTTCCCCCCCCTTTTTCTCTCCCCCTGCATTTTTTCAATTTTGTGGCTTGGTGGTTCCTTCTGTCACTTTCTTAGGTCCAAGCCTGTTTCCTTTTTTTTGAACCTTCCACTTTAGTTTCCCCCCCCCCCGTCCTTTCTGCACCCCCCTGTAGTGAAATTCGGCTGTCGAAAATAGGTGCTCTGGTAGTTTTCCCCCCTGTGTTTTTCGACGTTTTTTTGACCCACTCTCTGCTTTGTTTTTTTTTTGTTCCTACTCCCTATTGTTTCTTCGCTCCCCCGCGGCTTGTACACCCCATTTCCTAGGTGGACTTTTCCTCCCCTTTCAACGGTTTTCCAAACTTTGCCTTTTGATTTCGTTTTTTCCCTGCGGAACCTCTTTTTCTTGGTGGGGCCGGCGCCCTTCTTTCCCAAATTTTTATTCCTTTTGTTTTTTAAAACCTTCGTTTAGATCTTTGTCTGTTTTTTCCAACCTCATTTTAAGATTTATACCTTCCGTCATCTTTCTATCTGTCTTTTTTCCCCCCTTTTTTTCTTTTTCGGCATCTGTCTTTCCGGACCAGCGCGCATTTCTGGGCACCTACTTCTTCCTTTCAGGTTCTCCTTTCCTGGTTTTTTTTTTTTTCCCCGCGCCAACCGCTACTGGGTCAAAGCGTTTTCCAGCCCGTTTCCTCCAACTTCCTCCTCCCTCACCCTAAGGAAAATCGGATGTTTCATTACGCCCCCCCCTTCCCCCGCCCCTTTCCCACTTTCTTCTTTTTTCTTTTTTTTCAGGAGTTTTTTTTCCCCAAACCCCTTTTTTTTTTTTTCCCCCCCAAGACCCGCTGGCAGGCTTTTTTTTTTCCCCTTTACCAACTCCGCTTTTTCACTCGGCCCCTCCTTCCCTGCGTAAGGTGCAGCCTTTTTTCCCTTTTTCCCCCCTGCGTCTGCTCTTCTCGGCGGAACCCTGGGCCTGCGACATCTTTCCCCCTTTGTTCCGGCATCCCCTCGCACTTTTTACCTCCCCCCCTTGGTTCGCGTGTTCCAACTCCCTCTTACGGATTAGAGTTCCCCTCACGTGGTTTTCTTCTCCCAGATATTTTTGTTGACCCCTCTCAAATCATTCTTTGCGCCAGGATCTTCTTTTTATATTTCCTCCCTTTGTTTAGTTTCTCCCTTACTTCCCGTTTTTTTTTCCACGCCCGCTTTCTGGCAATTTTTTTGACAAGAGCTCTACCACTGCCTTCTTTCCTTTCCCCCGGCTTTTTTTCCCATGACCCTCTCCTTCAGTCCTTCGTTTCTCGGATGAGGATCCAAACGTTTTCTTTACTCCAAGGGGAAATGGTGACTTGACACGTGGAAATAAATGATTTTTTTTTTAAATTTCGAAAACCTTGACAGAGATTTTGTTTGCCTTGCCGGCACTGCAGACAACAGCCCCCCCCTTTTTTCCTTTCTTTTTTAGACCCTTCCCAGGGACCCCCCGCCTCCAAAAGTATTCTCTTTTTTCACCGAACGGTTTGCCGAATGTGATCCCTTGGTTGCGACGGTATTCTTTTGATTTCCGTTCCCCCCTTTGACTTTTCCCCTGGCTGAAGGAAATTTCGGTCTTGGGACTTTTTGATTCCAGGCAGGAACCGAATGTTGACGAGCACAGTTCTAATTTCCCCCCCTCCCTTTTTTTCTTTTATTTTTTTTCCTTTTCAACGTTTTTTCAGAGGAAGACGTCCCAATATACGACCTTTGCTTCGGCCATTCTTTCCTTTTGTTTCGATAGGTTTTTTTGACGTGGCGTTGTAAACGCTTTGTGACAAGGGCCGTTTTGAGGCTTTGTTAGTGATTTCACGCACCTCTTTTAGATTTTTTCCGATTTCAGTTCCTTTCCCCTTTGTCAAAGAATATTTCTCGTGATGCTTTTTCTTCCCCAATATCTTCCTTTCCTTCGGAACCTTTTTTTTTTTTTACAGTAAGATGAGACTTCCATACCCTATGGTAGTTTTTTCAGTACCTTTTTTTAGAGCCCCCCCTTTTTTTCTTTCACGTGGCTTCCCCTGAACCTACATGGGGCAGAAAAAAGCCCCTCTTTTTTTTGACATTTTGTTGACTTCCCTGGTATTTTCCACAGGACAGGATTTCCCCATTGACCATCACATTTCTTTTGACGGACATTTTTCCTTTTAGTTTTTTTTATTTGGTGGCAATCCAATTTTGGGTTAAACTTTTTTGGGAGAATTTTTTTTTTTTTTGAAGAAAATCTTTTGTTTCAAACCCCCCACCTGCTTTTCCACGTTCTTGTTTTTTTTTAGTTCGAATTGTATGCGTCCTTCCGTCCCCCTTGTGCACCACCCCAAAAGGGCTCGTTTCCACAGACTTGAGACATTTTTGCGGATTTTTTCCCGAAAGATCTTTTTTTTTAAGTTGGTCTTTTTTCCCCCCCAGCCATTTTCCCCCTTTTCACTGTACACAGTAAATATTCGGGTTCCCTGTTTCTTTCTTTTTTTTTACTTTTCTGAACCACCTTTTTAAATTGTCCTTGGAAAAAGGGCATTTTTTTTCCTCTTCTGATTTTTTTTGTTCCAATTTCTTATCCTGCAACGGGTTTTTTTGGTTTTTTGAGATTTCGCGTTTTCCCAAAGCCGATTTTCCTCTTTTTGATGTGCCTTTTTTCCCGGTTTTTTTTTTTTTCCCCCTCCTGGAAACAGTATTCACTTTTTTTGGTTGTTTTTGCACAATCAATATACTTCTCCCCCCTTTAATGAATTTTTTCCCCCCCAAACCTCCGAGCTGTTTGGCTTTACTCCCCGTTGATTTTCCCCGGATGGCGTTTTGTCTGGTCTTCGTGATTACTTTCCTGCTTTTTCTCTTTTTTTTTCTCGAAAAGTTTCTTTCGCCCTTGCCCTCTCCATTCCTTGCTGAAAGCAATCTTCTCCCTTTCCCATCCAGTTTTTTTGACTCAGATGCTTTCAGCCCTTTTTCTCTTTCGACCCTCTCCTTGAGTTCTCTTTTTTTTTTAATGGGCAGACCTCTTTTTTCTGCAGGAGAAAGCGTCTTTTTTTTTTTCAAGCGGCTCGCCCATCCACGACCTCTCTTAAGAGGCTTTTTTTTTCTTTAGGGGTTTTCCTCCTTTTTCTGTCCCTATTTTCATTTTTCCTTCGATGAATCGGGTTTTTTGTTCGGCGACCCCCCTCTATCTTTACCCTTTTTTTTTCGGCTGTAATCGTTTTTCCAGTGTCCCCTTTTTTTTCCTTTTGAACGTTCTCCCCATCGCCCCCCCCCTGTAGATTATCGAAGGTTTGGCCGATTTCTCCCCACTTTTGAGCGTTTTTTTTTTGGCAGCCAAAACCCGAAAGCTTTTCCTTCTGCCCTCCTCTTTTTTTTTTATGCCTTTCGTTCCCCTTTGCAGGAAGATTTATTCCCCCTTGCTGGTTGGTTTTACCACGTTCTGCCCCCTCCCCAATCCCTTTCCCTGCCGATTTCCCCCCTTTTTTTTTTTTTTTTCTGGTCACTCCTTTTCTCCCCTTTTTGTCACGTGTCTTTTCTCTTCACGACCTACGAGGTCTCTTTTTTAGCCCTTGGACTTTCGCTCACCTTTTTCCAAAAACCCCCCCCTTTCCCCCCTTTTTTGATTGCTCCCGGTTTTTTCCCCCCCTTATGCGTTTTTTATTCCTTTTTAAAAATGCGGTCCCCTGGTGGTGCTCTCCCTTAGACCCTTAGATGCCCCCCCTACTGCTCCCCTCTCCCAATCGGTCCAAGGAGAGATGGTCCTGGTTTTTAGAGCCAAAAGTTCCCTTTCTGTTTCTGGATTCATCGGACCTAGGTATTTTTTATCCCTTGTGGCCACTTGCAGGATGGTCGTTTTCGAGTAATTTCCTTCTTTTTCAATAAGCCTTTTCTGTCAGAACGGCTTGACATGTTCAGTTGCCGCGTCAATGTCGTTTTAACCTCTTCCCCCCCTTTTTTTTTAATCGTTCCGACTCCCCTTTCCCGCCCCCCCCAAAGCAATTGCCCACTATTCCTCACTCCCGGACCCCCCCGCACCCCCAGTACTTGCCTTCCTAGTTCCCCTTCCCCCTCCAAACGCCCATGTTTTCCCTCGCATTTTAGTCAGTTTTCTTGTGGCCATTTCCTTCCCCCTTCCCCCCCCCATCACCCCCCCCTTTTTGTTACCGTGCACCTTTTTTTTTCCGTTTCTCTTACTACCGAGCTTTCCCCCCTTCCACCTTCGGCACAATTTCCCCTTTCCTTCGTTCCTTCCTGTTTTCGTTTTTAACCTTCCCTTATTAATTTTTTGGCACATTGTTTCGCTGTTAGCGCCCACGCTATAGTCACATTTCTGGCCATGGGCCCATCCTTCGGCACGTTTTTCTTAATATTTCCCCCCCCTGTGTTTCTCCTTTTTGAAAGTTCCCCTTCCCCTCTGTTACCTCGAATCAGGATTTTTTTTTTTAAGGGCAGCATTTTTGCCGTTTTCAGGGCAGGTTCACTTTTTCAAATTGGCCTTTCCTGCGAGATTTTCTTTTCTGTGGCCCTTCTCCTGTGTTTTTTTTTTTTTCTCCTGATTATCCACGGTTCATGTCGCCTTTTTTTTTTGTACTGCTTTTCGGGCAACCTTTTCCCCCTTTCCCCATTTTTGTCCCAGAAACACCCCTCGCTGCTTTTCCGAACCACTTGATTCTGCTCCCCCGAACTGGATTGACTGCCGATGCGACTCACTTCCAGTCACCTTTGGGCTTCCCCCCCTGGAAATCATTCTTTTTTCTTTGGGAAGTATTTTTTGGTTAGCCGTTTCCCTTTACGCATGTACCGGCTTTTTTTTTTTCTCCACTTTGCCGACCCCTCCAAACGGTTCAGGGCGCGAATGCAAGTCTAACAGTTTTTTGAAAAAAAAATTCCCCTTTTTCCCCCTGGGATTTTTTTTCCCTTTTTTTCTTTTTTCCTTCCTTCCTTCCTTCTTGTCGAGCAGTCGTTTCACATTTTTATTTATCCTTGAGGGATTCCCCTTGAATTTTTGTATTTTTTCCACTTTTTCTTCCTTCCTACTCAGACTAGCCTCACAATGTTCGAAGAAGACCTGCTGGTCGGTCGGTTGTTTCCCCCACCTTTTTGTTTCTTTTTCCATCTTTCTGTTTTTTTGTGGGGAACGTTCCTTTTTTTTTTGGGTGTGGTGGGTGGGCTTTTTTTTTTGGAAGTTTTCTTTTTTGTTTTTCCTGTGTGCGAGGACCCCCCTCCTTCCCGGACCGAGCTTCGTGGGCACCCCCCCCGACCTTCCCTTGACGATCCAGCCCCTTTCTGATGATACTCTGTAAAATACTATATTTTTTTCTTTCTCCCGAACCCTTTTTTTTTAACCCGATTTCGCTAATTTTTTTGATTCGTTTTCCATGATTTAACCCCCTTTGAAAACACCATTTAGTTTTGTTTGTTGCCCCTTTTTCGTGGGGCGTTTTTCGGCCTTCCTTTTGGAAAACTTTATCTTTACCCCCCCCTCTTTTTTTTTGTGGAGCTTTGGTGCCGTGGTCGCCATGTCCAATTTCCCTTTGTGTCCTCCCCCCCCTAAAAAACCTACCAAAGCTCTCCCTGACCTGGGTTTGTAAGAGGCCCTCCCCCCCTTTTCCCGTTTTGTGTTCTGGCGGAGTCGAATCCCAATTCCTTTGTTCCCCTTTCCGTTTTTTTTTGACCCCTTATTCCCCCGTTTTCCTGAGTTTTTGAACAAAAAAGGGCTCCCCCCACCCTCCCGTTCGGCCGGAATTCTCTCAAGACCTTCTCTTACTGGTTGCGTTTTTTTCCCCCTATTCCCTTTTCTCAAATCTTTTTTTTCGGCCTGACAGTCGAGCGGAATGTTCTCCTGACCCCCCTTTTTCTAGAACTCCTTTTCCCCTCTCCCCCACAGAACAAGTCCCCCCCAGAATTGAAAGTTCCAGGGGGGTTGGTGGTGTTTTTCGCTTTTTTTCCTTTGTGTTCCCCCCCATTCTTTTTTTTTTTCGGCGGCTCACGTTCCCCTCGATATCACTTTTTTTTTTTACCCAGGTTTGTTCTTTCTCAGTCCTTTAACCGTTGTGACCTCCGTTTCGATGGTTCCCTTGCGCCTTCCATATTCAACAGATTCCCTTCTTGGTTTTTTTTTCCTATTTAAGCTCCCGCGAGTTCTCCACCTTATATGAAGGGACCCTCCCTTTATAAAACTGAGAGCTTTTTCCCTGCTTATCCCCTTCTTCGTGTTTTTTTGACTGTAGCCTTTTTAGCTTTTTCTCTGCATTTATTGGCTAGTTCGGCTTATGAATTTTTCAAGCCCCTGCTCTCATTTCCCT
>Ga0179593_1488787_pt1 | contig 16561 bp, 30 predicted proteins | sample CZODoug2_1_08_16_FD_185931 | JGI IMG/M metagenome (GOLD analysis project Ga0179593, IMG submission 185931) | Vadose zone soil fungal communities from Angelo Coast Range Reserve, California, USA - CZODoug2_1_08_16fungal (PacBio error correction) | ecosystem: Environmental > Terrestrial > Soil >... | reverse complement strand
TCCAAGAATGAAGATGGCCTTCATTCCCACCAAAGGAACCCCTTCACGTTCTCCTCATTTTGGTTTTTCTTTATGGGCTTCCTCTTGTGCACCCCCCACCCATTCTCGTAGTCCCCCCTATGAAGGGATCGCTGGATGAGTATGCGGGAATTCAATTCCTGAACGCTTTTTTCTTCTCCTTATAAAACAGGACCCTCTTCTTCTCCTTTCCCTTTTGTTCTCCCACAGCCCCTAGCTTGCTTCAACAACGTTCCTTACCAGGTTTGTGTCCATGATCCCTCTCCTTCTTTTTTCAAGAGTTTACCCCTCTGTTCCTTTTCTTTTGATGTTTAGTTCCGCTCCTTGTAATGGATTATGATCTGTCCCTTTCCTGATTCAGTCCCCTCCCTGCTCACGTATCCCTCTTCCCCCAGGACAGTGTTTTCCGTGAATAAAAGATGGCCCTCTTTCCAGGTCTTTTTCCCATAAGCCACAAGGTAAACCCTATGGAGGTCTACGCCTTAAGATCCTGCTTCCTACTTACGACCCTTCCTCCCCTTTATCGCCGCCCCTTCTAGAGTTCCTATTTTTTTTTTTGCTCTCACAGGTAGAAATAGAAGTCTACCCCTAGGCAGCGGCCTTCTTCTCCCCCTTTGTCCTTTCTCCTTCTCAAAGGTTTCTATAGTAGATCCCTGGCCCCCTTTGCCGACATATCCTTCTTTTGACTCCCGTCTCCCTCAGTCCTCCCTCTGACTGTTCTCCACTCTGGCCGCCCTTCCTCCTCCCCTTTCCTTCCTCTTGAAGCCAGCGCCCCCTCTGGACTTTCTTCCCCCTTCCTTCTTGGCCAGCCTTTCCCTGTCGTTGTCCTCCCCCTTCTCTTCCCCCAAGCAAGATCGTGCAAGTGATACGGCCAGGCCACCAACCCACTCCCCCTCTCCTTACCCCTCCTCCTCTTTTTTCGCGCTGAAGTTTGACCCTCCCTTCTTCCCCAGATCTTTTTTCTTTTTTTTGGGCTCACACCCCCTGGAACCCCGATTCTTTCTTCCAAGATTCTTCGCCTCCTTGCGAACGGCCCGGCACTTTTTAGGTCCGGCTGGAGCGTTCCCCGGCGTGCCGGCGTCCCCCTTTCTCTTTTGTTTCCCAGTCACCGGGTGCCCGTCATTTTTTTCTTTTTTTTGCAAGACTCCCTCTCCTTCCTTTCTTCCTGCTGGTGCTGGAAGCGTTTTTTCTGCCATCGTTCCTAGGCGTTTTTCCTTCAATTCCCACAATCTCATTCGGCAGCCTTCTCTCCCTTTTTTTTCGTCAGCTCTCTCCCTCCCCGTGAACCTCCTTCCTCCCCTCAGGCCCTGCTGCAGGCGAGATCCTTTTTAAAGCCAGCCGAGACACCCTCTCTCCGTCTTTTTCTCATCCCCTTTTGAGCCAAGATGCCGATCACTCACAAGTTTCGACTCCCCCCTTTTCTTTCCCCCTCCTCCCGTCTTTAGCTTTTTTTTCCGAAGGGGGGTTTTCCTATAGACCACCCTCAGACCTGCCGCTACTCTTGCGGACACGAAATATACTCCTCTTTATACTTTGTTTTTTTGGAGATGGTCGTCTCCCTAATCTTCCTCTGTATTAGTTTTCTTTGGTTTTTTCCAGTCCCTCCGACCTTGGTTCCCTTCCCCCTATACATGGGTTCTCCTTCTTTTCTTTACGTTGTCGTCTGGCGAAGATAGTTTCCCTGGTCTTTCTCCCTGAAAACTAGTCCTTGTTGTCGAAACCTTTTTACCATCTCCGGCAGCGGCTTGCGTCCCCCCCTTGGTACTGGCTGTGCCATTTTTCTTCTCGAAGTCAGGTCCCCATTTCTGCGATCCTCCTCTTTTTCCTTTGGCTTCCAGTTTTCCCCAGCCTTCCACTCGCCGCCCGTCAGAAGTCGGGCCGCGTCTTCTCTTTTCTTCCGGCCACACTCCCCCTCTTGCAACGGGTTCCTTTTTACTCCCCTAGTAGTAGACTTTGCCCTCTCTCTGTTGAACCTTTTTTCTTTACGCAGCTTGGTCTTCATAGATATTGTAAGTGCAGGTCCATCAGTTTTTTCCCCCCTCTTCTGTGCCGACCCTCCAACACAGAAAACTCATTTCTTTCTTCTTTGTATCATCTCTTCTCCCTTATGGACGTCGTTTTCCTTGTGGGTTAAGGCGGGCGTATCCTTCAAAGATATTTTAGCCGTTCCTTCCGGCCCAAGGTTCTTTATTCTTCCCCAGGCCGTCCTTGCCTCCCCCCCTCATCCTTTTTCTCTTTCGATTGTTTGATGTTTACCCTTTCTGATTGACCGTCTTTTCTTTTGAGCTTGTGTGGAGACGTAAATCTTGTTCCCCTTTTGCTTATTTTTTATAACCCCCAGGACGGATAGACTTATCAGCTTTCTTGTAATCATCCTGGCGAACTCAGCATTAGCTTGTTTTGAGTCTTTTCTCGGCTTTTTTGGCGTTCTTTCGCCCTCCCCCCCCCCTCCTTCCGAGGGCCTTTTTAGTCTGCGAGATGGCATTTACATTATTGTCCGTCGTTCTCCACCTCATCTTTTCTTGTGTTAGAGTCCTTCTGAAGCCGGCCCCCTCCGGTTTTCTTCTTGCACCTTTTTTCTCGGGCTGATAAGTCGAAGGGATTCTTTTCTCCCCTTCTTCTTCTGTTCTTCTCTTCCTTCATCGCCCCTTTTTATTCCCCTTTGAACGACCCCCGCAAATTTACCCCCCTGACCCCTCTTCCCATTTTTTTTTCTTCTTGCACCCTGGTCCAGACTGTTTCTCCCACTTCCCTATTCGATTCGTTCTCCCCTCCCCTGTTGCTTTTTCTTTTTTCCTTTTGGGACTGACCCCTAAAGATTTGAATGTGAAGAATCATTACGCCGACAACTCCCTGCATCCCCTCCGGGTTTTTCCTCCCCCGCCTCCCCGAACAGTTTTTTTGGCCGGTGTTTTTCTGGGTAGGATGTCCTTTCAAACTCCATCGTCTGTCTTCGACATATTATTCCTTTTTCCCTCCCTTCCCTTGTTTTTTTTTCTCTATGATGGTATTTCCTGTCGATTTCTTCTCCCCCCCCCACGCCCACACAGAAAAAGGGACGTTCCCGCCCCTTCCTTGTCCGTTCTTGAATAGAGCTTTCTCCCCACCACCTTCGATTCCTTCCGCTTTCTTTTCTATATGTTGTCCCCCCTTGAGACTTGCCGATGTGCTATCCACTAACAGTCATTTCCTTACATTTTTCCTGTTTTTTCTCTCCCGACCCTTTCCCTTCTCCCCCCATTTACTTTCCTTGACAAAGTTTCTATACTAGAAGAGAGTCCCCCCCCTCTGATTAGCTTTGATTTTAGGTTTTCATTCCTGGTTCCTTTCGTGTCCCTTTGCCGTCTGCCCTCCCTCCCTCCCGCTCAAGATTCTCACCTTTTTCCCCTTCCCTACCTTTTCCACGCTCGAGGTCTATTGCAAGGACCCTTTCCAGGTAGCTCCTTTCCTGAATACGGCACGATGGGAGGTCGACGGCCGCCCTCCTCCCTTGTCATCCTCCCTACCCATTTCAAGCCCGATTCCCTTCTTTCCTCCTGAGCCTTCCCATTCTCCTCCCCTTTGTCGACATAGTCTTTTTTTTCCTTCTGGAAGCGGCGCTCGCCATGCGCGTTTCTTTTGGAGTAAAATTGTGCCGTCTTTGCGTCCTTGGTTCCCCCCTGATCACCTGGGTCGACCCCATTTTTTTTGACTTCCCGCACACTTGCCCCCTCTCCCCTTGCTTTTTCCCGCCCGGAGACCTTTTCCTCGAACCCTCCTCCCGCACGCTCGCAAGGAATTCTTTTTTTTCGGATTTTTTTCTCCTTTCCTTCCCCTTCCGGTTTCTTTTGTGTCTCAAAGCAACTATTCTTTCCCCTCTGACCCCTCCTCCTACAACGACCCCTTGTCCGTCCCCCCCCAGCGCTCTTCGAAGCGGAAGCCACGCAGGACGCCCTATAGTTTGTCGTGTGTGGGCGGAGCCCACCCGCTTCCCCCTTTTGCTTGACTCAAGTCAGTGATTCCCCCACGCTCTTCTCTTCTCCCCCTTTTTCGGATTTTTTTTTTTTCCCACCCTCTGGGTTCCTTGCTGGAAGCGTCCTTTCGAATTTCCTTTCTCCCTTTTTCACCCTCAACTGTTCCCTCTTCTTGTGTGACCCTCCTCCCCGAAGAAGTTCCCCCCCCTTTTTTATACGGACTTCTTCGTTACTTCAGGATGGCTTCTCATCGTCTGATTCTTTAAGAAGTCCCCTCACTTTACCGAGACTTTGACTTCTCCCGTTCAACTTCTTCCCTTCCTTCCCCCCCCCTTCCTTTGCCAGGTGTCCCCCCGGTCCCTTTTTTAATATTCGACTTTTAAGCAGATAAGGCCCTTGCACCCCCCCCCCTCACATGCTCGAGTTTTCTCCTCTCCCGGCCTAGTCCTTTTTTCTAAAAACTCTTCCTCCCCCTTTCGTCCCCCCTCCTAAAGATTGGGTGCCCGACTTTGCGTGAGGGGTTTTTTGCACCCCCCCCCCCATGCTAGCCAACTTACCCAATGAATCCGCCTGACCTTCCCCCTCCCTTTCTATCTTTTAACCCTTTTTGAGTTTATCTCAAAGAGGTCCGTTTTCTTTCTCTATGGTGATCGTCCTGGTGTGGGTGCAAAATCCCCTTCTTTCCACAAGAAACGCCTCTTCCCCCATTTGATTCTTTCCCTGGGGTAAGGTCCTTTTCACTTGAGTAGTTTTTTGATCCTTCCCATTTTCTCTTCTTTGACGGTTCCTCTGCACTTCTTCAGGTATTGGTTCTCTCAGTGATACCATAGACTGCAGAATTGTTCCCCCGCGGAAGGTGGTGCTGGTGTTCGAAGATCATGACATTCCTTCTTTCCTCCCAGGTTTTCCTTTTTATTCTTCAAAATCTATTTCTTCAATGTCCTCGTCTTGCAATCCCTTCACTCTTTTTTAACTTCCAGGTCCCTCCCTTTCTTCTTCTCCCGGTCAAAACTTTTAAAGGGTTAGGGTCCGCACGTAGTAGTATATTTCTCCCCTCTCTTGGGAAAAATGATCTCTTCCCCCCATGACTTCTTTCCTAAGTATCCCTCTCTGGATCTGTGTGCAATAAGATTGGGCACTTGCTGGTTTCCCCGAAAAAAACAAGTTTACCCTATATGGACCCTCCGTTCTTTCCCTTTTTTCCCCTGCTCCTTCCTCTTGATGGGTTAGTTTTCCTTGGTTCCTGCGGTGCGGTTATTGTTTGAAAGACTTCTTGTGAATTGCCCTCGGAGGCCCTCCCTGTCCCTTTTGTCTTTCAGACGCCTTTCCTAAGGCCTCCTTAATGTTCCTTTTTTTCTGTATGATGTCTTACTCCCCCAGGTCCGGTTTTCCCCCTCGTCCTTGTCTGAGTGAGCGTTGGATTCCGAAGTAAGTAGGGTTCCCCCCTGTTTGATCTGATTTCCCCCCTTTTTCCCCCAGATTTTCCCCTACCTCCGCTATGTACTGAATGTATTCTCTTGACTTCATATAGGCGCCCGGATGGTATTTTCCGTCACGGAATTTTTTCTCCCTTTCCTTTTAGTCCCCCTTCTCCTCTTTCAAGAATTGTTTTGGTGTTTTTTTTTTGTTTTTTTTTTTTTTTTCTTTGCTTTTTTTTTTTTTTTTTTTTTTTCTTTTGTTTTTTTTTTTCTTTTTTTTCATCTAAGTCTTTCTCTTTCGTACCATCATGTATGACTGATATTGAGTCTATAAATAGTTGCCCCCCTTTTTTTCCCTTCTCTATCAGAGTCATAATATTCCAATTCTTTATTTTCAAGTCACTCTTTCCGTATTTGGTGGACTCTTTTATTGAGCTTGTGCCGAAAAAAGCCCCCCCCATAGAAATTTTCGAAGATGCCAGGAACCTGCCCTTTCACACTGCACTCACCTTGGTCCCTTGTACTGCTTTCTCTCCTGATATTCTCTCTCCCCTTGTCCCGGAACTGTTTGTCCCTTTCTATTCTTTGGCGCACAACAGTACATGACTTATGTTATTCCGATCCAGAACCCTCCTTTTTCGGCATTTTCCTCTCCTAGCAGAACGACCGTCACTTCATCCCTCCTCCTTTTTTTTTGATGTCTTCCCTCTCCTAGAAAGAAACCCCTCTTTTTTCCCTTGCGGTTGTCCTGTTGGTCGGTCGTCATTTCCCTCCCTTTTCCTTTTTACTCCGACATCTCTCTATTTTAACTTCCCCCTCCTTTTTTTTCTTCGATGTTCTTTGCCTTTCTTTTTCGGCTTTGACCCCCGCCCCCCCTTCCGGGTCCCGCCTCTTGAATGTGTTCTCCCTTTTCCTCCACAACCCCTTTCGAGGCTGGCGCTGCTTTTCTTCTTCTATTTGGCTTCCCCCTTCCCCCCTTCCCCTTTCACGCTGTCTTTCCTCCGGAAATACTTTTTTTACCTTTCAGTGCTCTTCTGAACGCTCTCCTCCAACCACCGGCCCCTTTTCAGCGATAATCTACTAGATTTCCCCGATCTGTTCCCCCCCCCAAGAGGCGTCCTACTTTTTCTCGTTGTAGTCCTAATTTACGTCCCTTTTCGGTGACGCCCCCCATCCCTTCTCTTCCAAGATCTCCCTTTACCCCTTCAAGGACTTTCCTCTCTTGCCTCTGCATTTTTTTTTTTTTCAAGATCCTTCCTTTCGTCCTCCTCCCCCACAATCAAGATGGAGCTTCCGCCGATAAAGGTCTCTGACTTCCTACCCCTCCCCTCCGATCCTCCCTTTGCGAGGGACTCCTGTCTCCTCCAGGTCCTCCCCATTTTATTATCTACCTTGCCCGTCGGAGAATCTTTTATGCTTTCTCCGAGTGCTTACCTCCTTCTTTTTTCTCTGCTTCTTGGAAGTCCCTGCCCCCCTTCTCCCCTTTTCAAATTTTCAGACCGACTCGGTCCCCCCTTTCCCCGGCTGCCGCTCGTTCCGCGACCGAGAACATCCTCACTCCCCCCCTCCCCCCCCTGCACTTCTGACCTCGGGACCCTTTCCTAGTAGTCCTAGATCCCTTTTTCCGCGTTTTCCCTCCCCCTATCCTCCCACCCTCCAGATCTTGCAGAGGAATCCGCACTTGCCACCCCCGACGTACCGCGCTCCCCCCCCTTCCTCTCCTCTGCTGCCTTCCCGTCCCCTCCTCTCTTTTTTCTTGTTGTGGTCCGTTTCTTCCCCTTTCAACTGATGTCCCCCCTTTCTCCCATCTTCTATTTTTCCGCTCGTTAGGAACCATCATGGCTTTCTTTCCTCTGGACTAAATCCCTCGAAGGCCTCCCCCCCTTCCTCCTTCAACTTTTTTTTAGTTCCCTCTTTTTTGCTGCCCAGACCCCTAAACCCCGTCTCCTCTCCGGACTTCTTTTTCCCTTCGTGCATTTGCGCCCTGTCCCTAGTGCGTCTTTTCCTCTTCCAGAGTGGCCCCTCCTTCCGCTGATCCCCCCGCCAGGAAGTATGATTTGAGAAGAGGGCCCCCCTTCAGCAAGGAGGACATCTTCCTATTTCCCGGCGATGTAATTTCGAATGCAGTCAGTCCCCCTTTTCCCCCAATACCTTCCCTCTTCTTTTTAGACTAAACTCCCCCCCGAGTCCCCTTTGCGATTCCACCTCCCCCCTGCGCTTACACCGTTGCATTAACCGCCCCCGCTTAGCGGGGGATGTTGCCGAAGGTAGGAGTTGGCACATGCTCCCCCTCAGACAGACTCCCTCTTTTCCCCTTTAATCCAGCCTTTTTCTTGATGAGTTTCCCCAGTCCTCCGCGGAAGTGGATTTTTGAGAGATGTTTTGGTTGCCTCCCCTCCTCACTCTGGGCACCCCCCTGATCCTGAGGGGGGATTTTCCTCTTATTTTGCCGGACGACACCTTTTCGTCAGAGATTGTTTCCTTCCTTTTCTCTTTGACGCTTCCTTTCCTCAGGGAGTATATTCTCTTCTGAGAATAACTATCATGAAGAAGGACCTCAATCGGTAATTGTTCCCCTTTTGTTTTGTATAGACTGATCCTGACCAAATGAGGACATCTACCTCAGTTTTCCCCCCCCCTTTTTATTTCAATTATTCACGTTTAGTGAACTCCCCTCTCTGAACCTGACTCATTACCTTGGTCTCCGATGTTCTTTTCTTGTTCTTAGCACCCTCCCCCCTTTCTTTAAAAGCGGTATTGGTCCAACCCGCTTTATTATGATGTATCCTCTTTTGCGGAAATTCACCCTCCTGCCACACGGTGTATGTTAGTGTCGACTTTTCATATAGCACTTCTGATACATTTGTTTTTACGAGTTCCCTCTTATGTTTTCCCCAAACACTTACTCTCTGCGCATTCTTCCTTCGCGCGCGAATTCTTGTCCTTCTATGTGAAGTCTTTGGTGGTGCGTGAGTATTAATAGTTACTTCTTTTGAGCATTCCCTTCCTTTTATAGTAAGCCCCTCTTCCCCTCTCATTGCCTAATTCCATTTATTTTTCTTGAGTGCGTCTTCTAGTCCTTTCAAGGTCTTTGCCTTCCTCCCGCTCCTGAAGGTACTTTGTTGATTGGCTGATACTAGCTTTTTCCCCCTTTTCTTCCTGTGATTTCTACGGCCCTTAGAATTTTTCCGACCCGGCCCCCCCATTTTCCCTCAGTAGTTCGCTGCAGAGGATTCTTTTTCGATTTTCGACCTTGTTCGTGCCCAGGTATGCTCTTTTTCGTACTTTCCCTCTCTTTATGGCTTTGAGTTTTCCTTCCCTCAGTTCCCTTCTGCTTTTTTTCCTCAAATTCTGCCCCTCGTTGCGTACTCGCAAGAGTGGCACTCTTGGCGTGCCATAGCTTCTCTTCCCTTGTTTTGACCCTTTCTTGGCGATCTTTAGCGGATGTTGTTTCTTCCCCCTTTCCCGGTCCCCCATTTGCCTACCTCAAGCCGGAACATCAACTTCGTCCCTCTGTGGGTCTTTCTTATCGATGATCGAAGATTTCCCCCCCTTCCTAACGTGGTGTCTGCCCTTATTTTGCTTTTTTTCTGTATCTCTCCCCTGCACCCCGTAACTCTCCTTGAGCTGTTTGTCCTTCCGACTGAGTCTTCCCCTTTCCTAACCAAATTCCTCTACTCTTTGACGCCTCGCAGGTTGTTTTTTCGCCCTTCCTCACTAGGCCACACTTCCTGGCCTTTTCATTCCCCTTTTCCGGTGTTTGCTTAATGACCCCTCTTTCCCTTCCCATCCTGACATTCTTTTTTTAGTTTAATCCATAAGACCTTTGTTGTGTTGATAGAGCTTTTCTTCTTTCAAGTACCGAAGATGTCTGTACTTTTGACCCCCTCCACCCCCCCCTTTGCCAAATTCCCTTTCCCGGACTGTTTCTTTTATCTATTAGTCCCACCACCGGCGTTCGGCGATGCCTGTCTTGAGTTCTAGTTATGGCTGTTCCCCCTTCCCCTCAGTTCCCTCTTTTCTTCCCCCAAGTTCCCCCCTTTCTTTCCCCAAATTTCCTTTTTGTTCCGATCTACTTGCATCTCTTTTGCGCAACCCATTTCCCGCCCCCCATGTCATCTTCTTCCCCTTCCTATCCTATGTCCCCAAATCTTTTTCCGTTTTTATTTTTTCTTTTCCCTCATGTCCTGTTTGCCCGCTGTGTCCCCTTGATTCAGTTCAAAAAGCAGAGCCGTTCTCAAGATCGCCCCTTTCTATACGGACCCTCCTTTAAGCTCTTCCTATCACACCGGCCCATCTTAAGGCTTCATTCCCCTTTTCAATTTTCACCCCGGGGTCACCTCTTGTCTTCGACCTTTTCCAAGTATTGGTAATCATGAAGGAGACCCCTCCCATCCCCCTCTTTTCTATCCACCCCTTTCCACAATCGAGAATTTAATCTTCCTCTCCTTCGACACTCTTTTCCCCTACGTCTTCTCTTTTGACTTTCTCCTATCTAAACTGAAGAGATTTAGCCGTCAAGTGGACCTACAATTTTCACCTTCTACAAGTGGTGACCCCCAGCTACTCCCCTCCCCTGTTTTCTGAACGAGCCCCCCTCCCTTCTTCTTCTTCCCAAACATAAGCCAACCCCTTCGCATTTGTTTTTCCTCTTCCTGGCCCTTATTTGTTTTAAAGGACCGTCCCTGTCTGTCTCCAACCCCCCATCATTTAATACGCACCGCACTTCCCCACCCCACCTCCTTCATTCCCTTCCCGCGCCTTCCCCCCTCCCCTCTTCCGTCCACCTCTTCCCTCCCTCTTTCGTGGGGGTCATCCGTGCCCCACTCTGGTCCCTGCGCTCCCAAGGTCTATCCCCTGCTCGGTGTACCATCCCCCCCCTCCCTTGCCGGACTTTTCCACCTGCCCCTCCTCACATTATACCCGGGGGCTTACACCCGTCCCCCCTTTGAAGAATTCTGGGACCCTAATACCAAGACCGTCCCCCCCCCCCTGCGAACCGTAATTTTTTCCTCCTGTAGATTCCTTTGCTCCTTCCCTTGTCTCCTATGTGACTCCTTTTTTCCAGAGCCTCCTTCTAGCTGATCTCTCCTTTTCCTATTTTTTTCCCCCTCCCCGCCACGTGGCAATGACCTCCGATTAGGACTCCAGCGCTCAGTTCGATGCCCACTTTTTCTTCAGTCAGTCATAGCCCCTTACCTCAACTGATCTGATTTTCTTCTCTCCCCACGAGCTAATTTTCTCCCTCACATCCGTGCCCCGAACCCTTTCATTCCCTCCCTCCCCCGCGTAGCGGGGGATTTTTTCGTTTTTCAGGTTTCTTTCCACCCACAATTGGCTTTTTTACTCCCAGTCCTCTTTCCCTCTTCCCGATTTTCGTCTTCCACCACTCCCTCCTCCGTGTTTTCTTCGACGATGTTTTTTCCTCCTCCTCCTTTTCTCTGTTTGAGCCTTTTTTTTTTTTGGTTCCCCACCCCCCCCTTATTAGGGTTACCTTCCCTTCCGAGTTGGGAGTCAGGGAGTTGGGGAGTACCTTCCCCCTTTTAGTCCGATCCTGTTCTTTTGTCTCTTTCTTTGATCTTTCCCCCTCCCGATCCGTCCCCGGCTTGTAGCGATTTCATTTTCCTTTCTCCATCGCCTTTCTTACTTTGATGGTACATCCTTTTCATTTAATTTTTCGTCCCCCTCTTCCATGCCTTATCCCCTTCCTCTCTTATCTTTTCTTTTTCCCTCCCCGCCCGTACTATGGGCCCAGATCGATTTCAATTCCATGTTTTACTAGCGGCGACTTGCTTTTATTGTATCTGTTCCCCGAATCTTTTTCAAGTTTTAGTGTTTCCTCAAACCTCTTTCTCTCTAGCCCCCTCGAGGGCCCGAAGGTACAGAAGGCTGTTTTTCCCCGCCCGTTTCGCTCTTCTTAGATCTTTTTTATCCATTCTCTGGCGGCATTTGGGAAGAGTTGTTTTTTCCACCACCACCTTGACCATAGTGGAGTCTGGGCGTGTCCTCCGCTCTTCTCCTCTCTTTGGTGGGTTTTTCTTTTACTAGCGTTTGATTTGTTTTATGCCTTTGTCTCTACTCGTTCCCCGATATTTCCCTGGCGCCTCGGGAGCAAGCTCTTATTTGAGCTCTTCCCACGTCCTTCCCTTCCCCATTTCCTGCGTGCGTTTCTCTTGTATGTATAGTCCTTTTTCCCAAGCAGTGTAGGCCATCTCCCTCTTGGAGAGTTTCAGCGTTCGAATCTCTTTTTCCCCCTGTCAAGTAGGTTCTTTCTTCACTCCAGTTTATTTCTATAATTCAGCTTTACTACTTCGTTCCTAACCCCCTTCGCCTTGCGTTTCAGGCAGCGGCTGAGTCGGATGTTCCTCCCAATTCTTTCTCATTTAGTATCCATCTTGACTTTTAGTCTTGGCGAGATAGTGTGTTTTTCTTCACTTCTGCTATGTGAGGATTTGAACATTTTTTCTTCCCTTTTGGTGTCATCCCTCTCAAGATCTACGATGGATTTTTTGACCTCCTTTCACCGGTATTGACGTTAGTCTACTACTTCTCGGCGGCTGCTTTGCTTCCCCTATTCCCGACAGAGCAATCCCCTTCCCTTCCCCCCATGTAGAAATCCCTTCCCCCAAGCTCTCTCTTCTTCCGTCTTAGTCCTATGATCTTGCGATTTTCTCCCATGTTTCCTTCCTGGTTTGCTCCTTCAGATGAGGTTCGTGTGTTTTGACTAGATAAATGAAAAATGTTCCTTTCTCTCTTCCATTGGGATGATCCCAGTGCCGGACTCTCTTCCTCTACGAACTAGCAGTCCTATCCTGATTTTTGTGTTTGAGTGACAATAGAAACCTCAAGACCCCCCTTTGGAGTGGGCTTTTTGCTGTTTTTCTGAGTCCTTTTTCTTTATTGATTGCCCGAAGACATATATTCATCTCCCCCCCCCCCCGTTTGTGTTGATTCAGTTTAGTGGCTATGATTTTCTTTACGTCACCATAAAACCTTTCAAATTCCGGGAACTGCCCTCCCTTCCCTTTGTTTTTTTTTTTTTACCTAGTACCCCAACTCCTCGGCTCAGATGTCAGTTGTATGCTCGTTCCGGCACTGGAAGGAAAGCTTTTTGGTCCCCTTGATCCCTTCCCTATCTACCTCAATTTCATTTTTTCCTGTTTAGATCTCCTTCCTCATAGCTTTCCAAATCGGCTTTTTTTGTCATGCAATAGTTTTATACTACTAAAGTCGAGGACCCCCCTCCGGAGTCCGCTTTGATTTACTCCGTTCTTTCTTTATTGCCCCTGAATTCTTGGCTACGCTAATTCTTCCCGAACCATTTTAGAACCCTTGAAGTACTCCGATACTTCCCCACCTACCGGGTCGACCGTTTTAGAACGACCATCCTCTTTCTTTATTAACTAGGCCCGTTATACTAATCCCTCCCAAACTGCCTCGGTCGCGGCAGCCCCCGATCCCCCGAGTAATCCTTGCATTCCCGAAATTTCACTCAACGCTCTCAGCCCTTTTTTTCCTAGCGACTTACACTACGTCCCAATTTTCTAACTGCGTATTTACCCTTCATGCCTCTTGTATTAAATTTAACGTTTCCATTGAAGTTTAGATCTTCTGTAAAAGAACTTGCTTTCGAGCCTGTCCCTTTTGTCCCCTCCCCAGTTCTCCCAAGTTCCCTTTTTTTTCCTTCTTTACGCACCTCTTCGAAATTCCCCCTTCGAGTCTGGCGGATCTCCCTAGTACTACAATCCCCCACGACCCTGCCTACTTCGAGTCCATTCGGTATACCTTTATCCCTTTCCCTCCCGCTGGACCTTTTTTCTCCCAGCCAATTTTTCCCCCTCTGCATACTCCCCGCGGCCAAATTACTCCCCCCGTCTTTCAGCGCCCTCTTCTTTCGCGTGACTGGACCTTCCGTCAAGTCCCTTGTGTTTTTTCGATCCCCACGCTGCCCCAGATGTACCTCCCACAGGGTCTGCGATACCAATCCTCGATCTCGCCTTCCCACTTTCCGGTTTATTTCTTGATGTACTCCGTTTTTCTTTCTCTTTCAGGCCGACCCCTCTTCACTAATTTACTTTTTCATCAACAGTGGTAAGTCTTTTTTCCCAAAAGCCTCCCCTCGTCTCTCCGGACTTATCTTTCACTGAGGCTTGCCGCTTCCTGAAATAGTAGACTTCTTTCCCCTGGAAAACAGACCCTCGCCTCTGACTTTAGTAGCAATTGAATTAGTTCTCTGTCCCCACCGTTTTCACATTTCCCCTTCCCGCAAGGAGGCCCCTAATACGAAGAAGGAGATTTTCCCTTTCGAATGAAGTCCTACTCCTTTACACCAACGGGACTGGTGTTTTTATCCTACAACTATTTTCAAGCTTTTTGCCCGATCAGAACAAGACGATTCAGGACCTTCAGGAATGACACACTCCCCCATCTGTAGTTTTGATTTCCCTCCTTTCGGTTGTTTCCATGCATCCACCTCCTCTCCTATCACTCACCTTCGGCTAACGCCTATTTCTCCACCTCCTTTTTTTTTTTTTCAGAGCCTATTGTTTTTTTCTTACGCGTCTGTCTTGTCTGAGTGGAGTTGCCTTTTGTTTTTTTCCCCCCCCCCCCTCCGCTTCCTTGCCAATACCCCCTCTCCTTGGCCTTAGGTGCATTTTAAAGTTTTTCTACTGTTATGTATATTCGATGAGCTCTTTGTCCGGTCATCTCTTCCCCCCCCCCTTTCCGAGCGTCGGTCTTTCTGGATTCTGCTCCATTGCCCCCCTGACTTGCCTTTATGGTTAATCTTCTTAGGGAAATTGTCTTATATCATTCATCGCAACCTTCGACCCTCTCTCTGTTTCCTAGTGAATGGCCCCTATTAAAAGTTTCGTTATTTTCAAGGCTCGTCCCTTTCTCAGCCCCTCCGAAGGAGGCTAGAGTTTTCTTTTTTTTCTTCTTAGCGTTCCCCCTAGTCATTGTTTCAGTCCCAACCTTCTTAGTACTGGCGCTTAGCAGTTTTTGGGAACTTTTAAATCCCGGCCTCCTGGATGTCTTTGAATCTTGCCTATCCTGATCGATCTTTAGAGCACGGCTTTTCCACCTTTGTTCATCTCTGGGCCCTCACTGCCCCCACAAAGACCACTATCTTTTGTTTTCTTTCCCTAATCTCCGTACCTATGGCTGGCCAGGCTCGGTCATCCTTTTTTGATTAGTTCCTTCCCTTTGCAGAACTTTGTCTTGGCGCAGAATTCGAACAGTCCTGAGTAATTGGTCTCTTCCATAAGTTCCACCCTCCCGAACTTGTCGGTATGATTTTCAGTGAGATTTTCGTACTTAACTTTAGCGGAGGATGCCCCAGAGTTTTTACGGGCCTCTGGATTTTTGAGTTCATGTCCGTTCCCTTTTCCTCGGGTTTTGTTTGCCACCTGCTTTTTTTTACGTCATGCCACGCTTTTTTTTCTCGGTCTCGTCACCTTTTAGAGACTATCAGTTAGGCTTGCCTTCCGGCGGCTGTAGGACCCATTTCTCGCCCCTAGGCTGCTCGTTCTTTGTCGTTGGTCTGAGATAGTGCTTTAGTGTCTAAATTTTAGAATTTCTTCTCCCTGACCCCCCCCTTTTTCCCGAAAAGATGCAACCGCCGGCTAGTTATGGCGTTGACTAGCCTCTCTCCTTAATTTTATTGTCTCCCTGGTCCGATCGTTCGATGGGCTCCGCCGTCCACTCCCCCCACTCCCAGGCTTTTTTCCCCTACAATGAAGAAATGACGTCCCCCCTACCAAAATGTTGTTTCCTTCCCCTTTCTTTCTTCTTCTCTCTCTTTACCCATGTTACCCCAATGGTTGTTTTCCCGGCCCCTTCCCGTTTCTGGCCTCACCTAATGTATTTTCGATGTTTTTGGATAGTGATTGTATTCAATAAATACTCCTACACTCTTCCGCCTACCAGCCCATTTTTTGTGCTCCCCCAGAACCTCCCGAACCCCTTTCCGGGCGTCCCCCCCCACTTCCTTTCCTGTGTTTCTGCTTTCCTGCCTACACTAGTATGCTCGCCCCTAGAACCATCCTATAATATACACCTTTTTTTTTGTTTTTTTTTCCGAGAGATTTTCCCCAGTAAGTGTGCCTTTTCATGAAATAATGACCCCAAAACTTGCCCAAGGCCGTTCCATTAAGGCCGGTTTTCCTGGATTTTCTTGCGCCCCAACCGTCCTCCTTCCGTGCCCGGTCGTGATTCTTGGCTGGGCGGCCCCCAGGACAGATGTTGCCCCCTAACGAACCCTTTTCATCCACCTTCCCTAGGCTTTTTCCTCTCGAGCATCGCCCTTTCTCAACAGTCCTGTACCATGGTGAACTTGTGATCATCCTCTAGCTATCCTCGTTTCCCCCGCGGCTTAATTAAGTCTCTAGCTTTCCCGTACTCTTTTTAATTTTTTACCGCTTTAGTTAGTTTTGCCCTCCCATCCTACTTTCCCTTTCCCATTGATTTTATACTTCAATGAACGGTCCTCCCGTCAGTACCTCTACAGCCGAAAAGAGTTGCTCATTACGAGTCTCCTCATAATAAAACTTCCGTATTTTCTTGACCGGCCCCCTCCCCCGTCATAACCCCGATCAAGCCCTCATCCCAACGTTTTGCGGGCCCATGGCGACGTTCCCATTCTGCCCCCTTTCGCGCCCCTTTTCCTCCTTCCCTAGGAGCTCTATGCCGGGGCGATGAGTACAAGAGTTGCCTCCTTAGAGCCCCGAGGGAACCGAGTCCCTCAGTGGACCCCCGCTTAAGTCTCCCCTACCTTTTTTTTAAAGCCCGGACCTTTCCCGCCCCTCCGCTCCTTTCCCGAGTTAACCAGAACTCCACTCCCTCCCCCTGTCATATGAAATTCCGTCGCTCCCTCTCAAGGACCGGGCATTCGTACAACTCCCCTATCGTTTGAACGGAGTAATCCGCTGAAGAAAAACCCTAATTCCGCGCCTTCCCCATGGCTTCATCCCAGGAAAGTCTTCTAACCAGAGTGGTCCCGTTTGGATGGGGCCCCCATGATGCCCACCCCCCTGCTTCCAGACTGACCCCCCCTTTTTAGATACAGATCTCTCGCCCGCCTTTGAAAACTCTTTACAGGTTGATTCCTTCTTGTGCCAAGTCAATGGTCATCTCCGTCTCCCCCCCCCATCACAGACGGTTCTCCCCCCCCCA
>Ga0179593_1485198_pt1 | contig 16562 bp, 23 predicted proteins | sample CZODoug2_1_08_16_FD_185931 | JGI IMG/M metagenome (GOLD analysis project Ga0179593, IMG submission 185931) | Vadose zone soil fungal communities from Angelo Coast Range Reserve, California, USA - CZODoug2_1_08_16fungal (PacBio error correction) | ecosystem: Environmental > Terrestrial > Soil >... | reverse complement strand
CCTTCCCGCCCTACCCCTGCAGCGGCTATGATTGAACGGGCCGAGGCTTTTGGTTTCATCAAATCTGGTTTCAAATTGGCCGGATCCATCGTCTGGCTACCCCTCCCGTGTATGATGGTGCTCCCAGAGTGGATCGTAGCGATACCCGGTCAAATCGGTTGCCGCGTCTTCGGTCTTCTTTTTTTTCTTTGCAGTCGATTGATGTTTTTTAATGTACCCCCTCGGTCGACGGCTTTGTCGACTCACTTTGCAGGCGGGATTTTTTTTTCCGTTCTCACCTGGGGGTCCCCCCCTTCCGGTCTCCTTTTCTCTCCTTTTTTTTTTTCCTCTCCCACTGTCTGGTCTCCCCCCCACAAATGTATGCGGAATGACCCTGGCTGGTTCTCCGTCCAAATCTGATCGAATTTATTTGTTGAAAAGCACGCCCTTTTTTTTTTTTGGCCTCCTAATCACGGGCGGCGTGTCTCCTTCCAATGAAGATTCTGGTAGGTCAGACCCTAATGCGGGTTTTTTCCCTTTTCGTTTGTGTCGCCGGCCCCGTCCTGATGGGGATAGTTTAGCGTTACATCCGGATTTCCAATTGGCATCCTTGGTTCGACTCAAGCACATTCCCCCTCTTTCAAACAATTTCAGGTTTTAACTTTATTACACGTTTCACCCTCCTGACACAGTGCAAAAGTTGGCTTCATAGTACCCAATCAATTCATTTTTTTTCAGGGTACCCCCACGTACCCGACCGTGGACCGGACCACTCTCCCCACAAAATTTTCGATTGGGCTTAAGGATTTCCTTTTTAGGGCAGCTTGTATCTCCATTTCTCCGGTCGCCGTTAGCCTCTGGTTGCGCACACGCCCCTTCAGTTCTCGTCCGCCTGTTTACCACGCGTTCGCCTTTTTTCAGCATTCTTCTGCGTTGACATTCTATCCCTGACCCTCCCGACATTTCAGATTCCGTTTTTCTCCAAACCTCAACATATCCGCTAACCTCGAGTTTTGTTATTGACCCTCCCCTGATGGTCAATATTCGGGTCCCCCTCCTTGCACCCTTTTGTTCGTCTCGGTGCCTGACAGGAATAACAGCAGACCCTTGGGTCCCCTAGTAGGTCCACCTTTTTCTCCAGAATGTTTTCATTTTTTCCTTTACAATGTTTCCCCATATCTGCCTTCAAGCCTTTCGGTCCCCGTACTTTAACTTACCCTTTCTCGCAGTCGGCGACATTTTCCTTTGGCTTTGTCCAGATGACCCGTTCTTGGCCTGCGTTTTGCCTTCTTTGGCAGACTCGCCTGAACGCGGTCGGTTGAGGGACTTCCTTTCCCAGGTGATCTTCATTTATCGGGCAGCCTTAGACATCATACCGTGGTCAAATTCCTTCAGGAAATTCCACGGGCGCCCTCTGGCAATCATCTCTTCTCCCTCCCTGTATGCACGATAGGATCACCCCTTGCAACCAGCACGCACTTATTCGGCGCAATACACACGTCTGAGGGCGGGAACTCGCCATTTTCACTAGGGTCTACCTCCTTGTTTTTTTCGAGTGTGTGGTCAGCGCGAGTCCCTGTTTACCGCCATCATTTTTTGCGGACCTCTTGGAGACTTACCTGTTTGTGCTGGTGGAGGGTACGATCAGTGCATTTAATGGGCAGCCTCTTGTTTTGTAGTGCTTTTTTCCCCTCTTACACGTAGTCCCCTTTCTGAGGCCCGATATATTCCTCTCCACATTGTGCGGTCAATAGCTTCATTGACTGCGTTCGCCAGACCTGCCTACTCCTCGACCAACCACCTTTTTCCTCGTTTACCCAAAGGAAAGCATGTCCCCGGGTTACAACCCCATTTCCAATAAAAACCAACCAAAATCATTTTCACCAACATGCTTTGCCGTTAAACGTTGGAATAAGGCGGGCCTCATTCCGAGGCCCCAATTCTCCCATCCACCCGTTTCTTTTTTGCAGCGTACCCCACGGGAATGAACCCGTTGCTACAACCATGAGACAGAACCCCACCCGGGTTTAATGTGAAAATCCCCCCCCTTGACGCCGGCCCCTAACACACAACTTCCTTAGCGCTTCTTTTAATTCCGAACAACCACACCCTTTTCGGGAGGGTTTCCCCCCCCTTCTAAGCGCCCGCATCTCTTAAACACGCAACGAATCTCTGAATGCGGTTCAAGCCCAGCGGAGAGATACTGAAGTTAGCCAAAATAAGCTCCTTAGTCCCAGCGACACGGCGACTCCTCTGGCACCGCCACCCCCACCAAAGGGAATCTACCGGAAACCCTGAGTAACGTTTGCGTAGTTCTCCTGTTTTAAACCTCTTACCCCTCTTTTTACATTACCTAGACACCCCCTGTCAGTGGCTTTTCTTGACAGGCAATTCTCCAACTTTTTTGGGTTACCATTTAAGCCTATGAACTTTCTACAGATGTTTTTCCCAATTTTGGTCTGTTGGGAGGACCTTGATTGCCCCAAGTCTGCACTTAGATCGGGAGGACCTATAAAACTATTTCCCCCCCCCCTACCTTTTATTGGATCTTTCGCATCAAGACGGACCCATCGCAATTTTATGGACCTCACTTTTCCGTCATTTCTTCCGGTACAGCCTTTCATTGCGACCGATCTAAAAGCATCGGTTTGGTCACGGCTCTCCCATTTTTTCTTTTGGTCGGCACTGGATCAACGACCCTCCACTTTCCAGCACACGGCCTTTTTCTTTATTACCAGAAACAAAGGGATAGTCACCGCCTGATCGTATTGAAGGTTCCCCCCTCCTAAATCACTCCCTGTTCACCACTCTTGAAGTTGTTGAACAGTCGAGACCCGTCATCAGATTTAAACTCCGAACCGTCCTGCAGACCCAGCCAATCCCCTCACCTCTTTCCGAACGCTACAGGCCGCAACGGTTATGTCAAATCTTCCCACCGTTATCCCACTAACGAGCTGATTAAGACCACCATTACACAGTTTGTTAACCCCTCATTTTTCCCCTAGCAACGGCGAATGCCTTTTTTATCCTCTCTGTAAAACCCCCGCTCGACCTACTCTTATTCATCCCCTTTTTTTTTGCCGAGCTCTCTCGTCGAGATCCTGACGGTTTCTTTTCTGCAGCCCCAAGGCCTCGGTGCAATGCCGCCCCCCTTCTGCGCCGACGGCCCTTTGTGCCAACTTTTCCGTTGCGGCTAATCGGCGGATGGATGGTTGGGTAACGGTGATTTTGTTGCTAACATTTTTCGGCTGTAGCAGATCCAGGCTTTCTGACTTCCTTTGCCCCCGTCCTTAGGAGTGCGCCAGTCAGAAATTGATCCTTTTCCGGACTAAGGAGTTTTTCCTCTACTTCAAGATGGGAAAAGGATTTTAATCCTTTTTCAAATGGTTTTACCTGTTCACGAGCCCTGTTTTGCTCTCCGCCCGACTTTGGTTGCGGTATCGCTGTTATCTACCTGTGTCCCTTTCCCAGTTTGATACGTACAGTACCAAATATTACTCGTGAATCCCCTTTAGAAAGGTGACAATTCTTTCTTTTCGGCCTTTCCCTCACCCCCACCGGGCGGTCGTGTCACTACGTACGGGAACGGGAATCGTTCCCTACACACCTTTCTTTGGTTGGCGCTTGGTATATTGCGCCTAGATCTCCTGATGTTTAGCGGGAACACCTGCTTCTGCATACTTTTTTCCTCCTTCCTGTCCCCCAGCCCAGCCAAAGAACAAATAATCAGAAGATGTCCGTGTCCCCCTTCTACCGGGAACCAGCCCACAAACATGTGCAGTTCTCCCGATACCCGTACCCTTGCATTGTTTTCGCATGGAGGACCCCCAGCCCTTCAGGTCACGCACTCCCCGGCAGCCCCCAGTTTTGTTTAAGTTATATTTCCCCTTTGGCTCTTTTTTTGGCTGCGGCTTTATATCGAAGTGGCTCAGTGAACAGTCATCAGTTATTTCCCAGCCTTGCGATCCTCCGCATTTTTCTTTTTTTGTTTTTTTTTTTTTTTTTTTTTTGTTTTTTTTTTCTCTTTTTTTTCTGGTTTTTTTTTTTTTTCCCTCTTTTTTTTTTTTTTTTTTTTTTTTTTTTTTTTCTTTTTTTATGGCTTTTTGACACCTCTTTCGCAGATTACATCTTTTTTTCATCTTTGAGTCGGTCTCTATCCAATTGTCCCCCCTTCCATTTGCTGCAGGGGGGTCTCCAGGAATTGACTTCACCATCGGTCCTTCACCCCCCGCCCCTGTCCCCGAAAAACCATTCTGTTTCCCCTACGCTGGCGAATACAGCCCCCCTTTGTGCTTGAAAGTTGGATGCCTCCTAAATAAGCGGACACGTCATAGAGGGACTTTTCCCTGGACATTACTGGAGCCATTCCTTTTTCTCCTGGCCCCGGTACAATATTTTTGAATGAAACCCCGAGTTCCCCCTCAAGTTCACTTCTCCGTCCCCGATCTCTAATCTGGATGCTGTAGTTACAGTGTTTTATGATTGATCCCTGTCATACCCCTGTTGGTTCTGTGTTTTGCAAGGGATTCCAGGGCTGTTGAACCCTTCGAACTCACCATTGGTACTCCTCTTTGGTGTGGCTCTTCCTCTTTCGCTCGGATTTCTCGTGGGCCTCCAATCTCCCTCACCCGTTTTGACCTTTTCTGAGCAGTTCACGACCCTGGCAAAGAGGCCACATCGATGACGAGCTCCATGCAATCAACGGTCAAACTCCCCCCCTCCCCCCCCTTCCATCCCTCTTCCCCCTCTTTTCTGCAACAAGTCCGGTGGGAACATCGACGCGCTGTTTTCCCATAATGTTGGTTGAGAGAGATCACACCTGAGCCTCCCATTTCGGCTAGAATTCTTTTTTTTCGTACTGCATCATATGGAGACCGGGTGGTTTTGCAGGTTTGACCTTGACTTTACGATTTCTTCATGCTTTCCTTGCCTGCTCCCGTCGTGAGCTTTAAAACGCACCTTGGTGTTCTAACTGTGTGCGGAGCCCGCCTGAATGCCCCAGTAACCTTGTTTCGTCCCAATTCTTCCCCTACCGCCCCAGTCCCGCCAGTTTGCCTTCCCCTTGCCCCCCCCCCCCCCTTAAGCCCTCCGGTCCCCCAAGACTGGAAAGCCTTGACCTGTACTTCCATCTTCCCATTCACCCTTTAAAGAAGGTGCCCACGTTTGGCTCCTCTCTACCGCCTGAACAGAAAATTTCCCCCCCACCCTGCTTCTTCTCATTCGTACCCCCCCCCCTACCTGCTATGGGACCCATTTTTCTGTAGGCCTCCCCCCAGCCCGCATCCCACCCCCCGTTGTTCTTATTTAACACAATCTTCCCTTTTTTTCGGGTCCCTCCCCGCGTTTTTTTAGCGGCCTGAGTCACAAATTCCGTTCTCCCCGCCCCCCCCCCTTCCTTTGGTCCCTTGTATCCATGTCAAACGCGACGCATTTTGCCTCCCACATGCTGCGGCGAGCGTCGCCTGCCTCACCTGCAATTTGTTTTCCACCCCCTCCTGGCTTCACCCCAGCCCCAGGAGATCCTACACCCGTCATTTTCCCGCACCCCCCAGTCCTAAGAAATTGTCCACACGCGAAACCCGCTGCCGCCCCAGTGTCGGGGCCGGCTCTTCCGTCGCGTGTTCCCCATTCAACCATCTTAGTTTTCCGGGTTTTCCTTGCACTTTGTGGGCCCCCCCTTGTTTTCGGTGTTGCCGTAAGCCTCAAACCCTGATCTATCTTTCCCTGTTACCCAAATTTTTTCTTTTTTCTGGGTAATGCTAGTATTTCCCCCCTTTTTCCCCCATCCCCGGTTCTCCCTCCCCATCCTTACTGTCGGCAAACCAGACTCTTCTAATTTTCCTCTTGTGACCCCCCGTCCTTCCCGGCGTTTTATACTGCCCTCCCGTCCACTGCTGACGACCCCCTCAATCGAGGATTTTCCCCCCCCTTTCGGCCATATCCTCGTTTTTTTTTTCTTCTATCCCCGACACGTAACACATGGCCCCCATACAGCGGTTGATGCAGACACAAAAGTTTTTTTTCTTGCGCGCCAAAGCATTTTCGCCACATCGACAGCGAAACCCAGTCTACGCCTGAACGTTACATCTGAGTTGTTTTAGACTCCTAGTTAGAGAACTCATTATCCGAATTGACAGTCTTCTTTGCAACCTTACTGAACGAAGGCCTGAGGTCAACGATTTGAGTCTACTGCCTTTCTACTGATCAGCCCACAGTATGCCCATCCCAAGTCCCTTCGTCCCCTTATAGACTCCCTAAAGATTTTAAGATAAAAACTCCCTTTCCATTTCGCATACCCCCTCTTTCTGATTGAAGATCTTTTTTGTGCTATCCTTCAAACCAGGATTTGAAGTGCAGATTCTTCTATTAATACCTTTGTTTGGAGTCTCCGTGAGCGCTTTAGTGACCCCGCAGTGTTTTCACCCTAGCCCCCATCCTTGGACATTCACTTTATGCGAGGTTTGAAGTTTTTGTTCTGTGGACCCAGCTGGCTGTCGGCTTCATCCCGGCGGCTATATGTTCGGGGTTTACTTTGTTGCATACCACCGTGGCTCGCTACCGTGCTTCTAAGCAATGCGGTTTGTGCGCGTCCGTCTTAAGAATTATTTCACGAACCGACTTCTCTGATAGACTACTTGGGCTAGCCTCTTTGGCTTCCTACCACTTTCGTTCCCCGGCGGGTATTTCAAACAATTTTTGGTCGTTGAAGGAGTCTTCAGGAGCCTTCTTCCGCCCGCTTTGTCTTTGTCAATCATTTCACCTTCCTTTTCGTTCCTACGGTTGAATTGGTGTTCCCGTTGAACGCACCTCTTTTTCAGGTATGACCGGTGACTCAGACGAGTTGCTGTTTTTAGTTTCCAGTTCCCACGGTCGGCTACCGCCGGACAACCCTTTAATCGTTCGGCCAATTGCTCGGGTTGGGCCGTGGTATTGCCTGCCCCGCTCCCCTGATTGTCTTTGTTCCCACACCGGATATCCCCCTTGCATCTTTTTGCCCCTTCCCCCTCACGTAGAAATTGGTTCTGCATTTCCCCCTCTTGATGTCAGGTTTTTTTGGCACGACAACACAACGGTGCCTGCACCAAGTGGACTTCCCGCTTTTTACCCTTTCACCACTAGAATTTTGTCCTAATGGGTAACCCCATTCCCGAGCCGTTTTACTCCGTGAAGCACCTTTGGAGTTTTTCTGTAGAGGACCCCCTTTTCTGTCTTTTTTTTTGGAAGTGATCTCGTCGCTCCGAGCTTGCTCACCTGTTTATCTGTGTTTTAAACCCCTCTTTTCTTTCTTCGTGCTTTTTTAATCTTTCTTGCTTCGCGTGACTTATATCAAGTTTAACCTTGAGGTTCCTGGGTGGGTCTTCTTGATCCAAACTACCTACAAGTACGAAGTTGTTGTTTTTTTAAAAACCGGTCTTGTCAACTTCCTTGGCGGAATACCCCATGCCACCCCTTTTTGGTAGTCTGGTCCCCCCGAACCGGGTTTGGATTCCTTTCCATAAAGAGAAAAAGCCCCTTAGCAGGGGTAAGTGGGTCCCCTATGTCGCCCCTCCAGACGGTTTTTATTTCAACGTTTCCCATATTTCTCTGCTGAGCCACTCTTTCCCTACAAGGTGAGAGTTAAACGGCCCCCCCCACCGATGGTACGTAAGTGTGCTTGAGTTGGGTTCCGTCTTTACCCCTTTCTGGTCTTTTGCAGGGTTGACGGGCGCGGCACCCGATCCCACTGACGTTGACTCTTGCCTTACTAATGTGAGAATGTGTCAGTCATAGTCGACTCCACCCCCTGACCGTGTTAACCCGTTTTTTTCAGTAAGCCCCGTACTCCCGGTCCAGCCCCCCAACCTCCCAGACGCTCCCGTTCATGACACCGCCCTGTTACCGGAAAACCGCAACGAACAGGAATTTTTTTCTAGCAAGATTTCGCCCCCCCGTCCTAACATCCGGGACTGGCGGTAAACTCCCCCATGGCGCGTGTAGTATTTCATCCTCCCCTCGTTGGTTTGATTGGATCTCCCAAGCGCTTTGCCTAGCCCCGCCCGTCTGCGTTTTTGTCGCTCCTAATCTTGCCGTCTGGTGGCAGTTGCCCCCGGTGATCTTGAATGAATTTTAAGACCCGAGATGATGCCGCTTGTCTGAAAAGATGGCTTAGCTAGGTGTCCGTCTTTTGGATTTCTATGCCACCATTCCGATCACCTCTCTGAAAGCGTCCTTTCCAAAGCGTCCAGTCCTTTGTCCAAGCCCGCCTTACCAACCAGGCAACATCCATACAACACCAACACCCCCCCACCCAAGACATAAAACACACAACTCCATCTCCCTCCTTTTCGATCTCTTGCTTCTCATCTCCCATCTTCCCCACCCCTCTCCCGCTCGTTAGCTCTCTACTTCCACCCACCCCCTTCGTTTTTTTTCCCTCCCCGCTTGCATCCAAAAAACCTCTCCCCGGCACTAACCTCTCCGCAGTTCCCCCCCGCCCTCTCGCAGCGCTCTGCTCCACTCCCTTCCTTCCCCTACTTCTAACCCTCCGCCCCTCATTCGTCCCTCTCCTGCCCCCAACCCTTGTATCAACCCTTGCCACCACTCTTTCTGACACCCCACTCCCCTCCTCGCCCCACCACTACCCTACACCCTCCCTCACCCTGATACTCCTCCCTCCCCTACCCCCCTCCCCTTCCTGTTTCCCCCCTCCCCTTCCACTCTATTTTTTCCCCCTTAGCACCCCCTTATATCTCTCCCATTCTCCCTCCTCTGATCTACTCCCACGCCCTCCAATAGCGCGATACCTCCCCAGCTCCCCCCCACTCCGCTCTTTGCCGCCCCCCCTTCTATTCCTCTTCCTCTCTCACCGCCCTCCTTTGACACCTCCTACGACTCCCTCTTCCTCCCCCCCTTCCTCCCGCAGCTTCCCAGCATAACCCTCCTCCCTCCTACTCTCCCTTACACCCCTGGTCCTTCCTCCACACTCTCCTAATTCCCCCCATCATCCGTTTGGTTTTACCCCCTCCCCACCGCACCACCCATCCACCCTAATGCCCTCAACGTTCGTCCCCCTACCCCCGCCACCACCTACCCACTACAGTTTACCTTCCCTCTCCCCCTACTCCTCCCTTCCTCAACTTCTCTGAGCGCCAAGCTCCACCCCTTCAACTATCACCCTCTTCCGCCACTCCCCTCCCTTCCCCTGGACTTTCCTTCGCCCCCGCCTTCCAATTCGCCGCAACTCCCCCCTCCCCCTTCCTCCAAATGCTTCTTACTTTACGAACCCTCCATCCCCGTCCCCTGCTACTCTGTTCTTTTCTTTTACTTCATCTCTCACCCCTTACTTTCTGCGTCGTTCCTCCTATCACATTCAATCCTCCCCTGAACCATACTACCTACGGCACTCACCCTCCCCCTTTCTCTCTCTCCCCCACCATCCTCTATCCTTCAACCTGACCTAACGCCTGACCCCTTGATCTTTCGCAGCCTCCCACTCCCCCTTCGTCCATCTTCACACCCCTTCCAAGACCCACGCTGTCCACCCCCGCGGCTCCTCTTTTCCTTTTCTCTTTCCACTTCCCGTCCCACCATCTTTGCAACCCTTCTCTTCTACATCTCCCCTTCCCTTCGGTGTTCCGCACAACTCGTTGTCTTACTCCTAGTTCGTTCCGCATAGTTTGCTTTTCGTTCTCTTCTCTTCTCTTAAGTTCACCTCGGTACTAGAACCAAGAATCAGCTATCTGAGGTGAACGATTGCCCAACCCAAAAACTCTCAAGAGAGGCAACCTCAAGGCAAACATAGGTAATAACCCCCCCCCCCTGCTCCCCATCCCCCCCCCCCCCCCCTCCTCCCCTCCCCGCGCACCCCCCCCCCCCCAACAACACACTCAACAAACCCAACTCCAAAATAACCATAATCCCCACCCCCCCCCCCCCCCCCCCCCCCCCCCCCCCCCCTCTCCTTCTCGCCTCCCCCCCCCCCCCAACACCAACCCCAACCCCCACCCCCCTACCCCCTCTCCTCCAACCACAAAAAACACCCCCACCCCCCCCAAAACTACCCCCGCCTCTCTCCCCCGGCGGCGCAGTTGAGCACGCGGATACTCCCCTCACCCCCCCCCCCCAGGACCAAATGCCAGGAGACGCAACAGCACTGCGTAGTTGACGGGGACCGTTTGTAAGCCCTGCTAATTTATCTCCCCTCACCACCTATCCCCCCCACCCCCTAAACAACTTCCTTTCTACCTACCCATTTTCCCCCTCACCTATTACCTCACTCCCCTTTTCTTTCCTCCCCCTCCGCTCTATACTTACCCACCTGCTAATCTTTCCTCTCTATCTCTACCCACCCTCCCACACTCATCCTCCCCCAGACACCCCCCATGATACTCCTTCTCCCCCCCTCTTTACCCCACTTCCCACTCATCCGCCCTCCCTTAACTCATCCGCCCTAACAAACCACCCCCCCCCACCGTTACGGGACACCCAGCTCCAACTTCCCTTGTACATCCCCCAGCCCCCTTTCGGTTCCCCGAACGGCACGTGTGATGGTGAATACGTGCCTTTCCTCAAGCCGTCCCGATACCCCTTGGGTACCCTACCAAGGAACCCCTTCTTTTCCTGGGATACTTACACCCCGCCCCCTGCCTATCTTCCCCCGTTGTTCCTCGTTAGTTAGGAACTTTCCCAAATGATCGGAATCCTACCCGGGTGGAATTTAGGACCCGACCTCCCTTCAAAGCAGGGGTCTTAACACCCAACCTGTTTTGTTTTCTTTTAGTCAATTTCATTTCCCACCTGAATACAAATGTCGGACTTTGGGTGTCGAATGTAACTCGATGAGCCAACATACCAGAGTTTTTATCCCTCTCTTTCCCAAAGGCGTCGATTTATTTTTTTCCCCATGCCCCAAATAACCCCTTCAACAGCCTACTTCCTCTCCCATCCCCAACCACGAAGCACCATCACGCCCCCAGTGGACGCACCAAGCGACACGGCTCGCCTTTGTCCGGGAGTTCAACTGTTCCGAGCGTTTTCCCATTCCCACCACTTCTGGACTCGGTTACGCCACTTTCCCGCCACCCTTTTGAGGCGGTGGTGCCGGTAATCTCTCAACCTTCTTCCTGCCCTTGACCACCTCCACTGCTCGGAACAAATTTAGTCTATTAGGGAGTTCCAGCTCAACTATACTTTGAGCGACAGGAGCACTAACCCAAGAAGGCCCCCCCACCCCCTCTTATTGTCTTCCTAGTCCGATCGTTCAAGGTTTTCTTTCCCAGCAAGAACGGGGCTGGCCCTCCGTCGCGAAACTCGCTGCTGTTCACCGGTCCCGGTTCCTTCCCCGTCCCATCTCTTTCTATCGGCACGGACTACAAAGCCCCTTCAAATTCAGGCCTCAAGGCCGGGGCCCAGCACAACATTCGTTTTTCGGTTTCCCCGCACGGACGCCCAGTTTTTTTTTCATTGACCCCCGACTGGGAACCCCAAAGTTGTCCTGCCTTCCCTGAGACAATGCCCATGACCTTAGGCTGCTGCCACCGTGCCAGCCCTATTGACGCGGCACCGATGGTTAGACGCTTTTTCTCCTCCCTCAGACGACACAGTGACCCATAATTACACCCCGCCCCCCTCAGATTGATTCATTCCCTTGTACCTGGCCCGATGCTTCCCCCGTTTCGCATCAATTGATTCCAGACGAATGCTGTGGGCTCAGATCGTTTACCCCTTGCGGGGTGCTTCTTCCTCCCCTCTTTGATTTCCTCCGCGCTATATTCTTCTTTGAATGATTGTTAAGAGTCTGCCCCCGAAAGGCATTTTTTTTCATTTCCGCCCCATTGATGCGAGTCACGGGCAGAAGGCGGTGGTCCCAAGCTACCAAGGTTCGGCTTCCAATCTTGCGAGTTCGGTAGCGCGAGTAAGGGTTCTTTTGGTGTGTGAAGAAACCCGGGGAGGATCTTTCTTTTCCCGAATAACGGTTTTTCTGTATCTTCCTTCGTTCTGTGGTTTCCGCAGAAGTCCTATCCCTTCTTCTTTTTCCCATGGACCCCCAGTCAGGGGCTCCTCCTGATTTACCCTCCATTGATGTTTGGCTTACACAACTTTCACTATTTCACACTGTTGATTTTTTTTCTTTCACCCAATTGTCTTCCAAGATGCGTTCAGTTGCTATCCCAATTTGGGTTGGTCAACCCCCTTTTAGTTAGGTTGACGGTTCTGTGTCCCTTTGTGAACCCCCCAATGGATCACTTCTATCGGCCCGTGACGCCCCCCCCAGACCCGCAGGTCTGCTTTTCCTTCTTCCCCTTTCCCCCTCCCAAATGGGCATCTCCTGATACCTTTCACGCGCCTTGCCGTCGGGGGCCCTAAGAGACATCTGAGTGGTTTTTTTCCCCCTTCTTGTACAGACCCAAATACCCAGCGTCTCATTTGGATAGTTAGTTTTTTAATACACCCCTTGGACCCCAGGTTTTACCACTTCATGGTTCTAATAAGCACAGCCATTCCCCCCATTACATCAGACGTCCTTTACTACCTTATCACCCCACATTTGCTCCCCAACTTGGCTCCCTCGACCCGTTCAACATCCATTGGTTTCCGACTGTTAGGAAACCGACTGAGCCCTTCGCTGGAAGGTACAATCTTCCGCACCGTTTTTCGTTGTTTTTTTTTTCCCTGTTCTAGGCACCCTTTGGCGCTGGTGCGGTTCCATTTTCGGTATTTCGTTTTTAAGGAATCCGCGGTTGGAACGTGCATGATTTTCCCCTGTCCTTTTCTTTAAACTCGCCGCTGATTTTTTCTGTTAAGCATTCTGCTATGCTTCCATTCTACCCCGGACGACCTTTATGGACGTGTTTTTCACAGGATTTTTTACTTTCTTTTTTTTTTTTTTTTTTCCACACAAATAGCACGTGACGTTTTTTTCTTGACCCGACCATCCCAGAAGGGGTTCGTACATTCCGGAACAAGTATTTCGGTGTTCGGAATGACCCGGTGGGATGAATACATAAGAGAAACCTTCCACAGTAAGCGCGGCCTGGTCCCACCGGTAACCGTTTTTGCAACAGTCGCGGTTGTGAGTTTCGGAACCCAACTGTTGTCCCATATTCTGTTCGAGGCCTTTAGTCAGAGTGAGTGTAACCCCCGTTATCGTCATTCCCAAGATGCACTGTTTAGCTTTCCCGTACATTCTCCCTTTGTCATCTTGTTTTTTTTGCTTTCTTGTCCCAAAAGAGGGTTCGTCCTCTCGGCTTTGTGTAAGGCAGGGTCTTTGTACTCACTCCTTCATGAACGTTAGGAGCTTTCCTTATCCCCCTTTTCTGGTTTTCTGGACTCCTCCTTCCAACAGCATTTTGTTTCCTCTCCCAATTTGTGCAATTGTGCGCACCAGGTCCCAGGGCCCAATCAGAGCTTGTCTTCCTGTTCACGATGGCCGGCACCCCAGCAACCCGATCTCCAGATTATCGCTCCCCTTTACCGCCCGTCTGGGCGGGAACTCGCAATGCGCGCTTGCTTCCTTCTTCCTCTACCCGTTGTTTCAGCTCTTTCCCTTTCCTCCTTCCATGGCGAGATATCTAGGTCGCCTGTTCTCTTGTTAGCCGACATACATGTCAGTTTGCTGGTGGGGTTGCTTTTCCGATCGTGCATGACGGGGATGAAGCTCTCTTTTCAGATTTTTCAATTCGTGACGCATGACCAGCCGGGTAAGGTCTGTTTATGACGATATCCCGATCCGATTCCTTGCATTTGTTTTGTTACAATATCGGACCGCTTCCCCTTATCGGGTGCCCGGTCAAAACCCGCCCCCTATCCAGGTCCCGGGACCCACCTCGCACTCCCGAACTGTATTTTCCCTTTTCTCCAAAATTAAGCCTCTGGCCTCCCACGTTAACCGGTTCATACAGGCGGGACGCCGACACGACTTTACCCGGTTGTTTCACATTACACAACACACATCCTTCGAATCGTCACCCCCCTTGGTCAAATGCTCACCAGGGTCTCTTTATATTAATCCAAAATTGCCTTCCCCTCCCCAGGTTGAATGTATTTTCCCTCCAATATTACTTTGACTCTGTGTTAGGGTCACTGCACAAACCGTTTTTCTTCCATTTTTTTCCAGACCCCCTGGCACTCCTCCCCCCCTGTTTAAAGTACCCTCCTCCCCGAGAAGCATGAATGTCAACGCCAAGTGCCTCCCCGGTCCACTCAGAACGTCTTGCCTTCTAGCCATATCCCCTTTTGCAACCCTACGGCTTAGGTCCCCTGAGACAGCGATAACTCATGAATGCACCAGTCTAAAAGGTACCGTAAAAATCCCCGCCCTTCTGTCCAGGGTAGGAGTTTCACCCTTACCTCTTTTTTCCTCCGGACATGCTTAGTTGGTCTCCATCCATTTCGTCACCTTTTGTCGTTCTTTTTTGGTGACAGGTAAGTCTTTGGAAAACTGCATCTCTCCCTTAAAAACTGGAGTTGCCTGTTTTTTTGGAACCCAGGATCCCGGGTCTCAGACGAACGGTTTCACAGAAGCAAATCGGCGCTTCGTGACACCCAAGCCCCAACAGCCGGACCACAGCAATTATTGAGCACCCGACTTACTTTTTTACCAGTAACTTTTAGTAACGACTCTCTTGTACTGGACTCCAGATCTAAAAACACCTAGAGGTTTCAGGTTGTCCATATTACTTACTGTAGTACCAAATGTGGAGCATTCCCACACACTTACGCCTCCGGCTGTGGTGAAATTACCCCAAAAGTTCGTGTCGTTTCCGACCTTAGTACCTTCCCTCCTGTCAACCCAGGGACGACGTTCCCCTACCCAGGAGGTTCCCCCCCCGCACCCCTCTTGAAGTTCCTTTTTGTTTTCTCAAACCGAAGTGGTTTTTTTTTTCCGTCAGAGCTGTTTTGGTGGTGTGTTTTTTTTTCCCCCTAATTTTTTCTATGTGGGTTCCCCCCCCTGATAACTTCTCCTGAATGTCCTGCAACCCAACAAACCCTCTCTTATCTTCAACTTCCCCATTTTTTTTCCACCCCGAATTTTTTTCCCCCAAAACAGTAGACTTTTGATTATTTTGTGGTGTGTTTCTTCGATCCAATTTTTTCTTTTTTCAGTTGAGCCCCCCACCCCAACACGGCTTTTTTTTTCCAACATTCACCAACCCACAAACCCCCCCCAGGGATTCCCCCCCCCCAGATTTTCCCGGGTGTGTCCCCTCCTCCCTCCCGTTACTTTTTTTTATCAGGTCAGAACCCATGTCGGGGGCGCTTTTTTTTAGACCCCCCCTTGACCGCTCAGCTTTGTATTTTCTGAGTGTTCCCTCTGACTTAATTCCCCTGTTAGGTATATCCATTTTGGGCCATTCCCCCTTTTTCACTTACATTTGTTTATTCTCTTTTTTTTCTTGATACTGTCCGTACAATTTTTTTTTTTTTTCACCCAGGATACGTAGAAGTCTCACTTTACTTTTTTCCCACCTTTTTTCTTGGTTTTTGTTGATTGAGAGACTCGTCAGACCGCGACCCCTCCCCCCCTTCCTGTTTGACAATCCCAAGACCATCTGGTACCCCCGCCCACTTGAATACTTCAACACAACCACCCTTTCCCCCCATAATGCCCAATTTGGTTTGTTTTTTAAGGTGACTTTCCATCCCCGCATCTACCTCTTCTTCCACACCCCCATTAAAAGCTGGCTAAATTTACACCCCGCTTGGCTCCTTAAGGTGGGGGGGGCCTCTTTCCCCCCCCCCCGACTTTTTGCTTTTTTGGTTTGTTTCACCACCACACCCTTCCGGCGACAGGTTTTTTTTTTTGTTTTTTTTTTTTCCCTTTTTTTTGGTTTGACCCCCCTTTTTTGTGACTTTTTCCTTTTCGGTGCCCAGTTGTATTTTTGGAAGAAATCTGTGATTTTCTTAACGCGGGACTTTCTTTGTTTTCCCCACCTTTTCCCCGATTACAGGCATCCTCTATATCAAACAATCCCCCCCTTTTTCCGTTTTTTTTTTTTTTAAAACAAACACCCAGCCAAAAAACCTTGTTTTTTGTCACAGGTGTTATGAAAAAGGATTTCTGTTGGTTTAGACCATTTTTTTTTTTTTATCAAAGATAACCCCACCCTTCCCCCCCACACTGTTCTTTGAACTTTTTTTTTTTTTTTTAAGTTTTTTTTTTCCTTGAAACACCCTTGAGTTAATTTGTGTTGTTTATTCATTGTGCATTTTTTTTTTAAGACCATTTCCTTCCATTTGTGGTTTGGTGTTTATTTTCATTTTTCTCTTACACTTTATTCACCCCCCCGGTCCCTGCCAACCCCCCCCCACCCCTGTTTCTCGCGGCCTTCAATAACAAACAATCGTTTTTTTGTAACTTCATTCACACCGGAGGACCCCGTAACAACAACAACCATTTCCCTTCTTTTTTTTTTATTTAGGCCCTTTTTGTGAGGTTTTTTTTGGAAGATTCCCCAAAGCACCTACCCCTTTTTTTTTCCCCCCCCCCTGTCCCCATCCCCCCATACAAGTTAACGCCCGGTCTGTATGGCGTCTCCTGGGACGGGCTACAAAACCACCCGAGAGAAGTTCGTTATGGACACGCAACCCCCTTATAAACCCAA
>Ga0179593_1695177_pt1 | contig 16563 bp, 26 predicted proteins | sample CZODoug2_1_08_16_FD_185931 | JGI IMG/M metagenome (GOLD analysis project Ga0179593, IMG submission 185931) | Vadose zone soil fungal communities from Angelo Coast Range Reserve, California, USA - CZODoug2_1_08_16fungal (PacBio error correction) | ecosystem: Environmental > Terrestrial > Soil >... | reverse complement strand
TTTTTGAACCAGGCTGGAAATAGGATTGCCTCCCGTCCTCTTTGTATTAAGACGCCAGTATAAGACCCAAGTTTTGTTGATTCTCCCCCACCCCACAGTTAAATCGCGCACCTTACGTCCAGACAGCTCTTCCTTGTGAATCCGTTTCCACATCCCCCCTGACGAGGCTCCGCGCCTTATCACATAAGCTTGTTTCCCCCTAGGTGTCTAAAAACCTTCCACGGCCAAATCTGGAGATCATTCTTGGGCTTCACTCGTCAATTCATACCTCTCGCACCGCTTTCCCCAACATTGTCTATCTCATGAGATTGCCGGGAGTGTCAATCCTAATACCTCTCTCTCTTTCCGCGACCCTCCTCTTCCCCCTCCCTTATCCTCCTTCCACGCTCCCTTTCCCTTCCTGCCACGTCCCGGAAGGGTACCGGACTCTCTTGCCGTGTACGCCCGCGAATATCACCTCTGCGTTCCTTTCTTTTCCCAACAGTAAAATGTTCCTTCCGCCTCCCCAAGCCTCTCTCCACGCAATCTCTTTTTCCCCGCGTACCTAAATCGGACACTTTTCATGTTTCCGTCCCTTCCATCTAGTCGCCCCTGATTACTTCCTTGTCCTTTTTGAAAGCAGATTGTATTTTTCTACATTTAGTTAGTTGGTTTCGCGCCATCCGCTCGTCCCCCCCCTGCCCACTCTCCTTTCCACGGGAAGAACGCCTGCGTGTGGTAGTTGTTGGCAGTGTCAGTCTTTTTTCAGCCCCCCTCTTTCCTTAGCAAACGTCTACCAGGCCTTTTGCCTCGAGTCGATGTTCTTCCCCTCCTTATTCTTATCCGGACTTTTTTCCTTTTTCCCTTCATACCAGTCTTTCCTTATTACGCCACGGACCGAAGCTGTGCACCGAAATTCACTTTTTCTTTTCCAGTTCTGTCGCCTGCGTCCCCCCCCCTGCTCCCTTCCCCATTCAATTTTCCGTCTCCGCCAGCCCCGCCTCCCCCCCCCAAATCTTCGTTTCTCGGGAAGATTCTCCTTCTCCTTCTTTTCTTCGCCGCCTCCTCGTCTTCTAAATACAATATTGCATTCCCCCCTTTCTCTTCTCTATTTTTCTCATTGGTGTTGTTTTCTTTTTGATCCAATGCCCCTTCCCGCTTCTCTTTGACTCCTAGTGTGGGCCTGAAGAATCCCCCCCTCCGTCGGCCGAGTCTCTCCTACTCCGCGGTGGATTGCTCCGATTTTCCTCCGATTTTGCCGAGCAAGAGTTCTGAAGGCCACGCCGTGCGTTATCTTCCCCACTTAAAGTTGGATGTGAAGACCCCCTTCTGGCCTTGGCTTTTCATTACTTTAGGCGGAGATCCCATCAGGCTTTCCCCCTTACTTCGAGCGCGCCCCTCCCTCACTTTCTGCGCGGGCCAAAGGGTTTGGGACCACCTGAAATGGCACAATGTTGTAACCTGGGACAACAATGACACCTTTTTCTCCCCCCCCTACACCCCTCCCTCTCCCCACCATGGGGAACTCCTCTTTAGTGGTTTTCCCCTTTCTGGATTTTTTCCCTCCTTCTTGGAGGCGATTAAAAAAACCCTCCTACCAAGCTTTCCCTCCAAGCCAACGAAGTTCTAAGCAGAGCGCAAGTACCCCATGTCGAATGTCTCCGTTTCATCTATCTTTTTGAAGGAGTCGGACCATGGAATCAGATTTATCTTTTCTCCGGGCAATCTTCTCTTTTTTTTATTCGACGGGCTGGTGGCCTGCCGCCTTATGCTGGTGCAGCCCTTTTTCCAACAGCGGACGGCATTGATTTTTTTCCTTCGGAGTACGCAAGTGTTTTTCTCCCCTTCCTGTGCGTTCATTTCCCCTTGAAGGCTGCCCCCGTGTTACTTGCTGGATCCGGTTCAGGTTTTGGGGCTCCTGACGTCAACCGTCCCCCCAGCTTCTAATGGGAGTTGGAATGTTTTTGCTGGTAGTTTCTTTTTTTTTATTGGTTCCCCTGCCTTGCGTAGATACTGGTTTGGCCCGCTTTGAGATAATAGATATTACATTTCAGTTTCTCCCCGAGGAGAAAGGACTACTTCTCCATGTTTTAGCACCGCCGGTGGTACACATCATGGGTTAACACAAGTTATTTCTCGTCTTTTCGGCCTCACCTTTCTCGTCCCTCACTCACTCAGCGATTGCTCCAGGAACCCACGGTGCTCATTATCTTGGTTTTCGCGCAAGAAAAATCTTTCTCTGGTGCTGCTGAACACTTTCGCGGAGGTTCCCCCACCCCAACTCCTTACGGTTGAGCCATATCTCAGCCCCCTCCCCCCTTTGTTTTGTGTTGAGTCTCGATCTTGTGGACAATTTTCACGGCTTGTCATTTTTTATGCGCCTCCTCCCCTCCGGTGATTCAGCTTCCCTAACCAGGACGAACACCATGTCTGATCGCCCCCCCCCCCAACTGCTCCAGCGCACCGTCGCTATAGTTCGTTTGCACTCCCGCAGAGAAAATTCCCCCCTCTTTGCCGCTCCGCTCCCAGATTGTCTTTTATGTGTACCCCCTCTTTCCCCATATCGATGTATTTAAGGTACCTTCTCTCGTGTGTTTCCTCCCAAATTCCTATAGATCTTAGTCAACACAGGTCTACTTCCCCTTTTCTCAGCGCCCCAAGCTATGTCCTAATGCCCTTCCCAACCCCCTAGCCTTTTTCCGAGAGCCCCTCCCCCTTTCCTCCTTTCCAAGCACTTAACCCTTACTTAATGCACTACCTGGTACAATAGCACGTGATTTTATACGTCCCCACCTTTTTTTTCTTTTCTTTTGGAAGGTATCCCCCCGCCTCCAATGTGCGTCCTCACGCAGTTCCTCTTCAATTCCAAAATTCCTTTTTCCCCTTGAGTCCTTCTCCCTCTGTCCACTAATGTTCCGTCATATCCCCCTAGCTTCTGGGCCTCCAATGATACTTTCTTCTCTCTGCTAGAGATTCGTTTTCTTGAAACTTTTCGTAATTTTTTTTTTTTGCCTCTCATCTATTCACCTAAATTGGAACACCACGGTCCCCCAGTAGCCACTCAGGCCCCATGAGTTTTGATGTTGGTTCGTGTGCGGGCATGCAAAGTTCCCTTTTTTATTCCCCCCCGTCCCACCCCATTCATCCCCCTTGTACCATTCCCGTTTTCGCCGCGACGTCTGCGTGGCCGCGGCGTCCGCCTTACTCAATGATGTCGCTTTACTTTCCGTACTCACGGAGTATTGCCATTTTCCAAATTTGATTAACGCATGGTTAACTTCCTCACTTAATGGGTGTCTTTTCTACCTCACGGCTTTTTCCTCCTTCTGCCCTCTTCTTCGCCCCACGCGTTACTGACTCCCAGCATTTCCCCCCATTTTACATCCTCTCGTCGGACGTTCTACCGTCGCCGGCGTGTAGTCGATCCACCTCGTCTTACTCCACAATCCTCCCGATACCTCATGGGATATCTCATTGTTGTTTTTTCTCTTTAAATGCTCCTCTCCTGCTTTCTCCCTGAAGCCGATGGAGCGGAGACGAACACCGGCTATTTAGCGTCACTGACAGCCCGCGTCTTCCTGTTGACGCTTGGTCCCTTCTCCCTTTTTCCCATCACCCTAGTAGGTCAAGCCGTTCTTTCTCCCCTGTTGAAAGTTCGATTTCTCCCTTTTTCCTTGCGTCAATAAGGAATTAGATTCCCGTCCGCGCCCTCAGTTTTTCTTTGTCCTCCCATAACAATCGAGAGATGGTTCCCCTTTTACTCGCCTCAAACGTTTTCCTCCCCCTTTTAAACGTTTTCCCTGTGGTACAGCATACCCTGAACGGATGCCCCCCCCAACCATCGCAAGGCTCTACCCTGCCTTTGTCCCCCCTTTTTCTGGCTTGGGTCCCAATTCTGAATGGTTTCTCTCCTGGGCTGCTTTTGTTGACGCGCAACCCCTTAAAGATTCCCTTCCCAGACCCGAATCGTTCAGCAGGGAGCGCTAAAGTCGAAGGGGCGCTTTCTACATTTTTAAGGTTGTGACCCTGATTAAGAGGGTTCTTTTCTCCACCTTTCGGATTGTTCTGGATTTCAGGATTTGCAGTTTCTTTGTGAAGCCCCCCCCCCCCCCCCTCGTCCCTCAGACGGCCTGTGGGGACGTATTCGCGGCTGACACGTTTCTATTCCTTACCCTCTGTGCGTTTCAGTTTTTCTACTTTTTCTCTTTTTTGGATTCTTTTGGCGGAGTCCCCCTGTCTTTTCTCTTCGGAAAAGACCTTTAGGGAGGGTCTTTGCTCTCTTCCCGCACTTCCTTTTCCTTCGTGGACCTGGTTGCCGTCTATCTCTATTGGATATGCCTTTTTTGAACTCTTCGTTTAGACCCATCTCTCATATTTGACGCACTCCTTTGTGTCCCTCCTTGTGACAACGTTGATCTTCTTTTTTTAGGCGGGGATTCTCCGTATTTCCCAAGTCCCTAAAGCGCTTCTGCCTCACAGGTTTCTTCCACCTTTCTGTGTTTGGAGCAAGAAACCTGCGTTTCTTATTGGGCGGCTCACTCAACTTTTTCTTTTTCCAAATAACTTCTTTTCCCCCCCCCTGTATAACGTGAAGCCACCAATATCTATCATAATATAGTGTTGTTTTTCTCGAGATCTTTTTTGGACGTTTTCGACTTCTTTAACATCTTGGAATTTCCTCAGTAACCTAGTGCTCCCTCACCTCTTCGATTTTTTCTTATTCCCAAACCAAAACATGAGAACCCCCTTTTCCCCCTTGCTAAAGTTCACCTCGATTCTTCTTTTTGGCTAATACACGTTCCCCTTTAGAATCTCAATTCCTCTGTTTGTCAAGGATGTTGTCCCCAGGTTGTTCGCACAACTTTTCCTAGCGTGGCTTCATCTTTCCCTCTCTTCTTCCTTAAGAAGTACTTTCTTTCTCACTCCGTTGTGTCCAACGTCCCCCCGAAAGAGCCTTTCCCCGATTGTCCTACTCACTCCCTATCCCTCCCCTATCTCTTCTTTTGCAGAGCGACCCACCTTTCCTTGATCCTTCCCCACCGTCGCCCCCTTCCCCCTTAAGCCCCATGGTAAGGAATAGTTCAAACTTCAGGGCGCCTCTCCTCCTACTTTCAACGTTTTTGACTTTTTCAGATTTTTCCTTTTTGCAAACAAGCCAACCATTTCTCACCTCCCGCAGCCGGGAACCCCTATAGGTGCACGTGGGTTCACTCCTTTTCTATGCATGAACTCAATTACCCTTATCTTTGTTCCTTGCTCCCCCTTCTCCTTCTGCGATTGCGTTCTCTCCCCTCTTCCTTCACATAAGACCTCGTCATTCTTGACCTTTTTTTCCATCAATTGGAAACCATTACCTAGACAATTCCCCAGCGCTTTTTAGATCTTTTTTTTCTGTTTGTTTTATTAGTTACGGTTCCGTTCCCACCCCAGTAGCCCCCCAATTTTTCTCCCAGCCCTTTTCCCTCTTAGTGTGTAAGAGATCCTCAGTACTTTTTATTGTATTCCTCTTCCTTATGGTCGCCTAGTTCCGCTATCCATTTACCCGACAAGTGATCCTAAGGACCCACTTCCTTACACAGTGGTGGGTCTTTCTCACGAACTTCTTGGCCTGCGAACTTTTCTTTCTCGGTACCCCCCATGACCTACCCCTCTGCGTTACCTTCCCCTTTCTTAGGACGATTTCTCCTTCTGGCGTGTTTTTCTTCTCTCCTCCCCTCGGATTAAATACCAATCCTTTCTCTTAACGCACTGGGATTTCCTTTTTCTCTCCTGTTGAGTCTCTTGCCCTTTTTCTTTTCCCGCTCTTGTTTAGAAGCCCTATTTAGCGGCGCCGACCTTTTGTCCTAGAAGAGCCGTTCTTTGACACTCTTGTGCCACTTTTGCGCGCTGGAGGCTACTGTCGACACTCCCCTTTTTCTTCCAACTGAGGGCACCCCTGCGGGAGGAATTCCCCTTTTCCCATTGGAGCCTTTCGTCCCCAATAAGGAACTCCGTTCTTGGAGAACTCATTCCCCTCATTCCGATGAATCCCCCCCCCCCAATCTCTTTTCTTAGTCGGCGAGTGCCTGAGCGGTTAACCAACTTTTTTTCTCCCCATTTGGCTGAGCTTTTTTAACTGGTTTTTTTCGCCTCCGGGAATGTTGCCCTCACTTCCACTAGAAAGTCCCTATACCAAGAATGGTTGGGTCCCCCCTTTTTTTTCCCCTGTGTTCATTTTCTTTAATTCTCCCTCAGGCGGTGCTCTTTCCCCCAACTACCTAAAATCTTTTCCCTTCCAAGGAAAGGAGAAATCGTGTGGACTCTTTCCCAATTCTTGGCTCCCTTTCTGCCTATTCAGTGTTGGTTTGCCATTATACTTCCTCTTTATAGGACTTCCAAACTGGCGTTTTTGCTTTTTTGGCATCTTTTTCTGTGTTCCTCCCACAAAAATGCTCCTTCCCCTTTTTGGTGACGTCTTTCCTTTGCCTCCGGGTATTCCTACCAGCTTTTTCTTGCCCGGTTACGGAATCGTTTGAAGTGATCTTTATTCCCCTTTCTTTGCTCTAGTTTTCCATCGGTCGAGGGGGTGGCATAGGAAATCCGGCTGACAGGAGTTTTAGATGACTTTTTTTCCCGCCCTATGAATGAATATGCCTTTGAACCCTCCTCCTGTTTTCCAACCCTATCTCTCTTTCTTGAACTTTGGTCCACCTCGGAAAACAATAGATGATTCCTCTTCCCGTTCCTTTTACTTACAGAACGAAGCCTATGCTTCCCTTCCCGGGCATCGTAGCATCCTTGTCCAGTTACGTTTCTTGAATCACCTCTTGAAGGAGTTGCGAATTTTTCTCTTTCCCAGCGGTTCCATTTTTTCCTCCCCCATATCTATTTTAATACTTACCTCCTTTTTTTTTGAGAAGTTGGTTTAGTCAGGATCCGAATTGCCTCGACGTCCATTGATCGCCGCCCCGTAAATTCCCTAAACTCTTTTTATTTTTACAAAGCTAATCCGAAACGTTACGGCTTCCAGCACTCCTCTTTCTTTTCTTGATCATCACTACCCGGGACCGCCCCCCTGTTTTATCGCACATACGCTTGTTGTCCCCTGGATGTGTTAAAAAAGGAGTTCTTTACCCTTTTTCCCGATGTATTAACGTTCCCTCGTATCGTCTGCTTTCCCCCCCGTCCTTTTTATATAATAGCTTATCCTCCTATGCCCCGTAAATCCTCTCACCTTGTTACCGAAGGAGTCATACCAGCTCCCATAATTCCAACTCCCTTCTTTTTTCTTTTTAAGTCTCCCAAAGCAACTTGTCTCCCCTTCCCCCCGCTTCAATCGCTTTCCTGTCACGCCCGCCATGGTAGGTTTAGAAACGTAATTCCGCCGCTTCTTAGTCAAAACCCAAGGGTCCGTAACGACTTTTGGAATTGGTCTTCAACTTTTCCTTACCATGAGAGAAACCGGAAGACAATTACGACCCCTCTCAGTGCCTTTTCACCTATTCCCTTGCACTAGTAATTCAACTCTCTTTCCTCTTCCCGCCCCTTGACTTTCCTTGCGCTCGAGAAAATTTTATCCTTTTCACCATTTCTTCTTAAGTTGGTTCCCGTCGTCCTCACCGGGGTGTTATTCTCGAGAACCTGAACTCCACTCCCTGAACAAAGTGACCCCCAGCCTCCCTGCCCCGAGTGCTTGTGTCTATGGATTTCGTGTGATTTCCCCTTTAAGTGATGTTCCCCTTTAACAACTTCCCTTGAGTCCAATTTTGCTAACATTTCACAGTCTTTTCCTATCCTTTTCCTCTTGGCCGCGCTCCGAAGTTATTTTGTTCATTCTTCTTTGCTTTTTTCCGTTCAACTGCGATTTCCCTATTTTTACTCAAGTTCCCTCACTGCTGGCCACATCTCCCTTTCAATGGTTTCTCAAGGTCTTTTTTTCGAATTCCCTCTTCCCGCAATTTCTGACAGCCCATCCGCTTTCCCCCCAGTTATTCGCGTAGTCGTCGCTTCTACGTTTCCCGGATGTCTTCTCCTCTACTCGGATTCTACTCAATAATTAGAGGCCTCTTTACTTTTCTCATCCCTTTTTTGCTCGAGATCCCATTTGCTCCTCTCAAGTATTGGATTTCGAGGGGTGCGCTAACACTCCTCGACGTTTCTCCTTCCGTGTGAAAGTTTTACTCGTTGCTTCTGACGGTCAGGAAACTTTGCATTTCCTATCAATAGGGCGCTTCCTTCCCTCCTCTTTTACATCCCCCCCTGAAAGTTTTATGTGGAGCTTCCTTGGTTCCAAATCGGACGTAGGCGGTCTTTCCTTCCTCTGATACAACCCCCAAGACCCTTCTCTCTCTTCACTGCGCCAGTTGCCCGGGCCGTACCACAATTTTGGATCCTGGAACCTTTGTTCCCGGGCCAGCCCCCTTTTCCCGCATGCCGACCACAACTTTTTCAATCTACCGTCCTTTTTTCTTATGGCCGTGGTGTCCCAATTCTTCTTGCTCTCGCACGGATTGGCGCGGAAACCCCCTAACAGAGTGCAAGACAATCCCAGCCTTCCTTTTAGACTCAGCAGTCCCTGGCCCTTTTCCTGGGCCCTCCTCGCTCTTCTCGGACCATGAGAATTTCCGTCTTTTTCGGTTTTTAGACCGTTCCCCATTCTTCGTTTGGCCTGCGTTTCCTTCGCCTTGCTGCTGGCAGCCCTCCAAACTTTTTGCACCTTCCTTCCGTTTTCGTGTTTCTTTTACGCTCCCTTTTATCCTTCCACGTGTTATACTTCACGTACAAGCTGTCGTGCAGTTTCCGGGAAGATGCTTTTTTCCTTGCTGGATCTTTATCCAGTTTCTGGTTTTCCTTCCCTTAACCTCCATTTCTCTCTTTTTTTGGATATTGGGCAGGAGGTCTGACCAGGAGATGATGCGCCCCTCCTGACTTTTGTCCCGCGTGCGTTATCGATATGAATCTTGTACTTTGGACCTCCCCCTCCTTCGAGAACACGGAATCCCCCCCCGAATTTTTTCTCCCTCCCGAGTTGTCACATTCCTGGCGCCACAAACTTCTTTTCTCTGGTATTCGCTTTAATCTTTTTTGATTATTGACGGTTTCCATCAAACTCCGCGATTCTTCGCCCTTAACAGAGAGCTTTTTTAGCCCTGAACCTTATCCAAGTTTATTTCGGGCGGCTGAACCAAGGGACTTCCTTTTAGCAATTCCCTTTTTCCTCCCCCCGGTTTCTACTTGTCCGACCCCAATCTTCTATCTTCCTCAGTTTGTTTTGATCTAGCTCTTTTGTTTTTTTACAGTCTGACATCTTAACTTCTTCCGTACATCTGTACCTATTTTGATTCAGCTACCTCCATAGACCCGCGTTTATTCCTCTACAACCCCCACTCTCAATGAGTACTGCTTCCTCACTGAGATGTTTTTTTAATTCCCCGCTTCCGCCGCTCCGTCAAAATACTTTTTTTTCACAGGAGTGTTACCCCTTTGCTAACAATATCGCTATTGATTACTTTTTCCCCTCTATCCCCCCCCCTTTTTTTTCAAGATAATATTCATACTATAGTAGCCACTGGTGAACAAACCCTTCCTCCCTCCAGAGAATGTACCTATTTTTTTCTGCCACCTCCCTCCCATTAGCCTCCTTGCGTTTCCGAGAGAACATCCCTTCCCTAGACCCTTCTTAAACCCAGATCTTCACTGCAAGAACCTCATTGTTACGGATTCATTACGCCGGCGACTACCAAAAGTTTTTTCCTTCTTGATGACCAGTCATGCCAAAATTCCGTGCCACACGCAAGGCCGCGATCAGACAATCTCTTTCCCTTGCACCTCCACCCCCCCGAATCTAGTCCCTTCCTTTCCCTCCTCTTTAGTCGCAGCCCCATCTCTACGACTGACTTTAGCTCTTTCTTCACTTCCTTTATTCCTTTGGTTTCCTCCATCCGCCGGAGAGGAAAGCCTCCCCTCCCTTTGACACCGCCCATCTTACTTTCCAATCGTTGTGAGAGTCTTGCGATTTCGATTTTCTGGCTCCCCCCTTTTCCTTTTATTCTGTAACCAGTACCCCCCTCCTGCCCACCAATCTACCAGCCCTTTCCTGATAGAGGGGAGCTCGTACTATCTTATTAATAGGGGACTGATTGGTCGCATCTTCTCTCCCCCTTTCATTCTCCTTATTGCCTCCTTTTTCCCCTGACTTTTATCCCATAAGTGAACTTTTAAAGTGGTGTCTCTTCCCTCCCCCCCCCCACCCGGGTTGTTTTTTTTCCATCTTTCTATAGGACTCCCTCCCCCGCCATCGCTACATCCATCAGTCAGTCGGAAGTCACGTCGTTTCGTTTGTAGCCCCACTCGTCTTTCTCCATATTTCTAGTGCAGAATCGGGATGTACTTCTTATTCCCCCCCCCTTCCCCTTTTTTTTGAAGTCTCCCTTTCCATCTGGAAGATTTGGAGTGTCTAGACTCCCTCTGGCGCGGCTCCTTTCTCCCGGCGAGTCTCCAGCGTCCGACGCCGCTATTATGTTTTTTCTCTGGCCTTGAGACTAAAGAAATTTTCTGGCGCTTAAGACGCAGCTGCCCCTCCCGGTGTTTAGAAGCCCCCAATTGAACGATGTCCTCCCCCGTGACATTTCGCCCTACTTTTTCCCAAATATTATGAAGGAGCCGTATCGCCCCCCCTGGCCCTATTTCAACTCACTCTCACGAGCGCTCCACAGCGGAACCCGTTCAATTTTCTTTTTATTCCCCCCTTCCTTAAAGCGTGGAACTGGGGACAGCCATTTACATTGCCCGGGCATTCTCCCCTCCCTCGAAACCTACTACAAGACACAGTTTGGAGAACTTTCTTTATTTCCGTTTGTCCAAATTTCGTGAAGTGGTTCGCTTCTTCTTTGCGTCGAAACCCCCCCCTACCTTTTTTTTCCTCCTACTCGATCGGTCTCCAGGGGAGCCCGTGGAATTCGTGGTGCTCCCTCCTCCTCTCTTTAAGAGTCGGACTGAATCCTCTTTTCTTTTTTTTTTTTCCAAATGCGATTGTTCTGGAGTTTGGCGGTCGGGCCAGTCTCATTGGTTTTCAGCACCTTCAACAGAGACGGAATAGGTGTGTCCTTCTTTTTATGAGCTTCTTTTTTTCCCCTTTCTACGACAATTCTGTTCTTGCAGGTGACGTCATTCTGACGTTTCCTTTCTTATCCGGACACTTTTTTTCATCTATTTTTTTAACGCAAGCTTTGTGTAGGTATGGGGCGATCTCCGGAGGACATCAGGTCAGAGCTCTCCTTCCTATGTCACCTGGTTTTCTCTTTGTTCTCGAATTAGATTTGGACAAGACCCCCTCTATCTATTTCCTGATCCGATTTTCTGGTTTCCACCTCTGGGACAACCCCCCGCGGAGTTCCACGCGGTCCGGGTGATAGTGACGGATTAAAAGAAAGCGATGTTCTCTGACCCGGCTTTCTTTTTTTTTGGAGAGCAGAACCCGCTTTTTCCCTATCCTTTTCCGTGCCTCTCACCGGTAGTGAAGTTTTCGGCGAAAACCTTTAAGCAGATCTACGGAAGTCCCCCCACCAAGTATTTTCTATTCCCTGTTGTGTTTTATTCTTCCTTGGGACTTTTGCACGCCTTTTCATAAATTGCTTCTCCCTCCCCCCTTTTCCGACTCCCCTGTACCTTCCCAATAGGTTTGATATCACCCCCCCCCCAGATAAATGTCCTCCCTCCTTTAAAGCCATAGATTCTTTCTTGGTCCTCCCCTCCTTAACCAGTAGATGGCCTCTTACTCCGCTCCAATCGATGGAGTTTTTACAACTCCGTGCGCAAATCTGTTGAGATCAGCATCCCCCACTATCTTGTGGCTTCCCGTCCCTATTTCATCTAATTCGTAGCCTCTTCTCAAGGTATATGCTCAGGGCTTTGTCGGAATACTGGCAGAGACCACCCCTATATGCCTATTCTTTTACATGTTCCTCCCGTCTCCATCCCTTCCGTCATCTCTTCCACTGAACTGCATTCCTTTTTTTCCCTTCTCCACGTGCTTTCCTCTCTCGTCACCGAACGTCTCCTTCCCCGTTTAAGGGCTTCCCAGCAGAAAAATGTGCTGCCCCTCCTCCCAATTCGAGATAAACCTCTTTTCTTTGCGTTCTCCTCTGAAATTCTAATGTTTCTCCCCTTCAATCTCTTTTTTTTTTCATTTCAAAGACTTTTTTTTCTCACGTCATTTCCCGTCGTTTTTTTTCCTCGCCATACGGCCCGAGACGAATCACTTTTCCCGCCCTTTTGGACCGGCATTAAGCAAGAAAGGACCTTCGTTGCTGGTCTCTTTTCTTCGATTTTCTGTCTTTCCTGTCCTTACTTTATGCCATAAACGCCCGGGATCCCAACTTGTATCCAGAAAGTGGTTAGAGCCCTCTTCGACGTTGCCCTCTCTAGCCTCTATTGTTTTTTTTTTCCCTTCATCAATTATGCGATTACTGTTCTTCCCTTCCTCTCTTTCCTTATGGCAATTACCCCTGGCTGCACATAGCCCCGAAATGTCAAGTTGTGTGTGCTCCCCGCCACGGGCTGCTTTTTTGCTCTTCCTCTTCTGATGGTCCTCCTTTGTTCTTTTACATCGCTACCCACGTTTTTCGTCGTACGTCTACGTCGCTGCGTTTTTTGTCTTTTTTTTCCCTCGCTTCTACATACAATATTAGAGGTAATATGGATCCTCCTTTTCTTTTCCCCCCCCTACGTTGTTTTTCTCTTTCCCCCCCTCCTGAGTATTGGATATATGTGGCTCGACGACCGCCGGAGGACCTTAGAAGCGTCCTAATGACGCCCTCTTTTGGAACTTTTCCCCGCGCTTGGACGCTTTCAGACCACTTTCATTGGTTCCTGCTTCTTTCCTCAGGCGCCCTCCTTTGCCGGTCAGACCTACACCCCTGTGACATTTTCTTTGCTGTGCAGACAGTCCTTCGTCAATCCGGAAATACTTTTTTCCCGTCGCGCATCAGTCTCTTTGAATCAGATTCCATCTCCTTTCTCTCGGGCGCTTTTTCCTTCCCCGGTACCCTTTTCTCTGGACAAGGGTTTACCAGTCCCCTGTCCCTGTGCATTCCCTACCCCGAAATCTCAATATTACTCCCCCCCCCCCCCCCCCCCCCCCACCCACCCCCCCCCCCCCCCCCCCCCCACCCACCCACAACCCCCCCCCCCCCCCCCCGAAAGCTGGGCAATTTCCTTGCTTTTTCCATTTTTGACTTTCTCTATTTTTTTTTTTTTCTTGGAGGACCCAATAAATAAAAGTCTTCAAAGCTCCAAAGCGAATTCTTTCTCTACTGAGCTCCAGACCCCCGTCCTGCGCCGATTAGCTTGAAAGGTGGACAATGAGACTTTAGTCTCTTTTTCCTGCCCTGCAACTCTTTTTGATGGACTCTCGCTGCTTGGCGGCGGTTTGGCCGGCGCCCCTTTTTTTTCAGCCCAATTAACCCCTTTTTTTTCCGTCCCGGTTCTCCTCGCTGGAAAGTGGATTCCTCTGTGCGGAGGGGACGAATACGGTTGAAGGCTGGCTCCGGCTTCCCCCCCTGTTATGGGGAGTTTTTCCCTACCAATCTACCCCTTAGGAGCTGTCATTATCTGTGGACTGGCTGCTGAGCGTCGATGCCTTTCTTTTAAACGACCTTAGACCTCTTCTTCCCATATGTCCTTTAGGGTAAAAAAACACAGTGGTTTTTTTTGGGTCCAAATCTTTTTTTTTATTTGAAACTTTTCACTTATTGATGTCCCTGCCGTCCACACCTGGGAAAACAAGCTTCTTATCTTCGGATTTACTTCATTGAGTTGATCGTTAATGATCCCTCTATTGAGTTCTTCAACCCTTTGCCTTTGTTGGTAGGACATAAACTCTTCTTAAGGGGAGGCTGAATAACCCGCTTTCCGTCGGATTATCATTTACTACGCTTCTTCCTCCCTCCTTATCCTTCCCCCCTTAGTCCCCACCCCACCTCCCTCAACTTCCCTGCACCCTCCCTTCAACACACCCATCTTTCCAACCTTCTCTCTACCGCTTGTTTGTACTTCCTCACCCCCACTCTCGGCACTTCCCTCCTTCACCACCTATTTCTCTCCCTTCAATCCTCCCCCTTCTCTCCCTCTCTTTTCTTATACCACCTTTATTACACTTGAGTTTCGCCTTATAACCTTTCTTAGTGCACCGCGTTTCAAGTTTCAACCATATCTCCTTTTCCTCTCCCTTTTTGTGATCCTTTTTTTTTTACCGTTCTCCGTTCTTTCCCGAATTGAGCCCTCCGCAGTTTTCCCTTCTTGATTCAGAAGCAAATGACTTCCCTCCTCGTTTACTGCTTTCCTAACCCCCATGAGGCACCCTTGGCCTACAGCAATCCCTAATCCTTTTTTTCCATTAACTCCCCCCTGCCTCTTTCCGCTCAAATCTAGGTGTCAAATAACCAAAGTGTTTGCCATCGATCTTTTATCATTTTCCTTCTCTTTTTTCTTCCCCCTCTTCCTCATTCCCCTTTTTTTTTCGCCACGGTGTTCCAAAAAGGTAACTCTGACGCCCTCTCCTTGTTCCGTCCCTTCTCCTCAATAAGCGCCCATATCCTCCCTATAGCCCTAGTGAGTTTCGCGAGCCAGTCCCCCCCTCTGGACCCCACAGCAGAAGCTCCCGTCCCTGCACAGAATGGTCGTAATAGACACGGGGAATCGATCCCCTCACCACCGCGTTTGCCGTTTTTTGCCTGTGAATAACAAGCAGGCCACCATGTCTCCCCCCCTGCAGCAGTTTTTTTCTTTCCTAGCCAACATTATCAGCGGGCGCACTCTACCTATGATTATCTTTTCACTCCTTCAAGCTAGTCTTCTCCCCAGGCCTTGCTTTCTTGCGTCCCCCCTGCTCTCTCTTATGGTATCTTTTCCTCTTTTTTCTTCTTAGTTGGTTTCCGCGCCATCCCCTGCGAGCTTCCACGACTTCAAGAAAGGGCACACTGTCCCTCGAAAGTGCCCCCCCCTTTGGTAGAGTTCTTTTGCTTTTTTTTTTTTTGTTTTGGAAGTTCAGTGTATGCTGTCCCTTCCCACCTGTCAGGAGCAAAATTACCAGCCCGTTGGCGCCCCCTCGACCTTAGTTTTTTCCTCTCGAAGTACTCTTGTTCTTTTATTCCCTTACGCTTAGTGTTTTTTCTTTCCGTCTCCTGTCCTCCTCCCTGGATCCGAATTTTGTTTGAACAAAGTTCACTTCAAGTGTTTCTACTTTATGGGAGCTGCGCTTTTCCCCCATTGAAATCTTCCCCGCCTCGCCACGTTCATTTCTTCTGACGGCTCCTACGTCGGTGTTTCGTTCGCCCGTCTCCATCTTCCTACCCCCTGCCAACTTAGAGGAACGCAGGGGATCCCCCTTTCCTCCTGAATAAGTTTTTTCTTTTGATAGTACTATCCCCTCTACTTCTCCTATGGATGAGACTCCTATGTGGCTCCCCCCTTCCCAACTCCGGCCTTAGATAAATCGTTCACCCTCTCTATGGAAATTTGCCGAGTGGCATTTAGGCCGGTCAGTCACACTTTCTTTTTTCTCGGCAGAGGGCTTGCTTTCCCCCACTCAGTGCGTCGTTATTTGGCTGTTAGAATCAACCACTCAAGTTCTTATGTGGAAGCCGGTTTTTTCTCCTTTCGTCAATATGCAATCTTGACCGTCAGCGACCATCAGGCCGGCCACCCCCCCCCCTATACGATCAGCTCCCCCTCGACGCGCGCTTTTCACGCTTCCATTTGGCTCCTTGACAAGGGTTTGATGGGTGCCCCAACTGAATTGCCTTGCACCTCCCCCCCTGCCCCCCCTGGACTACTCTCCATACGTATCGTTCACTTTCTTGGGTTCCACTTCTTGAGTTGCACGTTCCCCCTCCGCCTCGGCTATCCCCCCCACCTTAACCCCTCTTGCAAGACAATTCCCCCAACTTCGTTGAGGGAGCGCAAGCTTAAATCTGCAGGTTCGTCGCTATAGCGTGAAGGAGTTTTCTTCTGATAATTTCCCTCAGGTCCTTTTTTCCTACGGGCCCCCCACTGATTTTTTTTTCCTCGTTTAGGTTGCCCTTCCTCATTTTTGATGCTTTCCTTCCCCCCCTTTTTCCACAAGCGTCAGGCCGCTTCCCCCGGTGGTATCGGCGCGGTCGTATTTGTATTCTTCATGAAATATGTGCGTGGGGGGACCGGCCTGCTGTCCTGGATTATCGGTTTTAGGAAGGTTCTGGGGCTCTTCCCTCAAGACTAGTTTTTTCTTTCTTTCTTTTTTAATTATGGGCTCAGGAGGACCATGGAACCCTTCTGAATCAGTCTGATCCTTGGGGCACCGGTGCTACTCTCTTTTTTCCTGACGTCCCTTCCAAGGCGAGGGTATTTTTGCAACAATTCTCGATTTCGCACGCCGGTGGTACACCGTTCCAAGAGGATTGCGGGAGATCTTTGGTTAGTCAAGGATTCCCCACGCACTCCATCGATTCTCGGACGGTTGCGAATTGATGCTTTTTTGATCCCTCCCCTCTTATTATTTACGTTTTTTGATCAAAGAGGGAAGTCGTTTCTTCCCCTTTCGATTTCCTTAGTGGTCCTACAACACAT
>Ga0179593_1579323_pt1 | contig 16563 bp, 15 predicted proteins | sample CZODoug2_1_08_16_FD_185931 | JGI IMG/M metagenome (GOLD analysis project Ga0179593, IMG submission 185931) | Vadose zone soil fungal communities from Angelo Coast Range Reserve, California, USA - CZODoug2_1_08_16fungal (PacBio error correction) | ecosystem: Environmental > Terrestrial > Soil >... | reverse complement strand
GGAAACGAATTTCGCAAGGCTCTCTTTTCGGTTCCTCCCTTCCTGAGGGGTCAGAAGAAGCCCTCCCCTATTTTTGGCCAAAAATCGGTCATACGAAATGGCAGTGATCGACATTATCGTCTCTCCTTTCCTCTCCTAGATTTTTAGAGACTGCGGCCGCGCTTCCCTTCGCGGAAGGTCTAGAGTGCCTTCCCCCCCCCGGTCGCGACCGATCGGGTTCTCCGCTCTTTGAACCAGTGCGCGGTCTGGTACCTACCAATTATCGTCAGCCATGGCCGCCCGCTTGACTTTGGTTTCTGAACGCGCTGGCGGTTCCCCCCCTTAATCCCAACCTCTCAACCCGACCCCCGGCGATCGGCAAGGATGCCCCCTCTCCTTTCATTGCCCCCGGGCCGGACAGGTAGCGTCTCCGGGTAGAGCAAAGCGTTTTCTCGCAGCTTGTTTCTTTCATGTTCGGGCTTTTCCCGTTTATACCTCGGTAGTCCGTCTCAGGGTTTCTCCTAGTTGCGGAAACACCGTTCTAGGAATTTACCAGGCGAGGAGGTTCGGCCGTCCCCCCCGAGAATACTTGATTTAGATATCGCCCTTTTGAGATCGTCCCTCCCCTCAGCTCCTGGAGCAAAGACGACAAAACCTCCCTCCAGAATAGAGGGCATTACGTCGACCCCATACTTCTCCCGCCTCCCGATAAATGTCCTCTTAACCTGTACGCTCCTTGATCCCGGCAAGCCTCCTTGCCCCCCCCCCCACTTCCTCCCTTCCCCTCCCTCCCTACCGACTCTTCCTCACTCCTTCGCTATCAAAGGTGTTGGTTGGTGCGGCCGTGATGCCCTTTTGAAGTCGGCCTGCTGTTTGGTCAGGTAGGCTCCCTTGTTCTGTCCGTCCGACACCGCCTTAGGTGCATGTCTGTTCCGTCGTCTGGCCCTCCTTCTACCGTATTTCGGCTGTTTGATTTTCGCCTGGAAGATTGCCGGCGCCTGATTTGAGTTTTTTCCGCGTCCAATCAAATTGATTTTTACGAACCCCCCCTTCTTGCTCCTTTCCCTAAAGATTACTTTACCGCCTCTTTGAGCCCCGCTCCTTCTCCCTCTTCCGGGCAGGGTAAGGACACCCTTCCCTTCTTGTTGAAGCTTTGCTTTTCTTGTCGTTGCTGACGGACGTCCCATGCAGCAATCCCCTCTTCCTTTCCGGAAACAGACAAGCGACATGACTCGCTTTCCGCTGTACTACGACTGTATGACTCCTTCGAGTGTCATTCTCTTTCATTTCAGAAAATGCTTCCTTCCCCTATGATGGTGTCCCCGTCTCCTTCTTTCTGAAGGTCCCCTCTTAATGGTGAATTCCACGGGTCTTGAGTCCGGTGTAGCATCGAGGAAGCTATGCCGATCAGTGCAATACGGCACCGCACCGGATCTCGAACGAGACAGAGCTTGGTGTCCCGCCCTTCGCCTATTCCTTCCTAATTACTTCTCCTTCCTCCCCTCCCTCCTTTCTCTCTCCTCTGAGAACCTGCGGTGACCTGTGCCCTCTCCCCTTCCCCATCACTACCCACCCCCCCTTCCGCCTTCTTTCCCTTCCTCCTCTCCTCCCTCCCCCCCTCCCCTCTCCTTCCTACCCTTTCCTCCCCTCCCCTCCGCTCCCCGGTCATAATCTTCCCTACCCCCCTCTTCTTCCACACCCCCCCCCCTTACTCTTCCCCCCCCCCCCTCCTCTTTCTCCTTCTTCCTCTCACAACCTCCGGCGCCTGCTCACATCGCCCTCTCCTCCCCTTTCCCACCCCCCCCCCTTCACCCCCTATTCCCTCCTCCCTCCCAACTCCCCCCCCTCCACCTCCTCTTTTAACTTACTTCCCTACTTTGCTTCTCCCCCCCCCCGCGCCTCCCTCCCCTCCCCCCCCCCTTCTCCACGCCCCTTCAACCTCATACTCCCCATCCCTGCCACTCCCACACAACCCACCTCCCATCCTTCCCCTCTCTTCCTCTCCCCTCGCCACTTCCCCTCTATCCCCATCCCCCCCTCTCCATCCTCCAACCAGCGTTCCCCCCCCCAATTCCCATCTCCCCACCCCCCTCCACCCACCCTCTCACCACACCACCAGCCTTCTTCGCCCTCCCCTCCCCCCGCCCTTTCCCAACTCCTCGCCCACCCATACGCGCCAGCCCCCCCACCCGCACTCCCCACTCCTCCCCCCCCGCCCCAGTCACCCCCCTCTCCTCCACCAACCCCACCCTCCCCCTCAACCTCCCTCTCTTCAACCCTTGCCTTCCACAACCTTATCCACTCTCTCCCACCACCTTTCCTTTCCTCCCTTTGCTCTTTTCGAACCCTCTAGTTTCCCTGTCTTTCTCCTTCTATTCTCTTATTCCAAACATTTTACCTCCTCCCATCACACCACCACCTTCCCTCACCCCTCCCCCTCTACCATTCTTATCTCCCCCCCTACCCCATCCCCCATCCCCTCCCTCCCCCTAGCTTTAAATCTATCCTCAACTCTCTTCCCACCCTTCCCCCCCCCCCCCCGCTACCTCCCCCCCCACCCCACCATTGTCCATCTTCCCCTCTCTCACTCCACCACGTCTCGCACGCTCCTGCTCTCTCTACCCTCTCCTTGCCCCCTTTTTTATCCCTATTACGCCTCCCCCCCCTTCCTCTATAATCCCCCCCCTCGCCCCCCACTTTCTCCCCCCCCATTTCCCCCCATAACCCCTCCGTTTTCTCCTCCTCCCTGCCACCCTCCTTCCAATTCCAATCCCCTCTTACCCTTCCCCAACCCCAACCACCTGACTACCCTTCCTTCAGACCCCACTTCACCACTCCCCCCATCCCCGTCTTGCTCCCTCCCCCCATCTCCTCCCCTTCTCTCACCCGCCTACCTACCCCACCTCCTTACTTCCCACCCTTCCTCGACCTTTCCCCGGCGGGGTGAAACGATCGTTCCCGTCCCTTTTTTCTTGTCGGTTTTTGGCGCTGAGAAGCCCGTCCCCCTCCTCTTTGGGCCCTTCCCTTTGCCGCGTCGCTGACGCAGTAGAGGTTTCGTACTTCTTCTTTTTTTTCCGGCTCGGAGGGCCTCATTATGGAGTAGAGGCGGGTGAATTCTTGACATATCTATGTTTTGAAGTAGACCTCCACGATTCGACGCGTTCTTCACGCTCATTTTCGAGCTTTTTTTCGGAGATCTTTTTTCTAGAAGTTCCTTGAAATTCCAGGGTTTGAGGCCAGTATCCTACTCCCTCAAACGAGCCGCGATCCTGTTCCTGTCTCTGAGGCAGGCTTAGTCTCATGGAGACAGAGACACAGGCACGTCTTTATTTTTCAGCAATCGGCGGACCACTTTCCCTTTCTTTTTTTTTCCTCGCTAAGACGCCGATTCGTACCTACCTGAATAGTCTTGTCCTGCCTTAGGTTGCCGGGGTTAGGCCCCAAGCCGGGAAAGCCTTTTCGTTGCGCCCCGGCCCCCCTTGATTTCAGAAGGTGCGCGGTAGAGCTGGGGGCCCCCAACCAGGCGGGAAATCGCAGAGCCGCTTCGAGTCGATGCGAACAAGAGAGAGCAGCCAAGGCATCCGAATAGAACGATTGACCTAATGAGCCGAGCACGTGAGGGAACCTCAGTTGGTTTTTTCCACCTTTCGGGCGAGGGATAGGTCTTCCATTAGGGTGAATGGCACACTATCGGCGCTATACGAAATTTTTTGGTCCATTGCTGCAACGGTCGATTCAACAACCCCAGGCAGGATTCTCTGTCCTTCTAACCGGGGGGCAGGTGCTTACAGGAGGGCTACAAGTCACGATGGTAATGCGCGTTGTTAGGAGGAGGGCACCACGCGAGGAACCAGCTCTCCTTCATCTAGTCAGTGGGCAGCTGGCTCGAGCGAAATGTTTCGCTGTCTGCTCTTAAGAAGCCCCCCGCTCGTGGAGGACGCGGAAGCTGAGAGGAGAGATCATTTGCTGGACGCCTTATTGGGAACTCTTGAGCCCGTCACTGCCTCGCGTTCGAGTTGTAGGACGTCCCTCAACCGATCTCGAGAGAATTCTAACAGCTCCTTTTAGGAACGACCAACGAAGACGCGCATTTCTATAGCAGGAGGGGACGCCGCTTTTTTCCAATCCTTCCTTTGAACGGCAGATGGATGGAGACTGCGCCCCGCCTTTCACTGCATTCCTTTCGTTGTGACTCCTTCCCTCCAACCCGCGCACCCCCCAGCCCCAACATCCCTCACCCACCGTACTCCCCCCAGTGACGCTCCATGACAAGGTATTTGACGTACCCGGATAGAGAAGCCAAGACGTTTTGGCCCCACAAGATTTTCGATGAGGTAACTTTGAGGAAGCTGATACAGAACGTCCCCCATCTCCCCCTGTCGGACTTAACGACAAATATGCTGCTGCCCCGGTCCTCCCCTCTAAGACGTCGATTTTAGCGACCCATTCGGTCCCTTTGATGATGATTGTGGTGGGGGGTTGTTTGTTAACGACCACCTGCGCATGGGCTTCCGCTAGGAAGTGCTGATAGTTCGTCTTTTAACTATTATTTGCGCGCTTAGTAATGATACGATATGGCAGCCTCGATCTTCGCGGACATTTGCTCACGTCTCGTCACCCCTTTCTGACGCCTGGATGGAGCGTAAATATGATAGGCTACCTCTGGTCCCCCACACCCCACCGATACTCAGACCCCACGGTTTTTTCCTGCTCCTGGCAACCCCGCAACTACTACGCAGACCGTTCCAGCCACCCATCTTCAGACCGCGACCTGAGCCTCTTTTGAGCACCCGCTCACTAAGCATCCCCACAGCGACTGGTGTGCAGCTCGTGTGAACGCCCCAGTTGGTATTAGACTAATTCAATTTGGTGCAGCAGAGAACGTGACTCGACGGGGCATCTACGCAAGATGCCATCTTCTTTTTACGGCTAGTCAGTAGCAACATCCAGTGGAGACGGCAGGTTCGATGGACCTTTATGCGAACGTAGCCCAACCAGGGAATTCCCTCTCCGTTTTGTTGCGAGAGAATGGAAGAACGACTCCTCTCCCTCCCCTAAAGCGCAACGCCTTGGATGCAGACGTACTGCCAATAACCCGGCCCTCTCTCCAGCGAAGGTACCATCCCCGCCCTAGACACGTGTTCCCGACCCGTCAAACCCGATCCGTTAGACCAGAAACAAACTACCCCCGATGCCGTCTTGAGGCCTAGTCTTTTAAATCTACGCGCCCCACGACTCCCTTCTCAGTGGCAAAACGTCGCGTGGCGCGGCACGAGCCAGGAATGCACTATCCTCCTGCCCTTTTCCGAAAGGGAGGCCTTTTTTAATTTTATGGTTTTTCGCACGGGAATCCGCAGGGGGATCCTACAGAGCGAACGAGTACCGGTCAAAGGTTGCCCGCACCGCGTCGAGGATTTAACTCCAGCGACAGGCTTATGTGCAGAGCCTGTCCATTCAGAATCTTTTCTTCAGAAAATCTCAGCCAGCCAGTGCGCGCCACCCCTCTCTTTGGACCCCCCGTTCCTTTCAGCACAAAGCTAAGTCCCCGAGTGCTGCTAGCCCGTAAACTTAGGTTGAACGATCTCCACAACAAGATCAGCCCAATTTCTCCTGGCAGATGGCTACCCCCAGTTAGAGGCGCCTTTGAGGGCATGGTCTCTGAGCCGCTCCCCCCGAAGAGCGCACCAAAGGTTTCAAGCACTGCGGTCCTTACCAGCCAGGAGTAGACAGCACCTCCGCTTTTCATGCCTAAACAACAGAGCCACCGACGAGAATGCGGCAGCCGAGAGCGCGCGGAACTCTGGAACGTCCCCCCCCGCGTACCCAATTAACTCGAGGGAAGAACGTCTGAGTCCCCATCAACCGAGCGAGGCGCCGGCAGCACCGCACACGGCGCGCTCGAACGACTCACATGCACCCCCCAGAACACCCTATTCAAAGACACACGCGAGCAGCCGAGTGATCCGACAGCAGACCTCCAGACACTATCGTGCCACCCTTGACCCGGGGATTCTCCCTCCTAAGACCCACTCTGGTAGAAGTCCCGATTGCTGGATTCTCACATCGTCCAAAGGAAATTTCTTTAAGACGGAAAGAAACTCTCCTACCTTTTCGTAAGTCGATGCTTTCGGCCGAGGTAGGTAACCATGAGGCAATTCTTTACGTACGTAGGCACCGAATTGCTTCTTGAAGAAGATCAGCCAAGGAAACTCCCGAGACACCCGCCGCGCGCGGCTCGACAGTCCCACTGGCTTCAGCCTCAGTGCCCTTGACCCCCCCGGAAGAACGTCTCGTCTGGGTTTGCATTCCTCTTGCTTCCCTCGCGCGCAAGAGAGGACCCGGGATCCTAACCTGCAGAAGTCCCCGGCTCCGTTACTCGTGCAGGTGCCCAAATTTTCCGTGGCAAACAGGTCGTAGAACCCTTCCTTTCTTCCATTCTACTTTAAAGAGAGCTGACTGAGTTACTTGCAGGGACATGCCAGCGACCCCTTGCGCAACGCTGTTGTCCCAGACAACAGGTCAACCCTCCCCTGCCTCTTTCACTCACAGAGAAAGAGTCCCCACTCCCAGGTTTTACACAGTGTTCCTAGAAGGTCTTCCCCGATTCAGTAGTTCAATAGATACCCAACAGAAGCTAGGAGGCATTTAGGCGGGAGGAGAGGCAGCAATGTTCGTCACCAAGCGTTCCTGCCCCGTGGAGCGCGGACGGCCACTTGGTTTGTACTCTCTCAGTCTATAATTTTAAAGGGAAGGCCCGCTACATGCTTTCCCTTCTCATTTAGAACGTCACCTCTTCCACCTTGGGATACGGCTAGCTTCGCCGTGCCTCTCGAGCTGGAAGACAGGGTTTTGACCCAAGTGGAAGCGGGGCGCCATTTTTCCCTCGATGTTCCGCGGATCAAACCCGGCCCCGAAATCTGCGCCCGCCTTCTGTCGATCAATGTAAGAAGACGCCTCTTTCGAAGTTAGGCTCCCTTTTTTTTCAAGAAACGTTGTCGAGATGTTAGCCACTCTCCCCACGGCCAACACGGCGCTGGATCTCGTGGTCACACCGGCACCATGAACCCTAGGTGTGGACCTTCCCCCCGAGAGTGTGCTCGTTTTTCTGCCTCGGCGAGAAAGGAAAGTTCCAGACCTTTAGTTCTTTTTTGAGCACCCGGGAGCTTCAGACCAATGTATTGGAAAGCTTTTTACCGCAGCTCTTCGCCATGTGCGCAAACTGAACCTCCTATCGACTTGAATGTAGCTTCCCGCCCTTTCAGCTCTGATTTGTTATTGCCCTCTACTTTCGTATCTTAAAAGTGGGGAAGTAATCCCTCCCTTTCGGCATGCTACGACGCATGGCTTAGCCAGTTGAGGTTAAGTGGCATGAGTTCCCCAACCTTTGAACTCCAATGAAGGTGCATTGTACGATAGACTCCGCTCTTGACTTCTTTACCCACCGTGACCGATCGACCGGATTTCAAACATGAAACTGGTTCGACCGGCCTACGCCGAAGTGTCGCATCGACCCCGTCGGTCTGGCTCACCTCCCCCTCCCCACCTTATCGACGAAAGAATCACACCGCTGGGACAATGATACGGCACAGCACCGAATTAAGTTCACCAGAACCAAGGTAAAGATTCACCCGCGGAGACAAATAACGGATGGGTCTTGTACACCATTGACTTCCGAATCGCACCGGTAAACGATGATCCCACGGCAAGCAGCCCAGACACAGATCCCCCAGCTGAACCATTGAGATAGGCACAACGTTCTCGAAAGAGAGCGGAAAAGCAGGATTTTGACTTATCCCTTTTGAGTCCGGCTTCAATCTCCCCGTGATGAAGTTCTGCGAATGAGATCTGAGGAAGACAATCATCGGTTCCGGGTTTAGAACTGCCAGCCTCATCTAGATTTTTTTCGTTTTTTGGGTGTCTTAGCCTCTAGCCTTTAGGCACTTGCGCAATCGCTTTATCGCGTGAGTAGACTTCCTTGAGATGATGTCCGTGCCTTTTTTACTTTTTTCCCCGGAATGAATACTTACGTTTGTTTTCTTTTTCAAGCTTATCTGCGCCTTCCCGATAAGGTCGTGCCCTCTCAGTTCCCCCCGACATTCGTAAAGCTGCTCCATTTTTTTCCACAACATGAGGGCATTTATCCCCTGACCGGAAGACCTCTCTTCATTCTGGCCCCAACGCTCAGCTAAAGACCCCCCCCTACTCCGATAGATTAGGGGTTCCCCTCCCGCCAGCGTTTTACTATCCTTCCTTTTTTGAACGAGATGCTCTTCTACTTGTGGACCCCCCCCGACGGGCACGTGGGCTCCAACCTGCCCTTTTCCGACACTTTTATGCGACTGTTTTTGAATCAGAAAGCTCGGACACGTGCTCGCGACCCGGCGCCTCGCTATCTGCTCGTTGATCTTTCTGTATTCCTTTAGACTTGCTGGGCTCTGCCGACGGGTGTTCAAGGACACTTCCTTTTTCCCTCCCCCTCCAATTCCTAAGGACGCTCCCCTCCAACGTTTCCCTTTCTTGAGAGTCTCCCTGAGGTAATCTCTCTTTCCATCCTTTGGATATCGGACCCGCCTTGCCGCGCCCCCTTCCAACGGCGTGCCCTTTTCCTGATCGTCCTGCTGTCGTAACCTCCCTGCTATTGTCGAAAACCGTCCTTCCTCTGCGACAATACTTCTGCTCGAATTAACGGCCTCGTCCTTTGGGCGCAGAAGTCGAGCCTGCGGGTCTAGCCCGCCCGGGCCCCACTCTTTAAGGATTTACTTTTCGCCCACAACCCATTAGGTCATTTGACCCCCGACCCTCCCGCGCGGCCCGTCAGTTGGTGCCCCGGCCGTCTTGTTGGGTTTCCCCCTTTAAGTTTCTTCTGCTCTGGCGAAGACTCTTCTGAATTTCTGGAGACACTACCTGCGGTTCCTCAATTCGACCACCCAGCCCGACCAAAGGCGCGGCCCCCCTGCCTGCCAGCGCCCTTAAGTTTACCTGTCTCTCGTTTCCAGTGGTACACTCTTAGTTGAACCCAGATGGTGGAGAATGGCGCTGCCCCCTCTCTGTTCGTCGGCTCCCGGGCTTCGAACTTATCGATCAGTGAAGGCCTTCCTCTGATCGAAACACGATGATCCCATTTTTTACATGAAGGGCTCAGACCCCTCCCCTCCCGTTTTGCTTCTGCCGAGGACCTCCCCCTTCTGGCAGCCTGAGAGAGTTTGGAGGGACGTCTCCCAAAAGAAAATTCACACACCCGCTCGCAGATTTTTTGATTTTCCAACGAGAAAGACGCTGTTGGTATCTCGTGGTCTCAATGCCCGATTCCTAACTTTTTTCTTTTTTCTTTTCTTGATTTGTGAAGATCGATTGAGATTAGCCGGGGTTGCGGTCCCGGATGCTGGACCCTAATGGCCAGGGGAGTTCACCTCAATTTTCTGCTAGACCGCGAAGGGAGGAGATTGGAGTCGCGAAGATGTGAGTGTCCCGCGACGAAATTCATTTGAGTGGAGGCTCGTGCGTTGTCGTGTGTTAGCCTCGCCACTCTTTTTGATCCGGAGTTTTGCTCGCGACAGCTTTGGGCGTAAAGGATCCGTGAAGAGTGTTGAGAGAAAGTTTTCTTGCCCCTCCCGTCTGAAGTGAAGCCAGGGCAACTTAGCCGTTAGGCCCCTCGGACTTCTATGTTGTCGGAACCAAGACTTTGGGGGTGAACACAGGGTTCCCTTTAAAATCACCCCGAGTTTCAGTCCTGCGATTTCTACTTCAATACGATTATGCTGGCGACTTTCAAGGCAGGCCAACCGGTCGCGGCTTTCTGGCACCTCCAGCGAGCGTGGGTCACTCAATGTTTTTTTTTTAATTTCCCGTGAGGAAGGTCCGCGAACGGGATCGGTCATTGTCATGGATCTTCCGAGGCGGGGTGGACATCGCGTTTTTTCTGTGCTTTTCCCTAGATCACTCCTGCCTTTTTTGTAGTCTTTTTATTTCAGAAGGGCCGGGCGATCTGCAGCTCGGCTTTGCATCGATCGTGATTTTCCAAGCCTTCACGGACGGGTTTTTTTAACGCGCGGTCCGTTTTTCTCCCGACTGCGGTCGCTCTTTGCGTGACTGCGAGAACTGGTGGATTTTTCTTACCTCGCCGCCGGAGTCGCCGCCTATAGAGCTGCGTACTTTTCCTCTTTAAGGTCGGATCGTCGCTGTAGGGTGCTTTTTCCGCGTCTCGAGTCCCGCGCCAAACTTTCCCCCCCTGGGTTTTTTCCAAGAGGGCGCCCTGTGCAGCGACTAGAGGAATTTTTTTCCCGTACCTCCCCGGTAGATGCGCAATTTTATCCAGGCCGTTTTCGTAAGGAAATGTCTTTAGGCTGCCCCTTCAAGTTTTCGTTCGCCACCGACCCAGGAAAAACCCCCCCCCCCCCCCCCCGGCCAATCGTAGTACGGTGCCGACTGGCGCGGTCCAGGCCACTTCCCTTTTCCACGCGCAGAATAGCCCCCCGGTCCTTTTTCTGCCCCCTCCCTGCACGCGTCCCTTTCGGGGTTTCTCATGGGAAGAATTGTGCCCTGTGGCATGGTAGTTTCAGCCTCCGCTCGGATGTGCTGTACAAGGAATTGCCGACTGCGGTCGTCCCGTCCTATTTGCTGAGCCCTGGTGTACTCGGTCCGTTTTCTCGAAGTAGAAGGACCTTTGGCTGCGGGAAAGTGCGTGGTAATTGATCGAAGTCCTAGTAAAGAAGGGCTGCCTGATCACCTAGTGCTCTCGGTTTTAGAATTCTCCTTTTTTTCAGGCATGTGAGTTACACACCACGAATCGTATCTTAATGGTTAAGTTTCAGGCGGCGGCCCCTTCTTGGAATTTGTTCCGTTTGCATTTTCTTCAGAGGACTCTGTCCCTGGCACGCTTTCTCTGGCCTCACGCTCGCGTTACGACCCCCTTTTCGACAGTGCAAAGAATTCAACCTTACTTTCAGCATTTATCGCGCCGTCCTCGGCGGCGACGCGTGTGTCTTCGCAGCCTTAATTCGACTCAGCCACGAGCACGTCCGGACGGACACGTTGCCTTCCCTCCCTAGAGAGTTGGTTTCCATTTTTTTGACTCTGGCTGCGACACCTTTTGCGAGGCGACTTTTCTGCCTTCTAGGTTAGGCTGACCGCGATTGCTTTCTACCCCTTATAGAATTTATCCCTGGTGTTCTTAAATTATGGGAACGACTCAAGCTTTGAGACGCTGAGAGAGTACGGCCCCGCGATTCCTGAAGTCGCAGCGCGACTGCTTGTCATCAATGCCCTTCCGCGCCAACCCTCACCAGCTGACGCAGCAAGGGTCGGTCTCCCCCCTGCTTGGCAGCGACAGCCGGCTGGAGACAAAGATTGGTGGCACTCCGAGCTGAATTACCTCTAGTTAACTTTTTTACGAGGGGAGGAGGTTTTAAAGTTATTCCAGCCCGACGGCTGCTACGGCCCCTGAAGAAAACATATTCGGGCTCTGTTAGGTCTTGATAGGAGGAGTAACCTTGATAGTTCTTCCGCGGAAACATCTTTGGTGAGCGATGAACCGTACCTCCCGTTTTCGGCGGGTCCTTGCTACGCTGATCGGCCCCGTCTTTTCTGTCTTTTGCTGGCGGCGCTTGAAGCCAGAAGACGGTAGCAGCCCGATGACCTTCGGACCAGCCAGGCTCCCATGAATGAGCTAAAGACTAATGGGGGCCCGGGGAGCCCCTGACTTTGGACTTATAAGAAATAACCTTTTATGACGATGCAGGCCCGGTCATGATATGATTTCGTATCCCCGATTCCTCGGGAATGAGCGACAGGCCATTGGATGGCGTTGTAATGTCGGTTTTCAGTACCTGGCGGCAAAGAGGAGATTCCTCATCATGTTTGTTCGCTTTAGAGCTTTTACTTTTCTACTCCAAAAATTTCCACTTAGAACGCCTATCGTACGTTTCCCGGCCCCTCTTTCGCTGCTCGTTCACTTCAATTTTCTCAATACCGCCCCCCCTTAGCTGGTGAGTATGCATCGGGTCTCAGGAACAAAAGCAGGCGCCTTTGTCACGGATTGGAGGCGTTTTTTTCAGACCCGAGACCTCTCCCCCCCGAGAGGCATTCCGCCGCCCCCACCTCCTTGAGGCGTGGAGCATCGACGCGAAGCGCGTCAAGGCCTTCTGTTTTCCTAATGCTAGTTTCTTTTTTTTAAGCAGAGTCACGTGTCTCCGAATACGTGGGATTGGAAGCCTCTGGAAGACTCTGGAGAGTACATTAAACTCCTCTGCGGGGTAGAGCCTAGTTAACGTAAAAGAGAGAAAAATCTTCTTTCCAGATCTTTCCTACTAGGAATGCTCCCCCCCCACGGAATTGCTCTTTAAGAAGACGAACTCGTCTCACTTGAGTGCCTAGGCAAGCACGGACTCCCTCTGCTTCTCACTCTGAGTGAAGCCTAAGACGAAAGGCTGAGTTTCAGTGGGCTCTCCTTTTCCGCCGTAGAGTTCCCTCATCCTTGTAGAAACCGAGTTGATAGAGCCTCTGTCCCCGATTGAACCCTATCATTCTCCCAGCTACCTGAGGTACGCCGGGCCGGCCCCTGCTCCGTCAGAAGAAGCTCTTTCCGTCTAGAGACAGAGTGTCTCCTCCTGTGCGGAACCGAAACGCGGTTACTCTGATTATGCAGGTCCTGAGTGCCCCCTGTATTCTGACTCGATCCTAACGAACGCGAGCGTAATGAAGAGATGCCCGTCACTAATTAGTGCGGCTTCTAGCAGAGAGTGACTAAGGACTCTTTGCCTCGATAAGCTTCCCAAGCTCCTTTGAGCTCAGTCTGCGTCATCCACCGAGATCATAAAAGCCATTCAGAGATTCGCCTCCGTCAATTATACTTCCTTCCCTACCACCACATAATCGCGTTTTTTTTTTAGACCGCCGTTACTTGCCCTTCTCAAAGGCGAGAACCCTAGTGAGATACCCCAACCCCGCACCTCCCACCAGTCCTGGTTTTAGTACGAATCTCTTTCAAAACCTGGGGGATTTCCCTCATCCCGTATGCCGTTTAGCGGCCCTTTCCGATGTGACCCGGTTCGCGCCGCGATCCCAGGCCCTCCTACATATTTTGAGTTTCGCCTTTTTAGTTAGCCCTGAATTTTGCCTCTGAATGATGAACATTCGACCTCCCGTCCAAATGCTGCCCATATTTCAAGTTAATCGACTCGCTGACGGCGCCACTGATTCCATTCTTTAGGCAGGCTTCGGTCTACGGACGATCTCCCAGCCTCTTCCATAGTCATTCTCCCCTTTTTGCCGCGTGAATGTCGATGGCGCCAATAAAACCCCCTTCTGGAAAGCCTGGGCCACCCGAAATGCTCCCTTGCGGCTAGTCGACCCATGGCCATCAGGGATCCCTCGAACCCTCTTTCGACCCTGTGCCCCGCGCGCTCTCTGAGGCCCGGCCGCCCCCCCTTGCATGGTCGAAAGCAGGCGGGCGCTCGACATCGATCTGGCAGCTTTACAACACCTACCGCGGATTAGGCTAAGGGAAACATGTCGATCCATTACACTTATCTACTGATTAAGGATACCATTCTTCGAGGTGTGTCCCCCCCCCACCTATCATTCACATTACACGCTCATAGGCCAGCTTTCTGTATCCCCTGAGTCCCCTTTCCCCAGAGGCAAGCCTCCTATCGTGGTGCCCCGGTCCCCCTCCCCGTCCTTCTTCTTTTTTTGCTTTTTTGTCCCCATGCGTCTCTTTAGAGCTGCCCGATTGCTCGGCAAGGCTTCAAGCCCTGAAGTCTCGCCTCCTTTCGGATCGATCCCCTTCCCCCTTCTCACGCGGGACACAGCTTCGAGATTCACTCCCTCCTTCCCCCTGTTGCGCGACGCTGCTTGACAGGTTCTTTTCCCTCCCCTTGGAATGAAGAGCCTTTCCCCCGGCGAGGGGATTGACGCAGAAGGCCGACCTCTTATAGGTGCAGCATTCTTGCATATCAAGCTTTTTTAGCATTCAGCTACAAGCCGGTTTCGCACTCCTACGTGTGGTTTCCTGGCCCTGAGTGGCCACCAACCCGGGGGTTTCCCATCTTTTGTCGGATTCGGGACTGAGCGCCGCCGTTTTGTGTTGGACAAGTAGCACACCCTTTGCGCCGGTTTCCAACTCACTTTTTCGCGTCCCCCAGATTCGTCCTTTTCATGCGCAGCGTTTCTCCCTCCCAGTCGGTCGCCTAACTCCAGCAGCTCAAGCTACCGGTTCCAGCTTTGTACCATACCGAGCCGCGGCCTGATGCCACTACCCGACTTCCTTTTACGGCTCTACCCTGTAACGCCCGCCTTCCCAGCGCCTGATCTCCTCCCGGCGAGAACCGGCCAATGTTTCCCCCACGAGCCTCTTTCCCGACCGAAACTTTTGCGTGATCTTCAATCGGTTCCTCAGTTCCAATTTTTTTGAGGCGCTTTTCCCTTTCCTCTATGAGAAGAGAGTTCAAGAGAGGAACAGACCATCCTGCAAGGTTTTTCCTCCGTTGGAGTGTAGAAGAAATCAGACTTTCGAGAGCCAACTGCTCTTTACTCGCGAGAAGGAGAGACTTCTTTGGTGGCTTGTTCTTCCGGAAGAAGGAATGGTCGAGGACCCTATATAAAGTGGTTTTTTGCCGGATAGAAAAGCTGTTTCTCCACTTGAGATAGTACTTAAGAAGGGTAGACGTCCGATGGTTTTCTCCATGCTTTTACCTATGTCGCCAGCCCTGAATAGTGTAGTTCAAGGACCTAAGTCCAGCCCAGGACGATCCTGCTTCGCTGTGATGGAAGACGCTCCCCCTTTATTTCTTTTCCAGAGGTCCTCACGAACTCCCCAGAGCGAGTTCAAGAAATCCCGACGGGATCGCGCGGCGCGCTACCGTACACCCTTTCACAGACTGCACCTAGATAAGCCGCCAGGACCGCTGGTCGTCTCTTGGGCGGCTTCCCGGCCGCGCTCGAATTCAAGCCTTCCTTTGAGCGAGTCCGCAGGCCTAAGCCGTCTTCGCTCGACGCTCTTATCGAGCAGACCTCTTCTATCCGTCCATGCATCCGGGGTGAAGGACCCCGACTGTCGCCTGCTCAGGCCCCCTCTTTCAACTCTTCTTTGCGCGGCCCGGGCATCTCTCTTCTACTTCTCGTTCTTTTGTGGTGTTGAGATCTCTAGCCCTTCTTTTTTCCCTTCAAATTTTTTCGTGCTTGCCCGTGGAGATCGTCCTCTTCGTTAACGCACTTCTGTCATTGTCCCCGTGGGCCCTCCACTTCCTCCTGATCGTAATACCGGATAGCTTCCATTGACGCGGCTGCCTTCTTCGCGGGGCAAGCCCGGTCAGTCATCGATCCCGGACTTCCCCCCACCCAGTTAGCTTCCCGGCCTTTATTCCTTCATAGCTTGGTGAGAACCGTGCATTCGGGGTGTTTGCACTTAGCGCCCCTCGAGAATGCGGAGCTAGGTTCTTTATGAAATCCTGGTCCATCCCCTATCCCCCCGGAAAATGCGGAAAAATCCCTCGATAGGACCATTTTTACTCTGAACGGCTCGTAATTGGACTCGGAAGGTCACAGACGATGCCAGATTTGTTGGCATTGGCGCTCCTTGTCGGTTTTTGGGTAGTAGGAGCGCCCAGAGCTGTAAGCTAGTCATGTTCCTAGTTGACTCCAACCCCATCGATTCCTCTCCCCGGACGTGCGTCAGTCACCCTGCGCATCGTAGAAATGATTTTCTCCCATCTTTTTTCAGTTCAAGGTTGATCTTACAGAACCCCCGTTGGCTACAAGAGCAAACTGCCAGGCACCAAGCTGTGTTTGTTGCGTAACCTCGGCTAAGAAGTGGGATCACCTCAAGGCTCATGGGCCTATTCAGGGATTCCTGGAATGCCCGATTGAGCTTTTTTTTGGGTCCAGCGGCTGTCTTTTCCTACGGTTGTGCAGCCGTGTCTGGCTGCGCTGTAGGTAGTGCTGACCGATTAGGCGCGCCCGACATTGTTCCTTTTTAGGATCGGCCGGTATTCTGGCTCGATCTTGAACCGTAGGCCTATCTATGGAGTTTCTGGCTTCCATGTTCTCTTCCCACGGTCATCGTTAGGTAGAAATAAATTGATGCCTAACCGCGGAGTGGATATCTCCCCTTCCAGCAAGATGGCCTAGACCTTTTTCTCAATAAGGAGACCGATTACAGGACCCCCACAGATTGTTGTTTTAACCCAGGTTCAGGCACGTCAAAACGGAGCTGCACGAATGCGCTGCGATTGCTGCGATAGCTTGATGGTTGACGGTCCCAAGAATGTCAGCACCTTTTAATACGCGGCCCGAGACTGACGAACTCGCCAGCGCAAGACCCGGCATATTTTACGACGGCTTTCTCATCTTCTCAACGGGGAGCGGCTAATTGGCGCTTCTATCGATTTGGCGGTGGCTCTAGAGAAGGACATTTTTGATTTCTCGATCCCCCCCTACGTTTTTAGGAGTAAGGTTCTTGAACTGGACGGGCGAGAGGGCATCTCTTATCAAGCATCCCCCCCCCCCCCGCCGACTCCGACCTGACTCCACACCGGACCCCCCTCCAGACCCCCCCCATAGATCTTTGCCGTCTTGGATGAGTTGCTT
>Ga0179593_1571990_pt1 | contig 16563 bp, 31 predicted proteins | sample CZODoug2_1_08_16_FD_185931 | JGI IMG/M metagenome (GOLD analysis project Ga0179593, IMG submission 185931) | Vadose zone soil fungal communities from Angelo Coast Range Reserve, California, USA - CZODoug2_1_08_16fungal (PacBio error correction) | ecosystem: Environmental > Terrestrial > Soil >... | reverse complement strand
AGGAATTGAGCTGGCTTTCAGGGAAAAGCCTATTTTTTTTTGAAGTAGCAGGCCCCTTCTTTTTTTCCACCCTTGCGAATTTTTTTTTTTAGTTCCCCTTTTTCCTTCTTTCAGTTTTATGCGCTTTGATCCATCTCTTCTTTTTGCTGGCCACTTTCCCCCCTTTTCTACCCTTTTGCCTTTCCCCCTCCTATTCTGGATTTTTTTTTCCCCCCCCCCCCTCTATCTCTCCTTCTTCGCTCTTTTTTCCCGTGCGTTATGGGTCCTGTTGAATAAACAGTCCTTTGCTTTTTAGCACTTCGTCGCTCCTTCCCCGAACCTTATTTTTACCCCTCCTGTTTTTTTTTTTTTGATCTTTGATAGGGCCAACGCTTCGCTCCCCCTTGCCCCGTCGCCTTTTCCCCCCACCACCTCTTCCTTTTTCCCCCGGATTAAGAATGTCCAATCCCCCTCACTTTTTTCAATGTTCCCCTTTCCCGGTATCCCTTTGAGGAGCTGAATTGTCGTTTTCATTTGCTTCCTTCCCCCCCAATCCATTTCCTTCCCCTTTTGCCTTTTTTCCTTTCGTGATTTTTCTCCCCCAATTCCCCCCCCTTGCAAGCACTTTTGCTTCCTCCCATCGGATCTTAAAGGTTTCTGAAGTTGATTTTCTTCTCTGCACGTTGTTACGACTTTTCCCCAAATTTTTTCTTTCTCGTTGCCCTGGCTAGCCGTTGAACCGCGCCCAAACCCCCCGTCCCACCTTTTTGCACCCCCCCCATGTTTTTTGAATTTTTTTTTTTTTTTCTTCCCCCTTTTTTTAACCCCCCCCTTTTTTCCCCCAAGCCATCTTCCCCTGGAACACTGGTAGATTTGACTTGACCCTCCTTTGACGTTTTTTCTACCCCCATGCCCCCTTTTTGATTTCCGCTTTTCCCTCTTCTTCCCCAAACACTGCAGGTTTTCCACCTTTTGTTGATCTGCTCTCTTTTTCCTGCCCCATTTTCCCCTTGGAGTCCCCCCCGATGCTCGTCCCCCTTCTGGCTTCCTATTGAAGCCTAGGTGAAAAAACCCCCTTTTTGCCCCCAATCCCGAGCACACCTGAGTGCTTTTCCCCTTTCCGCGATCATAAAGTCCCCCCCCTCTGGGAAGTCCCAAACCATATTCCGCGTTCAGGGACGGTGTTTGTTTTTGGTTGCAGGACTATTGGCTTCCTTCTTTTGCTCCATTCTGATGCCCTTTCTCCAGTCACTTTTGCCCGGGGTAACTTCGGGCGACACGTTATTTCCTCGAGTGGAACATGTTAGAAGTCATTTTTTTCCATTTCTTTACCATTTTGTCCCGCGCTCCCCCTGACTTTCCCCCCTCTTTTAGATGTATTTTCCTTTTTTTTCCCTGCATTAGGACTTTTGATAGCCTGCATTTCTATCTTTCTCTCCCACTCATTTCCTCAAACTTACCAGGATTCCCTTTTTTTGGTCTTCCCTGATGCATTTTCTTATTTTTTTCGAATCTTTCTTATAAGCGCTTCCCTTCATCTCTTTTCATATACCCCGTTGTGGGCTTGTTCTCCCCCCCGCTTTCCTTTTTTCCCGATGATTTTCTGTTTTCCTTTCCCACTCCCCTTCTTGTCGACCCCTCCTTTCCTCCTGTCCTCTTCCCCCCCATGAGATATTTAATAGAGGAGGGAGCCAGCCCTCCCCTGGATTACGGTCCTTTTCCTTTCCCCTGAACCCAGTTTCCCCCCCTGCGTTGTGTAAAGTTTTCGGATTATCGCGAGACCCTCCTTTTCCAACCACTGTTTTTTTTTGGTTTTTCCTGCGCCTTCCTGTCCTTTTTTTTTCCTTGGGCTCCTAGCCCCCCCCAACACCCCCTCTGTGTGATTCCAACCCCCTTCCCCACCCCCCTTGACCAGTCCTTTCACTTCTTGGAGCATTTTCGCTCACTTTGTGCGCCAGCCCTCTCCTTTCCCCCCCCCCTTTTTCCCATTTCCCCCTTTTTTTAGTGGCCTCCCCCCTCTTTTTTTTTTTTTCTCTTTCTTCCTGAGAAGAAGAAACCCCCCCACGTTTCCTCTTTTTTTTTGCTGACTACACTTTGTTTTTGATGTAGCCATTTTTTCAGATGGTGATCACCTTTATTCCATTTTTTTTACCCCTTTTTGCCCAGCCTTTTTTCGAATTTTTTTTTTTGACCATCGTGTTTTTTTTTTTTCTTAATTTGGAATGTTGACACTGACTTGTGTTTTTATTATCTTCGAACCCTTTTTCGCACAACCTTTTTTTTTCTAATTTCCTTCTCTAGGCCCAGACATCCAATGTTTCCCTTTTTCCTCCGTTGTTATCTCCCCCCCGAAACCCCCCTTCCAATGTTTTTTTGTTTGATCAGGAAAAATCACCTTTTGCATGCCCTTTTGTTTTTTCCCTTTGGTACCCCTTTCCCCCATTTTCACCAGAACTTTTGGTTTATGACAACCAATGTTGAGAAAATTTTTCGTGTTTTTTTTTCCCCCTCCCTGCTCTATTTTTAACTTTTCGCCTTAGACCATCCCTATAGATAGATATTTTGACCCAAAATTCCCTTCCTTTGACTCGATACCTATCCTCGTCTTTCCCAGTCCTCCTTTTTTTTATTAGTCCTCAGTTTGTTCCCCATGTAGTCATTTGAACATCCCCCCCTTGACTTCTTTTTTTTTTCCAATACGGCCTTTCTGCACGGAGGACCCTTGGTTCCCTCACTTTTCCCCCTTTTTCCCCAAGGTCATAATCCTTTGCCTTTTTTTTTATTCTGAGTTTTGACAAGAAATTAATTTTTTTTCCCAGATTTTCCTTCCGATTCTTCGATGTTCTTTTTTTGCCAGTTTACCTGAAGTTCTGCTGGACCCCCGAAGGAAGCGTACCAGACCCCTTACCGTCTTTTTTTGAGAACTTTTCAGATTCCTTTTTTAAGTGCTCGCGAGACCCAGACTGCCGTTATCACCCAGCTCCTGGCCCTTTTTCCCCCCTTCCACCCCAGCCCCCCACACTTACCTCCTATATCGTCCGGATACCCTGGATTTGCTCTTTTTTTCAGCAAAACCCTGTCTTAGTCCATCTTTCCCCCTTTCCCAATTTCCAAACCCCTTACCCCCTCCCCCCTCCCCCCGCATGCTGTCCTTCAAAGAGAATAAGCCCCCATTTTATCCTTTTTTTACCCCCCCACTTTCCTAGTCCTTAACCCTCCCCCCCCCTTCTTTTCGCAGTTTCGGAGTTTTTTATACCACACACCCCCCTGACCCTTCCTTTCTTTAGTCCCCTTTTTTTTACTTTCCTTTCTCCCACACTCCCCCCCCCCCCTTGAGACCCCTCCCAATATCCACTTCGCATAATTCTTAAGTCCCCCCCCAGTAGTTTTTAATAGAGCCGAATTTTCCCTTTGGTTTCCACACCTTTCTTATCACGTTCGTTACACAAGGTGATTTTTTTTTTTTTTCATCCCCCTCCTGCCCCACCGAGCTCCCCCCCCCCCCCCCTTCCCCATTACCACCCCCCCAATCCACGGACAACCCCTCAGTTTTCCTCGCATGAATCCCAACTCCCCTTCCCTTTATATGCGTTTTTTAGCCCTTTTTTCTTGTTTTTGATTCAGGGCGATTTCATGATCTTTTGGTCACGTCTTTTTCCTTTGGAGGTTTTAGTGGATATGACAAAAACCGCTTTCCCGTACCCCTGCTCCCTTTACGAATTTCCCTGCTGCGTTTCCATGTTTTTTTTTTTTTTCCTTTTGTCCTAGACCCCCCCCCTTCTACGGCTTAACACCATTTTTTTCCCTTTTTGAGACCCGATTTTCCCCCCAATTCCTTCTATATTTTTTTGCGGCTTTTGGTTTTGGGGGGTGTTGTTGTTTTTTTTGGCTCCGCGTCGCCAGAATCTGTGAGCGCATGTTTCCCTTTGTTTTATTTCTTCCGCGGCACCAGTGTTCCCCCCCCTTTTTCTTTTCAGTTGTTTTTGTTGCATAGAGATTGTGTAAGCGCCTGCAGAGGTTTCCCATGTGTTTTACCCCCACCTTCCCCCTCCCGCGTTCGAAGTCACATTTTCCGTCAACTTCCAGTCCCCCCCCCCTTTTCCCCTCCCCCTCCCCTCACCACTTTTACGCTCCTGCGCGGTCTCCTTTTCCCCCCCATCTCTGAGCGTGTGTTTTTTTTATATTCTTTTTTTTTTTTTTCCCCCCGTTGCACCATCCCGACGGCCCTTCCCCACGAGTCTTTTCCCCCAGTCCCCGTTCCATGTGTGACGTTTCTCGTGTTGCTTTACATAGCCATTTCCCCCTGATTCCCTCCCGGCACAAGCATAATCCCCTGAGTCTTTTAGTAGATTCCTGTTAAGGGTCCAGGTGACGGATACCCATGACTTACTTTTACTTAATTTTTTCGGTTTCTATTGCTTTTAGCGCCCCGTTTCTAGGCTGCTCCGTTTTGTGAACTTTTTTTTTTCCCTTTGCCCATTTTTTGTTTTTTTCCTCCCCCCCTTCTTGCCCCCCATGTAGGCTCCCCTGAACTGTTGATATTGTGACGGCCGGGAATTTCAGGCTGCTCCCGGTTTTGTTTTTTCCCTTTCTTCTTTTTTCTTGCACCTTTTTTTCAAGAAAGGCTTTTCCCCCTGCGTAAACTCTTTTTTTTTTTTTTTCCCCCCCGTCCCTATACCCGGGTTTTTTCCCAATTTGAGCTTTATGTTGGATCACTTTTTCCCAGATTTTCGTCGTCCCACCCCCCCTTTTCCTTACCCCCTCTTCTTCCTTTTCCCGCCGCGGATTGGTAATGCGACAGGATTTTTGCGATTTTGTTACCCCCTTGGCTACGTCCCCTTTTTTTACCTCTGTTCTTACTTTCTTCCCCCCCCCCAGTCAAGTTCTCCCTCGTTTCCCCTTTCTCGCGCTGCAAGCCAGAGTCACGTTTTTCCTTCCCCTTTTCGCCCCCCCCTTTTTCCATCCCCCTCTTCCCCCCCTTTGGACCTTCTGCTCACTACCATTCCACTGATTTTTCATTGGAAGGTAACGTACCTTTTTCCCCCCCCTCCCCCCTCCTTTCCAGTTTCCCAGACCCACCTCCCCTGACGTTTTAGGACACTTCCCCTCGACCGCCGGTGGTCGTTTAGAACCCCCCCCTTTCCTACCCAACTCTTTTACATGAATTTTGACCTTTTTTTATTTCCCCAATCTAGACTTTGTGGTGTCAACTGGCGAGCGCGACTTCTTAAGAGTTAGAAAAGCTTCCCCCTCGCTTTTTCAATTTTCCCCCCCCCAAAAACTGGCGGCTTCTTTCATGCTTTACATAAAGATGAAACCATCCCCCATGCAACTGGGCGAGCATGATCCCTTTTGACTTTTTTTTTTCTAATTTTTTTTTCTTTTCTCTTTCTTTTTTTTTTTTTTTTTTTTTTTTTTTTTTTTTTTTTTTTTTTTTTTTGCCTCCTTTCAATTTTTCAAGGGCGTTCCGCTTTTTTAATATCCTCCCCACAGAGGTTTTTTTTCTTTTCCCCCACTTTTTTTTCCCTATTTCTTCGCCTTTTTTTCTTTAGAGCCCCCCCCCCACAACTGCGATTGTGAATAAGAGAATCTCCCATATGTTTTTATTTCATGTTTTTTTTTTCGACCCGATGGGTCCCCAAACCAATAGCCTCGTCCCCACATCCTCTTTCTTGACCCCCCCGTCCAGTGCGCAATACGCGCCAGTTATACTCCGTAACACCTCCCCCCCCTTTCTTTGAGCTTTTCACTCCTTCGGTTTTTCTTGTTTTGGTTCTTTCTCTGACGTGTGGTCCCTCCCCCAAGAGAATCATTCCTCCGTCAGGAATTTTTTGCGACGATAGTCTTTTTTCCCTTCTGTTGGTTTTTTTTTTCCCCATGTTTTTACCTGCGCTTGTCAATCTTTTGTGAAGACTTGGCAGCACTTGTAAACTTTTTCTTCCCGAATTTTTTGTAGTCCCCCCCTTTTCGTACCCCCCTTTCTTAATTCCCCCCTCACGTCCTTTTTCCCTCCTTCAGGGTCATCTATTCGTTTTCAGTCCGCGATGGTTCTTCTCCCTCTTTTTCGCAAATATTAGTTTCCCCGAAAACAGACTCCCCCTTTTCGACAGATTCTTGAAAATTAATGCTTTCCCTTTTTCCTCCCCCCTTTTTTTTTTGATGTCTCTTCCAAAACTATAAGTTGCCTCTGTGAATATGTAAGTTTCCTCCTTTCCAGCCCCCTTGATTTCTAGCTTTCCCTTTTTCCTGATTTTTTTTTCACGTCTCCCCTTGCATGGCCAACTTTTTTCATTTGTCCTTCAACATTCTTTTTTCGCTGACCCATGAAGCTTCCCACAAATGATTTTTACCGTGTCTGTTCCCCTGGTGCTTTGCCCCGTGGCAAGCTCAACAACTCTCCCCCCACGGTGTAACCGATCCCCCCCACGTTTTTCCCCAGGAAGCCACCCTGACAGAAGATGAAGTGGGCGCTTTATTTTGTCCCTCCCACTGACCTCGGACCCCCCCCCCCCCCCCCCATTTTCCCCCCTTCTTTCCCACGTCCCCTTTTTTTTTGGCGGTTTGCTTAACCCTGTCTTTTAGTCTTTTTTTTTTGTAATCTTGTCGTTTTTGCCTCCGTCTTTCCTTTCCTCTGTCGTAAGATCTCTAGTGGCTTTGGAAAATCCTAATTCCTTTTTTTCAGCTCTTTTTCCCCACCATCTGACCCTTTCGTTTTTCCTCTACTTCCCTTAAGCCCTCTCCTTCGCCTTCGACCCAAGTTTTTCTCCACGCTGGCGATCCCTCCTTGACAACACCTTCGTCGTGATCTAGTGAATCCCTTTTTTGGTTTTTTGTTTTCCCCCCACTTCCCCCCAAACCTGCCCCATAAACTGGTGTTGATGGATCCCCCTCCGTTCAACCTTTTTTTTCCTGTTGTGGACTTCCCCCCCCACCAGTACCCCCTTTTTCCCAAGGAAGTGGCTTTGAGGTGCTTTTGGTTTTGTCATTTTTTTTCCGGTTTCGATTTTCCCGCAAGCTTTTTCCGCCACCCCCCTTCTGCATGAATTTTGTGGTGCCCAAGGTACCGTTCAGGTCAATCCTCATACCCTTCAGTTTTTGACTCCCCTGATATTTTTTCCTTTTCCTTTTTGACCCCCCCCGTTTCTGTTACTTTTCTCCAACCTGAGTCTTCCCAAATCGTATTTTTTTTGAGTATCCGGTGTTTTTCTCTTTTCAACGAGGTTTCGCGCCAGCGTTTAACTTCCACCTCAATTACCACTTTCCCCCACTGTATTTCGTGTTTTTTTTGTGGCCGCCTCCCAGCCGTTTGTACCTTGATTTTCTTTCTTTGGTTGTAACATGAGGGAGCAGCATGCGTTCGGGTCCCCTGCTTCCCTTCTTCAAGCGTTTTTCCAAGGGTGCCTCATCAGCCTCCCTAGAGAAGCTCAACCCTCTTCTTCCTTTTGAATTTACCCCATTTGTCTTTTTTCCCTGGTGGCTTATCCCTTTTCCTGGTCCCCCTCCGTGCCCAATAAGCCCCCCCCCCTTTCACCCACCCTTTTCTCCCCTCCTCGATTCCTTCCGCTAGCTTTAGGTTGTTTTTTTTTTTTTTTTTTTTGCAACTCTTCCCCCGTCATCGCCGAAGAAGTTCTGCAGATTACTATACCCCCCTCCCAACCCCAGGCCCTTCCCCGCACTGATATCACTTCTTTTCGCAAACTCCTCTTTTTCAAAAACCCACCCAAACAAAATAATCCCCAAACAACCCCCTTTTAGACATTTTTTTTCCCCGACGTCCCGCCCAGGTTCGCGTGCGATGGTTTTTTTTTTTAGTACCACCCTTTTGTGAATTCCTTACCAGTCTTTCCCCAAAGGCCGTTTCCCTGATAAGCCCCTCAAATTTCCTGAGTCACACTAGAAAAATTTTTTTTCTTGAACCATGTGACAACCCTCGTCCCCTTTGTCTTCCCCCCTCCTTTTCCTGGAACCCCCTCTTTCCTGTAGTCCATAACCCTCATTTTCCCAACAGAGGATTTTTTCAATCACTGGCCCCTGCGCTTTTGCCCAACTTACACCCCCCTTGCCCACTCTAAGACGAACGCCAAGCCCTTTTTGTGTCAACTGTTAGATCCTGCCTCCCTTCCTTTCACGCTTCCGTTAGACCCTTTTGCCTTCCGTTGAATTCCCCATTGAGAACTGATGGGAGATTTATCAGCTTGGTTCGATGAGTCCCCCTCTGCCCTCCATGCCCCTTCCTTTTTTCCTACATTACACCTTTTTTTTTTTTTACTGCAGCCTCTTTTTTTCCATTTTCAAGGCCCTTTTTCAACATTGTCCCTGAACATGAACTTTTGGTCGATTCCCCCCCCCTGCCTCCTTCCCCAGACGTTTTCTTTCCTCCTGCTTTCTAATCTTTTTTTCAACGGTTCCTAGGTTTTTCGTTTGCTGCTGGGGGGTCTCTGCATGGAGAGTGGAGCTTTTACACTGTGCTTTACGACCCTTTCGTTGTTTTTTTTTCCTCGGTTGAACCGTAGCTCCCCCCTTGTACTCCTTTTTGTTTTTATAGAGATGTGACAGACCTCCTTCCTGATTTTGATCACCCCCAATTTTTCCCTACCCGTCGAGCCCTTTCCCCCCAGGACCACTTCCTCTTGTTTGTTTCAGCCCCTTTTCCCGCATTACTCCCTTTTTCCGGATTCATTTTTTTCCCCCAACAGCAGCAGATCCCTTTTTTCCGACCTCCTTTGTCTTTCCTTCCTCTTTGCATGCTTTTCCTGAACTTTTCGGTCTTTCCCAGTTTTTTTCCCTGTTCAAGCTTTCTTTCAGTTGTTGACTGTGTGCAGGAGTTTTGTTCATATTCCCCCCCTCCTGCGCCACTTCCCAACCTGGTTTTTCCCTTACAATCCCCCTCATACCCCTTCCTCCGTTGCTAGTCATAGGACCGTTCAGGCTAGGCCCTTTCCTTTTTCTTCTTTTTCTTTTTTTCTGATTGGGTTGTATGGCAGCTGTTTGAATTCCCCTTTGGTCATCCGTTGACATTACCCCTCCCTTTCCATTTTTTCCCTTTTTTTTCGGGTCCCTCCGTGATAAACGCTTGTTCACCCTTATACCCCTTCCTTTTTTTCCTTTGGAATTTTTTTTTGGTTTTTTTTGCGCGAACAATCTTCCCTTTTTTGGCCCTACGGACTCCCAGCCTGTTGGTTTCTACAGCGTTTTTTTTAGCTTTTTTTTTCTATCTCTGTTTCCCTTTCCCCCGGTTTTTTATAAAGATTTTTTACTTTTTACTGAGCGATTTTCAGACTTTTTCCCCTCTTTTCACCTCTTGCCTGCGGTTCCCCCCCCTTTTTCCCCTTTCCTTTTTTGCATTTTTTTTCCTGGCAGGACTTGGTACGGGCTTGTTCCTTGAGTCTTGGATGCCCTTTTTCCTTTTTGTTTTTCACCCTCCTTTTTTCCCGCTAAATCTCTTCACTCCTCTTTCCTACTCTTCTTTTGATTCGGCTGCCATTCGCCTTTTTCGCATCCCCCCCCATATCTCCTTTTTTCGCACCACCTTCAAGGAAGTTTCCCCCCCCCTTTCCCTCCCCTTTCACCTGGCCCCCCAATCTCCGTTGAAGAACTTTTCAGACGTTTCTCAGGTTTTTTTTTTGACCCCCTTCAGACCTTTTTTTCCCCCCCACTGCAGTTTTCTTGACTTTGACATTTTGGCCCCACCAGTATTTTTTCACTTTTTCTTTTGGCCCCCCCCTCTGGGACTTAACCTTTTTAGCATTGATGCCTCCGTTTCCGCCCCCACTTTTTTGAGTTTTCCACTTTTTTTTTTTCCCCTTCGCACTTTCCCCTTTTCTGGGGCCTCTAAGCTTCTTTTTTGACCCCGTTTTGCCCCCGCCCCCCTGTCAAAACTGCAAAAACATTTGGTTTTTTTTTTTTTTCATTCGCTTTGCAACTTTTTCACCCTCCCAAGCCCCCCATCCGGTCGTGACACCTTGCTTTTTTTTTTGTGACCCATTGGTTCTCTTTATAGGTTTCTCTTCCCCTTTTTACTTTGCGACAACCAAGACACCTTTCTCCCCAATAGGTGGCCCGATTCTTTTGAGCCTTTCCCTTCCCTTTTTTTTTCTTCCCCAAACACTGCGCGTTTTTTTTTTCTTCTGCTTCACGATTCCCCCCCCTTTTAAAAGCTCCCCCACGTCCATCTCCTCGAATCCGCAGCTGAACTTTTCCCATTTTTTTTCTCTTTTCCCCCCACCCACCCCACCCAGCCCCCCCCCCGCTAACATCTGTAATGCCCCGAATCTGGTCAAGTTTTTTCCCTTGGTTTTTTTTTGCTCTTTTTTTTTCCAGTGTTTCAACTTTCTCAGCTTTCTTTCCCGACTGGCTTCCCCCCTTTCCCTTGAGGCAGGTATGGACCAGATCAAACCTTTTGGAACTTCCGTTTCCTTTGATCCTTTCACAGGTTTTTTTTTCCCCTAATTTTCTTACAGCTCTCCCTCCACCCACGGCCTCCCCCTTTTTTTTTATGTTTTTTATCATTTACATAGGGTTCCCTGTAGATCTTCTCGAAATCTCAGGCCCCCTTAACAGTTTTTTTTCCCCCTGTCCTGGTCTCCCCCCCCAATGCGATAGTGTACTCCTTTTTCCCCTTTCTTGATCTTTTGTGCCCCTATTAATTTTTTTGTGTCTCTTTCCTAGGACTCCTATCAGATGGCTCTCACTTGCAAGGCACAACATTGTCTCCCGACCCCTTTCCCTGTCTTTTTTCCTTTGTCTTCCTTCGAGTTTTTCTTTTTCTTTCTGCGATTTGTCTGTTCCCCTCCCCCCCGTGGCCACCCCCCTTAACCTCCCCTGAATTCTTTCACGAACAGAGTTCGTTTTCCCTGTTTTTTATGTCGTTCTCGAAGCCCTTTTTCTCCAAAAGTGGACTTTTTTTGCAAGATTTTTTTTTTCCCGTCAGACACCATAGACGCTTGTTTCCCCCGATTTCCCCCCCACGGGTTTTTCCGCCGTTCCCCACCCCCAGTTTGACGGTGAAACTCAGGCTTCACTGTCTTTGCCTTCTCCTTTGCCTCCACTTACCCCCCCGAGACCCCCCCCCCCCCCCCCCCCCCCCCCGTCCCCTCTTCCCTGAGATATGGTTGCGTTTTTGCTTCTTCCCTTTAGTTTGCCCTGAATTTTTTTTTCTAGTATGGCCCCTTGCCCAATGTTCCACGCAGTCGGACAATGGATCGTTCATGGATCCTATTTCCTTTCGGTCACCCCATATTAGCCGTTTTTTTCCTTCCGCTTGTACTAGTTGCTTTTTTACCGGACGAGTTTTCTCCTACACTGTTTCCTCAACCCTGTGTTTTATTTTCTTTTTTTCCAAAGCTCCTCTCCCCCTTAGCTCATTTCTTCTTCGCACCAGCCCCCCCCCAATATGTTCAACCCCTGTTTTACTGATCTTCCCCATTTTTCACCTTCCTCTGTTTTTTCCCGACGACCTTCTTTTACCCCCCGTTTACCCCCCCTCCCAGTAGCCCCCCACGTTTTGTTTCGTTTTCCCCATCTGCCTTTCTTTTTACGCTTTCCCCCCCCTTCATTCTATATGCGTGCTTTTTCCCCCCCCCCCCCACTTTGACAATCTCGAGACCACCCCCCTTTTTCCCTTTCTAGCCTTTCACATTTCAGTTCCCCAGCTTAGCCCAGACACTCCCTGGAAACTTTTGGTGCCTCCGATCCGAAACCTGCCCCCTCTGTTCTATTTTTTTCTCCCCTTTCCTAGCCGGCTCCCCCTCTGTCTTTTCGAGTCCCAAGGTTATTTCCAATACACTTCCCAATGCTATGCAACTTCAGATGACTCGTTTCAACCCGTTTTATGTCCCCCCCCCTATATTGCGTGTGTGAATTTTCACTCTAGCATTAAGTGGATGGCCCTTTTCCTGCCCCTTCCCCCCTCCCTCATACCCCGATCAGCTCATTCATTTTTCCCCCTAGTCCCTTGTGTCCATATATTCTTAACCCCCCCCCCCCCCTACCCCCCTCATCCCAGCTTCTTTTTTTCTTAAACTTTTCCCCCCCTGAACTTTTCCCCCAATTGTCGCCTCCGTGGAAAGATCTTCTCCCATTCACCGATTTTGCTCTGGCCGTTTTTTTTCCCTCGCCCCTATTTCCCCCCCGCTTTTTATATTCGTTGGGCACCACCAAACCCATGGTTGTCCCCCCCTTCCCCCCCCTGCCCCCTTTATGCTCAAATTTTTTTTGTTTTTTTCAAACTTCCCTTAATCCCATAAGTTTATAATCCCCCCCTTGCCTCCTTTTTACCCCCCTTCCCCTTCTTTTTTTGCGTTTCACAAACCCCCTTCCCTTGGATCCTTTTGCGAACACACCCGGTACAGCCCTTTCCCCCCCGTCCCCCCCTTTCTTATCCTTTTTTTTCGCCCTTCCCCCTATTTTGAGGCCCCCCCCTTTCCTGCGATATTTTTTCCTTCTTTTAGACCCTTCCCCTTGATCCCCCCCACTTTGAGTATCACCTTTCCTTCCAACCTTTCAGAGCCTCCCCCCCCTGCACCCCCCCGACCACCCAAATTAAAACCACAATCCACTGACACCGAATCGCGCATTAGCCTCCTGCCCCCTCTTCCTCTTTACGCCCTTTTTTTTCCCTGAGTGGATTTTCCTTTCCGGCTATTGCCCCTTCTCCCCTTCGTTGTTAGAGGACCTATTTCCGTCCTTTGTTTTGCGATTTCCATATTTCCCAAGCTGCCTTTCTTTTAATTTCCACGCGGTTACCCCTGCCCCTTTCACCGTCATGCCTTTTTCTTTTGCGTGAATTTTGGTGCTTCCCCTACGAGAACTTCCGACTTCTTTTTCCCCCCCACGTTGCAGCGCGACTTCCTTTTCCCTTAACTTTTTTTTATTATATTATTTTCCCAAATGTTGAGGTTTGTCTTCTCCTCGCTTTCCCTTCACTTTTTGGTACCTCTTTTTATAGACTCGTCAAAATTTTTCCGGAGTTGCTTGCCTTAGACCTTTTTGTGTACAAGTCTTAACTTCTCCTTTCACGGTTGATTTGATCGCTTTTGTTAATTTGAGATTGGCCCCCTCCGTCTATGCGTTTTTCAACCCTTTACCCCCCCCCTCTCCCCCCTCGCTGATTCGCCCACGTTTTTTTTTTTTTTTGTAGACGCCCTTCCCCCCGGTTTTACCCCAGCTTTCCCCCCCCCCGCAGCCGAGCTTCCCCTCACAAAGACGTCTCGCGTGTTTTTTTTTCGTCTTTCGTTTTTCCACCCCCAACCTTTTCCCCCAATCACTTTTTTGAATCCTTTCGTAACCGTTTTTTGATCGCTTTCCCCCTTTCCCATAGCGTGACCCTCCCTCCTTTGTTTTTCAACTAGCCCCCCCCCCCCCTGCTTTGCCCCCCGACCCCCCCCCCCCCCTTCAATTCCCCACCCAGTCTTTTTTTTGGGCGTCCCTTTCTTCCCGTCAGGTCCTGTTGATAGTAACCCTGCCGCCTCTTTTTTTATGATGGGTTTTTTTACTATGGTTTTTTTTTTTTTTTTCGGCGTGTACGTTCTCTTTCCCCCTACCGGTTTTTTTTTTGAACAGACTTTCTTCCTATTTCTACTCTCCCCAAGTTTTCCCTTTTTTCTCAAGGTCCCCCCCCCTCTTGTGACTTGGATGCGTTTTTTTTTTTCTATTTGTTCTCCTTTATTTGTTTTTTTTTTTCTCAGTGCATAAAATGCTCCTTTTTGTTCCCCTAATGCGCCCCACTTTTTTTTTTCCCCCTTTTTTTTTCCCCTTTTTTCGCCCTTGTTCATTTTAAAAGTCTTTCCAATTTTTTTCTATGACTGACTTTTTGGTCCCCTCTGGCGTTTTTTAGTTTTTTTCAGTGCCTTAACCCTTTTTTTTCTCCTCATTGCCTAAAGTCCGTCTTCTCTGGTCTTCAGTGACCCCCTCTCAGAGTCTTCCACTATTATAGTCCCCTTTTTTTCGCCCTTCCCCTTTTTACGTGTCCCCTTGCATGTTCGAAGATGTTAACCCTCTTTTTTTGCGCGACAGCTTGTCTGTATCCCCCTCCTTTATTTTCCCAGCTATATTTTTTCCGAAGGATCGATGACGTTGGTCCCCCCCCCCGATCCCCCCTTTCCCAACCTTGATTGCTCTTCCCCTCACCCCCCCAATCTACCTGTTACCCGTATTAGACTGCTAGTTCGAGTTTTTATCACTTTTGCAACCCCCGCTCCTGATTTTTTTGTCAGGACGTGACGCGCCTATATTCTTTTTCCTTTTGCTTTCCCACCCAGCCCCAATCGACATGGCAGTCGCCAGCTGTTTTACCGGTCCCCCCTTTTTACACCCCCCTTTTGCGCTTTTTTCCCCCCATTGTCCCCGCACAGACGTCACTGCTGCTCGCTTCCCCGGGTCATTCTTCAACCTTTTCCCCCTCCCTGAAGGTTGGGCTGGCTACTGCCCCTCCTCTTTTTGTTTTGACCAACTTCCTACCCACCCTTTTTTGCCGGCCAACCCTTTTTTTCATTGTCCCCCCCCACACGTTTTTTTTGTTCCTTGAGTACGTCCGTGCATCACCATTCACCCCCATCCTTTTGTTTTTCCCGATTCTTGCTTTTTGTTCCTATCCACCCAATTTTTATTCTTTTTTTTTTGCCCCTTTTTCCGCTACTGATTCCTTTTTCCGATTTTTCCCATTTTAGGACTCCCCAACGTGCTATCCCCCCTTTTGTGACTTCGGCTTTTTCCCTAGCCCCTTTCCCGTTTTCCTGAGCCCCCCCCCAACATTTTTTTTTCCCCCCCCCCCCCTATAGTCCTCTTTTTGCTTTGAGTGTCAAGAGAATTTTGCCGTCCCTGCCCTTCCACACCCCTCGTTTTTTTTATTTCCTCCCCCCCGAGTTTCCTCCCTTTCTTTTTTTTCACCTTTTCCTCCCCGCGCCAAGACCCAGATTTCCCTCCCCCCCCCCCAAACCCCCCTTCTGCCCTAGTTCATTTACACTGTTGTGTGCTGGCGCCCTCCCCTGAAGTTTTTCTCCCACTCGATCCCCTGTTTGTGATGTTCCTTTTCCACCCTTTCAGAGGTTCCCCCGAGTGAAGGAAGGTGTCCACAACTGCTGCCGCAAGCTCAATTGGCCACCTTTTCTCCCAGCTTTTCCTATTTTCCTTGCTCCCCGACGGCTTTCAAGACGCAAGAATGAACCTTCCCCTTTCCCTCCCCTTTTCCTCCTTTGTTCCTCCTTTTCTCGAATCCTCAGGAAGCTTTCAATTTTTTAAATGCCTTTTTTTTCTTTCTGTGAACCCCTTTTCTAGCTTTCTTCGGCGCTTCTTACCTTTCCCCTTTTTGCCCTTTTTTTTTTCCCCTGATTTTTATTTTTCCTTAGACTTTTTCCCCTTTGAGTAGTACCACGATAAGAACTTTGGCCGTGGTGGCATTGAATTCTTCTTCCCCTTCTTCTTTTTCTGCTGCGATCCTCTCCCCCCTGATTTCCCTGTGTTTGAACCCTTATGTACACGTCCGCGTTTCGTTTAGCGACTCATGAGTCCCCAACGTCTTTGTTCCTCCCCTTTTTTGCAAGTCGCGATTCCCCCTTGAATTCCCCCCCCCTTTTTTTCCAAAATAGTCGACGACCACGCCCGCGTTTGGTGGCGCCCCCGTTCGTGATATTTTTCCCCTGTTCATCCTTACGTTGATCATTTTTTTGCGCCCTTTTTTGTTCGTTTGCAACCTCCATCTTTCCCCAATACCCCCCCCTTCTGAACCTTACACTTTCTTTTTTTTAGGATTTCTGTCCCCTTTTTTTTTTTTGTGAGAACACAGTCAACAACACCACCTTTTTTGGTTTTTTTTCTTTGCTTTTTTTTTCTTTGAAACTGATCCTCGAGTTCGCATATTGAGCTTTGACCCTTTCCCTTTGTTTTTTTTTTTTTTTATCTGAATTTACCCATTCAACAGGAGATTCCAGCCCCAATTTTTTTCCACTCTTGGAGTTTGGCGTCTGAACGCACATTTCTTTTCCTCGCGACCGCCAACCAGTTATGTTCCTCCTCTCCCCTTCCCCAACTGGACTTTCCCCCGTGCTCTTTCGTTAGAGCACTCAACCACTTCAACCCCCTTTTTTTCCTTTTTTTAAAGTCCGGCCGGCTGGCTTTTTTCAGTTTGTGTGATCTTGACACCCGGCCCAGGCCCACCCACCGCCCCCCGTTTTTTTTTTGTTTGCAAGGGGGCAATGGTGCTGGTCCGTTTCACTCCCAGGCTTTTTCCCCCTTCATCTTAGGGGCGACTGGAACCAACTCTTCTAACTTTTTGTGTGTACCCAATTACCTTCATTGGACATAACTTATCTTTTTTTCCTTTTTTTCACCCCCGTATGGTACTATTCCTCATTTTTTTGTCTCACGTCTCCCACCTTCGCGGGCAAATTTCGTTTTGCTTTTTGCCAAATCCCCTTCCATTTTCCGTTTCCCTCCCCCGCATGCATTTTCTTCCCCACTTTCAATTGCAAAATTTTTGTAGTGAGAGTTCTTTCCGTCTTTTTTTCCCCCATTCGCCTTTTTTCCCTCATTTGGGTTCTTGTGAGGCTTTTCCGATCCTCCCTTTTGTCTCCCTCATCTTTTTTTCAG
>Ga0179593_1486492_pt1 | contig 16563 bp, 21 predicted proteins | sample CZODoug2_1_08_16_FD_185931 | JGI IMG/M metagenome (GOLD analysis project Ga0179593, IMG submission 185931) | Vadose zone soil fungal communities from Angelo Coast Range Reserve, California, USA - CZODoug2_1_08_16fungal (PacBio error correction) | ecosystem: Environmental > Terrestrial > Soil >... | reverse complement strand
CATTGAACCCTCTTTCCGCTTCTTCTTTTTTCTCGATTTTTTTCCTTTTTCGGCGTACGGTACCAGAACCTTCCCTGATTGTCATTGCACTTTTTCCCCTTCCTCCCCACGGCCGCCTTGCACGCCTTGAATCATCGGCCAGGGAGTTTTCGCGTCAATCTGTGGACGGCAGCTCTCCCCTTCTACTCCTGTTTTTTAGCGTCCGTTCACGCTCTAAGTTTCCCGTGTTTCCTCGTCCTGTTTTCTACTTGTCTAAACTCCTTCGCGGTTCATCACGATCAGCCTCTTGCCTTCCAAGACGCCCCCCCCAGCGATTCTGCCATTTGAGTTCTCCTCGCCTCCTTAGACTCACCCAGCAGTCTTTCCCCCGTGCACCTTTTTTCCCCCTTTCCGCCGAAACTACCCAACTTCTGCCTTCATCCCGATGCAGATTTGAAAACTGATTTCGTGGCCGTTTTTCCAGGCGCTCCCCCGCACCCCCAGGTATCCCCCTTTCCCCCAAAACCGCGCTGCTTTGAACCCCTCCCCCCAATCATAGTAAGCGCCCGTTTAGTCGGGCCTTGACTTTCTGTAGGCTTTGACTGGCTGTGGTGGAGGAAACCAATCAATCCTCATCCCCTTTTTCTCAATTTAGTAGAACTGGACCCTGGTCCCCAAATCTTTTCCCCAGACTTTAGGGGTCCCATACGAATCGAATTTCCGCTCTTTTGCTCCCCACCTTTTGAGGTTGAACCCTTTTTCCCCTCCTTCTCTCCCCCCACTTCCCCCCGAACCACCCTTAGTCATCGTACTCCCCCTCTCCATGTTTCCCTTCTATGGAACCCTCTAGGTTATTCTTTGCGGGACTTCTCTTCGTCTCAAGGTTCACTGGCCCCCGTCTCCAAACTTTTTTAGACTCCCATTCTTATACGCCCCCAAATTTGTTCGTCTAGCCGCGGTCAGATTGATTAAAATTTCCCGTCCTCTTTCTCCCTCTCTTGTGTCGATTCGTTTATTTTCGACTCTGAGAACTAATCCCTCCCTAGCATGGAGCCCCCCGTGAAATTACACGTGTCCCCCCCGCCCCTTATGGCCTTTCTGTCTCCGTCTAGAGTCCGAAGTAGCCATCTCGTTTTTCCTCCTAACTAGTATTGGCACGAGATACGGAGGGTTAGACTTGTGGCCCCTTCGCTTTTGCCGCGCTATCTCTCCTTGTCAGAGACCAATATCCCCCTTAGTTAGATCCTTCTCCTCTCGATTCGCGAGGCGAAATGTGTTAATCTTCTGCTAAAACTACATATGCGTTGTATTGTTTCGATTCTTCTCTCTTCTCCCCCCCCCAGGCATCCCATGTCCCCCCGAGAGCCCCCCTTATTCCGGAATGTTTCTCGTGCGTCCCCTCTCTCTCGCAAGCTATGTTTACGCCCCTATTTAACGGTAGCTGTTGCTTTCCCCTTTTCGCATCTTGCTCCTCTGCTAGTTGCAGCATCGTTGAAAGCCTTTCGATAGCGCTTTCTCAATCTCAGTCCTGTGATCTCCGGAGACCTTTCCCCGGCGTATTTTTTTTCCCTGACCCCTTAAGAATGCTATTATCAGTTCCTTGGAATCTTTTTTTCATCTCTCTTTGACCTTTGTCGATCGACCCCCCGTGGTAGATTAACTGAATGTTCTCTTCCTAGACTTATGTTGACACGCATTCAATTTGGTAGATTTCCTAGCCGTTGACTTGGCTTGCCCGGGAGTTACCAAGTTGCCGTACAACCTAGTCATTGGTTTTTCCCACATTGTTTTTCTCCGAGTACTTTCATCTTTTGGAGTGTTCTTCTGGATTTCTCCTTCGTCACGTCGATCACGCAGGCCCGATTTATGCTTGTTTACCAATACGTTTCTGTCTTTAGTTTCAGACGTTTTGTTCTTTAACTCCGTCTTAATTTGCTCCTCTTAACGCTATTTCTGTCTCCCTTTTTTGTTTGAACGTATCCCCCCCATTCTCCTATCTATTTTGCGGACATCACATTTCTTCATGGGAGTGTCGTGTAACCATCGGCGTTGCCCTCCCATCCTATACCTTTAAGTGGCCCCACGGGAACATTCATGCATTCCTTTGAGGGGGCATCTTTCGCTTTCAACCCGCTCCTGGTCGCCTACCACTGATTCCCCCTTTAACGTTCCCCCGCCCCTTTGAGTCATGGCCTCTTCTCCCGTTCCTTGAGGTTTACACCCCACCCCCCCCTCCTCAAACTTTCACCCTAAGACCCAACTTCTTGCCGGAATTCGTAGGCAATTGTTTCGTACAGCCGCTTTTTCCAAAGTCGACCCCCTCCACCCCCGCCCCTTCCGGTGGATTTCAATCCTGACTGACTCCCTTTTGAACCCACATGTCTGAACTTCCCTTCCGAAGGGTTTTTGCACACTGACAGTTTTTTTTCTCGTGCATTCCTTCGCCAAAAACCCACCCTATGGTTTTTGCTGCCTCTTTCCCGGCGTACAACATTGTACCCGTTCTCTAGTAGCCATTGGCCCACAGTGGTCTTCCTTCTGCTTTGCGCTTTCAACCGGTGGATATCCAGCCAGGCCCTCCCCCACAATGGGAGAATAATTCCGCCTTTCCTCTCAACCGTATCCCCTATCCCACTCCACGGAGGACGTCGTTTTCCTTCCTGTGCCCGGGCAACGCCCTTTGGTCCGGCGAAATGCCCCGGAGGACCTACCTGTCCCGTTAATTTGACCGTCCTGGATTTCACATCTCGTTTTTTTCAATCTCTCGTTTTTGTTTTGTTTTGATAGTTTTTAGGTTCCAATTTTCCGTCAGGTCGTTCAGCCGTGCCTTTCTTTTGATCTTTGACCAGGAAGCCGTTTGTTTCCCTGTTCCAAACCTCCGTTTCGCGTAGTTTTCTTCGCTTAAAGCTGGCACGATTCCCCTACCTTAGACCCCTTCCTTTGTAATCCCCTTCCCTTCTGTGGTCTGCCTGCCTTTGCTATTCCCCTTTTGTTAGCCATTTCTCCCCCCCGCAGATTGACATAACCCACTGTTCTTTTCCCCGACAACAGAAAAGGGTCGCCCTTCCATCACTCTATTTAAACCATTGATTGCCAAGTTTGTTTGTTTTTTTCCTCCCTCCCCTGGACCCCCTCCTGCCGACTCCACTAAGATGTGACCCCCTCCCCCCTCCAATATTCGGAAATTCTTGGGTGACGTTTTCCCCCCCCCAAAGTCTTTTTCTTCATTGCCCTCTCTCCACCTTGCCTTGTTGTTTTTGGTCTTTTACTTCCCGCTTCTTGTCTTCACAATTGCGAGATTTTACTTCCCCCCTCTTTTTTTGTCGGTGAACTTACGCGATTTTTTTTTCCTGATTCCCTATGCAGCCCCAGCTTGTTCCTTAGATTTCCTTGGATGTCCTCTTCCTTTTCGATTTCTTTTTTTTCCCGATCGATTGCATACGATCCGTACCTTCTTTTCCCTTGTCCCCCCTATGACTGTACGGATTTTTATGCCTCCATTCCGGGATGCCCCCGCACTCTTTCCCATATTTGTCCCTCCCTCTTTTCGCCCCTCTTTTTTCTTCCCCGGTCCCCCCATGCGTCGACTTCCGGTCCTCTCTCGTGTCTGACGTAGTGCCATGACATAGGTCTGGCCACTTTTGAATTACTCAGGTATTTGCTTTTTCTTCGTTTCTTTCTGTTAACTCTCCCCTAGAACCCTCCCCCTCTCCAATTAGAGGACCGCTATAACCTCCCCACCTCTGATGTCCCCTCGAAATTTTTCCTTCTTACTCTTGTAACGTACTCTGCTCCCTTCCCCGATCTGCCCCCCCCGCTCGTGTCATCTCTTTTCTTTTTCGAACCCTTCCACATCTCCCGAGGGGGCTCGCGACCTCTATCTACTTTCTCCTTTTCCAATGATCCCTCCGGTGCGTTTCTTCGTCTGTTTGTTTCAACATCGCTTCCCCTTATAGGTGGTTTTTTCTTCTTTTTCCCAGGACTTATGGTCTCGCTTTTCCCTCGCTTCTTAGTCGTTCTGATCCGGGTTTTTTTGTATTTTTTCGTTTTTTGTTATTTGATTGGGTTTTTTTGTTTATTTTTCGCTTCACTTTGCGGTTCAGTTTACCCTGTTCAAACGCTTTCTACCGATAGTGGGGTCTCCTCTTCTTTTTCGTCTCTCATACGATTACTTTCCCCCTTACCCTTGATCTTGGGATAGCATTTGGTCCTGTTTCTTTCTTTTGGAGTAATCTATGCCCTCTCCCCACTTTTGGTTTCGCCCCTTCTTTCTCCACGTTGAGACCCGTTCGCCTATTCACATCTCTCTCTTCGCCTTCTTTATATCCTCCTTTTACTTGCACCGATCTTCCTCACCTCGTTAAGACTCTTTCTCAACCCCTTTTTCCTGCGCGGGATTAGCGTCCCGCCTTGTTGAACAACGAGGAGAGGCTCCTGTTACTCTAGGGGATTCTCCCTCCTACTACTGTTGGTCTTGGTTAGGTTTTCCACGGATTGTCCTACGCCTCTTGATGCTTCCTTGCTCCCTTTCCTTTTTCTCGTATCTACATTGTTGCAGGAAGACCATCTGCCTCCCTCTCAATCGCGTCTGACCGCGATCTAGCAAACTGTTTTCTTCTTCTCTTTCCATTTTATAAACGGCGTTTGGTTTGCTGGTACATTCCGCTGCCGAACCCCTGAACTTTTTTCCCCCAAAAGCTTCCCTTTGAGAGCGTTTTACATTGTCTTTCATTTGGTCTTGCTGCTGATACTTTTCTTTGGTAGATTTTTTGGCCTCGGTTGAAGTGGTTAAAAGAAAGCCGTTTGTTTAAAGATTCTTCATCTGATTCTTTGGACCCCGACCCCATCTGTCTCGATTTTCTCAGGTGCTTTCTCGATGATCCTCCCTGGCTCTCCATTATGTTGATAGGAAACTGTTTCTCCTCCTCAACTTCAAGGCCCCCGTCTTCGACCTTCATTCTCTTTTCATATGTTCTTCTTTATGGGTTTCTTTCTCGGCTATTGTTTCGTTAGCAATGGGGCTTTTGGTCTATTTGCTTCCTTGTTCAGGCTCCCTCTTGTTCCACTCCGTGCAGGCCTTGCAGGCCCCTATTGTTCGCTTCTGATTCGTATGGGACTAGAGAGAGTGCCTTTCCCCTCTGAGCTGAAAGCGAAGATTCCGTCCGATCCTTTTTATTTCTTCTTTTGTGGCATCCCCTTCTGTTGCGAACTCTCCTTAGTTTTTTCTCAGGCTCCACAAGCTTCCAGGCGATTCCCCCTTCCTCCCTTCTCTCGTTGAGTGAGGAGAAATCTCTGGCGTCGCCTCGCTGTTCCCGCGTTTTTGCCCTTCCCGGTGCCGAGTCTCTTCGGGCAAGTCAGTAGGAATTGTGGATGTCCAGTTTCCCCCCTTGTCTTGCGACGGTATCTTTTTCTCGTTACCGCATGGATTTGACTGCTCCCCACCTATACACACACAATGCCTCTGGAATTTTTCATTTCATCTTTTATCATACTCCTTTTTTGTTTTTTCGCGAGATAATTCCTCCTCTGCCCCCGCGTATTGTTTCTAGGTGGGCCGGCGGTAACGGCTCTATCCAAGGCCCGACCTTCGACTTGCCCATTTCTTCAACTTTCTCCCCCCTTCCCCCTCTCTTTCCCTGCCGAGACTCGTCACTGGTGCTTGTCTCTGAATCGCGTGCCTCACCCTCTAGTCCTAAGCTCCTCTTTTTCGCCTCGAGATTTTCCTTCTTGCCAGGTGTTGTCATCTCCTTTTCAGGCTTTTCTCCTTTTTATTAAGAACCCAGTCTTTTTCCTCCCCCTCGCAAGCCTTCTTTCCCCTCGGCACAAAGCCGTCTCCCTTGCATCGTCACTTCCCCTTTCTCCTTTTCATCCTTCCCACCCCTCTTCCGTCTATCTCCTGATTCAGGCCCCCTCCCCATAATTAAAGTTGACAATTTCCCACGTTCTTCTGCAGCAGATCATCTTCCCCCTCTCGACTTCCGACCAGTGATGCCCGCACTTCCCCGTTTCTGCCCCCACACATTAGAGCGATCCCAGCCGCATCATTCCTTCGTTTCAGCGGCCTCGGCCCGTTTTGTTCTTTAATTTCTTCACTAGAAAAACTGTGTTCCGGTTCCCACCAATCACTTCGAAAGTCCCCTTTTTTTTTGTACATTTCGTCTCTCCCGCTGCAAGTTCACAAAAACCTCGTCCAAGATTTGGCCTTACGAACTTTAATAACACATCACCCAACACCCCCATTTTTTACTGGCTCCGGCCTGGGTTGCCTCCTCTCTATCCCCACTACGGTGCCCCCCCCCACCATTCGCCCAGTGCCTCTCCCCTCAGCTATTTCACTGCTCCGCGTGATGCGTTTTTTTGCGGGCCTTAGCGTTACTTTCCCGCGCCACACACCGCAGTTGTGCTACGACCACTCTATGCCCGTACAAAAATGTTCTAGCAGTCTCGGTCAGCGTTCTTTCCCTGTGCCCCCGTCTTTCCTTTCGTTCTCTGTTTCCTCCACTATCAGCGACGAGCAATTCCTCTGCTCCTGCAAACTTTCTTCCCCTGTCTTACCCCCATTTTACCCTCCGCCCCACGTCTTGCGCCAGTTCTCCCTTTTCCCGTTACTGCGTCTGCCTTTCCCTTGTTATAATCAACGTGAGTTCTCGCGCTCTCCAGTAGAGACCGGGTTGAAGCCATAGCCCGCGTTTTCTTGTCGCCGCTCGACTGTCTCCCAGTCCCCCCCAGAGTCACCAGTATTATCCTCACGCCCAGCAATGATCTTTTGCTTCTTTTCTACCCTGGGCGACCTCTCCCTCTATTCCCTCCTCTGCGACAGAGTGTCATAGCTTATTTCTGATTCTTTTCCACCGCGGCACATCACGTCCCGCTTGACCCACTGTACGAGTGAATGGTTTTCTTTGCCATACTTCCTGCCCTCCCGCGTTCTGTACGTGTGTGGTTTGGTGGGCCACATATCTTCAAAACTTTATATCTGTTTACCTGGCCGCGCCTCGATCCGCATCGTTTCTCTATCCTGAACCGCCGTTGCACCCGACCTCTCGATAGATCCTCCATTCCTGTATTCGGAAGGAAGGCTCCTTTCCAATCCTCCTCCTCTACCCGATTCAGGCTTGGAAATTCCTCTTCTCAGGGCCTGTCCTGCTCTCCCTGTTATTTTGCCTTTCGTCGTCCTTCTTGAATTATGACCAGAAGTTCATAGTTTCGATCCTCTCCTTTATTTGGCGACGCCTTTTTTCTCCAGTTTTCTCTGTCATGATTTTTCCCTAATTGGGTTACACTTTCCCCTTTCTCTAGTTTTGTCCTTTTTTTCCTTGTCGTTGGTCTTTTTTCTTTTAAAGTCCCCCTCTCCCACTCCGTCTATCCTCCACTACCGAGGATGCCCCGTTTTTTCTTTCCTAAGTTTTCCCCTTTCACTCCTCCTTCCTTCTATCTTCGACTGCCTGTTTTTTGACCGTCCAAGCACTTTTTCTCCCTCTCTATTTGAAGGGACCCAAATTGTCGTCCCTGGTCGTGTTTTTTGGATCCCCGGCTTTCCCCCCTCCTCTCCTTCAGTTGCCCCCCAGGCTATAACACAGTTCATTTCTCAGCCAGGGGCATCGCTGTCAACCCGCCTGTTTGCCATCCCCCCCATGACTAACCGTTCAACCCCGGTCCACTATCTTCTTTCTCTCCTGAATTACGGGACCAACACCGTCAACGTCCCCCTCCCTCCCAACGGACAGGTCTGTGATTTTTTTTTTTGTGGGTGGTGGTTTTTTCTTTTTCCCTTTCTCGAAAGAATCTTTCCCTCTCCCAAAACGGACCCCCGTCAGTTGTTTTTTCCCCTTAATACCCCTTTGAAATTTTTTCACCCTCTCACCTGCAATCTTATTCTTTTACTCCATTTCAAGTTTTCTTTACTCGTAGTTTTTCCCCCAACCAACCCTGCCCTTTTTTTCTCTTACCGTCTCCCCCTTTTTCGTTTCGAGCGTAGCTCCACATGGAACCCTTTTGGGAGTATTCTTTTTCTTTCCACCCCCCTGTGAAATCTCGGCCCCCCTCCTGCCAGACCCCCCCCATCCCCCCCCTGTCTCGCATGTCTTCCCTACTTCTCACGTACTTACATTTCCTCCTCTCCACAAACCATAATGCTCAGTCGTTTCCCCTTCCCGGTGAAACCCTTTTTCCGGTTCCGGAGAACTTCCCCCTTATGCCATCCGAACGAATCTTTGTCAACCCGGGCTACTGTCACCACATATATCTTGTCCTCCTCCGGTTTGTTGTGATATTATACTGTCAAGTTAGAAGTCCTACCACTTTTTTGTTTAGGTCTCCTCCTTTTCCTTTCTCCAGAGCCCCTTACCCGCTGTTCCCGTTCCGGACTGACCGTCGACCTTTTTTGTTTTTTCTAGAATACACGGTTCAAGGAGCACTTTCGCCCCTTTTTTTCCCCCCAATTCAGATACCATTGTTTTTTTCTTTCAGCTTGCTCTTTTGTCACCTGTAGCCCTCCTCCCTCTTCCCCCCATCCCACTGTTGCCATTGGCTCTCCGACACCTCCCCCCTTTTTGCTTCTAGAATATACCACCCCTCCCATTTTGGTTTTTTAGACTCTTTCACGATGAAAATTTCCTAGTGTCTCATCACTCATATTTTAGGACTTTTCCCGTTCGCTGCCAGTTTCCCCCCCTTTCTTTTTCTCCGTAATTGAACTACCCCGGTTTGGTTGGTCTTACTTCATCGGGTCCAGGTAGCCATTTAGTCCCTCTAGCCTCCTTCCGCGTGTTGAGTTCCGGTTACTTTCGATCTTGTTGTCCCTTAACTTCTTGTCAGATTCCTCTCCATCATTTTTTCCGAAGAGGTAAACCGTTTTATAGATTTCTTTTTTAGAACGTATCTTTCACCTTACGTTTCCCCCGAGAAATCCTGCCTCCTTTTCCCGATGCTTAGAGTTTTATGGTATCGCAGCACGGTCTATCCACCTCAATACCTTCTCCCATTTTCTGTCCCTGCCCTTATCGGTTTTTTTTCCTTTTTCAACCACAGGCCTTTTTTGCCGGCAAGTTTTTCAGTTCCTTGATTTCTTTATCCTTCCCCACAGAGATTCTTGACGACAATCTTTCTTGTGAATTCTCTTTCCCTTCTGTTCTTTTCTCCCCTCCTTTAAGTGTCAAATCCCCCATCGCCCTAACACCGCTCAACTGCGTCAAGCGCTACCCTTTCACTTTTCCCCCCTCCCCCCTCGCCTCCCGTTTGGCGCGCCTCTGGCCTTGAATTTCCTCTTCCCCAATCACCGTTCGGACAATCCCCCTCTTTTTCCGTGTCCTCTCTTAGATTTAGCGACTCCAAAATGCCAATTCCTTTCTACTATGTGTTTCTCGTTCAAAATTAACTCGAATGTTGTCTTCGCTCTTACACTCCTCTCAGAGGTCGCTTGGCGGCTTTTCCTGCCCAAGCTCCTGCGCCGTAGGTTTCTCACATCCCCCACGATCTTTTTTTTTCCCCTTTTCCCCATATTATTTTTTTACCGTCTCTAAAACCTTCCCTATTTCCTTTTCTCCCCCGATCTTTTCCAGCGTCTACGTTTAACGATTCCGTTCATATTTTCTTCTGTCTAAAGTTCCACTGCTTTATAAAGTTTCCGATAGGGGTTCTTTCCCTCCTTTCTTGGACGATATTCTCTCTTCCAGAGTTTATTAAATCTCACCTCAGTGGCTCGCAAGTTGAGTTCCTCCTGTTCTTTTTCTCTGTTTCGATATTCTCCTCTGCCCCCTCTGGTCGCCCTCCCTTGGTTAACGAGATCTTCTCCACCCCCGTTCTCCTTTCTCCCTCCTGCTTTCCGTCTTTCTACTCCTTTTCTCTTGTTTTACTTTTGCCTCGGAGATGCTCCTAGCCTCTTCTTCTGGGCTACCAAACAGGTCTCCTCGGGCTTTATGAACTTCGTTCTCTTCCCCACTATGGGGTTCCGAATTTCGACTCTACGTTTCCTTCGCTCCTTCCCCCCCCCGCGTACTTGTGCGTGTTTTTTCTTGTTTCCTTCCCCCCGTTTTTTTAATTTTAGGACCTGTGTGATTCTCCGTCTCTCGCTGCTCAGCGAGCTCATTATTGACCCCTTTCCCCTGAACAGGACCAGAGAAGACCCTTTTTCCCCTCGATGACCGCCCCGCTTCCCCTTTTTCTGTTAAATTTTCGTTTCTTCCACGTCCTTTTGGGAGATGTAGAACCCCTCTCCTCCTGTCAAACACTCATCTTCCACGAGTTGTCCCCCCCCCCATATCGGCGTTTTGAGCTCTTTTCTTTCTATTGAGTTCGTTTTTTTTGCCTCTTTCCTTTTCTTTTGCGCTCCGCAGTCCGGTTTTGGATCCTCTTTCTAACTTCTATTTTTATTTCGCCGTAACCCCTTTTCTAGCGATTTTTTTTTCGGGATCTTGCTCTCCTTTCACCCCCGGTTCTTCTCATATTTTCTCGGAAACACTTGTTCAGTCTCCATACCTTTTTAAATGAACCCGTGAGAGTCCTTCCCTATGCTTGCTTTGGATTTTGGCAACTTTCTTTGTTTCTCTACTGACGGGTTCTTTTACTTTTTCTCTTTGGTGTTTTTGCTTCCCGAGCCTTTTTTCATATCCTCTTGCCATTCCCCTCTTTTCTTTTTTATGTTATGATTGTCTCCTGGGACTTGAGTCTATGCAGCCCCTTCCGATTCCTTCACTCTTCCGAGTTCAGGTGACTCTTTCTCTGGCTAGCGGTGGCTTCCCCCTTCTTCTGTGTGAAAAGAGCGGAGTTACCAAGGATTCCCCAAGACGGCTCTTCACCCTTTTGTCCCCTCCGCGCTCTTCTGATTGACCCTTCCGAGGTCGTCGTTCGATGAAGCCACTTCTTTTTTATCTCCCCGCGCGGGTCGATTCTTTTTTTCCCTTTCAGACTGTTTCTACCTTTTTCACTGGTATGCGAGGTTATCTTTTTCCTGCCTTTCCCGCCTGTATCTCTCCAAATCTACCCCCCCCCCTCTCGGTACCTCTGATTCCTTCTTCTCTCTTTTCCCCCCCCCCCCCGTTGTTTTTTTTTGAGTTTTTTCATTACATAAGATGGTCGCTCTTCTTTTTGAGGTTGGTCGCATTCGTACCTGAGGTAAAGTTTCAGCCCTTCAGCATTTTCAATCTCAAACTTTTTGACCCCTTTTCTCCCCAGTACCCCTCCCTCCCTCGCTCGGCCTGGTTTTAGTGTCCCGGCTTGGAAGTCAGAGAGAGACTTTATTTCTCCCGATTCCGTCGAAGGCCCTTGCCAGGTTTTCCCTCTTGAGAGTTTGGGGTTCCCCTTTGACCTCCTTTTTTCCCCCATGTTCTCCTCGGATTTCCGCGCACCTCCCCCTGCTTTCCTAACTCCTCTCTTTCCCTCTTGATCTTCCTCCTAAGATTCTATCCTCGTCCATATCCCCCCCGTGCCTCCCAACGATCCCAACTACCAGTCGGCTCAGCCGATGCAGAGTCACAGACTTTACTCCTCCCTTAGAGAATAAACCCCCCTGTCTTCCTGACCCCCCCGCTTTCGACTCCATCCCTCCCTTTTTCATCATATTCCCTAGGCTCTGTGCAGCGGGTTTCATGAGTTATGGACTGCCCGACGTTCTGTACCTCAACCTTCCCGAATTGACCTCTTGTCGCCTAGTTTGTCTCCCCCTCTCACTTGACACCCCCCTCCGCTAAGATTTTGTCTTTGTCCCCCATAATTAATAGAATTTCCCAGTTTTCCCCCAGTATGCTGTTTCCCTCGCCTAAGACTCGCCCACCCCTCCCCCTCTAACCAATTCTCTTCATCTTCCCATGTCTTATGAACTTTCGTTGCTTTTTTTGGTTACAGTAGTCCCCTCGAGGAATTCCCATCTCCCAACCGACTTGGAAGCCACCCGACAAAATTGTTCAATAGAATGAAACCCATTTTCGCTGCTCGATTGTAACCCCCCCCCCCCCCCCCCCACCCCCCCCCCCCCCCCCCCCCCCCCCCCCCCCCCCCCCCCCCCCCCCCCCCCCCCCTCCCCCCCCCCCCCCCCCCCCCCAGCAGAGAGTCCCCGTTGCGGGCGATGGTTCTGACCCTCCCTCCAGTCGTCGCGCTCCCCCTCAGTTCCAGTACATGTCTCTCCTGGTAAGCATCCATTTTCCGAACCCTTTTAGTGTAAGTTCCCCCAACCCCCTCCCCCCCCCTCGTTCGGTAAAGTCCGTTAGCGTGACCGTCCGCCCACTTTCTTTTCCTAAGCGAGCAGAAGAGAGACTGAGTGTTTCCAGGTTTCGACCTCCCTATCCCTCGTGACGTAGGTATCTCTCGCGGGAAAGTACCCCATATCCCTTCTTTAGCCTCAGAGTATTTAGATGGACCTCGGACTCACTTTTCTTCCTTTTCTCTAGATTTTTCTCCGCCCCTTCGTCCACTCACTTTTTTTTTTTTTGTTTTTTTTTTTTCTTTTTTATTTTTTTTTGGGTTTTTTATGTATATTCCCTCCCCCCCCCAGAGTCAATAAAAGAGAACCACCTTTCGATTACCCCCCCCTGAGAGGAATGGTTTTCCTCGTCCTGCTCCCTTCGCCACCTCCCCCTCTGCGAGCCCCTTTCATACTTCCCAAGGGATCTTTTTTACCTGAGAGTATCCCGCTCTAGTCTCTGTACTCCCCTCTTTTTTGACCCCCTCATAGATCCAGTAAAGTCTTGATCTCGGATCCCTCTCCGGTGGTTTCTTTTTTTCCCCCCCCCTGAGCCGAGACCTCTTGTCCCTTCGTTCCCCTCCTTCGCGGGAATGCCCTCGTTCCCCTTTATATTACGGCATTTTAGTCGGACTTCTCTCCTTTTGAAAAGAGAATCTTGGTCATTTTCAGCCGTTACTTCGAACCCTTCCCTTCTTCTTTTTCCCCCCCCTTTATTTTCGGGAGGGGTTAAAATTATTGGTCCTTTCCCCGCCCCGGTATCCCTCTGTGTATGGTGCGCTTTGTTTTTTTCACGTCCACTCCTCCCCCCGAAGTTGGCCCCACCTCTGCTTTATTTCCGTTGCCCAGACTCTTTTTCCGGGCCACCTACCGTCACGCCGTCCTCTGCCCTTTTTTAGGCGGACTAATGTTTTTTGTCCTTTCTCAACCTGCGATCGCTTTTCATGGCCATCCCATCGGCAATGGTATTTTCCTTTTTTACTCTTTGTCCCAATACCATCTTACATAACGTTTCCACCGGCACTCACGTCCTTTCCTTCCGTCCTTCATCGATCTGCACCCTCCGACTGTTCCCCATCCCGCCTCTGACTCCTTCACCTTTACTCTTCCGAAACTCCTTCTTCTTGACTTCTTAAAGTACGGTCCCCCAACGATGTCACTGTCCTCCCCCCATCAACCACCCTGCTTGCCGTCTTCGTTCTGCCCAATTTGTGCGCCATCCATTTCCGTCCTCCCACACGGCAACCATCCCCTGACAGGTGTGCCTTCAAGCAGAATTGCTCCTTTTTTCCCCGTACCCGTCCCTTCCTTCCTCCCCTCTGTTGAGTATCGTTCCCACCAATTTCCCTTTTTTTCGTGATTAGGTACTCCCACCCACCCACTCCCAGCTCATGGTTTACGAGCTTTTTGACTTTCACACCCTTGTAGTCGAGCTTCGCCCCCCCTTGTAAACGTGAGGGATGTATTGTTCTAACCCCGTTCCCTATCGCAAAGCAGGAAATCACCCCCTTCTCTAATTACAGGTCCGGACTTCGGACTCTTACTTTCTTTCCTTCGAGACAACCCACTCCGTTGCTTTCCTGGCGTTTTTTCCTCCCGCCCGGGCACCCCCGCCGGTACTGTTTTCTTGCGAAGGCAAACGGCCCGTGACCTCCCCTTAACTTCACTTTGTCGACGGCGACTGCAATCCTTCTCTTCCCCTTCCTTTTTTGTGTTTATGCTTTTCCTTTCTCTTCCTGCCAATTCGTTCAGGTTCCCTCGCCTGCCTTTTCTAGTATGGACCCCGCCTGCGTGCCATTTGCCTTTCTTTCAACCGTCGTCGCCGGATTTTTTCTCGGCATACTCTTTTTTGACACTCTTTCCCCTCACGTAGACTGGACATTCCTGATAAATTGATGTGGTTCTTCGGCCTTTGCTATCTGTTACCTGGTCGACTCCTCCCAGATGCCATACTTGTTGAACTTTGGGGCTTTCACTACGCTCCTTTCCCCCGTCAAGGTTTTTTCTCCCCTTCCGACAGAAAAACACTTCTTGCTTTTTTTTTTTTTCCTCACTACTTCCCTTACCGACCTTTTCCCCGGTGCCTTCTCCCTCCAGGAGGAAATTTTCCGTTCGCCTAGTTTTTTCCCCTTTCAAACCAACCTTTTTTCTTCTCCTTTGCTTTGATTATCCCACCTTCTTGTTGTTGAGTGGGTCTTTCCCTTTTCCAATTTTTTTTTTTTTTCACACTTTAGGTTCGTCTTCCTCCCCTTCCCCCTGCCCTTTGTGGCATGGAGGGTTACTTTCCGCTTATTTTTCTTCCTGTTCCTACTCTGTCCTCTCAGTCTTTCCGGAACGTTCACGTTTAATTTGATGGTTGTCTGACCAGTATCGGTTTGACGCCTATCGCCCCTGCCCTACTGAAATTACTTCTTCCCTTTGACACGATGATTGTAGAGGCTTTCGTCTTTGCAGAAAAGACCCCATTTTCATTTTTTCCCCTTCCCCTCCCCCTCTTAGAGTTATTTTTGAGGACTTCCCCACCCGGAGTCGCCGCTACGACGGTGATCTTTCTTTTACGTCTTAGTTGACTTAAACCCTCTGCTTTTGCACTCCCCCTTTTAGGTCTGCTGCGGACGGAGTGATTCGGTTAAGAGTAAGTTCCCAGCCCCTCCCCCCGCTCCAACTGTCTTCCCTCGTCCCCAATGTTCCCCTCATGTACCCCCCCCGAAATGAGGACCGCAGCCCTACTTATACGCTTAGATAAACCCCCTTTGTCGTAAATCCTTCTGTTGTGACTAGCTTTTCCTTTTAGGACTGACCTGTTCCCTTCCTCTCCTCTTTTTCTAGCTTTAAAAATCACTCTTTCTGAAAAGTTCCACGCCTTGATCCCGCCTGTCGCACTTCTTGTCGTGTGAAAAAATACTGCGTATTTCTTCCGGGATCACAGTATGTCTCCTAGCTATCGCCCTGGGTTTTTTCCAAAGTACAGTTGATTGGCTTCTCTCCTATTCTGGATCTTGATTTCTCTCGGTCCCTTTCCACGATTTACCTTTTCAGATTTTTTTCTTTCTACTTCTTTTGGAGTATCGTCTTCTGTCCACCCTCCCTTTTGAGTTTTTCCTTTGGGTCTCTCAGTGTTCCCTCCCTTGCTGGAGTTCTGTGAGAACTCTATAAGGAATTCCCCATAGGAGTAGGCAGCTGCCGTTAACCGCCTATGAGTCCACCCTTCCTTCCTTCGCCCTCCCTTCTAGGCTTCATTCTTATCCCCCTCTTTATGGACTGCTTTGTCCCTCCGTCTGTTACTCGTGCACTTCTTTTTTTATGTTTTTTTTCAACAATTTTTCCTCCGCCGCTAGACTTTATCTCTTGATCCACACGAGGGTGCTACTCTCCGCTTTTCCTTTTTCGTACTGTCTCTTTTTTTTGTTAGGGTACTTCCACTTATTGTTTCCGCCCTGTGATGCTTACGTCTCGGCCTCTTGTTTCTCCCGGCGCTGAGATAGAACCTTGATTCCCCGGCATGGAATTTCCTTTCCGCGTTGGACCGCTCCTTTCCTCCCCCCCCATTTTTTTTTTTTTCTTCCTCCTTCTTCCGGGCGGTTTTCCTTTTCCAGTCCGCTCTCCCTTACTTTCCCAACGCATCACCGAGCTTCCTTTTTCCTCTTTTCCTGTCGAATGCTTCTTCTCGTTTAGTGGTGACCATTTGTGCCTCCCTCTGGGGTCCGGTTCCCCCTCCTCCTTTTTTTCCCCGCTTAAATTCTCTTCCTTCTGACGACAACAGCAACCTTTATGAAGTTTTTCTTTGAGCTTTTTCTCTATGGCTCCCTCCCGGTGCTTTTTTTCCCATTATGGTTTGCCATAGTAACCCTGTTTTCCAGACCCCCCACCCTTCACCTTCCCTCCGCTTTCCTCTTCTGCCTTAATCATGATTGATGGACTTTGGCTTCGCGCTTTTTTTTCTAGCAATTTGTATTTCTGCCCCCTTTCGGCGTCCTAGCTTTTTACATCTCTCGTCCTGCGTTGGCCGCCTTGAGTTTATCGTTATCTTGCTTTTCCTTTCTCTTCGAGTGATCGCCGCGGCCTTCTTCCCCAGTCTCGGAGGTGACGATCTCCCCCGGTACTGTTTTTAGCGGGTTTGGGGCTCAATCTTGCCTTTCTTCTAACGAGCCGGAGTTTTCCTTATTCCCCTCTCTACGGCTCGTCCAAACCTGTCTTTGAATCGAGCTTTGCTTCTTCGACCGCTATCCCTCCTTTACTTTCCACTCGATTCTCCACGAGCCCGGTGTTTTTTTGTCCTTTGATGCAAATCTTTTTCCTTCTTCCCCAGTTTAATTGCGATGCGAATCAGTCTACTTTCTTCTCCCCTCAGTCGAAGGGGAGACTTTTTTTTCCACCCCCCCCATTCTCTGAGCCACTCGGCTTTTATG
>Ga0179593_1347738_pt1 | contig 16563 bp, 26 predicted proteins | sample CZODoug2_1_08_16_FD_185931 | JGI IMG/M metagenome (GOLD analysis project Ga0179593, IMG submission 185931) | Vadose zone soil fungal communities from Angelo Coast Range Reserve, California, USA - CZODoug2_1_08_16fungal (PacBio error correction) | ecosystem: Environmental > Terrestrial > Soil >... | reverse complement strand
CCAGGCATAGAAAGCCGACTTTTTTGCTCTCCGCCCCCTCCCTACATCTTCTCGCGCGCCGCCGCAACCGCTTCTTTTCGCTTTCGGGAAAGCGATCTTTCCCTTCCTTTCTCGATATTTTCTTGTTTGTTTTTTCTTCGGCTATACTTGAGTTTATTTTTTCGGTGACCGTCGCTGACATAAGCATCTGGTGGTTCCGGTGCCTCGTGGTATTCATCCTCCCCTAGCTGTTCTGCTTTTTCAGAAGTACTCTTCCCGACTCGTGGATCGCAAGTTCAGGCCCTCTTCCGATTAGTTGTTAGTCCGCCAAAATGTTCTTCCCTCATCCAACCCTTTTGCTTGTGCTATTTCTTCACAGCACTCAATGAACGAAGTAGCTCCTTCCCTCCCGCCCTACTCCTTCTTTTAAAGCCGATTTCACCCCTCAGTATTCTTCTTTTGTTTCTTTTTGCCTTGTTCATCTGGCCCCCTTCTTGATTTCTCTCGGAAACGAGCGGCCCGGGCCAACGTTCCTTGTGCACTTCCACGACTTTTCTTGATTCCTCTAGCTCCCTCATCCTCCTAATTAATCGTGGCGATGGTCTTCTGGTGATCTCGATATGTTCCTAATCCCCTTGCCCGGTGAGCCCCTTCTAGTTCAGCTTCTTTGGACCATTTGACATAGATTGTGTTAAACTCTTCCTTCCTTTTTGAGGCCGTGCTGTCGCGGCCTTTTTTTGCTGACGCTCCCTTCTGAAAGGACACCCCCCGGCCCTGTTTTACATTTTCACAAATCTGTCCCGATCTTAGTTTTTTTTTTTTGTATATGTTCCCCCTCCCCCTCCCTTCCTTTGATTCCTTTCAAGTCCCTTGGGCATTTTCGGTAAGAGATACCCCCTTTGCCGCCGCGGCTTCGATCCCAAATCCTCTCCCGCCTGCTCGCGATAGTGTAATCTTTCTTCTTTTTTTTTTCTCAAGATGACTATGCCGTTCTTTTTTTTTGCGCTTTCATCCTTCGTCGTCTCCCCTTTTGTTTGATTATCCATCTCCTACCGGACGGCGCGACGGTTTGAGAGAGGTCTTCCAACTACTACTCCCGGGTTGCGGCGCCTTGGCCATCGTTCTTTCTCTGTCAATATAACACACCGCTTCTTTTCCTTCCTTTTTTTCTCTACTGTTACCTACATCATGTGCGAGGGCATTCCGCCAGTCCCTTTTATCCTCCCCCTCTGCGGCTTACGGTTTCGGCTCTTTTTTTTTCCGGCAAGCTTAGTTTCCGCGTTCCTTTCACCAAGATAGTTTTTTGCTTCTAAGATTCTGCCCCCTGACCCTCATACCTTCCACAGCGTCCACAGTTATCGTGGACAGGCCTGCGTTGATCCCTGAGCCTCCCCCCTCCCCGGCGCGAGATGGGACCGCCTCACTCCCGAATCTTTCTGTTTCCACACGGACCATAATCCTTTCTCCTCTCATCGGCCCGGCCACCCCGCGATCTAGGTCTCTGCACCCCTGTTCCCTTATGACCGTTTGTTAGAGCTAGAGGCATTCAAAGAGTTTGATCTTTAAATCGCCTTCGTTATGCGACACACCCCTCTTCCCCCCCTTACGTTTTTTCCCCCAATGCCTTTAGCCTATCTCCTTCATTATGTTTTTCTTGTGGAAGGCCTTGGCCCCGTGTATTCAACCGTCGCTCATAGGTGTTATGCCCCTTCATCGTTCAAACCCTCTGTTCTATCTCTCCAACCCGCTTCTTTTTTTTTAGTCAGACCCGACCTCTCTTATATATCGTTGCTTTTTCCCTTTTGGTGCACTTCTCCTATTTTGGTATGGAAACTCGCAGTGTAGGACAACCTCACTCTTGTGCGCCTTAACTGCCCTAGGTCCCCTTTCCTTTTCCTCTCATCCCCTGAGTTTCTAGTTTCCTCCCGTAAGACCCTCTCACAGACTGTTGCTTTATTGTTCAAGCATAGTATCCCCCGGGCTTTTTTTCCGTTAATTAGGGGTGGGCATCGGTCCACCCCTTACTCCTTTTGCGACTTTTCCTTTTTCTAGATGTGCCCCTTCTCCTCTGAAACTGGCCCCTGCGCCTGTTTGTACCACCCGGTGAAGCATGCCTCCCCCCACAATCCCATTCTTTTTCTGTCCCTTTTGTGATTTCTTTCATCTCATTCTGGTGTTTCTTCTCGATCCAACCTGGTTCTGCGTTTGTCTCCCGTGGCAACCCTGTTTCTCAGGTCCCAGTATGGGCTGATTTTCCGGTGTTCCTCTTTTTCTCTTTTTTTTTTTTCCGTCTCTCCTCTAACGACAGCGTTCTTTTCCCCTTTCCTGTCCTCATTCTTTTTTTTTTGATATCCTCTTTGACTCTGTCTCCTTATTTCTCGACACCCAACAGATAAACAGACTCCCCCTCCTCTCCTACCGATGAGTTACGGTTTCACTTTAGCCGCCCCTCCCCCTTTTCTCGACTCCCTTTCAACCCCCCGGGCCCTCTCCCCATGAAACAAGCACCCAAAGACACCTTCCTTTTTTTTTTGACCTCCTTCAGCCTTGTCCTTTCTCCTTCGTCTTTCAGAATTTTTTTTTTCTTTCGTCCTTTCCCTCGACCTGGTGAGTCTCGTCGATCCTGGAGTAAGAATTTTGCCCCGGATTACCAACAGTCACGGTCCAAGTTCACGGAGGTTTCTTTGACTAGAGTCTGTCCCTTCCCCGACAAAGACCTCCCCCCTTTGTTTTTCTTAGTTTTTCCGGTCCTTTACTAATTATGGGGATTGTTGCAATCCCCTCTCTTTTTTTGACCTCGAAAGATTTCGTTCCTCCCCCTTGCGAGGTTCTCCTCCCTATACTTCCTCTTTCCCAGTCAACAGTCCCCTTTGTCCAGATTCCCTCTACTTACATTTTTCTTGGGTTGGAGCATCTCTTTTAGGGTGTCGCCAGTCAACATCTTGTTTTCGATGCTTCTTCCCCGAGTCTCCCTCTCGAGCTTTGCTTTTTCCAATCAATGTTGCTCCTTCCACACCTTTTTGCAGAAAATTCCATGCTTTCTTGCGAGTGTTTTCTTGTCTTTCCCCTTCTGAATTTCTCCCCCTCTTTTCGAAGCTTATCCTCTGCTGCGTTATCAAACCTCCGCATATGTACTCTGTGATAGAAACCTCGTCAAGCACCTTTTTTTTGACCTTGAGTTATTCATGTGGCTTTCCTGGCGGCTTTGGTCCCGGATGGGATGGGGGTATTTCCGCGCCCCTTATTCTTCTTCTTCTGGCCAATCCTCTCTTTTTGCGCCTGCACGCCCGCCCGTTCGACGGGGGCAAGCACTTTTTGACGTCGTTCTTCACCTCTGAGGAGGACTCGGCGAGGTTGACCCTACTTTCTCCCTTCTTTATGTGAAGGTTCCCGTCCTTTTCCCTGAAAGCCCTCCTCTTTTCGATATAAGCCTTTTTCCTTTCCTCCTGATTCGGCCCTTATCGCACTTCGGAGCAGACCGCCTTATTATCAGCGCGGAACCCATAGTCACTCCCGCTTCCTCGGCACGACCACCCTCCTCTTCCTTTTATCACTCTCTCCCCCCCCGGCTCGTGCGACCGTCGCTCTGGATTCCATGCCCTTTCATCGCCTGATGAAAGAGCTCAGCCTACCCAGAAGCGTTCGCTTCTCCAAACCTGACGCCTCTCCCCTTCACGATCGCGACGCGAGCGCGCTGTGATTTGCAGACAGCCTAGCATGACTTATTCGGTCCAATTGATTGAGGAATTTTTCCACTAGAGCGGTTTCCTTTTCTTTCCTCCCTCCTCAGACCCCTTTTTTTTTTTCCTCGTTCCTTTCTCTCTTACAGGTGCCTTTTTTCTTTCCCTCCAGTGGACGATGTAGATTCTCGGGCGGAGCGCCCCTTCCCCCCTGACCAGTTCGCAAGGCCTCCCCTCTCACTTTGCGGCTGGCGACCAGTGGAATAATCCGGCCTTCTAAGGGACTGACAAGATCTTCTTCACGCTTTTCCCTCCTGCCCATCACCGCCCGTCCCCCGGAAACGCTTGATTCCCTTTTCTCGTTTCTTCTTGGTGTCTTAGCGATAGTGCGATTGCCTACAACTTTTTCTTACGGATCTGTTGCTTGCTCGCGCTCCCCCCCCCTCCTATCCCTTTCCCCCAGGTACGCCTAAAAACAAGATTCGGCTGCCTCCCGCTTTGGCAGAGTTAATAGCGTGTTTCGGTCCTTAGCAGATTTTCTTCTTCTTCCTTCCCCCCTCCTCTCGCTGGTTTTATTTGAAGCGCCCAACTATTTTTTATCCCTCCTCCCTGAAACGTGCTCCCCCCCCTTCCATTCCCCCAGCCGCCCTATTATTCTTACATATCGGGAAGATCGCCACCAGGCTCACCTCCCGAGTACCGCGAGCCGTCCGCCCCCTCTTTCCCCTATGAGCCTTTTTTTTTATCAGCGTTCTTATTGTCCTCCTCTTTTTTTCCCGACAGACGACCTTCTTTCGACCTACACCAAGAATATTGAGCCGTTAACCTGCAGTTTGCGAATGTCTGCCGCTAGCCGCCTCCGCTTTTTTTTTCTTAGTGCCGTTTAGAAGAGGTCCAAGATTTCATGGTTTCCCCCCTTTCCAGAGCTTCGCTGAGGAAATGAAAGATAAGTCTCTCTTCACCCCCCTCCCTTTTTTGGTTGTTTAGGCTTCCCTTCGTTCCCCCAGTTTCTCCTCCCCTGCTAAGTTTTCCTTTTGATATAGTTGTCTTTATTTCTTTCCTCTCTTTGACTGCCTCAGCCACGAGGAGAGGGTCCAGATCCATTCGTGTCCTTAGCCTTTCTGTGGTGGCTGATACTATTGTTTTCTTTCCCCTTTTTCATATCGCTTTTGTTTAAACACCCTCCTTGTGATCAGTTGCGATGCTAGAGTAGGTTTTTCTCATTTCTCAGCCAGGCGGCCATGCTCGGTTTAGACGTTTTATTCCACGGCTTCTCGTACCATTTTTTTCTCCCGCATTCTACTGACGCGTTTTTTTTTCACCTCCAGTAAGCCTCTATGAAACTCCTCTTTCCCGCGATGATTCCCTTTTCTTTTTGTTCTTTTTCTTCTACTTTGGCTTATGGGTATACGACTCCCGGCAAACCAGAGCCCGGTTCTTTGACTGTTCCGCATCGTTTTTTCTCTTTTTTCCACACCCGCTCTGCATCTCTCCTCCTCTTTTGCATCGGGTCATTTTCCCGCTGTAGTGTCCTTCTCGATGTCTTCCCTAAAGGTGCTATATCTATGTTACCATGCAATGAGGATGGGTCGCCTTCCCCTTTTTTTCGGAATGGCGTTCTCTGTGAGCGCGCTCCCATTTTCTCTTTTACGCGCCTTTGCTTTCTCCAAAGTCCGGTTATGACCACAGTCATGGCCGATGTCGATTGGTGCCTATCAGTCTCCCCCCCAATCACCTTCAACCGTGATTTCTCCCTTCCTTTCCAGAGCTCAAGCGTAGCTTTTCGCGGGACGACGATATCACTAATTCAAACCACATCCTTCCTAACTTCCCCCAAGAAATCTGGCCACCTTTCGCCTCTCCCCCCCAACCCTCCGTCCACATTCCCTCAAAACCCCCCCCCCCTCCTCACCCATGATCGATTACTTGATGATCTAACCCCCCCCTTGCTTCGCCAGATCTCGCTTTCTTTCTGAGCTAGTCTTCTTTCTCTTCTCTCTCAGAGACTCCTCTGTCTTCGTTTGGATTGTTGTTCCTCTTTCTAATAGTTTCCCTTTGCCTTATCCTATTCCCTCCGGACAGCTTGGTCCGATGTCTCACCCAAGTTCTTTGGTGCTTCCCCGTCCTCGGCTTTTCTGTTTCACCTCTCCTTTTTTCCCTTTTTGAGTCGTCTTTCCCTTTTGTCATGTCCCACACTTAGAGTTTATGAACCTTCTTTCTCCCATTTTCATTGGGCTTCTTGCGGCGTTCTGTAGGTTTGTACGCTTCTCAGCCCCGTCCTTAAGATCTTTCCCTAGAATGATGCAGACATCATGCAAGCTTGTCCCTTTCTTTTCTGGCCCTTCTAACGGTAATTTCGATCTGTCCATCTCCTCCGCGCTCTCTTTTTCTTCCAGAAATCCCGTTCTCTCTTAAACTCTAAAAAGGCCGTGCATGGGAAAACTTTCAGTGATTTCCCGAAGACTCCCCCATTTCCTTCTTGAAGAGTGTTCGCTTTTTCTTCTCAATTATCTTTTTCTCCTGCCTTACACTCCCTCCCATTCTCCCCTTTAGAAAAACATCATCCAATTCCGACATGACTCCCCCAATTCCTCCATCCGGTTTCTTGCCGTTGAATGCTGTCCCATGGTTCCCCCTCTCTAGCTCGCATACTTGCTCTTTTTCCAAAAAACTTTCCTCCCTCCAAACATTCTTTTTCGGAGTAAGCCCCTCCTCTTCGTTTGCATAGTTTGGCCATGCCTTGACTTGGAAATAGTCGTTTGCCAGCGCGTTTATTTAATCCTCTTTGGCTGCAACCTTGGCGCCTGTTCCACTCTCTCCTGACACTAGCTAAGTCCGAAGGATTCTATCTTCTTCTAATAAGAGCCTCCCTGAGTGGCTTTTTTTCTCGTGCATCCCCTTTCTCTTCCGCCTGGGCAGTTTCCCCTTCTTTCTTTGTGGGTATCCTCTTACAAATCGACGTCTTCCTCTCTCTCCCTTCGCCCGATCCTTTCTCGATAACAATTCTTGCCGTCGATTCTCGGCTTCCCTTGCTTAGCCCATAAATAAAAGTCTGCTTTGGTGATTCTTTTGCATTGTTCATGGTTCCGTGCTCTTCTAACTTTTCTTCTTCGCAGGTGCCCCCCCCCCTTTTTTTTCATCGGATCCTTTTTTTTTCTTTCCTGCGTGCTTCCTGTGATCTTTTGCTGCTCCTCTCCTCATATCTTCCTCATCTTCGGGCCGATCCCTCTTTAAGACCTACTGTTGTTTTGCTATCTTATTTCGTTTTCGTCTTATCTTCTTCTCCCCCCCCCCAAACGCACCCTTTCCCAACGAACCTCCCCTTCCTTTATCTTTGACATGGTGGTTTTGGTGGACCTTTACCAGCTCGCATCCCGGGCAAAAACACGTCCCCCAAGCATCACCGAACACCCGGCCTTAACTTTTCTTTTTTTCTCCTTTTTTTTTTAGTCCCTTTCTCCGGCCGGCGCCCTTTTTTTTCCCCCTCCTTTTTTTCGTCCACTTGCAATATAGACGGTGATATCTCCCCTTTGTCAGACGAGAATGGGAAAAGGCCCAACCACACTGCGATACCGTTAACTTCAGGGGAGCATTCCCAGAACGCCTCTGATTGAAGTACCCCATTATGCAATTTGCCTTTTTCCCTTCTTTCCGATGAATCCTCGATCCCTCTCGTTTTATGATATGCAAGCCCCCTCTCTTTCAAGTGCTAACAAGCCATTAAGTTGAAGCCCTCAGGGCGAGTTTACCCTGCCTTCCCCTCCCCTGGCGTGATTTCTTCTCCTCCAACAGCCCTCACTATTTCCTCTGACATTCTTCTTTTTGTTTTCGCGCGCTCTACCCGTTTTCAGCTTCTGACTTCCTTAGAAACCACGCGGTTTTTCTGATGAACTTCCCCCCCTCTTAGATGCGAGCGCCTTTTTCTTACCCTCACCTTGGGGTCCACGCACCCCTTTGCCCTCCCCCGGAAGCCTTTCCCGCGAGTTTATTCGGCCGGGCCACGTCTTTGTCCGCCCCTCTTCCCCGCAGGTCAGATGTTCCGGACCTCCGCAAAACGATTAATTGAGTCCTTTCTCCCGTCACAACCTTCACCTATTCGCCAGAAAGTGCATGTGTCTTGTCTCGGCGGTCGACATTTGGTCGATCCCTACGCCCTTCTTTCTTCCTCCCTTATCCATCTCGTCTCCCTCTTTCTTCTGCCCTCCTCACACCTCCCATTCTTCTCCTGGACTGCTCCACTTTCCCCCCATTGATGGGCGTCTCTTTCTTTTCTACCCGATCTTGACAGGACGCCTCCTGCTTATCGGCCTTTCCCCCTCCCCCTCCCTCAGCTGAACCTTTCTTTTTGACTGACTCTAATCCTCTTTTTTTTCTGCGGCCACCTCTTGTAGGACAGGATCGTCCCGTTTCTTCTGTACCCGCGCTCCCGTGATGACTCAGCGGATGTTCCCATCGTCCTCAAGATTGCCGGCGGCGCCCTTCCATCTCTCTTTCTTCTATCACCCCTCCTTTTCTTCCTCCATAGGTCGTCTTCCCCCTCACGCTATTTTCCTAAAGGCCTGCATGCCTCCTCCCTGTATTTGCAGAGCCCTTGCAAAATAAGACGCCCTTCTTTTTCAATCTAGAGCCCTGCTCGTGACTCTTCCTTCTTACTTCCCCTTTTCAGTATTTTTCCTCTCTTTTTTCTTGCGAATTCTCGCTTTTTTCTTCCAGGCCCTTTTCCCGCGACGGTGATGGCCCGATCGCGACCCTCCCTCTCTGGACATCTTTTTCCTCCCCTCCTTTTTCCCTGTTTCTCTTTTTTCACTTTGCATTGTCAGGTCCCCGTCTTTTCGATCCTGAGCACCTGCCCCCCAGCGGCCGCTCGCTTATCGAGTGAAGTTTGTGGCCGACTCCTTTCTTTTCTTCCTTGTCATAGTCTCGTCCTCCTCGATCACCTTTTTCCTCTTGCTTTTACAAGCATCACCACTTTCCCTGACCGACCTCGCGGTTTTGCTAGGCCAAGAGTTGTGATCTCCGACGATCGAAACCTGGTCCTTCTTTTGGCTCCCTACTGACTTTCGCCTTCTTCCTGAAACCTTTTTACTGCCGCCAAACGATATCCAGCAGCGCTGTTTCGTTTTTCCTTTCCTCTTTTTTCCTTTTGTTTCTTCTTGCGAATCTTCCTTTCTCCCCTGTTGATCCTATACGCTTTTTTTGTGTGTTACTCTCCTCCTCCCCAGAGTGGTACCCAGAGTTTCCGTCACACCGACCTTTCGTTTCTAGCCCTCTTCCCTCCATGGATCTTTCTTCCCTCTTCCTCCTCTCAGAGAAGCTCCCCTCACCGATAAACTATTAGATATTTTTCCCCCGACCCTCCAATCGAGGAGGATGAACTTTAACTGACCAGACGACTGTAGATCCGAAGAAACATCCGCACGAAGACTAGCTCTTTCCCCCTCATTGGATTGAATCTCTCTCCTCCTCCGCCGTGCCTTCCTCTTCCGACGTACTCTTTCTTTTTCCCCTGAGATGTCTCGTGATCACCCGTTCTCATTCTGACGGAGGGGGAAGCCCTTGAATTAGCCTTTCCCCCCTTCTTTCTTGTTGTTTATCTCTCTTCTTCTTTCACTAGAGGAATAGGCAGGAGCACGTTCTTTTCTTTCTAAGACTCTTATCGACGGCGTCTCCTCAACAGAGTCTCAGTCCTCTCCTCTTTCCATTTTTCCCCTAGTTTTTGGGCATCTCGACTTAGTTTGAGGTTCGTCGGATACTAATCTTCCTTCGGTGAAAAAGGAGATGCAGCTCTGAGTCATTGCCCCCATCCTATACCTCACTTCTTTCTCATTTGAGATTTTTCTCCTTCCCCTTCTCTTCGATCTGGAAGTCTTCCCTCCTTTTCAAGAGGCTAGTTTTCCCCCCTTTTGCTCGTGTTTACCTATATCAAAACTTTTGTCGGCTTCTCGTCCCCCTCTTGCCATTCTGCCCCCCCGAGACCTCCCCTACTCCCGCCCCTGCTCCGTCTCCCCAGCCAGCATTTGAGATGACCCTTTAAAGCGATGCTCTATCTTCTTTGGAGTCCCGTTAATATCTTCGCTGGCCGGGCTCCTACGTATTCCTCAACATAGACGGCCCCATGGAAAACTTCTTCCCTCCATTTTGAATGACCCCTTCCTGATCATCCCCCCCCCTCTTGCCTTGCATAAGAAAGTTCTGATCAGGTTCCTTGGATTATTTAGTTCCGATCTCTTTATCACGTCCTTCCTCACCCTCCCGGTCCCTCCCCCGGATCGTGCCGTCTTTTTTCAATGATGCCTAGATTCCTAAGTTCCCAGACCGCTGGTAGGCCCGCCGTGATGGTCTTCTCGGGCCGGAGCTTACGCTCCCCCCCCCTTTTTCCTCAAATCTGCCTTCCTCGCCACCCCCCCCCTTCCCCTCCTGGTTAGATCCTGTTAGCTTCTCTCTGTCCTCGTTCCCCACGGCATTCACTTCCTTAACCAGGATCTTTATTGCTAACTCGGCTTATTCTCTTTCCTCCGTGTTTAATATGTCCCTTCCTTTTATACCACATTTCTCTCTTTGCCGATTTTTTCCTCGGAGGCCCCTCTTCCGTCTGGTTCCAGCTGCTGAACAAGCTTTCCTTACTTGAGTTATGTGATTTGGGTCCGTCTCCCTTATTGAGAGTTTTCCTGTGTTTATTTTGCCCTCCTTTCTGCCCTCACATGACGGTGGTGATCTCGATGTAACTTCCCCTCTTTTTTTTTCAGGACCTTCCGATTTGACGATGGGATTCTTGACCACACCGGCGAGATGGTCGTCTTCTTTGGAGATCGGTCCTAATAATGTTCATGGCCATGCCCTTTTTCTCCTTTATTCTACCCTTCCTCCCCCTTCTCGTCGCGATTGTGGGCATTCCCTTGCCACTCTTCCCCAGAGCCTCACACTTTCCCTCTTCTCCCCGTATAATCTTCCTTCCCCCGACGCCCCTCCTTCTAACTGAGTCCACCAACGTTCATTTTATTTCCCTTCCCTAAGGAACCCTCGGTGGCCGCAGGCTCCGAACGCGCTGCGAGATGGCCCCTATCTCCTTTCCTAGACTTTTTCCCTTCGAGTTTTCCCAACTCCGAAATTCATTTTTTCCACGCTCGAATCATCCCTCTCCCCTGAACTTTCCCTGTTCTCGTTTGTCCGTGCTGATGGAAGATGTTTTTACTCGTGGACCTCCATTCCTCTTGCTTGTCTTCCTCTTCCCCGAATTCGTCTTTCCCCCTGGCCTACTTCCCCCCTTTGAAGCCGAGGCTCCAAAATCCTACGCCCCCCAGCCGTGCTGCATGTGTAAGGCGCCGACCCGTCCTTATCAAATGCTTCGTCTACTCTGTTTATTAAGGCCTCCCCCTTTTCTACTCCTACCCCTCTTCCCTCTTGATGGCCCTTTTACTAACCGCCATCTGTTAGTTCGCCGCAGCCCCACGGTCGTGGTTGACTTTTGGTTTCTACTAGAAGTGAGGGCGCCTTTGTTCCACCTTTCCTTTTGCCTTTTCCCTCCTCACCCTTTTTTTCGCCCTGGAAAATTCTCTTCTTGTCGAGTTCCCCATGAATGGTATCCTTTTCCTATATTGCCCTTTTGAACGTCCCATTGATGACCCTAGTGAGTGCTTCCTTTGTGGTTTTACCCCTCCTCGTCTTTCTCCCCTTTCCGGAGTTGTCCTTCTGTTGAAGGTTTTTCATCTTTCCCCAAACTTCGAGTCTGCTTGACGATGCTTTCAAATATATCGGCACCTTTACGACGGAACCCTTTTAAGGAGGCACGGACCGCCTTACCACTTTGGAAGACCTCCTGCTTTTCACCCCTCCCATCTACATGGATTTTGAGTTCGTGTACAATCGCTTCCTGTTCGACCGTTATGCTAGGAAATCTCTCCCGTTCGTCTCCGGTCGCACGGTGCACCACAGCTCGATTCCCCTGATCTGGTATGACTTCGTCCTTCTTCCCTTTCTTCCCCTTTATTTTTTTTTTGTGCCTCTGTCGAAGAGCCCCCCGCTCTTAGGAAGACTGAATCATACTCCTTCTTATGTTCGGTTTTTCGCTCCTACGTACCCCTCCGTCTCCTATCACTTATTAGTCCCAACCCCTCTTTCCCCCAGTTTTCGTGAACCACCAAATCCATCTCTCCTGGTGACGGCTCCTTAGGTGCAACGCGACCATCCCTTAAAACGTTGCATTCTCCATTGACTTTCCTCCCCACGCGATGCCACCTCCCCCTCCCCCCCCCCCTCATTCCCTTGGTCGAAGTTTTAATCCTCCTCTTCTTCGGCGCCCCTTGCACCTACACAGACGCTCGTACACCTAAGCCTATGAGTTGATCGTCTCCGGCGAATTGTTGGCCATGACTCCCCCCCCCTGAAAGTCCTCCCCCCCTGTCTGGGGTCCTACTTTTCACTCTCATTTCGAACCCAAAAGACACCAGCTTGGCTCTGACAAAGGGCGCAGATCCTCCTTGATTTTAGATCCTTCCCCCGTTTAGGGCTTTTCCATTCTACCCTCCTAAGTTGCAGCCCCCCCAATTCGACTTCTCTTTTTAATAGCCCTTTACGGCATTATCCACTCTTAAAAACCTCTTTTTTGCTTAGTCTAGTAACTCTTTTCTTTCGCCTTTTTCCTCTTTACTACTTTATCCGTGGCTTTTCTAGAACATATTTCTTCCCCCTATTCGGCCCTTATCCAGAGGCGCCCTGAGTGAGAACTTGTTTCCAGCCTTCCACCTTGCAGCCCCCTCTCCCATGTCCTTATCTCGGAGCCATTGTTTACTCTCCGGCGCCTGGTTTTTTCCCCTCTTTTCCGATGATTATCTCTCCTCTGTCGGATGCGCCCCCCTCCTGAATTTATGTTCTTTATCGCTCCCTTTTGGGCACATAGGTTAGGCGAGAATGAACTCATGTGGCAGGGTCACGGCCGGACCCCGTCTTTATGGCTTTCCTGCTTCTTCCTCGACCTTCCCTCTTTTTCCTTTAGGTGTTTTTGGCTGACCCTGAGGTGGCCATCTAGCCGCGCCCGTCCCCCCTTTTTCCTGCCATCCCCCCTCCCTTTCCGCTAGTGGCAAGACCGATCAATTTTTGATCTTTTCATCTGTCTTTTTCCCCCTCCTTCTGTAGACCTCTTGTCTTTCCGTGCTTGAGTCGACGCAAGCCCCGATTCACTCGCCGCCCCCCCCTGAATCCTTCCTTCTTTATGACTGAGCTACCTGCTTCTCTTCATCTACCCCCCGAGATTTCGTGACACGCTCCCTGTTACTTGGCCAATGCGCCGTTTTCCTCCTAAGCTCCTTTTTCTCCCGTCACGCCCTCTTCTTCTTCCTCACACCACGCACTCGGTCCCTTGAGAGTCCCCTCTTCTTCTTCCGCCCGATCGGTTCCCTTCCATCACACCTGACCTCAGTGATTCTCAAAGAGACGCAAAAAGACGCACTGGTCGCTGAGAGCCCCAATTTTCCACCAGCTAACTCCTTCCCCTCCAACCTTCCCTCCAACTGCTTTCCTGTGACGAGTCCTTTTCTTCTAATTTCCAATAGGAGGTGACCCCTTCTCGGCGTAAGATTTTTCATTAACTGAGAGCTTTGAGGACGTCCCGCCTCCTCCCCCTCGCCGTTTCCTCTTCTGGCGACCCCATCTTCCCTCCTAAAATGACTCGCCTTCCCTAGACCGTTCTTTCCCTTTTTTTTCTCGTGGCTGTGGCCGAACTTCTGATGTACCTTTGCCGTCCCGTTTCTTTACCCTAGCACCGTTGCCTCGCCCCTCACCGTTCGCCCCTCCCCTTCGACTTTCCATACGCCTCCAGGCAGGGACCGCTGGTCCTGGTCATCTCCCCCCTAGACGGGCAGATACCCGCAAGATTGCTCTGCCGATCCTTTTTTTTTGATTCAAGCCCCCCTACCCCTCTAAGGATCCGATGAGGCGGCGTTTGGAGATTTTTTCTATCTGATCGCTTGTTCATGCCGACTTTCCCCCAGGGTGACTCTGTTTGCCCTTATCTATCTTCCCTCAGAGTCACATTCCTCCAACCCTCCTCCCCTCCGTCACCCCTGATAGGCTTTCCCTTTGAACAGCGTTCATAGATTCTTTTTTTCCCGAGACCGCTCTGTCATTTATTCTTTTCTTAATCCCCAGTTTTTCTTGGTGCGAGTCTCCCTCCCCCCCCATATTTTTTCCTCCACCCTGTCCCACTCTCCTCCTTTAAGCGAGGCCCTCGAGCCAGCTTTTTCTCTAGTCTCTGCAACTGCCCTTTGAATTCTCCCCTTCGAGCGCAGGCGCGCACTTCTCACCTCGGTCTTGATTTGCTTTCCCCCAAAATAGTAGTCTCCGGGGTCACAGACTGATGACCTAACTCGACCCTCCAAACCCGCCTAACTCCTTACATCCTTAGACAGTCTTCACACGCCTCTTCTTTGCCTTCTGCTCTATCTAGCCCCCTCCCCTTCGGTCTTCTACGGAGCGCGCGTCGAGAAGAGGTCGAGCTTCCTCCTTCCGAAACAACAGCGAGCTTATTGCCTGCTTGGAACTCTTCTCCGATTATCTTTCCTTTTACGTGTTGTGATTCTCTGATCCTTTCTTTCCTGTTACCCACCTACGTTGCATCAAAGTATCCGGCTCCGTTTTTCTTCTCCTTTTCTGAACTCTACCCTCTTGGAAGAACGCGATGACACGAGCGGATGGTCCCCAGTCCTACTCATTACCTGGTAGGATATCGATCTCGTGGCTTGTTTTTTCTTCTCGTGTTCCTTACCCTCCCCGCCCTTCGCCGACGCTGAGTCTTTCACCAACCCGCCCCCGATATTTTCTGGGATCGTCTGTCTCAGCTGTTTCGAGTCCCGGCGGGTGGAACAGTCCTCCTTCCCCCCTCTTTGACTCTTTCCTGCTTTGCTTTCTTTCCTCTTCTAAAACTTTTCCTTCTTTTTTTGAGGCTTATCGTCATTGCATGCTTGCTTTTAGAATCAGAAATGAACCCCGCATACCTCCCACTCCCCTCCCATCCCTCCGTCTTTCTCTTCCCCGACGCTGCTTATTCTTTTTATTCCTTTCTTATCTCGCGCTCTCCTTTCTCTCTGCCTTGCTCCACTCCTTTCAGGGTTACTTTAGGCGCATAATCGCTCCCCACTTCTCTAAGCGATCATCCCTCCACGCTGCCTTCTCCCTAGCAGGTGCGTTCCCCCGATCTTTCTTCCTTTCTCCGCCCCGCCTTCATGACTCCCTTTGCTCTCAACTGGGCCCGGTGATCTCCAGTCAGAGTGACGATGACCATGATCCCTGAGATTTTTCCTCCCCCCCAATCTTGTTTTCCCTTTTCTTCCCTTGTCTGTGCCCGCGTTGGCCGGTGCTGTGAAGCTAACTGTCCCCTCCCCTTCGCACTGTCTGCAAAACCGGCCAGTGGTTATGGGTTTCGCTATCGGTGCCTCCTACCGTTTTTCTCCCTTTGGACCTTCCTCCCTCCTTCCGTCTGCTGCTCGGGAAGCGAATCACTCCCCCTATCTCCTTCGCTCCCTTCGTCTCGATAGAGTCGAGTCGTGCTGCCGTTTTCTTTTCTTCGTTTCTTGACAGATATGACGGCTTGCACTTCCTCTTCCCCTTAGTCTTTACTTTTGCGGACCCTGTCCACGATCTTCGGTCTTTCCCTCCCCTGTAAATTTGTCTCCTCGATCAAACTTCCTTCCTTTGTGGTCTTGCCTATTTTAGAGGCTTTAAGATGGTAACCCTGTGAATCACCGGGCGCGCTTTTGGATCCTAAGTTGGATCCTGTCACCACTCTCATTTTTCTCCCCAGACCTTCTTTTTCATTATGGAGGCTCGGCTGGCTCTCTCTGGTTCCTTCCCCTTCCTCAGGAGTGATCTTCCTCTACCTCTCGTCCTTTTTGCCCTACTCTTGAAGAAAACGCGTCCAAAGTGATTTGAAAGGCTATCAACGGTGCGCAGGTTCCTCCTCCCTCGATCGCTTTCCCCCGCCTCAACAATCTTCCTTCCCTCGGTTCACCCATCCCGCATCATCCGGTATCGACGGAAGAATCCCCTGGCCACATGAACGTGCGATCGACGCCCATGTCCTTAGACCTTCTGTGTTCTTGAGTTCCACTTTCTCCCCGTTCGCGGCCTAGCCCATCTCCCCTCTCTCTAAGTCGGCGTCACGACGTGACAACCCTGGTCCCTCTAGGAATTTCCATTTTTCCCTAAGTGCAGACCCCTACGGAATGCCCCCCGTGCCTTGCCCTTCCTGCCTTACCACCTGCTTTCACATTTCTTTCCATAATCCTCTCCTCCAGTTCCCGGGTTCTTCTTCCCGACACCAAAAGCACGTTCTAGCGACACCCACATTTCATGTGCTCTCCTCTCCCCCTTGAATTACGAGCTAATTTCCCTTCTGGGCCTTGTTTTTGGAATCTCCCCCTCCCTACTTGTCTTCTTTTTTCCGGCCCTACTAACTGGGGACATAAATCTTTTGTTTCCCGTACAAAGCCCTAGGAACCTTCGATCCCCTCGTTTCTCTTACCGCTTGACGACTCTCTTGATTCTTGTTTTTTTCATTTGCCCCCTATTTAACCTTTGGACTTTGCACTGGCATGGTCCTTTCCCCTGCTCATCTTTCTTCCATTTTCCGCTTTGCTTTCCTCTCTCACCTTCTCTTCCCTCTCTGCGCTTTTCGGAAAGGCGCCGAACCGCAACCCCATTTCCTCCCCTCCCCCCGGATTTTTCTACTTTTCTTTTTACTCTCCTGGAGTTTTTCCCCCTCTGCACCAAGGTTAGGAGTCTCGCATGGACCACCCCTCAGTAGATAATAGGACTTTTTTTTCTCTTGTTTATTCTTTTCGTTTTATGCTGTTTTCCCCCTTCCTTTTTAGAATCGACTGACTCCCCCCCTTCAGCTTTCGCGGCCACGACC
>Ga0179593_1621426_pt1 | contig 16564 bp, 22 predicted proteins | sample CZODoug2_1_08_16_FD_185931 | JGI IMG/M metagenome (GOLD analysis project Ga0179593, IMG submission 185931) | Vadose zone soil fungal communities from Angelo Coast Range Reserve, California, USA - CZODoug2_1_08_16fungal (PacBio error correction) | ecosystem: Environmental > Terrestrial > Soil >... | reverse complement strand
GCAGGGGAAGAATCTCGGGGGTCCTCCGTCTTCCCCTTTTTTTTGTAAGGGTTATTTCCCCTCCCTTTTCCGTTCTCAAAAAGGGACGATGGAAGGTCCCCCCCTTTCTTTTCCTTCCTTGCTTTTCCTGATCCTTGCGAGAAGATACGCAGCCGGGATCGCGGTCTTTTCCTGTGTATTGACCCCGTTTTTTCCTCGGACATGCAGGTGATTTAAATCTTCCCCCTCCTTTTTTTTTTTTCCCCCCAGCCGTGTAGAGCTGCCAGTAGATCCTATCACAAACCATGGATTTTTTTTTTTTTTCCCAGTGTAGGGCGCGGTTAGACTCTTTTTTCCCTTTTCTCCTTTCCCCGCCGAAGCCTCCGAAACATAAAAGGGCACCCCCTGGCCGAAGTCCCCTTTCCCCTTTACCTGCCCTGCGCTAGGCAGGCCAGCTTTTTCTCTTTTTTTCCCCCGAAACACCCGAAGGACGGCCGATTCAGTCTTATGGATGACGCCTTCCTAGCTTCCACCTGCCACCAAACAAATTCCTCCCCCTTCCCCCCTTTTTTTTCTTCCCGGGCACAATCCACGCAGCGCCCAAGCCGGACATGTTGTCCCCTTATTGTACTGGTTTTCATCTCACTTCCCAGGCCAAGGAACATGGAAGGAGGCAATTCTTTTTTTTTTTTTTTTCCCTCCCATTTGAGACGCGGAAAATTCGGAAAGGCGACTTTCTTCCTATTTTCCGTTTTTCAAAGGTTGAGGCGGGTTGCCGACTTTTTTCCCCCTCCTTTTTTCTTTTTTTTTTCATCACGCGTGCTGGGATAGACATACGGTGCCAGTTGCCTTCGTTTTTAACAGCCTGCCTTTTTTCCCCCAGGTCGTAAGGAAGCGGGGGCTCTTTTTTTTTTTTCCCCCCCTTTTTCTTTGGAAGCCGCAAAAGAAAGAGTAACAGCGGCTCTGGTCCCCGGGAGAGAATGATCTCTTCCCGGCGTGCCCGCCAAAAGGTTACAGCCCCCCCTCCCCCTTTTTTTCTTTTGATCAGGCAAGGAGAATGGTAATAGCATCCCCCGCGTTTTCCCTCTTCCATGCCAGGAGTAATGCGGGCGGGAAACCCCCCCCTTCTCCCTTTGCGACCTACCCCGGTCAACAGCACCTATCGTCACAGCATGGGTTCTCCTTTCTCGATCACTAGAAACCGGCTCCCCCTTCTCCTTCCCTTTTCCTCCCCTTTGCGGCTCGATACCGGGAAAGCAGGACCCGGCGCCTCCCTCCAGAATCAGTTTTTTTTTTTTTTTCCCCCCCGGCATGGTAAGGAAGGCCGGACCTTTTTCTCCTCTTTTTTTTTTTCGAAGTGCACGTGGGCTGAAGCATGATCGCCCCTCGCTCGACCCGTTTTTCTTCGCCAGTTTATTAAACCACGGCCGTCCGTCTTTTTTTTTTTTACAGCAACCCGGTGGGAAAGGCCGGGGGGCCCTTCGGACCTTTTTTCCCCCCTTTCCCCCCCTTCTATCAGCGAGTCCAGGGCCTGCCCTCCCCCCTTTCCCTCTTTTTTTTTTTTTTTTTCCCCACGGCGCCGCTGCGGGCGGCCCCGGGCCCCTGGCCCTTCCCCCTGGTCTCCCCCACGTCAGGATTTCTTTCTTCCATTTTCTCGGAAAAGAAATCGACCTTCTCCCCGCCTTCCCCGTTTTCTTTCATAAGTACGGTAGAACCGACGAGGGCGCACTGTTTCTTTTCTCCCCCCCCCTGTCTTCCTCCCGGCGACCAAAGATAGACCGGAGGGCGGCGGTCTTTTCCCTGTTTTTGACGTTCGTTTTTTTTTTTTACCTTTTGCACGGGGCCTGGTGGGAATGGGATTCCCCCCTTTTTTTCCCCCTTTGCGGAACTTTGCAGGAGGGGCAGGGTCCTTTTTTCTGTTTAGGTTTACCTTCCGAAGCGTTCATACCTTTCCCCCCCTTTTCCCCTTTTTCCCCTTCCCTGAGTTCTGCGCAGTTGAAGCCCGCCTCTTAGGGCCCCTTGTGTCCCCATGAAAGCTTCTTTTTTTCGTCGTTGATGGCCACATTCCCGGTCTTCTTCTCTCCGGGCGGGGGCTGTCTACAAAAAGTGGAGGCCCCCTTCTTGGGGCTTTTGTTCCCCACCCCCGGCCACGAGCCGGTTTTTCCCCCTTTTTTTTTTGCATGCGAAGGAGGACGGTCCGCGCTGACCGTCTTACCCCCTTGTTGGCAGGCGGCCGCTGCGAGCACTCCCTTTTTTTTTTTTTTTCCTGACCGGTCGTACCGACCGGTGCGCTCCGGTCTGCACCATTTCGTTCGGCATGCTGGCCCTTCCCCCCTTCCCTTTTTTCTTCTATCCCCGGGCTGCTACCGACCATTTCGCCTCCCTCACCTTGTTTTTTGTTTCGCGACCCATGGGCCTTTTTTCCCTTTTCCGGCGGAGCGAAATTTTTCAGGCTTTTGTTTGTTAGGGTTAGAGGAGCCTCTTTTGGCAGGAGTTTTTTCTTCTTTCCGGGATAAGGGCGTCTTCCCTTCTCCTCCCGGCAATGGACTGAAGAGGTTCCGAATTTTGTCGCAAGATTGAAACCCCCCCTTCCCTTCTTTTTCTTTTTTCTTTTCAGGAGAGGGGAATGGTGGGCCTTCCAACTGTAAAATCGGGGCTCCCTGCCCATTATCTCTCTATTTTAATTAATAATAAGTTGTTGTTGTTCTCTCTCCTTCTCCTGCCGCGGACAGGTTGATGTCAGTTTTTTCGTCTCTTCCCCCCTCCCGTTGCCAGTAGGAAGAGGTTCCCTTTTTCCCGAGACCGCTTCGGGTTCGGCGAAAATAGGGCCTTCCCCTTTTCCCCGGCAAATTCCGAAGAGGGCACTCTTTTTTTCTTGCGTTGCGGTTTCAACTTTCCTCTACCCTCCTCAGGCCCCCCTTTCCCCCCGGAAAATAGGAATGGAAACCCCCCCCCCAGTTTCTCTTCCCCTTTAAGATCGAAAAGGTTTTATTTTTCTCTTCCCCCATGCATTCGGAGGTGAGGGAGGCGGGTTTACCTGGTATGGTCCTCTTCTCTTGCTGGCTGGCGATCTTTCCCCTGCTTGGCATGGCAATGAAGAAAAAGGCATGTCCCCCCTTTCCCCCCCCCTTTCTTTCTCGCCGGGGAGAAAAAGGTCGGCCACGACCCTGGGTTCGGCTGCTAGGAAGGGCCTCCCGCTGCTGGGGACAGCTGGTGTTGTCTCTACACCGTCCCTACTTCTGATTGGCCTTTTTTCCCCTTTCCCTCGGGCCGGGTGTCGGGGGCCGGGCCCCTTTTTTTTTCCCTCTTGTTCCTCACTGTTGGGAGACAAAGCACCCCGCGGGCCCCTTTTTCCCCCTTTTTTTCTTTCTTTTTTCTTTTCCATCAACTACTAACACGGGCAAAGGAGACCAGGGTCCCCTTTTCACGGTTTTATGCTTCTTCAACTGGCCGCCAGACTTTTTCCTTCTTTTTTTCCCGGGGCTGGGGACTGGTCTATAAGGAGGGACGCTTTCTCTTTTCCTTTTCCCCCCCCCCCCCGCAGCCTGACCCCCCGTGCCCCATACGGCAAAGTCCGCCCCTTGCCCAAGCCCACCCCCTCTCTTGCGGTTTTTAATGACAACAGGCCCCTTTTTTTCCCCCTTTCCTTCTCCCCCCACCGGAACGGCAAAAACCCGGCAACGACCGTCCCCCTCCCCCTTTCCCGGTTACTTTGTTTTTTTCTCCCTTTTATTGCCGTGAAGGGCAGTTAATGTGCAGTCCCCCTTTTTTTTCCTTTTTTTTTTTCGTACCGTACGTCATGGGACCGTCTTTTTTCCAAAGTCCGTATCAGTGATTGGAGACGTTTTCTTCTTTTTCCGAGGATCAGTATCAGCTGCTTCACAACTTTACTTTCCCCCCTGTACCAGGGGCAGGAAAAGGAGGAAGGTTTTCCCCCCCCCCTCTTTTTTTGCGCCGGGCATCAAAGGTGATGGCTGCGGGCCAGGCCATATCTCCGGAGGAAAGGGTTCTCATTTTCTTTTTCTTTTTCCCCCTCAAGGGAACGGGAAGGGAAAAGGTGTGATGTTACTGTCCTCTACGGAAGAATTTGGTCTGGTGGAGGCGTTTTTTTTTCCCCCCCCTTTTCGCAAGCATCGAAATAGACCCGTCTACTATTTTTTTCATCTTCAAAAAAAGGGGAACTTTTCCCCCTCCCCCCCCCTTTTATCGAAAGGGGGATTATTTCCTGTGGGATTTGTTTCTTTCGGTTTTTTCTCCCCCCCCTCCCTTTCGGCGCCCGGGTCCGGCTGCCCGGGATCTCTCCTCCCTGAGTTTCCCCCCCTTCCTTTGTGGCGCAAAGCGGGCGCTCCCTTTTTTTCTCCCCTTTTTTTTTTTTTTTTTTTTCGGCGCAGCCGAGCGTCCTTGCCTGGCCGGGTCTGGTCTTTCCCGGGGGAGGCTTTTTCTTTTTCCCGGCGTACGAGACAGGGGGGGTTCCCTTCAGGACTTCCTTCCGCCTGGGCGACCGAACCCGGTCTTTTCCTATGACCAGGGCGTTTCCCTTCTCGCAGCGATGTGCCCCCTTAGAAAACTCTTTTTCCGCCTCCCTCCCCCTCTTAACGAGGCAGCTGTCCCCCCTTGTCTGCTGGTAAGCCTACTTTCCAGTCCCGGGCCCTCCTTCCTCAGGTCTTTTTCTTCCTACCATTAAGCGTTGGTGAACCCTTCCGCTGGTTTCTCCATTGATCGTGAAAAGGATGCCGTTTCTTTTTTTCGGAAGGCATCACCTTTCTTCCTTTTTCGACCCCCTCCTAGAGGGTAAGGCTCCCCCCTTTGGCCTCCTGTACCCCGGTGTAGGTATGAAAAAACGTTCCTCTACATCCCCCCTCGCCCTCGAAACACGACTTCTTCTCTTCACTCTTCTCTCCTCCTCGTCCTCTATCATCTCCTGCCTCTCCCTTTCCTTCTTTACCCTTCAACACCTTTCAGCATTCAGGGTCCCCTCTCCTCCCCCTTTTCTCTCGCCCCCTTCCTACTTGGGAACTAGGCTTTTCCCCCCCCCCCCCCCGACGGCACTGAACCGACTCTCATGAGGGATAACCGACTTTGGGTAAAAGGCGGTCCACCCTTCTTCCACAAGCTATTTTCCCTCCATTGCCCCCTACTTATTTGAATTCTCTTATCCCCTTTCTCCCTTTTGACCGTTTTTCTTTTCCCTGACCTTCACCCTGCAAAAGCCCCCCCCCCCCCCCAGAGGGGAAGACAGGTTCGTAGGCAGCCTCCCCTTTTTCGGTAAGAACCCCGGTCCCGGAAAAAGATTCCAGCCCTGGAGAAGCCCGGGAAAAAACTGGTCTTCTTCCCCGGCACTTGCTTTTTTATCCTTATCACCGCCTCTTTCCTACTCTCTTTTTTCCTTTGCTCCTCCCTCTTACCTCTTTTCCTTGCCGAGTTCTCCCCTTTTTGTCTCGGGCCAGATTTGGGGGCCGGTAAAATCCTTCCTCTTTTGGAGGGCAGGGAGAGAGGTCATAGTCGCTGAATAGGGGGTCTCCTTGGAGGGTATAAGGAAACTCTCCCCCCCCTTTTCCTTTGCAGGTGAGCGCTCTTTTCGCATCTTTCGTGGAGGCATTTTTTCCCTCTTGGACCTTCTTATACAGCGCTGAGCGATTGATGGGAAGGGGCCCTTTTCCTTTTTTTAGGGGCTAACTTGACCGTGACTTACCCCTTTTAGTTAAAATCCATCCTCCTTTATCGGAGGTTTCTTTTTTTTTACCATATTTTTATTTGGTCCGTCCCGATGCCCCCCCCCCCCCGGAGCGAGAAGACGGACTTTTTTTTTTCCCAACTCTGCTGCTGCGGGAGAGCACGTTCTTCTTTCCTTTTACGGGTTAAGTTTTCCAGACGGGGAACCCCCGGCACGGCTGGGGATTTCATCTCGCGGCGGGAATTTTTTTCCCTGCCCCCTGCCGGGTATTCTTTTTCGAAAGGAAAGACCCCCCCCCTTTTGGGAAAGACCCTCCTTCCCTCGACCGGGATGCACCACTTTTTTCCAGCAAAGGGCTCCCCCTTCCACTCCTACATGCCACTTTCTTTTTTTCATTTAGATTATCTCTTCTGCCTCCGGACTCACAAGGGTAGCCTCCAACTTCTCCTTTCAGAGACAGGATGCCCTATGGGCTGCCTCCCTCTTTCTGCCTCTCCTCTGGTGCATGACCGCACTGACCAATGTTTCATACCTCTTTCCCTCCTTCCTTTTTACATCAAAAGTGCTCCGTGGACTATTCTCGGCAGCAGGAAGAAAACTTTCTATTCCCGTCCCCCCTCACCTTGTTTCTCCTCCATACCTCTTTCCCTCTTCCGTAACATTTCGGTAAAGATGGCGATTTTTCCTCCCACTGACCTGAGGCGTTTGGTAATGCTCTGCACCCCCCCCCACGGCAAAAGCGGAATGGCACGAACCCCATTCATTTTCCCCCTGCTTGATTGGGAGTCGCCTCTTTTATCAGCCTTAGTCCTTCCTTTCAAGTATAATTTTTTTGGACACAAAAGGGGGAATAAAACAACGATCTTCCCTAAAAAGAGAGGATTTCCCCTTCTTGTCAATGGCTTCACCCCAACCCCACTTGCTCTCTCTTTCCATTACCTCCTCTTTCTCTTTTTTTTTCTCCCCCTCATAAGGGCCCCAGGCTCTTTCAGGCTTGCTTTTTTTTTTTCGTTTGCGACCTCCCGATCTTTTTTCCCAATGGAAAAAAGGGAATTTTGCCCGTGAAGGGCTCTTTTGAGAATTCCCCAAAAGGACCGATGGATTGTGAAGATTTTCCCCCCCATTATATACAGTTTAGCTGTTGGTTTTTTGAAATTCGATGAAGTGAGGCCCCTTTCCCCCTTTTTTGGGTCTCGCCTCAAAAAGTTTTAGGTTTTTGTCAGGGTTTCTTTCTCCGCAGAACCCGCCAGGGCCTTTCTTTTCAACCATGTTTTTTTTTGTCGGTTAAAAAGGTTTTCCCCTCCCCCGTTGCCTCGTTCCTGCCCTTGGCTTTCTTTTCCCCGCCAGGCCAGGTTTTTCCTGTGTCTGACATACCCTTTTTTCAGTTGTTTTGCAGTCCCGCGGAACATCCCTTTCCCAGCCCGAGAGATGTGGCCCCCCCGTTTTTTTCCTGACCCAGCCGTAGCTTTTAGGATTCAGATGCCCACTCCTTTGGCGCAAGTTTTTCCCTCGGTAGGGACCTCGTTGCGGCCTTCCTAGGCTAGAACCTCAAATTCCCGCCGAAGAACTGTCCTTCACGTACCTCCCTTCCTCTTAGTTTCCCCCCAGGGCTTCTTATATTTTTTTTCCCGCTAAAGAAACACCCGAATCCCCTTTTTCCCCTATTCAAGTGGATGGATGACGCCCTTCTTTTCATAGATTTCACACCTGCCACCCCCCCTCCCTGGAAAGCACCTTCCCCCTCGGCGGGAGAACCTTTATAGCAGCTCCAAAATTTTCACAGGGGGCAGTCATTTCTGCATTACAGGCTTCCTTTCCGTTCAGGAAACTCCCCCCCCCCCCCCGACCATGGAAGGATTCTTCTGGACCGTTTTTTTCTTTTTTTTCCCCTTATGGGCGAGCCTATTTCCTCCGCGAAAATTTTTTTCTCGACGCGCGAGTGGGGTGGGCCTTCCCCCCCCCTTGTTTGAACTCACGGTGTTACGGAAAGAATGATTCGCCCTTTCCTTTTTTCTTCTTCTTTCTGGGGGGCTCGCCATCCGGTTCCCTTTTTCCTGGTACCTCAGTTTTCTCTTGCGGCAGGGGTAGTAGAGGACGCGGGGTGTCTTTTTCCCTTTTCCTTTTTGAAGGTGGGAAAAGCCGCCCATCTTTCCTTTCCCCCCCAGAGGCATTTTTTTTTTCTCAGGCGGCGTAAAGGAAGATGTTAAACGATTCCCTTTTTTTTTTTTTTTTCCCTTTTTTCCAGCAAGACCAGGGACATTGAAGTTGGACGTTTGATCCCGTCCCCCTCCCTGGCAATGTCATCCCCCGGCGGGTCGGGCGCCAAAGGGGCGCCTCTCTTCTTTTTTTTCCCTTTTTCTTGGAACCCACGGGCTAGTACCCTTTTTCCTTCCAAGAGAGAACCCCTTCCCCCTCCCTCTCCATCAGGAAGGGCCTTCGGATGGCCTCCTCCTCCCCCTAGACACCCTTTTTCGCACCGAATGATAAAAGAGGGATTCATTGCGGCTTTCTCTTTTCTCCCCCTTTTTCCCCTCTCCAAGAAGGTGAGGGTGGGGATTCAGTCCCTTTTGAATGCATTTTTCCCCTTTCCTGATCCAGGAACGTAGATAAAGGTTTGGTGGGGTAGGACCCTTTCCTCTTTCCTTCTCCCCCGATTAGAGGACAGGGGTAGATGTCGATTGTCCCGTGCCTCCCTTTCCCCCCACGGCGCCCTTTTTTTTCCCCCTGTCGAAAACAGCCACCCACGTGAAGGACGGGCCCTTGCCGGACTTCCCCCCCCTCTGGAAAAAGTGGAGAGTCGTCAGTCTCTCCTTGGTGGTTTTTTTTCTTCATCACCGGGGATGGCCAGGCGGCCTTTTTTTTTCTTTTTTTTTTCCTGGCCGGACCCTGGTCGGGCATTCCCCCACTTTTCTTTTTCCATCAGCGAGAAGGGATATCGGAACCCTTTCCCTTCTTCCCCCCCAAGGACTGATAGGCTGCTGCTTCTCCCTTCCTCCCGTACGTTCCCCTTTGCGCGGGCGCAAATGTGATCCGTTCCCTCCCTTTCTTCCCTTTCCCCCTAAATGGATACTAAGCGGCCCAAACGTCTAACCTTTTTTTCTTTCTTGCGGTCCCTTTAACGTTTTTTTTTTCCTCTGCTGGCATGGCGGAACGGTGGCAACGGGGTTTCTTCCGGCACGCGAAGGGCCGTGTGCTTTTCCCCCTTTTCGGATTTTCCTTTTGTTGGCAGGGGTAAAGGAGGAGGGTTTCCCCTTCCACATCGAGCGTCAAATAATTATCCAGTCCCCATTTTCCTTTCTTTTCCCCCTTCCCTTTGAGTTCTGGAGGCAGTTGAGGCAGACTCTCTTTTCCCCCCCCCCTTTCCCCTTCTTGCGGGTTAGTAGTTGATGGCCCCACCTCCCCCCTTTCTCCCCCCCCTCTTCTGCCCGACTTCGCGGGGCTGTCCCCTTTTATTCCCAAAGGGGTGCTTTGGCTCCCCTTCCGAACCATTTTTTTTGGAGCGTTTTTCAAGGGAGGGGCCTCCTTTTTCCCCCTTTCCTCGATGAACGACGGACACCCTCCTTTCCTCCAAAAGGCCTTTTTTTTCCTTGCGAGCAGCAGGGGAGACCAGGAGCGACCGTGTTTTCCTGGTTGAGATACGGACGGCACAAATCCTTCTTTGATGTAGTTTTTTTTTCTTTTTTTGCTGAAAGAACGGCCCGCGTCTTTTTCCTTTTCTTTCTACCTACAAGGTAAGAATACCGCACCGCCTGCTTCCTTTTTTTCGAGTTTTCGACCCCCCTTTTTTCCTTCTCAAGAGGAAAATGTCATGTCCTTCTCTTTTTTTCTCTGGGCGGATTGTTGGCCTTTTTTTTTTTTTTTTCTTCTTCTTCCGATTTAGGTACGAGCTACGTCGTCTCCCTTTTTTTCCCGCGGGCGAACGGCAACATGGGGCCTTCGGGTAGCCCGCCGTTCTTTTCCCCCCTCCTCTTGACCTTTTTTGCATACGGGAAGGGCTGGCAGTCTTTTTTTTTCCTTTCCAAAGGAAATCAACGGCCGCCTTCCCCTTAGTCCCTCCTTTTCTTTCCTCTCTATTTTAATACCTTAATCCGTTGTTGTGTTTCCTCTCTCCTGGCCTCCTCTCCGGCGCGGACGGGATTTCCTTTCCCCTTCCTTCCGACAAAGCCCTTGGCCCCCCTTTTCGAATGGTTTTGAGGTAAGCGGTCCCCAAAGGAGGTCCCTTTTCAAATAGGTTGGTTTCCATGGCACAAAGGCCCCCCCCCCCCCAGAAAGAAGGAAGTTTTCTTTCCTTTTGGTAGCGCTTGCCCCTCTTTCATTTTCCCTTGCCGCCGAAATTAATCCGGCCCCCCGCGAAAGAAATTAGAACCACCTTCCCCCTTTTCCCCCCCTTAAAAGTTTAGATGGGAGACCGCCTTTCTTGGAGCGAACACCTGAGAGGGCTTTTTTTTCTATAAGTTGAGTAGGTTTATTTTTTTTTCTTATCCCTTGGGATGGAGGACGCGTCCTTCCTGCACGTTCCCCTCCCCAAAGGGAAACATCCCCCCCCTCTTCTTTTTTTGTGGAGAAAGGATCTCATCTTTCATCAAGGTTTCTTTCTCTTCCCAGAGGCTGTCTTTTTACTGGATTTTTGGTAAGTAGGTAATATTATCCCTCCTTCACATGCTAGTGGGGAAGGGTGTTCTTTCCTTTGTCGTCTTCCCTTCAAAAGATTTGGTCCTTTTTCCTTGGGAGCCTCCCCCCCTTCGGGAGTTTTGCACCTCCTCTGCCATACTTTGTCTTTTTTTTTCCTTTTCCAACTAACTAAACAAGCATAGGAGGGGGACCCCCTCCTTTTTCCCTGTGTCACGGCCATAGAGGGCTGTTTTCCCCCCCCCCTTTTTTTCAAAGTTTCCTACCTTTTTTTTTTTTTTCCCTGAACAGGGGGAGCTGGGGGATCTCCTTCTGGGACGAGGGCTATTTCTCCCTCCCCTTCAACACTTTTCCACCCGGCACCATACGCCAAAGGTCACCTCTTCCCTTAGGAGTATTTCCAGGACCTTTCCCCCCCCCTTCTCCTCCATGCCAAGCTAAGCCACCCTCCCCCCCCCCCCGGGCAACGAACCGCCCCCCCTCCCTCCGTTCTCCGTTGGTCGCGGAGGAAGGGCCATTTAGTTGCCCCTTCTTTTTTTTTTCCCCATTGGAATCAAAGTCCTCCCCCCCATTTTCCTTTGAGTAAATTCTCCTGCCCGTCGACTTTTTTTTTTCTCTTTACCCGTGGTCGATTTTTTTTCGAGTTTTCCTTCTCCCTCTGATGGAACAACGTCAACCTTTTCCCCCCCTTTGCCGCGGCCAGGACAGAAAAGGTCCCTCCTCCTTACCTCGTTTCCCCCCCCCTTTGGATTGGAAGGGGCTTTCTTTCTTTCTCCTCGCAAGGGTTCCTTTTCTTTTTTCTTTTTCCGGTTCAGCCCAAAGGGGAAGGCCGGTTCCCCCCCTTGGTTTAGGAAGAAGGGACAAGCCCTTCCTGGCTTTTTTCTCCCCCCTGCGCCCGGCCATAGACATTCTCCCCCTGTCCTCCTCCCTTTTCTTCACTCCTCCCCCCTCGCCCACGGGCAACTTTCGACCAACACCACCTGTCTTTCTCCCTTGGCTTCCTGCAGGAAGGGACATTTTTGACCCCCCCTCATTTCTGGCGGGAGGAGCCGGTTCCTTCTCTCCCCCTAGAAGTGAGTTTCGAAGGAAGTAGGTGAGAAAAGTCGTTCCTTTTTTCCCCCTAGGTTCTCTTCTTCTTTCTGAAGATTTGTTTTTTCCTTCTCTTCTCTGGTACAGGGTAGGTTCTTTTCGTGGAAAGAAAGGGTAAGAACTCCTTTTCTCCCCCCTCCTTTTCCCTTGATGGACCTTTTTTTTTTTTTTTCCCTTGAGGAAAAACGGTAACTCTTATCTCCCCCCATTTACAGATTTTCCTCTTTTCCACGTTCCTTCCAAAAAGCGGCCTGGTTCTTCTTAACCTTGTGCGGGAAAGCATTTCTTCTTTTTTTTGAACCCTTTCTTCTCCCTTTTTTGGTCCCAGGAGAGAGGTAAGAGGAGATTGTGTCGGGCCTTCCACCTTCTTGTGTTACGAAGCCGCTTCTCCCCCCCCCTCTTACCGTTTCCTCTTTTCCGCAGATAGATGAAACAGCAGCCCCCTCTTTGTTCCCCCGGAGCAACTGCACCGTTCTTTTCTTTCCATTTCCCCCCCTCTTTCTTCCGCCGCTTCGGAGAAGAATAGTGCCTCTTTTTTTCCCACCCCGCTTAAAACCTTGACGGCCACCCCCCCTTTTTTTCTTTTTTTTTTTAGCATATTATAAATGTAGGATACGGCAAGGTCCTCCTTTACCTTTTCCTCCTTCATGGTATGATGGCTTTCTATACGGGCATTTTTCCCCCCCTTTTCCCCTTTCTTTCAACCCTCGGTTCCTTCCGGGAGTTTGGAGCGCTGGCTGTTCTTCCTTTTTTTTCTCCCGGCGCTGAGGGATTGATGTGGCCTTCTTTTTATTTGTTCCCTCTGAGTCGAGGAACTGGCGTCATCCATAACGCTTCTCTTTTTCTCAACACGATAAGAAAGAGCTGGCCCTCCCCCCCCTCTTCCGGGACGCTTTTTTCCCCCGGCTGCGGCTGTTTTTCCTTTTCTTCTCTGGGCCCGGGCCGAAAAGGGGGCCCGCGAGGTCCTTCCTCTTCCCTTTTGCAACCCAATCCCCCTTTTTTCTGTGTTTCATACGGAATTAAATGGCAGCGTCTCCTTTTTGTTTTCTCCTCTTCCCCCCTTTCTTTCTTGAAGAATGAATACCTGGCTTTTTTCCCCTCCCCCGGATTTGCTTTTTCCCTACAAAAGGAAAAAGACGATCCGAAGAGGGACTGGCGGGAGTTTTTCCCTCCCTTTTTTTTTTCCCCAAATTTCCCCCCCCCCCGTCCTTTTAAAGAAGAAGAGGGAAACCCTGCCTCTTCAATGGAGGTGATGCTGTCTCCTCTCCTTTTGACGCTTTTTCCCTTCTGACACAGGAGGATGCGGTTGCCGAAGGCTTTTTTTCACTTCTTTTCCTCCTTTCCCCTCGATGCCTTCGGACCGAATCTACGGGGTCTTCTCCTCCCCTTTTTCTTCCCTCTTCAGAATCCCTCCCCTTTCTTTTTTTTCTTCCCCCAAGCGCTGCAGGTCCGACGGCGTCAGGGTAAAGCGTTGGTGACCCTCCCTGGCGAGCAGCTAAGAAAGCAAGGGATCGGCGGTCCCCCTTTCCTTTTTTTCTGGGACTCACCCTCCTTTCCCCCTCCGTTTATTTCCATCTTAAAGAAAGGAAGTATTTTTTTTGCTTCCCCTTTTTTTCCCTTCTGCTGCCAGTGTAGTTACGAATGGAAAAACCTTCCTTTTCTTTTCTTAGGCGACCCCTTTTCCTCTGCCGGGTGAGGCAGGGCGCCTCTCCTCTTTTCCCACCAGCGCCAGCTGGTCACCGCGTCCCCTTTTTTTCCCTGCTTTCCCCCCCCCCCTCTTTTTTTTTTCTATCGTTGAGCTTCAAGAACACAAGAAAAAGCCGCCGATTTTTATTTTCCCTTCCAGTCTCGCTAATAGATTTCACACCCTTTCCCCTTCCAGGCTCCCCCTCCCCTCTTTGAGAAAGGAAAACAATCCGGCCTCGTCCCCCCTTTTTTTTCCTTCCTTACAGGAGGGGACTGACGATAGAAAAGCCAGCCATTTTCTTCCCCTTCTGTATTGCCCCCTTCTTTCCGTAATGATGGAAGAAGCACGACATTTTTCTCCTTCCTTCCCCCCTTTCCTCGAGTGGGTGGGCAGTCAAAGGGGTTCCCCTTTTTTTCTTTGCAAGCTTGCTTCGCCGAAGGAGGCTGCTCATCCCTTTTTTTTTTTCCGGTTGCAATTCTTTTTTTCTGTGGCGCGGGGTCCCCCTCTTTTTATTTCTGGCGACAGGGTAGTTAGATTTCCCTTTTTCTCAGCGGCTTTTTTAGGAAAAGCGCACCGTGTTCCTTTTTCTTTTTCGGAGTACTTTCCGAGAAATGGTCACAGGTGATCCTCCCCCTTTTTTTTTTTTCCCCCCGATGTTTAAAGATACCGGCCGTTCTTTCCCCACTTGCCCTTTTGCCGGTGGAAGTTGATCAGCATCCTCCTTCTTTTTTTTCTCGGGTCGGGAGAAAAGGGCGCCCTTTTGCGTTGCGGGCGGGAAAAACTTCCCTTTCGTCCGAGAGAACCTCCCGGTTTTCCCCCCTTTTTCTTTTATGCTCCCTCCTCCGATCACCTCGAAAACAGGAGCAACGGGAGCTCCCCCCCTTCCCTTTTTTTTTCTCTTCCCCTCCCACGGACCAAGGCGACGCCCGCCCTCCCTTTTTTTCCGGTATGTCCGGCCGTCCGACAGAAAGGATCAAAAGCCCGTTCGTCCCCTTTTTTTTTTTTTTCCCCGTGAAAGTGGATGAAGGATGGATCGCATCTCTTTTCCTTTTTTTCCTCAAGTTCTCCAACACGCCGCCGGGCTGGTACGGAGTAGAACCCTCCCCCCCCCCTTTTTTTCCCTTTCCTCTTGGGGGGGGGGGGGGGGGGGGGGGGGGGGGGGGGGGAACTTCACCCTTTTCCCTCTTTTTTTCCCGAGTACCGTTCCCTGCCCGAGGACCATCACCGGGGCTTCCTTTTCTTTTTTTTTCCCCCTTGCGCCGGGGCAGGACCCTTGTCGTTCCCCTTTTTTTTTTTTTTTTGATTGTCATCAGGCGGAGGAACGATCTTTCTTCCTTTCCCCCCCCCTTTTTTTTTTCCTTTTAATGACTTCGAAGTCATGAATTTTTTGGGCTCCCCCCACCTGTGATCCTGGCACATGACTGCATACAGGGCAACTAACATTTTCCTTTCCCTCCCCTTTTTTTTCCCCCCCCTTGAGGGATTGGGAGGTCTCTGGTTTGCTAGGGATGGCCATGGTTCCCTTTTTTTTCCCCCCCCGGTGGCATGACCTGCACTTTTTTTTTTTTTTGGTCTTTGCCGGGAGGGGCCGGGTCAGGGCGTCTTTTTCTCCCCCTTTTTTTCCGGAGTAACATTAACTTCCCCTTTTCCACGGGCACGTCCCTTGAGTCTGGGCGGCAGTTTATTCCTCCTTTTTTTCCCCCCCTTAAAGAAATGGTCTCCTATTTCCCCCTCAGCCCGGCGGTTAAGAATAGAGGGGCTGTCTCACAACCCCCCCCCTTTTCTCCCCTTTTTTTCCTTTGTACACCGGAAAAGAGCCGTCAAGGCATTCCTCCAACCTTTTGACACCAGCGTAAGAAGAGGGCAGGCTTTGTCTTTTTCTTCTTTCTCGGACAGGTCGTGAAGAAACGGTGCTCTTTTACTTTTTTTTTTTTGAATTCTGCCCGGCAAGGAAGAGGGGCCGCCATTCCTTTTTTTTATTTTCCCTTTTTTTTCCCTTCCCGCAAAGAAGAGAGGTGTTCGCGACCCTTGCTTTCCTTTTTTCCAACCCCGGTTTCAGGAAGATGTCGGTGTTCCCTCTTTTCCTTCTCTGGTAGAGGAGGGAGTATCTTTTTTCCATCCTACGAGGCACGGCAATGCATGAAGGGTAGACGCAGGGTGGTCGCCTTTTTTTCCTTTTTTTCCTTCCGTGGATGGGGAAGGAGCGTCTGGTTTCCTTTCCCTTTCCCCCGGGGTATGCGTCGATAGGCCAGGATCTCTTTCTTTTTGAGAGAAGATAATCGGCCCTATCTCCCTCGGCAGCGGGCAGGTCTCCCATTCCCCCATGTGCCGATTTAATGGAAAAGTCCCGGCCCTTTCTTTTTTTCTGAGGTAAAGAGGCTACCACCCTTCTTTTTTTCTTTCCTTTTCCCATTGCAGTGAGAAGAGTAAGTAAGCCGTCCCTCTTCTTTCGACAATTATAAGGAAGAGCCTCCTTCCCCTTTCCTTCCCTCCCCATTTTTTCAGAGAAGAAAATTGAGGATTCTCCATTTCTCTTCCCCCCCTTTGGATTCGGGAGAGTTTGAGGTTCTTTTTCCCAATGGTGGGTATCTTTCCCCCTTTCTTTCCGGGCCGCTTCCGTCCTTCTTGCAGGAAGAATGGAAGCCCCCCCCCTCCCCCTCCTTCCTTTTTTTTTGATCACGGTCGGCAAGAACTGTCTCTTCCCCCTTTTTTTTTTTCTCCCCTCATTTCTTTCGCTTTGATGACAGGTTTTTTTCCCTTCCTTTTTTCCTCCTTTTCTTTTTCTTTTGCCTGCATGAACGTTCCCTTTCTTTGGTTTTTTTTCTTTCCTGTGTCCTGCAAAGGGCAAGATTGTAATAACTTGTTTTTCTCTTTTCCCTGCCGCGGAATTAAAGGATTGTGGTCCCCCCCCCCCCCCCCCCTCCCTTTTCCCCTTTTTCTTTAAGGGGTCCCTGCCCTCTCCTTCTTTCTCCCCCAACTCCACAGGTAAGGTGCACAATTGAACCTTTTTTTTCCTTTCTTGGATTAAAAGGATGGAACCCCTCTTCTCTTCACTCGAAAAAGAAGAATGAAACGGGCCCCTTTTCCCCCTTCCCCTTTTTTTTTCCGCTATTTTAGAGTTCCTTTCTTGCAACCGGTCGCCATGAAAGAGAGACCCACAGTACCCTTTCCCCTTTTTTTTTTTTTTCCCCCCTTTCCATCCCTCTTTTTAGAGTGGGTAGGGCGTTCTTCTCCCTTTTTCTCCCGGAGGCATAAAGGTGAAAAGGATCCCTTTTTCCCCTCTCCTGTTTGTTCTTCCTTCCTCTTTTCCTTTCCTGCAAGGCGGATAAAGGATGGAAGCCTTTTCTTCCTTCTTTTTTCTTTTCACACCCCGTCAAATGAAAGTGTTCCTTTCCCCTTTCTTTCCCCCTTTCGAAGGGGAAAGAAGAAGGAGGCTTTTTTCTGTTTTTTGGAAGGGAGGGGGAAAGGACCTTCCCCCTTTTTTCCCTTTTTTGTTCTCGGGTGAG
>Ga0179593_1311159_pt1 | contig 16566 bp, 42 predicted proteins | sample CZODoug2_1_08_16_FD_185931 | JGI IMG/M metagenome (GOLD analysis project Ga0179593, IMG submission 185931) | Vadose zone soil fungal communities from Angelo Coast Range Reserve, California, USA - CZODoug2_1_08_16fungal (PacBio error correction) | ecosystem: Environmental > Terrestrial > Soil >... | reverse complement strand
CTCCCCTTTCACTCCCAATAAAATTTGTACTTTGGTTTTTTTTAACGACCCTATGCCCTTGACCCAATTGACCCCCACAATTCAAAGTACTTTCTGCTTGGCCCTCCTCTCCCATTTTTCCCCCACATTGGTCCATGGTTATCAAATGCCACCCTTCGTATCAATTATTTGACCCCCATTTGTCTCCCCCCCCCCAAGTTCTGATCTGTTTCCCTTCCCCCCCCCTTCCAATACACCCTCCCCCCCCCCCCCCTCCTTTTTTTTTTTCCATTTTTAGTTGCCCCCATTTTTTTTAGAGAACCATGTGCTGCCCATTATTTAACACCTCCCTTCCAAATCCTTTTCTTCCCCCTTTGTGTTGGCAACTCCCATTCGCCCTCCCCTTTTGGAATTCCAACCTCGTATACTTTTTTTGAGCCCCCCCATGACCCATTGACCCCTTCCAATGTTTTTCCTCCTTTTCCACGGGCATCGTCACTGTCTTTTCCCTCCCTTGATCTTTTTCTTAATTCCCTTTTTCTTTTTGTGCCCCCACCACTTTCCGCACAATTCAGTTATCAAACCTACATCGCCCCACCGTCATTCCTTCCCTCCTTCCCGCTGATCTTTCCCCCCAAGTATTTTACCTGCCGAAGGGTTGTTTTCGGACCGGGGGTTGTGGGGCCCAAGGAGCTTTCCCCACCCCCGGTCCCCCCCAACCCACGTAGTCTCTTTCCGGTAACCCTTTTATTGTATTTTGAGGTAGTGACTTTATTTTCACACCCCCCCCAATTTAAGACTCCCAGGTTTTCCCTGTACAGGTTTAGCTCCTCCGTGAGATTAATTTTTTTTGACCCCTTCTTTTTACCCCCACAGGTTTTTTAAGGTGACGGTTTTGGCCCACTTTGGGGTTCCCATTGGACACCCCCAAGTGACAAGGTTTTGTCTTTTGTTGACCCCTTGTTTTTTTTTTTTTCATTGGCCCCCATTTCATCTTGGCCTGACCATCCAATCCAGCATCGGTTTCAACCCTTGCTTGTCATTCCCACATTTTGCCCCCACCTTTTGAATGCCACTTTCCCCAAAATTATGCATGGTACCCACCTGGCTGGCCGTAACACTTTCCTTCCATTACATTGATTTATACACCCCAATGTTTCCTTTGACAGTCATGGTATTTTTTCCTTCCACACTAATGATGGGTGCTCGGTCTTACCTGTTCCCCCCCCCCCACTTTTGTGCTTCACGTGGGACCCTCCTTTTTTTTTTTACAACAAAAGATTTATACAATATTTCAGGCCCGTTGGTCCCATTATGTGAGTCACCCCCCCCACTTGACATGCCCTACCTTTTGCTACATGGGACCCCCATCTTTTCTACCCCCTTGTGGTCCCCACCCATTGCTCTCAATGAGTCACATTGTTTTGTTCTCTTCTACACGTTTTGTCTTTTTGATGGTAGAGGTTATCCTTTCCTTCTGAACCAATTTCCCCACCTGTATCCCAAACAGCTGGGCGTACTCACCTTTTTTTTCTGCAAATCTGGATTTTTTTCATTTAACAATCAACCTGTTTCCCCCCCTACTTTGGGTGTTTTCCTGAGTCTACTCTGGTCCATTGGGTTTCCACTTCCTGGGAAGGAGTCTGATGCCTTTTTGGCCCACACTGTCACTAGTGAAATGCCCCACCCCGTATGGCTTGCGGTGGGATTATTGTTTTTTTTTTCTGTTTTTTCCCCTTTTTTCCTCCCCCCCCCCCAGCTTTCCGTACCCCCTTTATATTCCAACGAGGACTTCTCTTGCTATTCTTTTTTTCCCTTTTTGCATCCCCCCCCTTATTGCCCAAATATGTCTCTTCTTTTAATTTTCCTTTTTTCCACCAAAAAATGGAAGCCCCCTTGACTCTGACCCCTTCCTTCATCCCCCCTTGGGTACTTTGTGCCCCCCATCCCTCCTGTCTTGTCCTACCCAACGCATTTTTGCCCTCACCCCTTTTTTTTTTTTTCCTAAACCCACCCTTCTAGTGGTTTACACCCCCCTAGATTTTTCTTTATTTTTTTCCGCTTGTACTGTTTGTATTTTAACTACCCCACCTGCGCCCCCCCTTTCGACTTTGACTTTTGGTTTCTAGTTGATACCTGTTTTGCGCGTGTTCGTATCCAGTCCCCCCTCTCTTTCAAATTCTCCCCATTTTTACAAAGTCTCTTTTTTCCCCCAAACTTTTTTGATGGATTTTTTGCACACCACTTTCATCTTTGGGACCCCTTTCCTTTTTCTTTTCTGGAACCCTTTTCCACACCACTTTTGTGGTCACCCTTCTTTTTGAACTCTTCCTCTCTTCCCGACGAGCAGCCCCTTTTTTTTTCATGTCGCCCTTATTTTCATCCCCACCCCCCCCCCACTTTTCCTAACCTTAGAATTCTCTTTTGGTTTCTGTTATAACTTTTTATTCTTGTGGGGTTTTTTACTTCCCCCATACATCAGTCTTTCTTAAATTTTTTTTTCCCAGGTTTCTTTTTCCACCGTTCCCGCCTTGTAATTCCTTCCCTTTCACAGACTTTCTTCCCCCCCCCCCCCCTCCCCTGTGGCCTTTATTTGTTTTCAAGTTTTGTTTCCATTTTTGGACCCCCCCCAACTGATTCCCCCTTCCATATTGTCTGTTGCAAAACTGAGGTCCACGGTGTTTTTCTTTGGCCACCCCCCCTTTGTTTCCTTCACACAGGACTTGCTCGAACTACACCTTTTCAGTCACTTATTTTCCAGTGTTTCCCCCCTTCCCCTGTTTGATAGATAAGGGGGAGTGTATTTTCCTGATTTGTTCTCCCCACCCCCCCCTTCAAAGCAAAACTTTGACACCCCCCTTTCCCCCCACCCACCCCCCACCCCCCTCCCCCCCCTTCAACCCTTTTTTTCAATGACAACCTTTTTTGGCCTTATAAAACCCCCCCCCCCCCCCCCCCCTCACTTATTCCCCCAGACAACCTTTTTTGACCCCCCCCAGTTGCGCCCCCACCCGGGGTTTTCCCTCTTTACCTGCTGTTCTCCCCATTTTTCTCCATACTTCCCTCAGTTTGTTTTTTTTTTCTTATGAGATTTTGGTCAAAGGCCCGGCTTTGTGTTCCTCTTCCCCCCCCCTTTTTTGCTTTTCCCCCTCTTTCTCTTTTTTTTTCTGAATATGTTGAGGTTTTTTTTTTTTTTTGGTTTGTTTAGTCATATTTGAAGTTTTCCCCCTTTTGGCATTTTTCTTCTTTTTGAATTGTTTTTTTTTTTTTTTCTTCGTTGGTGTTCCAATTTGGTGTACCCTTTGGTGGGCGTTTAAATCTTCCCCCCTTTGCTTTTTTTTTATTTTTCATTCTTGGTGTAGATTCTATTCCTTTTTCCACTTCTTTGAACTTTCCCCCTTTTCCCACTTCTTCCTTTTTGTGTGTCCTGTATCACCACCCAACCCCCGTTTTCCCTTCTTTTTTTTGCTTTTCCCCAATCTTTCCTGTCATTTTTGTTTTTTATTGAACCAACTTTTCAACCCCCCCTTTCCGTTTGGTTTGTAGATCCCAGTGAGGTTGCAGCCTTTCCTTGATGTCTTTTTCCTTTTAGTTTGTGGTTGCCTTGTTTTTCCCTCCCCCTACATTAATTTTTTTATGTCATCAAGTTGAATTTTCTGGTTTTTTTTCCCACCTACCTCTTTGTAGCCTCAGCCCCCCCCTTTTTCCCCGCATTTTACTTTTTTTCTCCCCTGTTTTCTTTTTCTTTTTTTTTTTTTTTCCCCCCTTTATAACCCATTTCCTTTCTATCATGTATGTCCTCGAGATTGTGGATTTTTCAAACCACCCCCCCCCTTCCCCCCCCCCCCCTTTTTTTCTATTACACAGGTGCCAGCCTTTCTTTCCAACCTTTCTGTGATTTTCAATCCACCACCCCGTCTTTTTTGGTGCGTGCCCCCCCCATTGCTGACTGGGGATCCTCACCACTGATACCCCCTGCTTTACAGGGGTTATTTTTGCCTTCTAACCTCGATCACCCTCACTTCCCTGATTCCTCGCCTTTCTGTTCCCCCCCCCCCCCCCCCCCCAAATAAGTTTCCCTCTCCCCCTCCTCAATACATCCACCCCTGCTGAGTTCCCCAGGTTTTTTTTTACCCCACTCTCTTGTTTTCTCTCCTAGTTTTGAACCTAGTGCCAGTCCTTTTTCTTAGGTTCTTTCCCCCCTTTTCTTTCTGTTACCCCTACCCTCCCCCCTGTGTTGCATTGCTGAGTTGGAATTTTCTTCCCGCCTGGTCCCTTGTTGGTGGACTGATCCTCCCCAAAGTCCTCTATTTGGGATATGGTGGCGGCACCTTTATGGTATCCCTCTACTTCCCTTGCCCTATTGGAGTGTTGGTGATGCCCCACGTGTCCACTCTTTTTTTTGTCTGCTGCCCTGCCCAGTGGCCTTTGGGGAAAACTCTTCCCGTGCTTACCCGTCAGCATGTGTTCTTTCCTATTCCCAATGTTTTCCCAAACCCTTCTTTTTCTCCTTTCACCCCCCCATCCTTCCCTGTGTCTTCTCGGATCATAACTTTCCTTTTTACCTAAGTTTTCTTTTGTTCCGCTTTCATTTTTTCACCCTTCTCCCTCAGTTGCGAATTTTTTTTTAACTCCCCCCCCCGCTGTTTTGGGATTTCCTTTGTCATTGTGTTTTCCTTTTCCCCTTTCCCCCCTCCTCCCCATTTCTTTTCCCCATCATCTGCCCCACTTGGTAATGCAAACCTTTTTTGTTGTGCTAAATTCCATCATTGTTTTCCCTCCACTGGGCCGCTTTTTCCCCCCCTTCCAAGCCCGTTTCTTGTCTTCGTTTTTCCTTCATACCCCATTTTCTTTCCAATGACTATATGTTCTTCTTTCCCCCAATCTTTTTTTTTGCTTGGAGGTCCCCAGTGGCACCCCCTGTTAACCGTTCCCCCTAAGTAAACACTTTCCTCCGTTTTTGGACATCCCCTCCCTTCCCCCCCCCTTTTGTACATTCTTTAGCTTACTATCTTTTTTCAGCAGAATTTTTGCTTTTTACACCCTTTACGTCTTTTTGTTTTTTTATTCACCTTTTTTGTCCCTTTTGTTGATTTCTGTCCCTTTTTTTTTGTGACCTATAACCTTGTGTTTAGTTTTTCATGGCACACTTTTTTTTCATTGTGACCCCCTTCCCCCCATCAAAGTTCGTGTACTCCAGCTTTATCTTTTGTGTATCCCCTGCACTTTTCCCCCCTTCAAAGACAATTTCCTTTTGTTCTAATTGACAGAATTTTTCACTGCACCCCCTTTTTTCATTTGGCGTGGTCTTTTTTCCTTGCGACAGTTTAATACATTTCCCGCCCATGGTAATTATATCTTTTTTTCCCCTGTTGGTCCTCCGTTTTCTCACGTTAACCCCCTCCCCCCCTTCTGGCCCCCAGGCTTCACCTTTTTTTTCTATCATTCTGATAGGTTACCTTGCTAAAGGAGTTTCCCTTGCCCCAAGAGCTAATTTTTTTTTTTCACTTGCCCCTTTTGTCGTCCTTTTGTTTCAAGGACCCCCGGAATAAACCCGCCATCCCTACCTTGTGACCCCCACCTCCCCACTTCTTCTGCAAGTGAAATACTTTCCCCACCTTTCAGTTGTGTTCCCTGTCTATTGGACAGGTTCTTAGTCGTGGGATGTGGTCCCCCCCCCCTCTTTGGCTTTCAGAAGGGGTTCTTGGGTCACCCGGCCATTTTTTTTATGGCCTTTTTTTTTTTTTGGGCTGGTTGTTTTTCGGACGTCTTTTCTCTGGCTTTCATATGTCCTACTTCCCCACCGCACTGGTATGGTTCTGCCTTTCTGGGGCATGTCTGTCCCCCCCACCCGAGCACTTTGTTGGGCCCAGTTCTTACCCTCACTTCTTCCTTTCTTTTTTCTTTTTTTCCCCTGTTTGTCGAAATTCCCCCTGTTTTTGCTTTGAGGAGAAAATCCTCCCTTTTCCTTCAAGATCACACTTTTTTTCACCTCATCCCAGTTCGTCTTCCTCCCCCCCCCCCCCCTTTCTTTTTTTTTTTATTTTTCTGAATCATCTTCTTTTCCTCCGTTGGGTGTTTGTTCGTTTTCCTTCAATAAAACAACCCATTTTTTCAATGTTCCACTCCTCCATGACCTGTTGAAATTTTTGCCCCCCCCCCTTTCCTTTGGTTGATTTTTGAAAGGGCCTTCCCTCCCCACCACTTGGTGAATGTTTCAGTGACCACTTTTTTTCAGTTTTTGCTTATTAAACCGACGTTTTCCCCCCAAGTTTTTTTTTGATGTTTTTAGCATTCCCCCCCCCTTTTCTACCCATTGCTTGGTCTTATTTCTCTGTTTGGTCCCATGGCAATTTCCCCCCCACCCCAGTCCTCGAAAATGACTTCTTCTTTTCCCCGGTTTACCAACGACCCCCCCTCTCATACCATTGTTTCCCCTTAATCCGAGAACTTTTTTCCTGTTCCACAGTCCCATTCCCCCCCCTTCACTGTTGGACAAGTATTCGGCACGACTTTTTTGTATTTTCCCCCTCAATTATATTTTTATAATTTCCCCTTTTGTTACCTCAAGATTCAGTATCCCCATTCCGACTAATCTTGCCCTGCAAACCGCTTTGTTCAAGTGCCAGTTTTACATACTACCTCTGATAGGGTCCCACCATTTCTTTTCTCCTCCCCTAAGGGGTCGAGAACCTGTCCCTACTCTCAAGTTTTTTCCCCCCGTAGATAATGCCCACTTTTTTCTTCTTTCTTTTACTGTAATGTCCACCCCATGACTCCCCTTTCCCCCCCCTCCCACGGGAAAGTTTTCCTTTTAGTGATGCAGTTTTCCGTTTAACCTTTGTATGAACCCAAGGGCTTGCGCCGTTTCCCGTTTCCCCGTGTTGCCCGGGGCTAAAAGGACCAGAGATTTTTAATTTTTTTTTTTTGCTGGGAATTTTCTTTTCCTTTGACCGTCCTCTTTTGTGGTGCTTACCAGGCAATTTATGTCCCTTCTTGTTCTTGCATGAAACCCCCCTGAACCCCACCAGGGGCGAAACCCTTTTTTTTTAGCCCTTGCCCCACCTTGGGTGCATACAAAACTTGGCTGTTCTTCAAATACTGCAGCCCCCCAGTTTGCTCTTGACCTTTGCCCCCCCCCTGGCTTGCATTACTTCCTCGTTTTTGGGTCATTTTTGTTCCCCCTTTACACTGTTGTCACACCTCACTTACTACCCCCTGGCCCTCTCCAATCACCTTTTCTCTTGGCACCTGCTGTCCAACCCCCGGACCGCCTGATTCCCCCCTTTAAACATCACCATTGAGTACCCCCCTTTAGATCCGGCACCCCCCCTTTGTTTTTTCCCCCCCTTGGCATTTTTTTTGCGATGTGGCTTCGGCATGTTTCCCCCCTTTTACAATCTCCCAACCCTTGGACTTCCTGCTGGAAGTCCTTCTTTGTCTGAATACCATACTTAGACCACTTTTTTTTGTTTCTTTCATTCCCCCCTTTTAGTCATTAGTCCACTGTTTTTTACGGTCTTTTCTTTGACCTTCTTTTTTTTTTTGCCCAATTTTCCTTCTGTTCCATACATAGTTGTGCAGGAGTGGGATCCCTGTTCTTCCGGGGTTGCAAGAATTTTTTTCTTTGGCATTTTCTCCCCCCGAAGTAAAGTTTTTCCATTCCCCCCATATTTTTCAACCTTTTTTCGATCGTGGATTTCTGTATGACTAATGGTTTGCCCCCCCTCCCATCTGTCCCCCATCTGTAGGAGTCTTTCTGAACTTTAACTGGAAGCCCTTTTTTGACTGTTTCCCCACTTTCAAGCCGTAATTGGTCTTTTTTGTAATCCTTCCCCCATCCTAATTTTTGTTTGCACCCCACCCCCCATCTGGGATATTTCTATCCCCCTTTCTTTACCGGTGTTCCCACCCTCCTTTTTCTGTTCTTCTTTGATGGGTATATGTGATTTGGCAAAACAGACCACTCGTTCCGATTCACAGGGCGTGATGGTTTCCTTTGTTTTTTTTAACCTTAATGACCTGATGCCCCTAATTCACAGGATCATGTTTGAAAGCCATTTTTCAGTTCACACTTTTTTTTCCCCCGTTTTTTTCACCAACATCACTTTATCTTTGCCACCCCCACCTTTTATTGAATTGTGAAATGTGACAACCCCTAGTAACCAAAGGTCTTTTTTCCCAGTTTTTTTGAAAGATCATCTCTTGCCCCGACCTCCCCCCCTCTTCCTGTGCCGGTAATGTATTCACAGCAAAACCCCCCTCACATGCACCCCCCCCCCCCATTCATGACTGGCTTTTTTTTGTTGTCTCCTTTTCTTTTATGTGGTGTCCCCTACTCAGTATATTGAACAAATGCATTTCCCCCCCATTGGCTTTGAACATTCTTCCCCCCCTTTCCCCTCCCCTTCCTAGTATGCCCCTTTTTAACATCTTTAAACTTTGTTTTGGAAGACACTTTTAGGACACCCATTTTCCCCGTTGTCAACGCCCCCACGAGGTCATGGTTTTTGTAGTACCCCCCTTTTGAGTCATTTGTCCCCAAAATTCTGTTGTTCCTCTTTAAATTCTTCCCCCTGTTTTCCCTTCTGTTTCAAGCACCCCCCCTTTGGCCACGGGATATTTTGTATCCAAGGGGTGTTTGAGTAACCGGTGTTCCTTCCACCCCCCCAACTGACCAACACCAATTTGCCACCCCCTGGCCCCCCCCCCCCCCACGTCACCCACTTCCCCCCACACCAGTTCCCCCCCTCCCTTTCAGAAAAATTGCGCACCACCACAATCCCCACCACGCCCCCAAGGTAGGTCAAAGCACCTCCCCAATTTCTTAACATGGCCTCCCCTGTTTTTTCTCTTGCAAACCCGCCTTTTCTCGAATTTCCCCTTTTTTTTTCTTTCTTTCCACCGTTGTGTTGTTTTTTCTTCCCTTGATCTGGGGGTTAGGGACCGATTTCAACCCCTGGTGTTGCCTCCCTTTTTCTCCCTTTGTTGCAACCTGTTCTGGTTTTTGGTTGTGAGTCTCTGATTGTGGCTGTCCCCCTTGTGGTTACTTGTTTGTGGATCCTGGTTTTTTTTTTTGGATTTTTAATGGTTGTTCTCAGAGGATCCCCCCCCTTCTCCCAAACTGTCATGAGTGTTCGGTTTCATCATTAATTCTCATTTCACCCTTCTTTTCTCCCATCTAGTTCAGTATAAGGTCCCAACAAACCCTTCCCCTCTTTGTTATGTTGACCCCCTATTCTCTGTTTCCTTCCCCCCCCCCTTTCAAATTCAGTTTCTGATCCCTGGTCTTTTGTCATCCTTCTGATGGATTCCTCTTTGTTTTCTGACTGTCCAACGCCGACTGCATTCACCATTTTAGTTGAGTGCTCCCCACCACTGATCTTTAGCTTTTTTTGCCCCCCCCAAGAATAGATTGTTCCCATTAATTTTTTTGCAGTTAGTTGACTTTTACTCCCACATGTTTCTTGGCGGCTCTTCTCACCCCACCTGTTCAACGCCCCTAAGTCTTTTGTCTTTTGCTCTCCCCCTGATTTTGCAATCCATCACCCCTGTCTTTTGGTTGAGCCCTTTGGACCCCTTTTTGTTTTTCCTCTCAAGAGCTTTTCAAACTTTGAGCAGTGAACTGGCCCCCCCCCACCTAGTCCCCCCTTTTCCCCAATATCCCCTGGGAATTCTCCTTTCCTGTTTTCCAAATAGCCCCACTCCCCAGTCCTCCCCATTCCACAGTTTACCCCCAAGAGTTTCTTCACCTATCTTGCAGAGTGTCTTTCCCAGTTCTTCTTGAGTACATTCCCCACCAAGTTGGACTTGGCTTATTGGCCCCGTCCTTTCCTTCAGTGTTTTTTTTTTGTCGCTTTCAAAAATCTTCAGATTTGTTTTCATATTGTCTAGATACCCAATTTCTTCCTGCCCCCTTTTTTCCTCTTCCTTTTTGTTTTGATGCCCACTTTTTTCCTCTTTTGCTGTCTGCTTTAACAACCACTGGCTGGGTCCCTCCTCATCATAAATTTTGGCATCCACTGCCCCCAAAAGGACACCCACCTACCACCCCTTTTGTTTCTGTGATCCGACCCCCCCCCCCCGTTTTTTTTTTTTTTTCACTTTTTTCTTTTTTCTTCCCCTCAACTCCAGTTTACAAGTTTTTTTTTTTGATCTTTGTATGACGTCCTCTAAGTCCATATCAAGCCAATGGACCCCCCCCTTTAAGTAAAAACAATGTGGTTGTTTTACTATCATCCCTTTCCCCCCTTGGTCATATTGTTAATGGGAATACCTTTCAGGTCATGTCTGGGTGGTGACCTCATCCCTGTCTTCTCTTGGACCAACAGCTGTGTGGTGTCTTTCTTGGTCCCGTGTAATCATTGACCCGTTTTCCCCATAACCATTCCTATTAAGGTTGTCGCCACTCTTATCTCCAGAGTTTCGCACTGGCTGCAGTCAGGTTTTTCCAGTTTTCTTTCTTTTGACTTTGTTTGCCCATGTTTTCCTTTTCTTCCTCTTGCACCTCTCAGATTGGTTTTTTCAGGCCATTCCTGTCTTGTGGCCCCTTCAACCCACCACAGTTAATCCCTCCCCAATTTAGCTTGTGTCTTTCCTTTCTTTTTCCCTCCTGAGTTTTCTAACTCCTTCTGCTCACTTCCGCCCCTTTTCCGCTTGCTGGTTTCTTTTTGGGCATGACATTTTACACCATGCCAACTGTTTTTTACTCCTGTTTTTGACACCTTGTTGAACTGGTAGCTTTCCCTTCCTCCCCTTGCCCGTATTCTACTGGTGGTCCCCCTTTTTCTTTTGTATATTGGTACCTTGCCCTTTTCCCCCCGGTCCTCTTGCCAAGATGATTATATTGTCTAAACCTTCCTTTTTCTTTAATGGGCATGACCCCCCTCCCTACATTATCCTCCCATTTCCCAACTAAATCCCCCATTTTTTGACACTACTTGTCCAGTGGTGATTTTTCTTTTTTTATTTTTTTTTCCCCCTTATCTTCCCCCCTTTATTTCCTTTTTCCCCCCTACCATTGTTCTTTTGCGTTTTTTAGGGAGGGCTCTGTTTTTCTTGGTTCACCCAAGCAAGGGGACGTTCTGCACCCTCTTCCACAACTGTGGGGGGCTGTTCATGTACATCCCTCTTTGCTTCCCATTGATGGTCTTTTTTCCCTTTCTCCCAGTTGGTTTTAGGGTGGTTTGTTGCCATAATGAATTCAGTCCCCAATATGGTTCATCCACCCTTTTTTTTCCCCCCCTCCCCCCCCCACGGTCATTTTTTTCTTTCAGTGACTTGTCTCTTCTTCTCTTTTCTCTCCTACTTTTTTGGTCTTTCGATCTTACCCCTGAAATACTTTCTAATGTCCTTTGGTTTTGGACACTTCCTTTCAATTTTGAACCCCCCCCACATATTGATTTTGTCCTTTATGTCTTTTTCCCCTCAGACCTTCCAAATTGGTTTGCTGTTCTTTTTTTCCTCAAATTTCTCATGGAGTTTTCTTCCATTTATGTAAAATTTGACCCCCCACCTATTTTTCTGCCAAGACCCCTTTCCCCTACCCTTCTCCCTTCAGTTGGGCTTTGCCCCCCTTCCCCCTCGCTTCAGCCATGGGAGAACCTTTCCCCTTCAACCCATGCTCTCCCACCGTCTTTCATGGAAAACCCTTTTGAATCCCCATTTTTCGTCCCCTCCAAATTGGCCATCCCTAAGAAAATTTGACATACAAATACAACTTGACACCCCCCCCCTCCCACTGTTGGAATTATTTCCGGCCCGCCTGATTTTGAACCTTAATGAGGGAGAATTCCTGTGTTTTTTTGACATCTTTCTTTCCCCTCCTTCTTGTTGCAAGCTCCTCTGTGCAAGCCCAATCCCTCTTTAGTTCAATTTAACCGCTTCTATTACAACCAGTTGGTTAGTGTACCCACTTTTTGACTTGGAGTGGGCGTCCCAAGTTAACCTCTTCCTCCCCAGGTGCCACAATTCTAATGCCCCCCTTTGCATTGGATGGCTGTATTGACTTTCGCCCCCCCCCCCCGTTGTTGTCTACCTCCTTCCCCCCAGGACCACAGTGTTGTACCCGTGAGCCGCTTTTTTTTCAAGTGGATCCCAACACTGAGACAATTAGTGGAAGGTTCCCTTGATCCCCTGCCTCCTTTAATGGGTTTATGCTTGCACTGTAAGTGGGCCAAGGAACATTGTTTCCTGACTCCAAGCAGAGGTGAGAGTCAAACTGTACCCCTGACAATCCACCACCCCACCGCCCACCAAGCCTTTTTCCTCACCCCCTTTTTTTGCTTTTTTGTTTTTTTTGCACTCCTTCCTAGTGCTACTTTCCCGTTGTTCAGGTGATTCCATGATTGTCCTTTTTTTTCCAAAACCCCTCATGATGAGTTTTTATTTCTAGGTCTTCCCCAAAGACTTTCCTTTTTGTTAACTACCCCCCCCCCCATCTTTGTCCTTTTTTTGCATCATACTTTCGAACCTTTGCAATTGGTTTTTGCTTATGATAACACCCCCCCCTCCTGAACTTGATCCCATTTTCAACAATCTTTTTTTCCCGTTGTGATTCTTCTGAGCCCCCCTTTTTTTTCCTTCCTTTTGTGTCATTGCTGATTTTCCCTTTCATGCACTTTTTTACCCCAATGAACTGATCCCCCCCCCAGCTGGGGCATAGGAGGTTAGATGATGTTTTTTTCTTTTTTTCCAGCTCCCCCCCCTATTGCCCCTTTTCTTTTTTCTCTTTCCCCTTTTAGCCAACTGGCGTTCTGGATTGTTTATGTTTCCTTTTTTTTCAATTCCCTTTCCATTCACTTTTATTTTTTTTTTTTTTTTTTTTTGTTTTTTTTTTTGTTTTTTTTTGGGGGATGCGTTGTTTATGGGGCCCGACCTTTCTGCCCGATCAACCCCTTGGCCACACCCCTTTTCCATTAAAGGGTCTCTGGGATCTTTGTTTTTCTTGTTTTCCCACACTGTGAAACTATCTGGAGGAGGACTTTTTTTTCCGAGTTCATGTGCCCCCCCCCTTGAAAGACCGAGATGCCCTCCTCCAGGAATTCCCCCACTTTTTGGAATTCTGATTTTACATCCCATCCATTTTTTTTTGCCTCCCCAACTCCTGCCTCCACTTTTTCTTTTTTTTCTCCCACACCCTTTTTGGTTTGTAAACCACTATTGGGATTTTTATGATGATGCTTGTGGTATTATTGCTCTTATTTTGACCCAGACACTGCTTTCTTTGATCAAAGTTTGTTCTTTTTGGAGTACTTCTGTGGTGTTTATAGCCCTTCTTCTGTTTTTCCCCCCAAGTTATCAAGTATTTCCTCAAGCACATGTTGCCCACTTTGTCCCCCACCAAATCATGTTTGATTTGACACCATCTTTTCCTTTCTTGCTGCGGTTAACCCCAACTTTTGGCTTTTTCCCCAGGTTTTCTCCTTCTCTCAGACGAACGCCCCCAAGTGTACCCCTGTTCACTCAGTATTAAAGCCACCCAATGCACCCCTTCTCTTTGCGTTTTTGAGTTATATGCCCTTTTTGGGTTTTTGTGTTTCCCTGATTTTTTTTGGGGGGTCAGTGCAACTAAAATGCCCTCCCCTTTTGAAAAACCATTCCCCTTAACCCTTCATGCAGTTTTCCCACCACCCCCTTTTTTTGGTTTTCTGTGCCCCATTGATCTCCTTTAATGGGTTGGTACAACTTGTTTTTGTCCATGTCCCGTCTTCTTACAGGGACATGACGGGCAAAACTCAGGTCCACGTTTTGTTTTTCTTTTGATAACCCTAGTTAATGAAACAGGATCTATTTTTACGACTAATTCCTTTTTCCTCAAGTTCCCCCTTTGCTTTCCCCCTCCATGACAGGGCTCTTGTTATGGGGATTGTTATTTATGTTTTTGGACCACCACTCCAAGTGTCCCAACACCTTTGCACCCCCTTTCTCCCCCCCCCACAAAGTAACCCCCCCAAGTTCCCCTGAACCTGTCGACTCCCTTTGCTCAACACCCCCAAAACACTCACGTTTATGTCATCTCTAGGATTTAGCACCCCCTGTTTTTTTGTCAAGATTTTCCACCCTGCCTGTCTTTGTCCCCGTCACTTATATCGTTGTTGTTTGAGCGATCTTTTTTTTGCCTTTCCACAGTGTCTTGTGTTAAAACCCCCTGTTTTTCCCCTTTTCCCCCCCCCTTTAGAAGTCGTCTTGTCCAAAACCCTTTGACTTTTTTTGGTTTTGTTGCGCTTCTCAGGTTCATGACTTTTGGTCGTTGTGGTAGTTTAAGGTCTTGTGTTTCCACCTGTTGGTTTGAAGTTGTTTTTTTTTTCAGTTCACCCTCCTTTCTCCCCCAAGAGATCGTCATTCTTGTTTTTCTACTCTTCTGTCTTTTTTTGAATTCTTTTTTCTCTAATAGATCATGTGTTTCCCCAGTAATCATTTTCCTCCACCTGACCCTTTTTTTTTACCTGTGCCCATTATTACTGTCATCTGTCATGTTCACCCACATTTCGGTGAGGTCCCTCTTATTGGGCTGCATTGATGACTTTACATTTGGGGTTTCAGTTTTTTCAAAAGTCCTGTTCCTTTTTTCATGATAATGATGGGATTGCACCTCCCCCCCCACCCCCTCCCTCAAATCAGCCCTCATAGCATGTTTCCTTTTTTCAATTATTGTGTGTGGCTTTTTTTTGTTTTAACCAGTCTCCCCTCCTTTGATTCACCCCCCTTTACCCCTCCCAATTAGTTCACACCAGGCCTGCTTCTTGCAATTTATGTTTTGCTGGTGCCAAATCCATCACACCATGACCTTTGGTGTCTCTTTGCACCCATTTTTTTTGATGTGCATCTTTTTTTCTCAGCTCCTTCTTTCCCTTTCTAACCCCCCACTCTTATCTTCTGTCCCCCCTGTGTATGTTCCCAAATAAAGGCATATAAACAGCATAATCAACCTCCCAACTGATATTACACCAACTACTGATGGTGTGTATTCAATGTTGACCCAAGGAAGATTTTCGTGGGTTTAGTTGCCCCCCTTAGTGATGGGAATATTTCACATCCCCCCCCTCCACAAGTGGGAATTTTCTGCGTTGGAATTTCATTTCTAAGGGTGGGACTGAAATTTTCACACCCCCCGTCTCAGATTGGTGTCATTCTTTTTGCTGGCTGCACCTGTAGTCCCCAAATCTCCCATACCCTTTTTTGACTAGGGGGTCCCAGGTGTGCTGCCCCTGTTGTCAGGGCTTTTTGATTCCCTCTGAAAGTTGCCCCCCTTCACTCCACTTCATGCAAATCTGTCTTCTTCATTGGGCCCCCCCCCCTTCCCTCAGTCCCAGTTGACGTACACAGGGCTATGTTCTCAGTCAACCCAATCCTTTTTAAGGTATGGAGGATTTCTTCCTCCCCCTTGGAGCAATCCCTTTTTTGGACTTCTTTTTTTATTAAGGTTCCTTTCCCTGAAAGTGCCCCTTCCCCAGCATGGTTCCTACCACACACTGTTGTCTCCATTTTAATCTCTTTTATACAATGGTATATTGGTAGTTTTCAATTTCTTTGCATGTTTTTCTTTTTTTTTCTTCATCCTACATGACTTTCTATCTGGTTTGGCCCTTTTTGGTTCGTGTATTAGGTTCACCCAGTTATCTGAGCCGCAAACCATCCCCCATCCCGTTTTGAATGTACCTCCCCCCATGCTCCTGCAACCCTGAGTACCCTTTTCCCTTATTTGCCCCAATTGCATGTTTTTTGATTACAGTGCATGGGCTGCATTTGCCCTTATTTTTGATTTCCCTTTGTTCCCTTTCCCTCTAATTGTTTCTTCGTGGACCCCATTTTTCCTTACCACTACCCTGGTCTTCGGACCTTTTAATTTCTTCTTGCCATCCCCTTTTTCCCCCCGCTGGTTTTCCCCATTTCCCTTGCTCCCCTGTTTTTCCTTTTTTGCTTGGTTTCTGTTTTGCCTGCGTCCCACCCTCCATTTTGCAAGGGGTCATTACTATACCAGTGTTTGTCCACACTGTTTGAGATTGGGGTTTTTGACCACGCTGGTGTCCCCCTCACCTTTCGGAGTTCTCCCTTGTTTTGTGGTCCCCTCATCTTTTTTTATGGTTCCCCTTCCCAAGGGATTGTTTTCCCTTTCCCCCATATTCTCTTCTGATAACTAAAGTCTTTATTTTTTGTCACATCAGTCCCTAAATCTCAATTAAGTCATCCGTTTTTCACATTGTCCCCCCATGAGGGGTTTCAGTTTTCCTTTTTAATTCTCACCCCTTTTTTTTCTCTATTTTACCTTGTATTTTCTATTTTCTTTCACCTGTCCCTTGCCGCCTTGCATGTTCTCTGTACCCCTTTTCCTTTTTTCGGGTGGCACGTGAAACCTTTCCCTAGCCCAAATGCCCCTTTTCGTAGGAATGAGGGTTCCTTTTTTCTGTGAAGAGCCAAACCTGTTTTTTTGGCCTCCCCCAGTGTTGACATAATTGAGCTCCCCCCATATTTCTTTAATTTTGCTGACATTTTCGAGGGGCCCCCTTCACTCCTCCATTGTTAAATTTTCACACTTTCTTCTTTTCACCTTTCCCCCCTCATAGTTTTTCCCCCCTTGTGACGCCT